>Ga0081535_100275_pt1 | contig 43026 bp, 40 predicted proteins | sample HotLakmasection3_FD_71020 | JGI IMG/M metagenome (GOLD analysis project Ga0081535, IMG submission 71020) | Hypersaline microbial mat communities from Hot Lake, Washington, USA - Section #3 (SPADES assembly) (version 2) | ecosystem: Environmental > Aquatic > Non-marine Saline and Alkaline >... | reverse complement strand
CACCGGGACCCGCCGCCGACATATTGCCCCAACCCATGCGTTCCATCGGTTGCAGGGCTCCAGAAAATACCCCAATTACTGCCACCGCCGCCGCCGTCATGCCCGCCATGCAGGTCATACGGAAGCGGTGATTGAGCTTGCGAAACACTTGATTGGCCGTGTCACAGGCAGGCGTCGTTTGCCAGCACTCAGGGGGTAATCCCTGAAATCCCTGGCGTAGCTGCAACAGCCGCCGATACAAGCATTGGGCCTCGGGATCTTCGTTTAACCAGATCGTGACCAAGCGGCGCTCCTCGGGTGACACCTCACCATCGAGATAAGCACTCAATAGCTCGAAGCGATCGCGCTTGGTCGCATCTAAGTCTCTGTGTTGACTCATTGCAGAATGCCCTGAATACGTTAAGGGGCAGTGATCGACACCACTGGTCGAGCGGGGAGGCTGATAGCGTTCACTCATAGCTAGGTTCAACTATTCCATCAAAACCGATAGTGATACAGACGCTGTAACGCTATGGATGAGTTCCGATGGGGGCAGACTCAGCCTACAGGAGGCCAGGGGTCACCCTGATCCGTAACTTTCACCATGCGCTAATCAGAGTACACATCGGCGAACAACCGTCAACGTGAAAAACTCTAATCATGACCAACCCTCATCATAGTGGCAACGCCTCGAGAGCAACAGCCTCCATCGAATAAGAATTTATGGTCAGTTGCTATGGTGCAACATGAGTTAAGTCAATGATTCATTCTTGAGATAGAGATTGAGATCTTGCTGAAGTCGATGACGCGCCCGAGCAATCCGCGATTTTACCGTGCCTAGCGAGGTGTCAGTGATTTCAGCGATTTCTTCATAACTTAATCCTTGAATTTCACGCAGCACAATCGTCGTGCGAAACACCTCAGGCAACTCCGCGATCGCCTGCTCAAGCTCGGCATAAAACTCTTGGGTCATCAGCATATCGACGGGATTGGGAGCCTCAGAGGGCACTTCCCACTCCATTTCACCGTCGGATAATTGACGGGGGGCATCTAGCGACAGCGGCGACTGATGACGCTTGCGCTTGCGCAGCTCGTCATAAAACAGGTTGGTCGTGATGCGGCCTAACCAACTCTTAAAGCGCTCGACCGTTTGCAGCTTATGCAGATTACGATACACCCGAATCCAAACCTCCTGCGTTAGGTCAGCCCGGTCAGACCAGTCTGGTGCTAAATGATAAAGCAACCGCTCTACATAGCTCTGATACCGCTTCACCAGCTCAGCAAAAGCCGCCTTGTCAGGGCGGCGCTGCTCGCGACAGCATTGAATCAGATCGTAGTTTGATAGCTGCGCCGGGGAGTCATTGCGCAACCCGGACAGAGCAGAGCGAGCCGATGTCCACGGTGTAGAAAATGAATAACTCATAGGTTTAGATACAGCTGTTGATAGTGTGAGGAAAGATAGAAGCTGACCCTTATGGACGGAGCCTATCCGCTTGGCAAGCCGACCAGTCACAATACACGAATTGCTAGTGTTGTACAGCGATTCGCTTCCTCTTAGGTTTGCGGAATGTGCCTATCGTTTTTGTGGCACAGTGTTTTCTGAGTCAATTGACTTAATGAAGTCTCTCTGGTCAAGTGGTGAGGGTATACTCAAGCCATACAGACATCCCTAGTCCATGCGTTATTTGGCAAAGGTAGAGCGAGCCTCTTTCTTGGGAAACACCGTCTTGCAGCTACTCGCACGACAGGTAGATGAGTATCTCTGGGAAACCCTTCCAGACAAAGAGGCATTAGAAACGGATATTGCTCTAGGCGTTGGCAATGGGGCGATCGTTTTAGTGCACATTGAGAGTCATCACGATCAGGCCAAAGTGACCTCAGTCGAAGATGTAGTGCCCTGGCTCGTAGACTTACTCAATCAGTTTTTGTCACAGGGCATTACTCCAGAATTTTTGGCGAAAGAGGCCGAACGCGCCGAACAGTGGCGACAATCGCTGACCCTCGAAAGTCAGGAGGTCGAGCGCAGAGCCCTCGAAACCGCCGCCCGCCGCGATGAAATTCAAGAACTTGAGCGTAATCTCAAGATCGCTCGGGCCGAACTCGAACAGCGAGAAGCCGAGTTTTTGGCTCGGCAGCAAGAGAGGGAGTAGTTGGGTGCGGTAGCTGGGTACCGGAGCGGCAGCATTGTCCCATGCCGACCTCAGGATTTGCTTTTTCCACCAAAGCTAGGGATAGCGCCTTTGAAGTTCCTCGAGTTCTAGCAGATAATAAACGATAGATATTTGCTGTTCTAGAGTTCTCAAGTCTGTGGTTGCCAATTCTCAAGCCTGCTCTCAGCCAGTCATTTTGGGATTTGACCCCGGACGCCAAAAATGTGGACTTGCGATCATGGGCCTCGATCGCAATTTGTTTTACCGCTCAGTCGTCACGGCTGAGGCGGTTGTCAGCACGATCGCACAGTTGCAGCAGCAATATCCCATCTCTTTAGTCGTGATGGGCGATCAGACGAGCGCCAATGAGTGGAAGGAAGCGCTGACTCACCTGACGGAGCCGCTGCGGGTGGTCTTAGTAGACGAGCGCTACTCCTCTCTAGAAGCGCGCGATCGCTATTGGCAACTGCACCCGCCCCAGGGCTTACAGCGACTACTGCCCCAGGGGTTGCGCCAACCGAGCGTACCGATTGATGACATCGTCGCCATGTTGCTGATTGAGCGATACCTCAGCCGTCTCACGGCAGGGTAGGAGGGTGTGAGGGTCAAAGGGTAATAGGTGCTGGGCTTCAGGAACGAGGCCAGCAGGATGGGGGCTAGTGCATCGTCAAGGCTAAATTTGTCGGTTGGGTCAAGCCCTCCGGGCATGGCTCCGCCAAAGCGCTAGCGTAACCTAACAGACCCCTTGTCATTGTTGGATTTCACTCTGTCTAACCCCACCGACAGTAAGCTCGGGGGCTGGTTCCAGGCTTCTGATACTTATCCCAATACCCAAGATCCCTTACAGCTTGGCGCGAATGGTGAAGGAGTAATCGCCACCGGCTTCGAGCTGATAGTCACACTGTTCCAGAAAGCGGCCCAGCGGTTCACGGATCAACGCTCGTCCAAGCGAGGGTTCGATCGTTAACCCACCTTTGGGAAACTGCCACTGAAATTGCCAGACGTAATCATTCGCATGGACTTCCCCCTCAAGACGCCCCTGCTGCCAGGACTGGTAAGTGATGCGCACATGGGCGGTAGTTTCAGGCAATGAACGGCGACGTGTCACAGGGCAAATGCTAGGTTTCAACAGCAAACGACGGAACGGCACTTAGGCTTCTGACTTGAGCCGTCTTAACAGCTAACATAGCTGCGTTACCCCAGAGAGATCTACTCCCCAGGGCACTTTATTTTCAAGATTTGCGAATAATTCTGAGTCATTCGCTGAAGCCTCCACCCTGCCGATGGGTCACGCTGGGGGCGAATTTCTTTTGGGGAAGGATATTAACCCCGGCGAGGTGGCGAGGGTGGGGCTGGTTGCCAGCGTTGCCAATCGGCGGGGGTGTTGCAGTTAGCCAGCAAGTCTACTGGCACATTGAGAATGGGCACCACCTCGGACTGATCTAACCAGGCCTGAAACGATCGCTGCCCGGTCGCCAGATAAGCTTGCAAAGAGGTCAGACAAGGGGAGCGATACCAACCACAGAGGGGTTCCCAGCCTTGGGCAGTTTTGGGGACGTAGGCGATCGCGGCAGTGGGCACCTGTGACAAGGATTGGCACCACTGGTTGACAGGGTCAGGGTGCAGGTTGGGCAAATCGCACGCCAGCAGCAGCACCCAGTCGGCTTCCACTTGCGTGAGGGCCTGGGCAAAGGCCGCCAATGGCCCTGCGGGGGATGAGGGCTCAGGGGGGGGCGATTCCTCAATCCACTGCGCGTCTATCGGTAAGTAAGGCTGATAGCGATCGCGGCGGGGCGTCACGATTTTCACCTCCGGGGTGAGACTACGGGCCACCTCCCAAGTGCGGCGCAATAGCGGTACCCCGCCAATTTCCAACAAAGCTTTGTCTCGCCCCATACGCTGACTGCGTCCCCCGGCCAAAATCAGTGCGGCGAGTTTCATCCCTCTGGATCCTCAATGGCAATCAGCTTGTGGCGGCTGGTGTGTCCTGACTTGATGTGAATTCGGGATTTGGCGACCCCCAGCTCTTGGGCCAGCACCTTGATGAGCGCCTGGTTGGCCTTGCCGCCCTCAGGAGCCACCGGCAGAGCAATGATCCATTCGTCATCGCCTTTCTCAATCCGCTGCTGTCTAGCGTTCGGTTTGACTCGTACTCGCAAAATCGCCATGCTCGATCCTCGCTGCCCTAGCGCTGCGGTTGGCGGTTGCGGTCAGCCCACACCACCCCTTTGGCGAAATAGAGGCTGGCCGTAATCACCGCGAGCAATATGTAAAACCAGCGAATGCTCCAGCCTGTCACCTTAAACACCATGGTAAACAGACCGGGTTCCAGGCCGCTAAATCGCGTCAGCTCAGAACGAAACCACTTGTCGTCTTCATCAATGCTCTGGAGCGCTCGCAAATCGGTCGGCAAAATTGGCACCTGCACCGTATAGCGAAAGAAGCCGATCACCCCCTCGTTCCCGGTTGCCTGCTTGAGCAGCGTATTCGTTACCTGCTGGGCCTGGGTAGGCAATAACTCTGACTGCACCGCCACCTGCTGCACCCAGAGGTGATAGCGCACAACATAGCCACTCATAAAGACCAAGGGCACAGCGATCAAGAAAGGGATCAGTTTTACCCACAAGCTCCAACGACGCGGTAGCCAGAGGGTAAACGCGCCCAGACTCACCCCCAAGATGGCAAATACAATCACGTTAGTGACTTCCATCAGCTCTAGACTTTTGAGCAACCCCCCAAAGATGGGCAGGTTGTAGACAAACGTTTCTGAGGCCCAAGCGATCGCCCCCTTGGTGGCCATCATCCCCACGATGAGCAACACCGTGGCCACCAGGTATCGCAGCACTTTGGACGATTTTGAGGTGGACTTAGTGCGCACTTTAGAACTCGGATTACTCGGATTAGATGATGAGAGACGCGTAGTCATGGCGCAGAGGACATCTTATAGGCTGACGTTGACTGGGTATGTCCCTCAAGGAAGGACACTCAGACATCTCCAGGGGAGTTTCGAGCACCATCAGCGTGATGGTCGAACAACGGTATGACCACTTCAACAGAGCCAACCGCAACCAGGCCAGTTGTTACGTACTAGCGTAGCTTATCGCCCTGGGCCGATGTCATCGTAGCGGTGAGCAAACACACCAGGAGATCACACCCAACTGACTAAGAGGGTACTTGAGAATGTCAGGAATGGCCGCTGATTCCGCCAAATTCCATCATTCTTTTCATATTCCTGCCGGACGGTGCGGTGCTTCGTTGAAATCACCTATCTAACGATAGAAAAATCCCGACGCGGTTGCCTTTGCAGGCGCTATCGTCGGGATCAAGCGCTATTTTGCAGAATTTTGCGGCATTTTTCGCAGAGACTGGGCTCCTTGCGACTGCCCGTTGGTCAGGGGTGCTCAGGGGTACGATCGCCGGGCAGTGGGCTGTCGAGCGATCGCCTGCCGACGCCCTCTATTGAGTCCAAGAAATCTGATTCTCATAAAAGGTTTGAGCGGCCAACACATTCGGCCAAAAGGCATCCGCTTTGGCAATATTGCCGGGGATATCTTCGAACCATTGGGCTTGTACTTCCTGGCTGTAGTTCAGATACAGCTTGCCATCAACAATCTTCCAGGCCCGTGGATCGACGGAAGCGAGATTGCCTTCGCTCATCGCCTTGGCACAGTAGCCCCCATACTGAGGGGCATATGCCTCCGGATCAGCCATAAAGGTTGCTAGGTTGTCAGCGCTGCTAAACCGCCAGGTGGCACCATTCCACTCGTACTCGTAGTCAGCAACACCGGGCACCGCTGTCCCTTCGGTAAAGTAAGCCACCGGATCCGCCCCGCGAATCGCCAGGTCGCTGCCGTTTTCCACATAAACCTCGGTGTGAGGGGGGTCGTAAGCGGTGACGACATCCACCGCTGCACAAGGGTCCGCTGCACAGGGATTCGCCGCACAAGGGTCCGCTGCACAGGGATTCGCCGCACAAGGGTCCGCTGCCGCACCAGGATTTTCAACTTTGCCAGCACAGGGATTGGCCTGCACAGGTGCCAAGATGGTTGGCAAAGAAGCCACACCGACGGATAACACAGCAGAAGCCACAAAAGCAGTCAGATACTTAATTTGCATGGAGATTTTTAGCCAAAACAGCAGTGATCAGCAGGTCAGTCATCCGCTCGTCACCCCCTTTCCCCGACCAGCACATTGAGGCTAAGAGGGTTCTGAAAACTCAACGGCGTACATGACAACGGTAGTTACCCACCAGCTTCACTAAACGCTGACCAACTGAAGGCGCTCTGAGGGCGATCTGAGAAAACGCTAAGAATTTTCCCCTGCCCGCCTGAGCTGAGCAAACGGGTGAACCCCCTGATCGATGGGTAAGAGCGGTCACTCAAACTCATCAACGTCCGGCTAGAGGCCTATACCCAAGACGTAGCGGAGTGGCCTTCGAGCCGCAGCCGATGCCTCTGAGGGAGTTGTTAGCGGCGATCGCGCGAGCGTTGCCATCGCAGTTACAGCAGTTTCCAGCCATCAGGGCAAAACCTGAACTATGTCCCCACAACACCCCAATTTTCCCCAACAAACCTGAAGTCGCAATCCCGATACTGATACCCATCAACTGCAACGCCCTCGGCTTTCCCCATCAGGAGTCCCCAAGATGCCACTCTCTTTCCTCGGCAAGTCTTACCCAGCTTCTTTCCCCGCGATCGCCGCCACTGCCACGAGTGAAACCGCTACTTTTTTGGGTCAGCCTTACGCCGGCAAGCAGTTCAACCTGAGTCAGCGCCAGCAATCCTCCTCGGAGCTGACCTATCGCGGCATCCGCTACACGCGCTAATTGCGTAACCTTGAGACTCTATTTTTCAGCATCTGCCCCCATTGCTTGAAAACCCTGACGACCCTTGTAGGAGCTTCCCCATGCAACCCCCCTTTCAAGAGCCCCAACAGTTACATCAGCAAAGACTGACCGAATTGCGTCGTTTGCTCTGCTTGGCAACTACCCAGCAAGAAATTGATAAAATCACTGCTCAAATCAATTACTGGCGTCATTACGCTTGATCCCAATTCGGCAAAATTGGACGACACATTCACAGTTTGGAGCGCTCCCCCCAATCCCCTTACCGTGTATACACATCTCGAATGAAAGCCCAAAATCCTGCATTTGCCCCCCTCCGCCCCCCAATTCTGGGGGAGACATAACGGCAAAGTCCCCCGAAATCGGGGGATTTAGGGGGCTATCAAGCCGGAAAAGACAGACCAAAGACTTATGTCTACACCGTAGCCCCAATCCCCTTGAGTCAGGGGGACAACGAGATGTCGGATGGGTATTGATCAGGTTTGTTCAATATCAAGAGCGAATCTGGACGGGCATGACGAGATAGGTCATCTGCACTTCGCCGAGGGGCACGAAGATGGAGGGGCTGGTGGCGGTGTTGCACTGGAGCTGCACTTCGTTGGTGCCCAGAGCCTTGAGGCCGTCGAGCAGATAGCGGACGTTAAAGGCGATGTCGAGGGCGTCGCCGGTGATTTGCGCGGCGACCACTTCGCGACCGCTGCCGACCTCTTGCGCCTCGACTGACACGGCGACGGATTGTTGATCGGGGTCGAGGGAGAGTTTGACGATGTTGTTTTTCTGATCTGCTAGGACGGCAATCCGTTCCAGCGCATCCATGAGCTGCTTGCGATCGATCGTCACCTGGCGCTCAAACTGCTTGGGGATGAGCTGGCGGTAATTGGGATATTGCCCTTCTAGCAGGCGGGTGGTGAGGCGTTGGTCGCCGAGTTCAAAAATGACCTGGGTGCGATCGAACTTCAGGGCGATCGGCTCTGACGAGGTGTAGGTTTGCAGCATCCGTTCTAGATCGCGCAGGGCTTTGGCGGGCACCGTCACATCCATTTTGTCGTCGGTGTCTTTGCCCTGCCCAGACTCATCACTGGTTTTCACCACGGCTAAGCGGTGACCATCGGTAGCGGCAAATTCCAGGGTTTCCGGTTCCGCCAGCAGATGGACGCCGGTGAGTACCTGCTTGGTTTCGTCGGCGCTGGTGGCAAAGAGAGACCCTTTAAGTCCTTCGAGTAGCGCTTCGATGGACAGCTCAGCGGCTTGACCATCTTCCACGACGGGCAGACTGGGATAATCTTCGGCGCTCAGGCCCCGCACTTCATATTCCCCAGAGGAGCTGGTGATGGTGACGGCAGCGTCTTCCTGGGTTTCTTGAATCACGATGTCTTCGGAGGGGAGTCGCGAGATGATGCTTTCCAGTAGTTTGGCCGGCAGGGTAAGTTCTCCCGGTTCTTCGACTTGAGCTTGAAAGCAGGTTTGAATGCCCATGGTTTCGTCAAAACCGATGAGGGTGACTCGCTGGCTATCTTCGTCCACCTTGATGAGCACGTTGCTGAGGACAGGTTTGCTGGGTCGGGACGGAACGACCCGGCTCACGAGGGAGAGGTGAGTATTCAGTTCACTTTGGGGACAAACGAATTTCATAGGGCAATTCTGAGAAAGCTGGACGGGATTACGGACACTGTCTGGGTGAACCGGACCAAAACGTCCTCAACTTGGACGGATGCTTATCGTATCACCCTGGCTTTTCCCCATGTTGCCCTGGGGTTCTACAGGCTTTCTAGATCAAATTTTTCTTATAGTCGCTTTAGTAGGTCTTGCGGAATTTGTGGATAAAGTGGGGATCGCTCCCCTAGTCAGAGGTTTCCCGTCCCCAAACTTGTGGAAAACTTGTGGATAGAAATCGGGTTTCTCCACATCCCTGATGGTGTCTAGTTCTTTTCCCCATAGTTAGTAATAAAGGGGGCGTTTACGGGGGGCGTTTTCCACATCTTGATCGCTTTTTTCCACACAATTTCACGGGGGATCTTTATATTTCTTTACATGGTTTTGAGGCCCGTGGAGGCGGCTGTCGGCAGGATGGATCAAAAATCCCCAATCCATTGAGAGGACTGGGGATTTAACTCAAACGACGGATGGGTGAGGGCGATCTCACCGCCGGTGTGCTCTTACCGGAGGACTGTGTTCAAGCGGTTGGGATTATTCGGCGGTGTTGATGCGATCGCTGACATCCCGCACGATCTGATTGAGGCTGGGGTCTTTTTTCACCTGCTTGGTGATTTTGTCGCAGCTATACATCACGGTGGTGTGGTCTTTGCCGCCAAACATGGCACCAATTTTGGGCAGGCTGAGGCTGGTGTGTTGACGCATCAGGTACATGCCGATCTGGCGGGCGAGGCTGATTTCCCGCTTACGAGAGCTGCTTTTGAGCTCCTCTTCCGAGAGGTTAAACACTTCGGCAATGACTTTGAGCACGGTTTGAGGCGAGACCTCAACTTTTTCGCTGGCGGTGGCGCTGAGGACGGGCATCAGGTTTTCCACCGTCATCGGCAGACCGGAGATGGAGGTGTAGGCGATCGCGCGAATCAGGGCTCCTTCCAGTTCTCGAATATTGGACGTGTAGGTGGAGGCAATGTATTCGATCACGGGGCGGGGCAGGCGCACGTTTTCGTACTCGGCCTTTTTTTGCAAAATTGCCATGCGGGTCTCGTAGTCCGGGGGCTGAATGTCCGCAATGAGCCCCATCGAAAAGCGGGACACCAGCCGTTCTTGCAGGCGGGGCATCTGGTTGGGGGGGCGATCGGAGGCCAGCACAATCTGCTTGCCGGATTCGTGCAGAGTATTAAACGTGTGGAAAAACTCTTCCTGGGTGTATTCTTTGCCTTCGATGAACTGGATGTCGTCCACCAGCAGCACGTCGGTCTGGCGATAGTGGTCGCGAAAGCTCTGCATGCTGTCTTTGCGAATGGCGGCAATCAGATCGTTGGTGAACTGTTCGGTCGAGACGTAGGCAATCCGCGCCGACTCGGAAATTTCTAACCGATAGTGGCCGATGGACTGCATGAGATGGGTTTTGCCCAACCCGACGCCACCACACAGGAAGAGGGGGTTGAACTCCCGACCAGGAGACTCGGCGACGGCTAAAGAAGCGGCATGGGCCATGCGATTGTTGGCCCCCACCACAAACCGGGAAAAGATGGCTTTGGGATTGAGACTGGCATCGCGGCTGTTGGCAGCGTTGGCAGCCTCTGGCGCGGCAGTGGGGGCGGGTATCGGCCAGGTGAGGTCAGCGGCGGGCATCCCTTCCCCCACGGCGCCATTGCCGTCGGGGGCTGATTCCACCACAAACTTGACATCGACAGTACGCCCGACGATGTCGCGGACGACCGTGGCAATGGTGCCGAGATAGTGTTTTTGCAGCCAGTTCCGAGCAAACGGATTGGGCGTGGAAATGGTGAGGGTTTGCTCAGATAAATTCTGAGGTCGAGCGGGCTTGATCCAGGTTTCAAAGGTGGGGCGACTGAGTTGCTCTTGCAGCTCTGCTAACACCTGCTGCCAAATGTTTTCGAGGGTTTTTTCCACACCTACCTCCACCGTTTGCTGCCAAAAAAGTCTTGCTGGGAAACCGAGAACGCGTCTACGTCTACAGCGCTGCTGAAGCTCATGAGGGACTAAATGATCCGCAGCTCTCGCTGACTGGCAAAGTTGTATGCCTCACTAGGCAAGGAAATGCGGTCTGGCGGGTCATGAATTGTCTAACCTGCGCCCAATGGTACCGCTAGCGATCGCCGCAATTGTCTATAGAGCCGCCTGAGGAGATCGTCATGGAACTAGACATCTCTTTTTGGGATACCCAAAATTGCCCGACCCCCGGAGCGCTCATCAGGAACGCTAGCGATGTCAGACAACCCACTTGGACTTACTAGCGTACCTGATCTTCCTCCCCGATTAGCGGCCAATTTAAGCAGACTCCTGCGCAACTTAAGCTCTATAGAAAGCGTCTTTATTCTATTTTTTGAAGTTCAAAACGCTAAATGTCAACAGTAATCCTTGGCCTGATGGTGCGCAGTTGAAATTATGCAGCGGCAGGGCTGGTGGGCGATCGCGGCCCAAACTTGACCTGTAAGTGATCACGCGGATGCGGCGTGGGCACTGTGACGAGGCTGAGGTCTTGATCCGGCAACAGTTCCCAGGTGTAGTGTCGCAAGAGATGAACGGCGAAAATTTTCATCTCCAGGCGGGCAAACTCTTTGCCCAGACACTCGCGAATGCCGCCCCCAAAGGGCAGGTAGCTGTACTTGGCGCGGCCCTCGGCAGCTGGGCCAAATCGCTCAGGCCGAAAGCTGGCGGGGTCGTCATAGGTGTCGGGATTCAAATGGGTCTGGTTGATTTCATACAGCACCGTCCAGCCCGCGGGAATCTGGTAACCGTCCAGATCGCAGGTCTGTAGCACCTTGCGAAAACCCCCACCGACGGGCGGTACCAGGCGCAGCACCTCCTGAAGCACTTGATCGAGATAGGTCATTTGTTTCAGGGTCTCTAGGGTGAGGGGCGACTCCAGCAAGGGGGCTTGCTCAGCCCGCAACTGGTCCCACCTGGTCGGATTTTGAGCAATGAGCAGGCAGTAAGAGGCGATCGCGGAGGTCAGGGTCTCATGCCCCGCAAATAACAGCAGCAAAATCTGATCCTTCAATTCCTCCAGGCTCAACCCTTTGCCGTCGTCGTCACGGGCCTGAATCAGCAGACTCAACGCATCGTTGCCAGGATCGGAGGCCCCTTGCCGCGCCACGATGGTTTGCTCGATTTCTGCCAACAGCAGTCGGCGACAGCGCTGGGCCTGGCCAAATCGGGTCCACGGCAGCGCCAGGGGAATCGAAAATAGCCCTGCGCACCAGGTTTCAAACAATTGCCCCAGGCGGGTCTGAGAACCATTGTCGAGCCCGACGAGCAGCTTGCAAGCGACATCCAGGGTGTAGTTGCGCAGTTCGGGATACCAGGCCAGCTCGCCCTGGTGCGCCCAGCGATCGCCATAGCGCTCCGTAATTGCCTGCACCGTGTCGATATAGCCCGCCAGCGCTCGTGGCATAAAGGCCTGGGCCAACAGTTTGCGGCGATTTTGGTGGACGTTACCCGTTTGCAGCGCCAGCGAGAGGTCGCCCAGCAGGGCGCGGGTGCTAGGCGGCCACGTCACCTGAAAGTACTGGTTTTCGTTGCTCAAGACGAACTGGTTGGCGGCACTGTCTTTGACAAAAATGGTGGGATTGCCCAGCAATCGTGTTTTGAAGACGGGGCCATATTGGGCGTGCTTTTTTTGGGCGTAATGGCGATCGCGAAAAAAGTTGAGGGTGTCGCCGATGACGGGTAACCCAAAGTCACCAGGCGGCAGGGGGAGGGCAGCGGGCGATGAACTCATATCCAGAAAATCAACCCATGATTGACCTTGAATATGGTTGCATACAATTCCCGGCGATGGGGCGATCGAACTGGCTTTCTAGCCGACGTCAGTTCAGCATCCGGCTAACGGTATAAACCTGACTCAGCCTAAAGATAGAGCATGAGTGATGAGTTGACTGGATTGGGCACTCTAAAGGCCGATGATTGCTTAGGCCGCCGAATGTTCATTCAAGAAGACAGGACTCGTCGAGTATGGGGCATGACTGTGGGGATTGCTGCTGGCATTCTGTTAGGGGGCAGTGTCGCGAGTGTGGAAAACCGCACCTGCGCCATCTCGGCTACGCCCACCGAGGACTGCTTTACGGCAACGCCTCAGGCGCGGGTGCTGAATGGCATGGTGGGCGGCGCGTTTGCGGCGGGGGGTGCCCTGTTGGTGATTGACCTGTGGGGCCGCTGGCAAAACTCGGGTGATTAAGGACGGCGCTTTGAGAAGTTAAAGTACCTGAGGCGATCGCCCCTACCCCATTAGCGATTCTCAGCTTGGGCTTGAATAAGGGGACGGTTCCTTTCAAAGGAACCGTCCCCTTTTTGAAAGGAACCGTCCCCTGAGCGCCCCCGATGGGCATCCTGACATGAGCCCTTTCTCTGGTTGCGCCATGCCCAGACGCCCCCGAGCTGTGCTTCCTGGCAGCTACTACCATCTCTACAATCGCGGCCATAACCGGCAGCGCATCTTTTTTGAGCGCGAAAACTACCTGTACTTTTTGAAGCAGTTTCGGCATTACGTCGCCGCCACTACGGTACACGTCCTTGCCTACTGCCTCATGCCCAACCACTACCACTTCTTGATTTATTTGCGAGAAGCGGACTTGGCCGCTGCCATGCGACGGTTCACCTTGTCTTATACCAATGCCATCAATCGCCGTTACGATCGCGGCGGCAATCTATTGCAGGGCCGGTTTCAGACCTTGCCCGTCGATCGCGATGACTACTTGCTGCACTTGACTCGCTACATTCATCTCAATCCGGTCAAAGCGGGACTGGTGGCGCATCCGGCAGAGTGGGAGTTTTCTAGCTATTTGGATTATGTGGAGTTGCGATCGGGGACGCTGCCGCAGCGAGGGGCGGTGCTGGCTCAGGTTGGCACCGTCGCGGCCTATCGCCAGTTTGTGGAGCGGGATGCCCCGCCCGATCGCTCGATTCAGCACTTGATGTTCGACTGAGGGGCAGAGGGGACGGTTCCTTCAAAAGGAACCGTCCCCTATTTGAAAGGAACCGTCCCCTTAGGGGGCCTTGATTTGCTCCCGAATGGCTAATTCTTTTTCCCGGCAGGCCAGGGCTTTGGCGAGGTCGCCTTGTTGCTCAGCAAGACTCGCTAGCCAACTCAGGGTGAGCCATTTTCCAGGTATCCAACCGATTTGATCTGTGCTTGCGAGCGACTCCTCAAAAAGCTGAATCGCGCCGTCCGTGTCCCCCTGGTTGGCTTTGAGTTTGCCGAGTTCGCGCCGGGTGGCGGCTTGACCCTGGGCATCGCCGATGTGCTCGAAGATGGCTAAGGACTGGTGGAAGAGAGCGATCGCGGCCTCGGCACGCAAGAAAATCATGCGGTGACGGCGACGCAAAAAAGCGATCGCGCCTGAAATGATAGGCGCGATCGCTCCACTCGCAACTGATTCTCAAACTCATCAAGCGTTGACGGCGTCAGGTTCTTATTTTCTTCTCAAAACGGAGAGCGTGACAGCGGTTCAAACTTCCATTTTAGGAGAGGTGGTGGGGGAAGCCAGCACTACTCGTTCCGACGGCGTGCGGAGTTTGGAGGCGAGACCCAAAAACTGAAGGCCTGTGATGAACGAATAAGTCCAGTCAGTTAAATACTCGACCTCACCATTTGCGATCGTGATGCCTTGACGCGCCGACCAGGGAAAAGCGTGATGAAAATTATGCCAGCCTTCACCCAAGGTCAACATGGCGACCACCCAATTATTTTTACTTTCATCGCCTGTGGCAAAGGGCGTATTGCCAAATTTGTGACAGGCCGAGTTGACGAGGGCGACACCATGAAACAGCAGGGTTGTGCTGATGAAAAACGCACTGAGATATTCCAGACCGCCGATAAGATAGGAGAGATACCCGAGCGCAATGAGGGGCAAAAAATGGAAGCGATCGATCGCTCTCAAAACCACATCTTGCTCAATATCAGCGGGTAAACTTGCCGGAAAATGATTTTTGGACAAAAGCCATCGACAGTGCGCCCACCAAAACCCATAACGCGAGGAGTGGGGATCACCGGGTTGATCGACAAACTGATGATGGGCTTCATGGTGGGCTTTCCACCAGCTCGGCCCCATCTGCCCCGCTGAAGCGCCCACCAGGCTACCAATCCAACGGACGATTACAGGGGTGCTATAAGCTTTGTGGGTCAACAGCCGATGATAAATTGCGGTCGTTGCCAGCATGCGCAACCCATACAGCAAAAATATCCACAACCAGGCTCCAAGACTGAGTCCCGTAACTAGGGCAAGGGCTGTGCCGAAATGACAGACAATAATTAAGACTGGCCCTACACAATAACTGATTTTAGTTAACCAGGAGTAGGCACAATTTTCTGATTGGGGGATCATCTGATGACTCAAGGATTCCTCAACAGAAAGTCTATTTTTGATGAGCATAAATTTCCACTAAAATTGATTTACTTGCCGGTTGTTTGTGAAGCGATGGAGTACGGCGATTCGTCAGAATATTGCCATATCTTTTGGAGTAGATGAAAGGGAGCAGTTAAGCTGAATCTTGAAATTTTTGACTTTTCATAGGGTCCCTTGCCCAGAATATTATTAGCAGCCATTAAGCCGCTTTCAACCGCAGGACCAATGCCTTCTCCTAAATGCAGAGTGGCTAAGCCAGCAGAGTCTCCTACCAAAAAACAATTGTCTTGCTTGACTTTTTCTTGCGGGGAAAAGAGGTAATGACCATGACCTGATGTAGTCAATTCGTTTTTTGTCTTTTCATCCAGCATTTAGCGACTAACTAAATCTTCCAAAAACCATTGGAAATGACTCCTTAAGCTGAATCCTGAAGATTTGAAGTAAGTACTGATGCCGCCGAGTCCTAAGTTCAAGAAGACATTGCCTTTAGGGACATACCAAGCATAACCCTTTAAGCCGTGAAACGCGAAAAAAAGGTGGGCTATGGGGCTGCGCTGAGGATACTCAAATTCTTTTTCGATCGTTGAAGTTTGTAGTTTTTTCAGGCGCTGCTGGGGAAAGAATGTGCGCTTGACGGGGCATCCTGTACCACCGGCGACTAAATATCGGCATTGATAGACGCCGTCGATGTCAAAATATTCGTCTGTCTTGGAGATGGTGCGGACGGGGTGCACTTTAAATGCCGCATCTGAATGCTGTAGCAGCCAGTGGTCAAATTCGACCCGACGAATGGCATAGTCTGTGCGCCAGGGTAATGCCCAGTCGCCTAAAAGGGGAAAGGGAAAGGGCGCAAAATACATCCGGATTTGCAGTTGCAGGATGGCATGAGGATAGCGGTCAGGATCGACCTCAAGCGCCTTCATAACTTGAGCGGGCACCCAGCCAGCGCATAGCTTTAAGCGTGGAAATGGCTACTTATCGAGCACTAACACTTCTCGCTGATGGCGTCTCAGTTGCCAAGCACAGCTGCTACCAGCGGGTCCACCTCCGACCACAATGGCTTCGTAATATTCCATACTCTTATCTGCGAGAGGTTTTTGGGGTTGACGCAGCTTAGCTGCAACCCAGTCGCGGCTAAGCGGTGTTTCTGCAAAAGCCTTGCGACAGCTCAAAAAACTGAGCGTTTTCTGATCATGACCACGCACTGAGCTGAATGAGTTGCCCCTGACCGCATCGGCTATCGCCTGAGAGAAGTTGGCTGTTGCGCCAGCAGTTCGGCATGAGAGGGTTGGACTTGAAGGTGATCTGGTCGCTGCTGATAAAGCGGAGATTGCCAAACGGTTGGTAGCTCTTGATGTTGCAAGACGAAACGAAATAGAATTAGATCTCGATCATCAAATAATCGCCAAGCTTCGGCCAGATAACACAAGTACTTGTTGTAAACTTGCCGCCCTACAAGGGCGATCGCGGCCTCTTGATTTTCGACTAAGCGGTCAAACCATGCCGCGAGCGTCGGTCGATAATCATGTACTGAATGATGCACGGTTTTGAGATCCGCGGCTTCAAATGCATCGAGATGTTCTTGTAGTGCAGAAAGCTCTACGCCGGGAAATAATTCGGCCCCACAAACCAATAATCTAGCGGGAGGAGCGGTCTCTAACTGACAAAAGAAATGATGGACGAGTTTGCCCCCCGGTTTAATGGCCGCCGATAACTTCTTTGCTAGGGGCACCAATTCGGATTTTGGGGTGTGCTCTAAGCAGCCAATGGAATAAATTTTGTCCCATTGGTCAACTCCATAGTCCACTTTCATCACGTCTTGAATTTCAGCCTGATAGCCATAATGCTCGTCAATAAAACGCTTTTGCTCCACCGATAAGGTATATCCGTGAAGGTTGTCTTTATCCCCTGTGGCCTGATAAATTTTGTTGAGCATGCCACCCCAGCCGCAGCCTAAATCTAAAATCTTTTCGCCAGGATGAGGATCGATCAAATTTAAGAGGAAAGTTGCTTTATGTTCCTGAGCATCTTCAATTGAATCTGACTTATCGAGAAAATCGGCACAGGTATAAAACATGTACTGCCGATCTAGAAAGAGTTCATAAAACTCATTGGAAATATCGTAGTGCTCTGAAATTCCTTTGACGCGATCGCGCAGTAATGGATAAATATCCGCCCAAAATTTTCGAATAAATCCTGGTGGATAGTTGCGTAAAAACCATTCATAGTAGGGATTTTGAGGCTGAGTAAAGCGCTGCCAAACGGTTTGAGGATCTAATACTTCTGGACTTCTGGCCCAAAACATAAATCTGGCAAAACCTGGCCCAAATAATATGAGTTCTGGGAGGATGAGAATAAATCTCTTGAAGCTGGAAAAAAGTTTCATGGCTAACCTCTGGAAACGGTGAGTACTGATAGAACAGCCAATAATCACAAAACCTGCTTTAGGTTATGCAGATGGAAATCATTCCTTAGGGCTTCTACTGGAGGGCTTCTACTGATGCCTTTTAGGAAAAACCTACCTCCTTTAGTCGGCGAAACTGGCAGACAAAAATTAATTGGTCGAGTGATTCACAGTTTATTGCCTGTCGTGGGTTAGCCAGTCTTTCTTTAGGTAGATCAAGAAATATAAAGTCGGCGCGTACCGATCTTTTGTCAAACGCAGCTTCGCCAGGGGCTTCAGCCCCTGGCTCCTCAAAGGTGCATTAATTGCTAGCTCAAATCGAGCTAGTATCACATCTTTAAAATATCGAACTCGAATCTTGAGGGGAATCTTTCTTTGGATAGATGAATAAAACTTCAAGTCAGCTGTTAATCCCAGGTGCGCGACTGGGAGTCCTCAATTATCTGAGGGCGTTTTGGAAGCTAGTGAGACACACAAAATGCCTTTAATCCGTTGTCTGAGGGCAAGTGCTGTATCTCACCAGGCAAGAAAATGCGGTGGTAATGTATTTCGAAAGCGGATTGCTGCCGTCGTCATGACAACGTCAGGACTCATTGCGGTTGGTGTCTCATGCTTGCCTGGCTGAGGGGGGCAAGATAAAGGGGACGGTTCCCCCGCAACGGAACCGTCCCCAGGATGCCGCGATCGAGCGATCGCGGCAGACTTAATAATCAAAGTCGCCGCCCATGCCAGCACCCGCACCTGCCGCCGGAGCCGACTTCTCCGGCTTATCGACCACGATGCACTCGGTGGTCAGCACCATCGACGCGATGGAAGCCGCGTTTTGCAGAGCCGAGCGGGTCACCTTCGCCGGGTCCACGATACCCGCTGCAAACATGTCGACAAATGTGTTGTCAGCGGCGTTGTAGCCCACGTTGAAGTCCTTCTCTTTGACCTGCTCGGTGATCACTGCGCCGTTGAAGCCCGCGTTCTCGGCGATGCGGCTGAGGGGAGCGGTCAGCGCCCGAGTGACGATCTGCGCCCCGATTAGCTCTTCGCCGGAGAGGTTGCTGTGAGCCCAAGCTTCTAGACCGGGAACGAGGTGAGCCAACGTCGTGCCGCCACCGGGAACGATGCCTTCTTCGACAGCCGCCTTGGTCGCGTTGATGGCATCTTCCAGGCGCAGCTTGCGGTCCTTCATCTCGGTTTCGGTTGCCGCTCCGACCTTGATCACGGCGACACCGCCGGAGAGCTTCGCCAGCCGCTCTTGCAGCTTCTCCTTGTCGTAGGAAGACTCGGTTTCTTCAATTTGACGACGGATTTGCTCGCAACGCGCCTTCACAGCGGACTCGTTACCTTCAGCGACGAGGGTGGTGTTGTCCTTAGTGATGGTAATGCGGCGAGCCTTGCCCAGCATGTCGAGCTTGGTGCTTTCCAGCTTGAGGCCAGTGTCTTCGCTGATGACCTGACCGTTGGTGAGCACCGCCATGTCTTCGAGCATCGCTTTGCGGCGATCGCCAAACCCAGGCGCTTTCACCGCAGCGACATTCAGCACCCCACGCATCCGGTTCACCACCAGGGTTGCCAGAGCTTCCTTCTCAATGTCTTCCGCGATGATCATCAAGGGCTTGCCTTCGCGAGCCACCTGCTCCAGCACGGGCACCAGGTCTTGCACCAGGGTGATCTTCTTGTCAGTCAGCAGGATGTAGGGCTCATCCAGCACCGCTTCCATGCGTTCGGTATCGGTCACAAAGTAGGGCGAGAGGTAGCCCTTGTCAAAGCGCATCCCCTCGGTGACCTCCAATTCGGTGGTCATCGACTTGCCCTCTTCCAGGGAAATGACGCCCTCGCGCCCCACTTTGTCCATCGCCTCCGCGATCATGTGGCCGACTTCGTCATCGTTGCCTGCGGAGATGGCACCCACTTGCGCGATCGACTTGGAATCTTCCACCGGGCGAGCGTGCTTGGCAATTTCTTCTACCAGGTACGCAGTGGCCTTATCGATCCCCCGCTTCAGGGAAATGGCGTTCGCTCCCGCCGCCACGTTTCGCAGACCTTCTTTGACGATCGCGTGGCCCAGCACCGTCGCCGTGGTCGTGCCATCACCCGCCGCATCGTTCGTTTTGGAAGCCGCCTGGCGCAGCAAAGAAACGGCAGTGTTCTCGATGTGGTCTTCCAGCTCAATTTCTTTCGCGATGGTCACCCCGTCGTTGACGATTTGCGGTGCGCCAAACTTTTTCTCCAGCACGACGTTGCGGCCTTTGGGTCCGAGGGTCACAGCGACCGCCTCCGCCAGCATGTCAAAGCCCCGCTCCAGCGCGCGCCGGGCATCTTCGTTGTAAGTAATGGTTTTAGCCATCGGTCAATATCCTCCTAAAAGACTGAATTGGGAAAGCAAAAAAGTGATGAGTTATCCCAGAGTTCGAATTTTGAATTTTGAGTTTTGAATGACCACTCAACACTCAAAACTCAGCACTCAAAACTCTCATTAAGCCAATGCCGCCAGCACATCCGATTCGCGCAGCAGCACGTAGTCATCAGCCGCCAGTTTGATATCGGTGCCTGCGTACTTGGAGTACAGCACTTTGTCGCCGACTTTCACTTCCATGGCCTGGAAGGAGCCGTCGTCGTTGCGCTTGCCGGGGCCGACCTGGACGACTTCGCCAACCTGGGGCTTTTCCTTAGCGGTGTCGGGCAGCAGGATGCCGCCAGCGGTCTTTTCTTCGGCTTCGCTAACTTTGACGAGAATGCGATCGCCCAAAGGCTTCACAGTCGAAACGCTCAGAGATACAGCTGCCATTTGCAGTCCTCCGTGGAAAAATTCAATAGGGATAGAAAATAGGGTTTGAGTACCGGAAAGGGACTCTTGAGATCGTGAGAGCAAACGGCGGAACTTCCGGAAGCGGGCGTTCTCAGCGCGTTAGCACTCTCTCTATCTGAGTGCTAATTTATCTGCGAAGGGCCGCTTTCGGCAATTTCCTGAGAAGTACGGTTTGCCGAACTTGGGGGTAGGTTTTATCCCCTGGGCAACTGTCTATGGTTGGAGATGGGCGATCGCAATCCTAAATCTGCCAGTTAGAAAATTCGCTCTAAAGACAAAACAAAATCCGGCAGAACTGATTCACCTGAAAGCGTCTGAGGCGATTGCAGGATCTCGGTGGCTTGCTCCGGACGATAAATCTCCACCTGTTGGTCTTGAGGGTTGAGCAGCCAGCCTAGCCGCACCCCATTTTCCTGGTACTCGCGCATCTTGGCCTGGAGTTCTGGCAGGGCATCTGTAGCCGATCGGAGTTCGATCAGGAAGTCGGGGGCGATCGGGGGGAATTTCTCTCGCGCTTCGGGACTGAGGACTTCCCAGCGATCGCGGGCAATCCAGGCCGCATCGGGCGATCGGGTGGCTCCATTCGGCAACTGAAAGCCCGTGGAAGAATCAAAAGTATAGCCAAGCTGACTTTGCCGATTCCAAAGATTCAAGTCCGTTGTAATATCTGCATTGCGGCGACCGCCTTCACCTCCGGTTGGTGACATGATGACGAGTTCCCCTTGGGGCGATCGCTCGAACTTGACATCAGGATTGGCCCGACAGAGTCGGTAAAACGCTTCGTCTGTCAGAGCAACAACCGGATCGAGCTTAATGGTGTAGGCATTCATCGCCAACGCCTCTAGCGTGGATGCTGCAATTTTATCCTGTTCAGCAAGGTGAGGTTGGCGGGTACGCTTTCGCCGGATGCCCAAGTCGGTAGCGGGGGCACGCTAGCAGAGCGGTTTGGGCAAGGCGTGATACCCATTCACCCCCATCCTCTCAGACCCTTCACCCTCGCAGCTAGTAAGGTCGCTCGCCCACATAGTTGCCCGCTGGGGAGTAGTTGCATACCCACACTTCACTGGTTTGGTCAGCGTTGCGGGCAACGCCGCAGCCGACTTCGGTGGTTTCTCGCCAGATCATTTGGGTGTAGTGACCGCAGACTTTGCCGGGGGCGCAACGGTTGCTGGCGTAGTCGTAGTCAACTTTTTCGGCGACCCATCCAGCGACGGCTCGGGCCGGATTTTGCAGCGCGCCCCCCGCTGCCGACGATCGCGAGCCGCTGAGATTTTCGCCAACGTTGCGGAGGGTTTGTTCAGAGGGTGAGCGATGGCGCAGGTTTCCGCCTTCGGCAATGAGCTGATTAGCCCACGCCTGGGCATAGGTGGCGAGTTCTGGTGACCAGGTGAGATCAGGCAGGCCGACTTCCTGACGCGCTGCATTATGGGCCGCCAGCATTTGGTCTATGCCCGCAGGGGTAGAAACGTCATAAACATTCGGGGTCAAGCCTTGGGCTTGGGCCGTTGCGACGGTCACCATCCGGTCTGGCGACACGCCCGGTTCAGTGCCGCCGCTGGCATCGAGATATTCAACGGTGTAAAGCCAAGTGGTCTGACCCTGTGACCAGCGACCTGAAATGTTGGCAATAAAAGCCTCGCGCCAGCGATCGCCGGTTTGCACATAGACGATGCTGTGACCGGCAAACGGATGATTGGCAATGCCTTGGGCGCGGGCGACAGAGGAGTAATGGAGGGGCAGCGAGGGGGCCACAGCGATCGCCCCCAGGCCAGCAAGGCTCAGAGCACTCAACAACACCCAACGGCTCGATAAGCGAACAGAAATTTTCATGGCTTTAGGGAAAGCGTCAAACGCTGCAAGGGGTGAGCGAGTATCTGCCAACCAGTGGTCAGGGTGGGCACTAGCTCATGAGTAGGTTTGACGCATCTTACCCGGCTTTGTTGCCAAAATCGCTTAGGAATGAGAATTGAATCAGTTGGGATAGCCGTCTCGGCTGTCCCCAGGCAGGCAAGATGCCTGCCCTAAAAATCTGGATGTTATTTGATCCTCATTCCTGACTGGAAAGATGACTCCGATCGCTGTAAGTAGATGGGCTTAATTATTTGTAGGATGTGCTAGCACCAGCGTAACGCATCCAATCCCTGTGGCATGGTGCGTTACGGCTTCGCCTAACAGCACCCTACGACATCGTTTGTTTATGTCCACCTACTTAGGGAGACAAAAGTGTTAGCGTTTGTTGCCCTCAACTCGCCGCCAGAAAAAGTCGGATAACCTCTAGCGCAGGAGATGGCAAAACACAACGAATCATGATTGCTTGCCCAACGGCGATCGCCCCATCATCCCTTTCCCCCAACGGCTGTGCCCCCTTTCAGGAAACCAAAACGATCACTTGTTCTCCGCAAACGTGAACATGGCAGCAACATCACAGCTACCATGACTAACTTTTTTGACTAGTCAGCCGCTTTTCGATTTCTGCTTTGACGGCATCGGCATCGGCGGGCAAGTGAACAGCGGGATTGGCATACTGGCTAGTCACGTTTTCCAGCGTCGATTCGTGGTAATTGACCTTAAAGTCAGTGAACTTGAGGCCATGGGCGGTGCTGATCACCACCGTGCGATCGCTGGACTTAATCAGCCCCCGATTGATCAGTTTTTTCAGCACGGCCAGGGCGACTCCCGTGTGCGGGCAGGTAAACATCCCGGTCAGATCGGCCTCCGCCGCTGCTGCTGCCAATTCATTTTCGGTGGCTTGTTCGACAATGCCATCTGTTTCCAAAATCGCGGTGGTCGCCTTGGCATAACTCACCGGGTCCCCGATCCGGATCGCGCTAGCCAACGTTTCCCCTGCGGTCTTGCGGATTTTTTCCTTAAAGCCCAGCTTGAACGATTCATAAAACGGGTTGGCCTGCGCTGCTTGTGCCGCTACCAGCCGGGGCATACGGTTGATCAATCCCAGATCCATCATCAGCTTGAAGCCTTTGTAGAGGGCACTGATGTTGCCCAGGTTGCCCACGGGAATAATGATCCAGTCCGGCACTTCCCAATCGAACTGGCGCACAATTTCAATGCCGACGGTCTTTTGGCCCTCGATGCGAAGGCTGTTCATCGAGTTCGCCAGGTAAATCGAGTTGTCTTGGGTGACTTCTTTGACAATTTTCATGCAGCCGTCGAAGTCGGTATCCAAAGCGAGCACGTGGGCTCCGTTCGCGACGGGTTGGATCAACTGCGCCGTGCTCACTTTACCCGCTGGCAAAAAGATCACTGCGGGCATGCCTGCATAAGCCGCATAGGCCGCCAGCGCTGCACTAGTATCTCCGGTACTGGCGCAGGCCACCGCTTTGACCGGGCTGCCCTGGGTCATCATTTGCTTGACCACGCTCACCAACACGGTCATGCCGAGGTCCTTAAAGCTGCCCGTATGGCTGTTGCCGCAGAGTTTGATCCACAGCTCCGGCATTCCGAGTTGCTTGCCTAAGCGATCGGCCCAAAACAGGTTGGTGTTGCCTTCAAACATGCTGACGACATTTTCATCCGCCAACGCCGGAATGACCCATTCCCGTAGGCTCCAAACCCCGCTGCCATAAGGCCATTTGGTGGTGCCGGTGCGCGAGTCAAATAGTTGCTTCCATTGCTCGGCGCTGCGTTGTTTGAGCGGTTCTCGTTCGTGATGGACTTCCAAAAGGCTGCCACAGGTGGGGCAGGTGTAAAGCACCTCGAAGATCGAGTGCTTGGCAGAACAGCCCGCAATGCAGCGAAAATAAACGGTCTGGTTATCTTGCTTGAGTTTGGGCTCGACGGCTGACGACAGCATGATGGGTACTCAGTGGAATGGGTCATCAGTTGCCATTATCTGCCGAGTTTGGGCCTCGGGGCTAGGGGCGATCGCTTTACGCCCAAATAGATGTTGCGGAAGAAAATTCGGTTGACGTCGGTGCGAGCAGGGCCAACCAGAGCACTGACGCCCTGTCAGGAAATCTTGACCCCAACGCCAGCGAGGCTTGGCGCCGTCACCGATCCTCGTGTCCAGCCCCGGCCAGCAATGTAAAAACGCCTTTTCCGAATTACTTAACGGGCAGACTCAGGGCTCACGGGAAACCGCCGGACCTGATACTTTTTGGATGCTTCTAAAGTGTAATCAGCCCCAAAGGCTGCATCAAAACGGGCACCCACCTCAGCCAATTCATCTTCAGGAATGGCAAACCACTGCTCTTCGGTTTCCCAGCGAATGACAAAAACGACGATTTCCGGGTCATCAGGGGCGATCCAGGTTTCTTTTGAGATAAATCCGGCATACTGCTGCAGCGCCGGTGTCCAAATTTCGTCGTCGATGCGGATGTATCGCTCTCGCTGAGGTGCTTGCACGCGCACTTTGAGCCACTCAATGACCATGGTTTTGTTCACACGTTTCAACTAGTTGGTAGCGTTTCTGATTTGAGTGAGGTGCGGGAAGATGCCAGTGTTCTTCATCTACCGGAATGGGATTGCTCGCCCCAAAAGAAATGCTGTGGGGGTAGTTTCCGCTACCTCAATGAATACTCTTAATGTAATGCCAGACGGGCTTCAGAATTCTCCGGCTAGAGAAATATGTCTGAGTGGGTTCGGTTGTTCAGGTAAGGCAGATCGCGGTTCTTTGCCACAATAAAACGGTACTTTGGGGACACCCCCCCCACCTTCGGAGGCGACATGGATACCAACGACTTGCTGCGTCAAATCATGATGATTGGCATTGGCACGACCTCATTAGTGGCAGAGCGGCTACGTCAGGTCAGTGATGAGTGGGTGCGCGATGGGCGCATCAATCCTGAGCAAGCCAGTCGCTTTGTCGATGACTTTATGGCTCAGTTTTCGGGGGAGTCAGCCAAGTTTGATGAGCAGATTCAGCGGCAACTGCGGAATGTGCTGCAAGATTTGGGGGTGCCCCGACAAGCGGAGATGGATGAGTTGCGGGGACGGCTCGATCGCCTCGAACGGCAAGTCCGTGACTTAGAAAACAAAATGTGGCGGTAGCTAGAGCGACCCCAGGGGGCTGGACTAGGCGGGTGGCCGCGATTTCACCCACCATCCTGTCAATTGTCGCTGGTGAGAAGCCGATGGCTAAGGTGTGCTGATCCAGTTTTTCGGCACGGGCGAAGCGTTGCATCCCTACGTCACCGGACCCGAATCTCGGTAGACTGTTGAATGTTGCTATTCGTGATTTCAGGAGAGGCTTTGTGCGAGACATTATAATCAGCTTTGCAGTGCTGACGGCGTTTTGCGTCGTGTTGCTGGTGGCCCAATTTACCGGGGCCAAAGGGAACGCGATCGCGGCTAACCTGGGGGCAACTGAGGCCCCCGCTGTTGCCGAAACACAAATCGCTCAAGCGGCAGACGATTTAACCGTCGAAGCAGAGTCGGCGGCAGACGAACCCTCTGAGGACAACTTGGTGACTACCGATTCTGGATTGCAGTACGAAGACATCGTTGAAGGTACGGGAGCCATGCCCCAGAAGGGCCAGCGTGTGACCGTACACTACACCGGCACCCTAGAAGATGGCACCAAGTTTGACAGCTCCCGCGATCGCAATCGCCCCTTCTCCTTCACCATTGGGGTCGGTCAAGTGATTAAAGGTTGGGATGAGGGCGTCTCGACGATGCGGGTGGGTGGTCAGCGCAAGCTGATCATTCCCCCTGAGTTGGGCTACGGCGCACGGGGTGCGGGTGGCGTGATTCCTCCCAATGCCACCCTGCTGTTTGATGTCGAACTGCTGCGCATCGGTTAATGGATGATGGGAGTCAGGCCGAGGGCGATCGCCCCTGCCTCTAGCATTGAACCGCGATCGGGATGGCATCAGTGCGGTCCCGATTCCTTGGGGTTGGCGACCTGAGATCAATCGTCCACGATGCTCGTAGGCCGCCCTCAAATGCTGTTAGAAAGAGATATCGTGGGATGGATAGACGCAGTCCGTCGCGGCTGCCCTCACGTTTCGGGAATGCCGACAGGGAGCCGGTCACGAGCCAAACATCACTCCCAAAAATACAAGGGTGGGTCTGCCCCTCACTGATCCACCAAAACTTCCTGCCCGAACGTGATGCGACCCACCCACCCCCTAAATCCCTGGATGCATCCCAGTTATGTAACCCTCACCCTAAATCCCTCTTCCTCAGGGCTACCGTGTACACATAAGTCCTGAAGCCCTTGTTGCCAGGGCTTTTCCCTCATCCCCCAACCCCTTCTCCCGCTTTGGGAGAAGGGGAGCCGGAAAGCCTTGTCGGGCCTCCCCCTCGCCCAATTTTGGGCGAGGGGGACTGAGGGGGAGAGGGCCTCCTGACCGGTATCGAGACTTGTGCCGTCGTGTACGAGGGAGACGGGGTTTGTCTTGCGGGTTAGGGAGAATAGGCGGACGCCACGAGCATGGTGCCGATGCCCGTATCGCTAAAGATTTCGAGGAGCAGGGCATGGTTGATGCGCCCATCGAGGATGTGGGTAGCCCCGACCCCCTGGGCCAGCGATCGCACGCAGCACTTCACCTTCGGAATCATGCCTCCCGCCACGATACCCTCCTCGATGAGTTGTCGCGCCTGTTTGATATCCAACTGGGGAATCAAGGTGCTGGGGTCTTGGTAGTCACGCAAGATACCGCGCGTATCGGTGAGCAAAATGAGCTTTTCGGCATTGAGGGCGGCGGCGAGTTCTCCGGCGACGGTGTCGGCGTTGATGTTGTAAGCTTGGCCGGTGTCATCGGACGCTACGCTGGAAATCACGGGGATGTAGCCGTCCTCGACCAGGGCTTTGACCAGACCCGGCTCGATGTTAGTGACATCGCCGACAAAGCCCACATCCGCATCCCCTTGAGACCGGGCCGTGATCAGGTTGCCATCCTTACCGCAAAGGCCAACGGCGGCCCCGCCCGCCTGATTAATGAGGGATACCAGTTCTTTGTTAACCCGTCCGACGAGCACCATCTCCACCACGTCCATGGTCTGGGCGTCGGTGACGCGCAACCCATCTTTGAACTGGGGTTCGATATTGAGCTTGGCGAGCCAGGTGTTGATTTCTGGACCGCCCCCGTGGACGACGACCGGGCGAATGCCGACACAAGCCATAAAGACGATGTCGCGCACGACTCCGGCCTTGAGGGTATTGTCTTTCATCGCGGCTCCGCCATATTTGACCACGACGGTACGCCCGCGAAATTGTTGAATGTAGGGCAATGCCTCACTGAGGATGCGGACGCGATCGACATCGGTTTCTAAAATGCCGCTGGGGGGCTCAGGCTGATGGGTCATAGTGTTGGCGGGCAAGCATCACAATCTTTGTAGTGTATCAACCGTCTGCGGTCATGGCTGATGGCGGCGGCAGAATCCGATCGCGCAATCGTTCCACCAGGCGATCGCCAATCTCGTCCGGGGTTTCCCCCGCCCTGACCGTGAGGTGAATGTCGGCTTGGGCATAACGCTGGCGGCGATCGCTCAGCAGGTTCGCGAGATGCTGTTGCCAGTCGGGGCGTTGTAGCAGGGGTCGGTGTTCGTCTCCCTGTAAACGTTTCACCAGTTCGCCGACGGGCACGTCAAGCCACACGACCACTCCCTGACGCAGATGCCACCAATTTTCCTGATCCAGCACAATGCCGCCCCCGGTGGCGATAACCATGCGGGTGTAGGGCGACAATTGGCTCAACACCTGACTTTCTAGGGTGCGAAAGGCCGCTTCCCCGGCAGTCGCAAAAATTTCGGGAATGGGTTGCTGGGCAGCCTGCTCAATCACGGTGTCGGTGTCACAAAAGCGGTAGCCAAGCCGGGCGGCCATGAGTTGACCGATGGTGGATTTTCCGACTCCCATCATGCCCACCAGATACAGGTTGGCCCCTCGCAGGAGGTCGATCGCGGACGAGTCTGACATCAATCTTGGCAAAATGGGGGTCACGCTTTACCGTACCAAAGATTCAGGAGGGGCGATCGCGCTCATTGGCGTCTTCGTCCAACGGTCGATAGGGGGGAACGATGACGCGATAGTCGGCATCGTAAACTTCGTCGTCCCCACTGGTGTCATCCGGCGGCGCGTAGATGGCATCGCGGCGGGAGTCGCGTTCCGAGCCGTCATATTTTTTGGCATAGGCGCTATCCGCCAGAGGATTGTCGGGGGAGTCCCAATCTTCCCAGCCGTCTTCAATTTCATCCAGGGCATCTTCGATATCACTGCCGCCTGGCGCGACGTAGACCGTTTCTTGGGCCGAGTCGTCCCACCCTTTGTCCAGATCGTGAATTGCGGCTTCGGCCTGGTCGCGATCGCGCCGCTGCCGTCGCGACATCTCTTCATCCTCAGGCGCATTGCCGCTAGCATCGGCCCAGTCGGCCCAGCGACTGGGGGCATTGCGCTGGCCCCAAGCGTTCCAGTCTTCAGCGGCCACAACGTTGTTGGGAGGCCGTGGGGGCGATGGCGACGAGCGATCGCGGGACTGCCAATCGTTGTCGCGACGAGGCTCGCCTGCCGCCGCCTCGCGACGAAAAAAGTCCTGGGGCGATCGCCCATTCCAGCCTCGATTACGTTGCTGAGTGGTGCCATCATTAGACCGACCCGCATCGGGATGGGGCGGACTGTCGGGGTGCACTGTCCAGCGCCGCCGACCGGCGCGATGGGCCGGGGGCATACCGAGATGGGCGAGGGCGGCGATCGCCAGAGTCGTGAGGACTCCCAGGGCGATCGCCCCCACCAGCCACACCCCCAACGGCAACGTTACCGAACGCCAGCCTAAAAACCTCAACGCCAGCGTCGGCGTAGCATTTTGCCATGCCAAAATCACCAGCGCTGCGACGATCAGGGCAGCAACCACTAACCGAGGGGTTTGCTTTCCCATGACGGAGTCCTCTACAGAGCGATACCCACCTATCGTAAAACTTGACTCACGCGAATTGACAATAGTGACCCCTCCGCTTTCCCTTTTTCATCGTTGGGGCGTTGCGTCAGTGACTTAGACCGCTGCCCAAACCAGCACCGATCGCCCCGAGACCGGGTTCCGCAGCCGCTGGGAGGAGGGCGATCGCTGCAGGAGCCTGACGTGGAATACTGGGATCAAGAGTCAAAGGAATGCTCTCTAGAATTGGCTTGCCAGATAGCACAAAGACCCCCACTGGGTGGGAGTCTTCTGGGGTCTAACGGTTCCGTTCCGGCTAGAGGTTTCTAGCGGCGGGTCACGTTAGGATTTCCCTTAGTATTCACGTCCAGTTCTTCGCGACGCAATTTTTCGCGTCCCTTGACCGTATCGCGATCCACTTCTTTGTGTACGTCGACTTCTTCACGCACGAACGAATCTTTGTGAATGTCAGCCTTTTCGCCGTAAGTGTCGACCCGAGCGACTTCGCCTTCACGAAAATCGGGATTACCCTGAGCTCGTTGGGGATTGTTGGGCGCATGACGCTCAACCACGACCCGCTCGTTTTCCACCGGTACGGAGACTTCTTGCGTTTCCGACTTGACCCGTTTGCCGACGGACACAGAGCCCGACTTAAACCGCTCTTTATCAGCAATTAGCCGCTCTTGATACAGACGAATAGGTTCGTGGGTATTTTTGTCCATGCCAAATAGGCCAGGCTCTTGGTCATAGGCAAATTGACCCTCTACCGCAGGCTGGTTGCTCGACAGGGGTGTCGAAGTGCCTGCTGACTGCTCGGTTGCACCGTACAAAGCGGCACTACCGGGATAGGCTCGATGTTCGTCAGCTCGGTATTCCTTACCTTGGTATTGGCGAGAACGGTTTGTGCCCTGAGTGCGATAGCTTTCGCGTACCCGCTGTTCATAGTCGCGATCGACCGTTGTATTTTCGTGATACTCCGGCAAGTTTTCGACTTGCTGCTTCGTCAAGCCGTCGATATAGACGCGATTATGCTCATTATCAAAATGAGCTAATCCGATCGGCAGCAGGACATTCTTCCCAAAAATCCAGAAGCCAGTATCGACAACAAGATAACGGATGTTACCGGTCATGTCTTCAAACAGCATGTCTTTTACAGAACCAATTTTGTTTTCGGGATTGGTGTACACGCTGTAATCGTCGATATTGGCAGCGATACCATTACTTTGCTGAAAGGTATCACTATGATTGGGGTAAGCGTCTTTAAATCTGATGAGAGCCATATGATGTTAAAACCTCTTTTGCTCGTTCTACAACTATCCTCACTCTAGGTTTTTACTGGCAACTATTCATCGTTAAAGCGACTGAAACTATCAGTAAATTATCTATTCCTATAGGATGTTTAGAAGCAGCAGTTAATTGACTCAGATCGGTAGTGCTAGTTCGGCAAGATAGTGTCTCTCACGGCAAACTACTCGATAGCAATTCTCCCCCTATGGATCGGTTCGGTGAGCAACGGCTGCGTGCACCTGCTGCCCGAAGGCGGCTCGACTACCAATACTGATTTCTAACACCTGTTTAGAATGCGGTGCTGGCCCTCTGCCCATGCGGTGATGCCGCGATCGCGATCGCCCCTTGCCAATGGTGTCTCTGTTGCAGGCAGGTCGTAGGAGCGCCCTCCAAGTAGTCTGAAGCTCACGCTGGAGCCATCTCCATCCTGGGGCGACTATTGAGATGAGAAGAACAGAGAAGTGCTGATAAATTAATGTCCCTGCTTTTATCAAGTCCCTTGCCCTGAAAATAACTCTGCTCTCAGGCACCCGCGTTTTACCGCCCTCACGCTAAAATCCCTCGCCCAATATTGGGAGAGGGATTTCGCTTCGCGTGGCCGGTTCTGCCGATATCGGGAGAAAGGGTAGGGGAGGTAGCGCTATTTTTCGAGAAGCTATCGGACGTCTAGGACGCTTCCTGAAAATAGCCAATTTGTAAAACTACAAAGTTGGAATGCACTCATTGTGAATTAGCTCGAAGCCTCAGTGCTTAAGCGTGAGGCCGAGGGGTCCGAGCGCCGACAGTAGAGCCGATTAGAGCGGCGACTAAACCAAGCAATGCCCCAAACAAGAATGACCAACCAGCTTTAGCGGCGTTGGCAGCATACTGCTGAGCTTCTTGCACATTGTCAGGAGCTGCATCTTGGGGATTTGGTAGTGAGACACCGCCGGGTTGCTGAATTTGATCCACCACGGAGCCTGCATTGGCCGCGACGACGCCAAAGGTGCCCGAAACCCCGCTGGCGAGCAGCCAAGCGCTGACGGCTAGCGTTGTCGCCCACAAAATGGTGCCGTTGATCATAGCTGTCTTCTTATTCATGGGGCCGCAGGTGCTGGCCATGACCCAACTGCCCAAAAACAGCGCAACGAACAAGCTGATAATGGCCCAAATGCCGACTCCCCAACCGACTGTACGGGCTTCGGTGCCGGATGCTCCAGCCGTCAGCCCGATCGAGGTGCCCAGGGCACTCAACACGAGTTGTGTCGCAATCGCAACCACAATACCGGCAAAAATGGGACCCCACCGCACGCGGTCATGATATTCCACCACCGGTGCTACGACAGAAGATGCTGGAGCATTGGTTTGATATTGATTGGGTCTTTCTGTATATGCCATTTTGAGTTTCCTCTCAGTATTTCTTGATCTACCGCGATCGCAAGTCGCAAATATTTAAGGACGCTGCTTTACTTTATGAGTCAGACAAAATCATGCAATCTACCGCGTGGTATAAGTCAGTGGATGCTTCATAAGACTTCATAAGTGAGCGTGATATTGGCTTTATCTAGAAGTAAGCCTAGAAGTAAACTCGACCCGATTTTTATCAAAACTCGTCATCTAACTGCGATCGATAGAGCAGATATATCCTAAATGTATACCTGTGGTCTGTTGCGTCTGACAAACCTCATCATTTCATCCAAACAGTTGGGGTGACTGCCGCATTTCAGTCATCTTTCAAATCAGCGATCGCGACTGCTGTGGGGTCAAAAAAATAACTGAGTTGGGTTCCGCGATCGCCCCTGCCATACCTTAAAGAAGTTGATAATATTCAGGCGTATATTCCTTCTGAAGGAGGCGGAAATATCAATTCTTTCACAAGAATGATAGAAACAATCTTTAATTGAACCGAAGGCTATGCCCCTCTTTAAAAGCCACGAAAAATATTCAGGTAATCAGGCCCATTTGGGCGACAGTGACATTGTGGGCACTGATGTTTACGTCCGGACGACTCGTGATAGCGAGAGTGGGCAAGTCGGTCGTGTTCACACGGCATTGATGGATGAACGCGATCGCCTCCGCTACTTGGTGTTGGACACCGGTAGGTGGGCCGCTGGCAAAAAAGTGCTCTTGCCCATTGGTCGCTGCACAGACGACCCCGAACGCAACCGAATCTATGTCGCCGGTTTGACCCGAGCGCAAATCGAAGCCCTGCCGGCATATAGCGATACCCGCGTCATCGACCAGGAGTATGAAGCTCAGGTGCGGGCGGTATATCTGGCGACTGCCGAGCGTTCTGCGCCGGTTGAAGGTGAGGTTGCTGTTGAGGCTCCCATCACTAGTCGATATCTCACCCAACCACCACCCGCCAATGTGCGAATGGAGGCTGAAAACCTTCCCGCGACCAGGCGCGAGCCCGTTGGCCCTCCCCCACCGACTGGGGATGATGACCTCTATGCCATGGGGCCTGATCATCACCGCTTAAAGCTATATGAGGAGCGGCTAGTAGCGACAAAACGGCGTCACAAAACGGGCGAGGTCGTCGTCACTAAGCGCATTGAGACGCAGCCAGCAGAAGCCGCTGTTCCCGTGCGGAAAGAAAAAATTGTGATTGAGATCGAGGCCGTGGATGGAGCTACCCAAGTGAACTTGCCCGATCGCACCTTACAAACTGGTGACGTGGCCCAGATGGATGTCTACGGAGAGACGGCCACGATTCGCAAAGAGCCGGTAGTCCGCCAGGAGGTCAACATTCGCAAGGAAGTGGATGAAGACGTCGAACGGCAACAAGCGGAACTGCGCCGCGAAACCCTGGATATTCACAAGGCAGGATCGCCTGAGGTTCGCGATCGCTCCCAGTAAGCGCCAGCCAGCCATATTGCCCTGGCAAACCACAATTCTTCATCGTTCGCCACGCTATTCCCTTACTTCATTGAGGTGTTACAGCATCGGTATCACTCCCGCCCATTCATTTAGGAGACAACAGCCATGACTTTTGAACGAGACTGGTCCACCCGACAAATTGCCACCTTAATCGGTAGTCTCAGTGTGATGACGCTGCTGCCAGGGGCTGGTTGGGTCGCAGCAGTGGCTCAAACCGCTTATCCAGATGTCTCTGACGATTTATGGGCGCAGCCTTACATTCAACAACTCAGCCAGGCAGACATTCTGGCTGGTTACCCGGATGGTACCTTCCGCCCGCTGCAACCGATGGCCCGTGATGAATATGCGGCAGTGATTCGTCAGGCGTTTGACCTCGACCCAGAAGAATCCTTGTCGCAGGCCAGCGTGTTTCAAGATGTGCCCCAAGACTACTGGGCCAACGCCGCCATCGAAGAAGCTTACGAAATGGGTTTTATGGACACCCAAAGTGAAAATGAATTCAATCCTCGGACGCCCATTACCCGAATCGAGGCGATTGTTGCTTTAGTGGATGGTCTGGAACTTTCCGCCGACCCCCCAGCTACTGCTAATGTGCCAGCGGCAGCGGAGACCGAGCAACCCGTTCGGCAGGCCCGCAGCGCGCCTAGTCGGCTGATGTTTCCCCTGGCGGCGACCTCGGTCATGCAACTGTTTGCGCCCCCCCAAGTGACTCCGGCACAAGCCCCGGCCCCGGCTGAGCCAACGGCGGCGCAACCGACCAATGCCGCTGCTGAGCCGCTGCTGAGCGACTACTACGCCGATGCGGGACAAATTCCCGAAGCCGCTAGAGATCAGGTGGCGATCGCCACTCAAGCGGGGCTCATTGTGAATTACCCTGACCAAGATATGCTGAATCCCAATCAACCCATGACTCGGGCTAGCGTTGCCGCCCTGATGCACCAGGCCTTGGTCTATCAAGACAAACTTGAGCCTTTGCCAGCGGATACTGACGTGTCACAGTATCAGGTTGAGCCTGAGGCCACCCCCTGATGGACTGACCAAAGTTCCTCGCGTCGGTTGGGTAGAACGAAGTGAAACCCAACACCAGGGGCGGTTTCGTTGGGTTACGCTAGCGCTTTAGCGGAGCCATGCCCGGAAGACTTTACCCAATCTACTGCAGAATAAGGGTTTTGAGAGTTTCGTCAGTTAACCAGGGCCACCCCTGAGTTGAAACTCAGGTTGGAATCCTCAATTTCACGCTGCCGGGAATTCAAAATTCCCGGCCAACAGACTCAATGCCATTGGCAGTGGGCTACTGGCAGAGCGGCAAAGACAGCGTCGAGCCTGTTTTAACGGGACTGGGAGTAAGCAACGGTACTTAGGAGAGTTCTGGAACAAGAAGATCCCAGTTGGGGAGGGGTGGATTTTGCCAAAGACTCGCTGTAAAGACCGACAGTATTCAGCTAAACCTGCCCTTATAAACCCCGTCTAAGTTGAGAACTGGAGTTTTGTATGATCGGGCAGAACCTCACCTAACCTCTCCTTTCAAAGGAGAGGAACCAGAGTCTTGTCAAACCTCTCCTTGAGAAGGAGAGGTGCCGCAGGCGGTGAGGTTTCCCACATGCCAAAACTCCACTTCTGAATCTGGATGAGGTTTAGATACGTTTATTTCTGAAGATTTCCTTAAGCGTTCAAGAAGCGTTTGAGTTTAGGTTGACAAGCTGCGCGGCGCAGACTTTTGGCGCAGTGCCCCAGACTTGGAGCCCACACGGTAACATTTAAGATTGCTACTGCGTTGCTGAAATACCTGTTGCCATGTCTATTGCTCCTCGTCGCTATCACGTCACTACCTTCGGCTGTCAGATGAACAAAGCTGACTCCGAACGCATGGCCGGCATTCTCGAAGACATGGGCCTGCAATGGGAACCAGACCCCCTGCAAGCTGACGTGGTGCTGTATAACACCTGCACCATTCGCGACAACGCTGAGCAAAAAGTTTACTCCTACTTGGGACGGCAAGCCAAGCGCAAGCAAGAAAACCCCGATTTGACTTTGATAGTGGCGGGTTGCGTGGCTCAGCAAGAAGGAGAAGCGCTGCTTCGTCGCGTTCCTGAATTGGATCTGGTGATGGGGCCACAGCACGCCAACCGCCTCCAAGATTTGCTCGAGCAGGTGATGAACGGCAGCCAGGTGGTCGCCACTGAGCCCGTCCACATTATGGAAGACATCACCAAGCCCCGCCGCGACAGTCAGGTAACAGCCTGGGTGAACGTGATTTACGGCTGCAACGAGCGCTGCACCTATTGTGTTGTGCCCGGTGTGCGCGGGGTAGAACAATCGCGCCCGCCGGAGGTCATCCGGGCGGAGATGGAAGCCTTGGGTCGCCAGGGTTACAAAGAGGTCACTCTGCTGGGACAAAATATTGACGCCTATGGCCGCGATCTGCCCGGCATCACCGTTGAGGGACGACGACAGAACACCCTGACCGACTTGCTGTACTACGTCCATGATGTGCCGGGGATTGAGCGCCTGCGCTTTGCCACCAGCCATCCCCGTTATTTCACCGAGCGGCTGATCCAGGCCTGTGCGGAACTGCCCAAGGTCTGCGAGCACTTTCACATTCCCTTTCAGTCTGGCGACAACGACATGCTGAAGGCCATGGCCCGAGGCTACACCCACGAGAAATATCGCCGCATTATCGACACCATCCGTGAGTACATGCCTGATGCCTCGATCAGTGCGGATGCGATCGTCGGTTTCCCTGGCGAAACGGAGGAACAGTTCCAGCGGACGATGCAACTGGTCGATGACATTGGCTTTGATTTGCTCAACACGGCTGCCTATTCGCCGCGACCCAATACCCCTGCTGCGATTTGGGAAAACCAGTTGAGTGAGGAAGTCAAGAGCGATCGCCTCCAACGTCTCAACCATCTGGTGAACCAGAAGGCCGCCGAGCGATCGCAGCGCTACGCCCACCGCATCGAAGAAGTCCTGGTCGAAGATGTGAACCCGAAGGATACGACTCAGGTCATGGGCCGTACCCGTGGCAACCGCCTTACCTTCTGCGCGGGCGACATTGCCGAGTTAAAGGGCCAACTGGTGAAAGTGCAAATCACGGCAGTTCGCGCCTTTAGTTTGACCGGAGAGCGCTTAGCGCCAGTGACGGTTTAGGGATGAGGATCATTTAACATCCCATTGCCGCGAAGAATAGACCAGACCAGGGACAGCCGAGACGGCGATCCCAACTGCTTGAATTTCCATTCTTTAGCTAGAGAGCAGCAGGAAAATACTATTCCGGTGACGGCAGTGGCTGGGTCGCTGCGGCAGTTTTGAGTCAGTAGTCGGTACTGGTATTGCGATCGCGGCCCTGAGTGTTCCGTGGCGGCAGGCTCCCTACCCTTGCCCGTTCTACCTTGGCCCGTAAACTTTGTCCTGGGCGCTAGCCATCACTAATGGTGGGAGTTTCACCGTCCTCTCTAAACCCCGTCTGCCTGCTCCCAGCTTGGCTCAAAATGGATATGACTTAAAAGGAATCCACTGCCCCCAGAGGCGATTGAGGGTGCCGTCCACAATCAAGGTGTTGAGCACATTATTCAAGGCCTCCAGGAGTTCGCGGTTGCCAGGGAGCACACCCACCCCAAAGGGATGCTGAGAGGAAATTTCAAAGGCTACTCTCACGCCTGGGTTCTGGGCCTCAGTGGCCATTAATAACAGCGAGTCTTCGATAATGGCGTCAATGTGCCCCTCTCGCAACGCTTGGAGCATTTCCACCTCAACGTGGCCGTCACCTTCGAAGTAAATGGTTTCGATATCTGGTGGCAGCAGCTCTAACAGGCGAGTGCTGACACTCTCTTGCAACACGCCCACCCGTTTGCGGCTGAGATGCGCTTTCCCTTCAATGGCGGAGTCTTCGCGCACCAACACCCCCGTGTCAAACCGCCCATAAGGGCGAGTAAAGTCGGCCCAGGCCCGGCGCTCTTGGGTAATCACCTGATTAAACCAGATGACGTCGTATTCCCCCGAGGTCAGGGCGGGATAAAACCGCTTGAGCGGGAGGTTAAACCATTGTGGAGTCACGCCGAGGCGATCGCACACAATCCGGGTCAGCGCAGGTTCAAAACCCTGCCGTTCACCGTCATTGATAAAGCTCATGGGGCGCGCTGCGATATCACTGGTGATGATTCGCAGTTCGCCGGGCACCACAGTGGTAAAACTGGGTGAAGGTTGAACCCCGGTTGTATTAGTCATAATCTTTGCCTCTAACCGCTGGTATAAGGAAAGAGCGATGCACGCCTCAGTACCCAATTCACTCAAAAACCCTAACAAACCATTCTCGGTCTGGGAAGTGGGTTGCTTCCCCACTTTTGCCGACTGCGAACCCTGGCGGATGGGTGTCGCTGGGAACACTGATGGGCTGCTAGTTGCACACTCATGGAGGCAGGGGAGGAACAATCGGCAATATCATACTGAATGGCGGGGCCTGCCGATTGTTGGTTAAGCTCAGCTCCTCTCCGCCATCGTGCCTTTATTCTGAATTTATCCGAGAGCACGCTTCAACCGCGAGCCTACTGAACCTGTGGGGTGATGGCTGACGCCTATCCGCGAGTTGCAGGATGCACATTCCCCCTTGATCAACTACTGATCGTTTCGCCATCAACCTTTCATGTCGGCACGCTGAAATCTACAGTTCTACGACTCCTCTACTTACCTCATCCTACCCATCTCACCCTCCACTGCCCTGGCTAAATCGGATAGCCTGCCGCCCCTCTATACCTCTACCGTCTGCTCAGTCGGCTCGACGTGGGTTTGCAACAGGGCCAAACACGCCGCTGCTGGTGTCTGCTCAGCCATGGCGGCGACCAGCGCTTGATAAGCGTCGGGATGCTTTTCGAGCAGAGTGCGAGCTTGCAAAACGGCCCAGCGCTGGCGCACCTGCCCCTCGGCCATAGGCCGCTGGAGTTGCTGCCAGAGAATCGCAAATTTTTGGCGATCGTCCTGACCGCCCTGGGCCTGTCCGTAAACCCACTTTTCGGCGGCGATGCCCGCCATCCAGACGGTGCAGTAGCGGTTTAGCAGTTGCGCGGGCAATTGCCCCGTTTGGATCTGCGCTTCCAGGTCGGTGGTGTCAAATTGTACGCCGCCGAGTCCCGGCATGCCTTTTTTCCAGGCTTCCCAGGCACTCAGGGTGTAGTCGCTCACGGGAATATCCAGCAGGTAGGCCACCAGGAAGTGACCGGCTTCGTGGTGCAAAATGCGATCGCGCTCCTCACCTGACAGACGATTCAGGCCACCGATTAAGAGGTTGCCCAGCGTGCCGTTAAAACTCGCCTGGTCGAGAGTGGCAAGGCTCAAGAGCGCCGCGATCGCAATCACCGGCACCGACTGCGGCAGATGCACCAGTGGCCCGACCAACATGCCCATCGTGACGACAAAAATGGTGATGGCAACGATATTTAACGTTTGTTGACCCATGATGAGCGCATTCCCTCAAAACTAGCGATCGCCGCTGCGGGTGCCGATGACCTCAGCGTCTCAGCCCGCACGCCTGATCAATCGCGGGGGATCAATCGCGGGGTTGGGATGTTGAGCAGGGCGACGTCTTTCTAGCTTAGGACGTTGCTCACAAAAATGCTGGCTCTTGCGGTATGCTCAGCCGCCGGGGTGGTCGTTCCCCTAGCGATCGCGATAAAAGGTTTCCAGACTTTCAGAGTTGCCCACAAACCGCCAATGCCAGGGTTCATACTGCACGCCCTGCGGGTTGCCCTCCGGAAAAGACAGCTCAAAGTTGTAGCGGGGGGCGTTGACCTCCAACCATTTGAACGCCTCGGTGTCTTCAAACGTGATGCTTAAGTCGGCACTGGGTTGGTTAGCATCGCCGATGTCGATCGCAAACCCGGTGTGATGTTCGCTATATCCCGGTGGCGCACTGACCTCAGCCCGAGTCGAGGCCGTCTGGGCGCGTTCGGCTTTAATTTCGAAAAATAGATATTGCTGGTCCTCGACTGTGCGAAATCCGGAAATGGGCACCAAAAAAACGCCCTGAGTTTCCGCATCAGCGACCATTTGCTCAAAGCTATCGGCGGCTTCCGGACGCATCAAAATGCTGCCGTTGTAGGTTAGGGAAACGAGTTCGGCGGGTTCGGCCTCCTCATAGGCCAGGTGACCCAAGAGCGCTCGCCGCGACGGGGCCGCCCCCGTGTCAACCAGCGAACTGGCTCCTCCTGCATAACTCATTTGCATCATGGGCTCGACCGGGACGGGGAGGGCCGCTTCGCTCCCCTGATAGGTCAGCCAGGAAACCAGCAAGCCCGCGATCGCGCTCATCAGCCCCACCCCAAACCAAATGAGCCAGCGCCGCCACCCGCGCATTCCCCGTTGGCCGCTGGCCCCATAGCCATCGCGCTGAGCCTCGGGAATGTCATCGACGGGTTCGTAGAAATTGGGCTTCACAGCTTGAGTACCTATCACGCTTGACCAACTAACTGACAAAAGGAGTCGATATCTAGACCGCGGGCTGGGGATGTTCGACTCGCGCTCCTCACCGGATGACCGCGCCATCGGTGAGTCGACAGGCATCAGATGATAGTTCCTGCCACAGCAATTATGGCGGGAATTGGAAAACTCGTAAATTCTATTTCATTGTGTAGAGAAAGGTGAGGCTGTCAAGAACTTTAATCAGTGGCTAACGCGCATTAACTCGGTCTACCCAACGATAGGCTCAAGAAAGCTGCAAAATCTGTCTAGATTCAGGAAAATAAGGCGCTGTCCCGAGCTTTGGAGTAAGCTCGTAAGGTAGCGATGGTGAAAGCGTGGATTTGCTCGCGACCACTCATCTGTGGGAATTGTATGAAGCTGATTCAGAGGCGGCGGCGGGTCAGACTGGACGTCGGATCGCTGCTATCGGTCGGCAATCAGGAGTGGCGCTAGCAGGGGCGATCGCCCTGGTACTCGTCAGTCCTGCCATTGAAGCGACCATTTTCCCCCCAGCCGGTGTTGCTTACATCGCGCCGCCGCCGGGTTACAACCTCAACATTCGCAGTGGACCGGGCACTCAGTATCCCGCGGTCAATACATTGAGCCGGGGCACCCCGATCTCCATCACCGGCTTTTATGAGCACGGCTGGGCACAGCTCACCGATCGGAGCTGGGTCGCGGGCAATCTCATCAACTCTCAGCAACCCGTGGGCACCGGGGGCGGCCATCAACAAACGGTGCCGTCATTTGCATACATTGCTGGCAGCAGCAACGTCAATATTCGGAGTGGCCCCGGCACGCGCTACCCCGCAGTCAATACGCTGGCCCCAGGCACCCAAATTCGCATCACTGGGTTCTTTGAAAACGGTTGGGCACAACTGGAAGATTTGAGCTGGGTCGCAGGCAATCTCATCCGCATTGGTGAGCCCATTACGCCTAATCAACCTGAGGACGTTTTGCGGGTCGGTACGCGCAGCCCCCGCGTCATCGAAGTCGAAATCCGCCTCCAAGAATTGGGCTACGTCACCAGCGATTTTGTGCCGGATGAGTACTTCGGCACGGACACGGAACAGGCCGTGAGAAATTTCCAGTTCTGGAATAATTTGCCCCTTGATGGAGCCGTAGGGACTCAAACCCGAGAGCGGCTTTTCAGTCCCAATGCGGTGCCCAATCCTTACGAACCGGCTCCCCAGTTTCAGGAACTCCGGATCGGTACGCGCAATCCGGCTGTCCGTCGGTTAGAAACGCGGCTGCAAGATTTGGACTATTTTCGTGGCCTGATTCCCGATGAGTTGTTTGACCAGAGCACTGAGTCAGCGGTGCGAAATTTCCAAAGTCGCAACGGTCTGCCGGTGAATGGGGTCGCGACCGTGCCCATGCAAGAAGTGCTGTTTAGCGACAGCGCCATTCGGAACGATACCACCACGACCCCCCCGCCGGAAGAGCGCCCGACCCTGCGCTTGGGCGATCGCGACCCGGCGGTGCTCACCCTGGAAGTGCGCTTGCAAGATTTGGACTATTTACCTGGCGTCGTCGCGGATAGCTTGTTTGGGCAGGAAACCGAAACGGCGGTACGGAACTTTCAGGGGCGCAATGCCCTGCCCGTCAATGGGGTCGCCGATGCGCGGACCCAAGACGTGCTGTTTAGCGATAGTGCGATCGCCAACGTGGAGGAGCCGGGCGGTGGCGGTGACGGTGGCGGTGACGGTGGCGTGACTGACCCGGACGAGCCGGATCTGCCCTCTGATGGTCAACAGGCCACAGTGCGGACAAATGACGGCACCGATGCGATCGCCTTCACCGGTCCCGGTTTGGAGTACGACCTGGCGGGCTTTGTGCCCAATGGCACCACCGTCACGCTCACGGGCAACTCCACCAACAATTGGTACGAACTGCAAGACGGTAACTGGCTAGAAGGATCGTTTCTGGTCTTTTAGCTGATGCTGGGGGCCGAGCCGGGGGCTGCTCGACCACCAAAGGCAACGGGGGCGGCAGCGGCCAGCAACCACCGCCCAGACCCGACTGATTGCCCATCGCGACGGTATTCGTCCTGGAGCCAATTTGGGCCAGTCTCAAAAACCCATCGGGAATTCGCTAATGTGATCAAAGAATGGCGCGTTAGGACGTAGGGACATGGAAAAGTTGGCAGCGTTGCAGGCCCTGTTTGCAGCAATGGATCGGGCTTTAGTGGCTTATTCGGGAGGCATTGACAGCACCCTGGTGGCGAAGGTCGCTTTTGATGTGCTGGGCGATCGCGCCCTGGCGGTCACCGCCGACTCGCCATCGCTCATGCCCGAAGATTTAGAAGATGCCAAAGTGCAGGCGGCAGAAATCGGCATCCCCCACGAAATCGTGAATACCCATGAGATGGACAATCCCAACTACACCAGTAACCCCGCCAATCGCTGTTACTTTTGCAAAAGCGAGTTGCATGACACTTTGAAACCGTTGGCCCTAGAGCGGGGCTACCCCTATGTGGTGGATGGAGTCAATGCCGATGACCTCAGCGACTATCGCCCCGGCATTCAAGCGGCCAAAGAACGGGGGGCGCGATCGCCCCTGGCCGAAGTCGGCATCTCCAAATTGGCAGTGCGAGAAATTTCGCGATCGCTCGGTCTGCCCTGGTGGGACAAACCCTCCCAACCCTGTCTGAGTTCGCGCTTTCCCTATGGCGAGTCCATTACGGCGGCAAAGCTCCAGCGGGTGGCTCGCTGCGAACGCTACCTGCGCCAACTGGGCCTGCGCAACTTGCGAGTGCGATCAGCCGGAGACACCGCCCGCATCGAACTGCCTCCAGAAGACATCCAAGTCTTCGTGCAGATGACCGACCTGCCTGCCCTAGTCGCCGCCTTTCAAGAATATGGATTTACCTACGTCACCCTCGATCTGGAAGGCTATCGCAGCGGCAAACTCAATCAAGATCTGCCGCCTCAACGCCCCACCGTCGGCTCTGTTTAGGAATCAGGATTTGATAAAATCCAAGTTTTGTCGGGCAGGCATCTTGCCTGCTCTTGGACAGCCGTCTCGGCTGTCCACACTTAATTAAATTCCCATTCCTTAGGAATGCCGATCATCTAATTGGATGATTTGATTTTTTCTATGGCGTACCCTTAGACCCTGGAAGGGGCCTCGCGATCGCCCCCCCACCGACTACCCACTCCCCAACCGCCGCTCACGACTCAAGCATCGCCTTGAGAATGACCGACGGATCGATCCAATTGCCCTGATATTTCATACCCCAATGCAAGTGGGGGCCAGTGGTGCGTCCGGTCATGCCAATGCGACCGATGCGTTGCCCGCTTTTAACCAGATCCCCCTGCCGGATTTGGACGCCGCCATCGTGGTCGACCATCCAGCGATCGCCATCTTCCTCGATGACGACATATCCCTGCATGT
>Ga0081535_100274_pt1 | contig 43255 bp, 40 predicted proteins | sample HotLakmasection3_FD_71020 | JGI IMG/M metagenome (GOLD analysis project Ga0081535, IMG submission 71020) | Hypersaline microbial mat communities from Hot Lake, Washington, USA - Section #3 (SPADES assembly) (version 2) | ecosystem: Environmental > Aquatic > Non-marine Saline and Alkaline >... | reverse complement strand
CTTCTCCCATTTTGGGAGAAGGGGAGCCGGATGGCCTCAAAGTCCCTCTCCCGCTCTGGGAGAGGGATTTAGGGTGAGGGCAGCAATCGGATGCTTTTTTAGTTGGAATACTTTAAGTCCGTCATCCCCCTTGCAGCGAGTATGATGGGCGGCACCAGGTGAGCGCGACTCCAAAAAATCGCTTAGCTGTCGGACTGGGCTGGCACTCACTCGTTTCCGGTCACCCGAGCCCCTCACCTGCTCAATCACGACTCGATCGCCTGTGAGGAGACGATAACAATGCGATTTCTTAATTTGATTGCTGGCACTACCGGGTTGGCCTCTCTACTCATGGCCCCCATGGCCCTTGCCCAGACCGCTCAGGATGGCACTTGGCTGGAAGATGATACCCACTGGAATATGCCTGGTGCGGCCATTCCGCAAGCCCCTGAGCAGGAATATTCCAACTTACCGGAATGTGAGCAAACCTTTCGGGCTCCGCGTCTTTATGAAGATGCGCTGGTCGAAGCCGCTGGTTGGACGTTAACCGGCGCGGCCCATATCTTTGGCGATACCACGGTCATCACCGGCATGGCCAATGCTGATGGCATGTGCCGCCCCTTTAGCTACCAAGTCTTTGTCTTCATTGATGGCGAATTTGCGGGCACCCTGTCCCCAAATTTCATGGACTCTCGCACCGACGGCAGCCTCTTTGACCTGGATCTTTACCAGGATGGCGCGATCGGCGCAGGGTTTAACCGCTACACCCCAGAGGATGCTCTGTGTTGTCCGTCGGCTGAGAGTCGAGTTTTTTATGAGGTGGAAGCCACCGATGCAGGACCCGTCGTGGTGCCACAACTGCCGGCAAACACCTTCGATCGCCCCCAGCCAGAATAGGCAACGTGAGCTCAAGATCAGTGATCAAAGCCGCAAGTCGATGACCACGGGGCGGTGATCGGAGCCCACATTCGGACCGACTTGTACATCCGTCACGGTCAACTCAGGGCTCAGCAGTCCGTGGTCGATGGGGATAGCCAGCAACCCTGCCATCCAGCCTGGAACCGGCCCGTAGGTTGCGCTAGTAGGCCAACTCGGTAGAATGCCAAAGCCATCGCGGACATTTTTGAGGCCAGTTTGGCGGATAAATCGCTGGTAGTAGGGTGACCACATGGTGATGTTGAAGTCGCCGATGACGATCTTTGGCCGTTCCACCGTTTGGAGATATTGACCCAGTAGATCGAGCTGCCGATTACGAGAATGAAAAAAAGTCGGCTTGACCGGGGGGAGGGGGTGCGTACCTACCAGAGTCACGGTTTGATCATTGACCGTCAGGGTTGTGATGAGGCTGGGGGTGCTGTCGGCGCTAAAGTTGACCCGCTCGACATTGGCTAACGGCTGCCGACTATAGAGCACAATGCCCGAATTGTAGGGGTTGGCTTGCCCTGAAAAGTGGGGCAGGGTGGTCATGAGGCGATTCAACTGCTCAACCCAACGCTCATCCACCTCCATAAACAGGGCGAGGTCAGGATTGGCTTGCTGAGCAAAGGTGAGCACCGCTTCGAAGTTTTGGTTTTGGGTGTTGACATTGGCAATGAGGATGCGAAAGTTACCAGGGCTTCCCCCTGTTACAACATGCGGCGGCCAGTACCAGGGCAACAGTTGGGCAGTCAGGGCCGCCACACAGGCAAGGGCCATGAGCGACGGCAGCGGACGGCGGGTGAGGCCGATCGCCCCCAGCCCCACCAAGCTCAACGCCCAATACTGCCGCTGAAAATGCGACAGCAACTCCAGATAGATGGGCCAGCCCAACCGACTGCTGAGCAGAGCGATCGCAGTCACGCCGCACACCCCTACCAGGACCATCCCCGCGACGATGCTAGTGAAACGGGACCGTTTTTGAGCCATGCAATCAAAAACCCCACTCGTTATGAGCAGGGTACAAAATCTTCAGTGCGCTGGGTGCTTTATGCCACCCCTAGAGACGCGATCGCGTGCTGGCGAATGGCCTGGAGGTTTTGGGTGAGGTCATGGCGCAGATGCCGCTCGATCAGCATCGCGGGAATGGCACGAGGCGGACAAATCGTCACCTCATAATTCAAACGTGTGCCGTCTCCCACAGCGGTATCCGGTTCCAAACGCCAAGCGCCTGCAAAGGCTTTGAAATCGCCCTCGACCATGTCAAACCCAATATGGCTAGGAAACTGCTCGACCATATCGAGCACCACCCGAGCGCAAAACTTCACATTGAGAAAACATTGGGTGCCGACCTGTTCCAGCAGGGTGCGGGAGTCGGAGACTTCGAGGCGGCGGCTGACCGTCAGATTGGGGATGAAGTCAGACAGATGGTCGTAGTCCGTCAGGATGCTCCAGAGCTGCTCCACCGAGCAAGGAATCGAGATGGAGGCCAAAATGCGGCGATGGCGGTTGGGCAGCTTTTCCGTCGCGATCGCCAAATCCCCCTCACTGAGCGCTTCGGCCAGCAAGAGATTAGCTTCCTGAAGTTGGGGGTCGAGTGGAGCGGCGTCAGTCATTGGGATACTTACCGTTACCTAGTGAATATTAGACCCAAATCAGCCCTTATGATCAAGCATAACGAACAACACTTGCTCAAATCATTATTAATATGGGTCGTTAGGCATAGACTACTGTGGTCCCTTCCATTCTAAGCACCGTGGAATCGCTACAGTTTTAGAGATGAGCCCTCTGCCTTCCGTAAAAACCGTAATGTCGAAAGTGAACTCAGCCATGCATCAAGTTATCGGCACTGTTAAAGGGCCAGGGGAAACGGGAAACGAATATCTCTTTATTACTGCCGATAACCGCGAGGTCAAAATTGGTGAGTTTGTCGCCTATCAGGCTCAACAGGGCGAGAAAACTTGGGATATTTTGGGCAAAATTGCCGATCGCCGCTTGATCGATCACCTCCCGGATCGCATCTTTGCCGATACGGGGATCAGCCCTGAAGCGATCGCCGCACTGGTGGGCTTTGCCTATCCCGATCCCGAAATTTATGAAGTCACGGTTTCGGTGATTGGCTACTTTCATCCGGCTCTGGGCTTCATCAATCCCCGACTGACCCCTGATCCCGGAGCCAAAGTCTACCGGGTCGATGACGAAACGCTAGTCCAGGTGGTCAACAAACGGCAGCCGGGGGAAATCGGCGCGGCCCATGTCGGTTCTCTGCTGCTGCGACCGGGGGAGGCCGTCCCCGTGGCGCTGGATGTGAAGGAGCTGGTGAGCACCCACATGGCGATTTTGGCAGGCACGGGGTCGGGGAAGTCCTATACCGCTGGCGTCCTGATCGAAGAATTGCTGCGGCCCTGCAATCGAGCAGCGGTGCTGGTGTTTGACCCCCATGGAGAATATGGCACCCTGGGCGACATGCGCGGTCACCCGGCCTTTCAAGGCGACGACGGCTACGCCCCCCAAGTCAAGATTCTGACGCCGGACGATATCCGCATTCGCATGTCATCGCTGGACTATTACGACGTGATGACGCTGCTGCCGAATATGAGCGATCGCCAGCAGGCCATCCTCAGCAAGGCATTCACCATTCTCAAGCGGCACCGCCACGGCGACTATCGCTGGGATGTGCAAGACCTGATTCGGGCGGTGAATGAAGCGGATACCAACGAGGACGAGGACGGCAATCCGAAAATTGGGTCTTCTGCCCCCGCGATCGAGTGGAAGTTGGAAAAGCTGGCGAATTCTGACTATTTTCACCGAGCGGAACACCTCGCGCCCAAAGACCTGTTTGAGCCGGGGCAGGTGACGGTGCTGCAAATGAACGAGATCAGCCAGGAGGAACAGCAGGTGATCTGTGCGGCGGTGCTGCGGCAGAGCTATCAGGCCCGCATGAACACGGCGAAAGAGCTGGTGTCGGAAGAAGACGAGACCTATCTGCCATATCCGGTGTTCATTTTGCTGGAAGAATCCCACCGCTTTGCCCCGGCCCACGAACCGGCGCGCTGCAAGCAAGTGTTGCGGACGATTCTCAGTGAGGGGCGCAAATTTGGCATGGGCGTCGGCCTGATTACCCAGCGTCCCGGCAAGTTGGACTCGGATGTGCTGTCCCAGTGCATGAGCCAGTTTCTCATGCGGATTGTAAACCCCGTAGACCAGGAGAGCCTGAAATACGGGGTCGAAGCGGCAGGACGCGACTTGCTGAAGGAGTTGCCGTCGCTGACCAAGGGCCAGGTGATTATCTCCGGAGCCTGCGTCAATACTCCGGTGCTGTGCCAGGTGCGCAAACGCCTGACGCAACATGGCGGCGAGACGATGGATGCGCCGCTGGAGTGGCAAAAGCATTTTCAACAGCACCGGCAGCATAAGCGCAAAATTGAGCAAGCGACGGTGGCCCGACCCCGGCCCGCCGAGACCGTCGGTGGGATCAGTATCGAGTAATGGAGGAACCGTCGAAACCACTGATCAAGCTGGCCCACAAGCTGTTTGAGACAGAGCGCGATCGCACCGCCTTTATCCATGCCCTGACCTATCCGCCCCCGTTTGCCCCGACGATCTTGTGGACCCGGCCCCAACCCACCGACCTCGATTGGCCGACGTTGGAGCCGCTACCCTGGCAACCGCCTCAGGTCGATCGCTTGGCGGGCGATATCCGTCCCGGCCAGCACCCCCGACACGACCAGGGTTACTACTATTGCCTGGATTTTTCGTCGGTGTTTGCGGCATCGCTGATGCAGGCGATCGCCAAGCCGATCGAGACGGCGATCGATCTTTGTGCCGCTCCCGGTGGCAAAAGTCTATTTACCTGGGCGACGCGGCATCCCCGGCGGCTGTTCTGCAATGAGGTGATTCGCAAGCGGGTCAAAATCCTGATTGCAAACTTGAAGCGGTGTGGCGCGATGGACGCGATCGTCCTCAACCAGGATCCGGCGGTGCTGGCCGCACACCTGCCGCATTTGGCGCAGCTCGTGCTGGTGGATGCCCCCTGCTCGGGGCAGTCATTGTTGGCAAAGGGGCAGGAGGTGCCCGGTTGCTTCCACAAAGTGACCCTGAACCGCAACGCCAATCGGCAAAAGCGCATCCTGGCGAATGCGGCGCAATTAGTGCAGGGCGGCGGTTATCTGCTGTACTCCACCTGTACCTACGCCCCCGAAGAAAACGAACAGGTTTGTCGATGGTTGTTGAAGCGGTTTTCCAACTTTCAAGCGGTGCCCGTCAATGCCCTGTCGTCCCACCAATCGACCCTGGCCGAATTTGCCTGCTATCGTCTATTTCCTCAGTCGGGTTTGGGGGCTGGCGCGTTTGCGGCCCTCTTTCAAAAGCTTGACGCCCCCAGCGATCCGCAGTCACCCCTTGCTCAGGACTTCTTAGCCCGCAACCAGTTTGTGCTCTATCCGTCGTCATCGCCCTCGGTGTCCTAGCATCAACTTGAAGACAAAGTCCTCCTGGCTTCGGTTCAGGGTTTCGGCCCAGTGGTCTGCAGCATTCTATAAGCTGACCGGCCCAAGTTAGAACACCTCAACGGCAAACCCATTGCAGCCTTCCTTAGGGATCGGCGGGAAAATAAGATCCCGGTGGAGATAGGTAGGTGAGTGGGTGCAGTGGTGAGTAGGTGAGAGAGCTACGAGTCAGAAGTGGGACTTTTAGAGTGAGCGCCTCCCTTAGGAATGAGGATCAAATAATCCCAATTGTTTAAGGCAGGCATCTTGCCTGGCTGGGGACAGCCGAGACGGCTATCCCAACTTGTTCAATTCTCATTCCTTCGTGAGCTGGAGGGCCGAAAGCAAGGCTGGGGGCGGTGCAAACGATGCTGGGTGACGGCATCATCTTCAGCTCAGTCAGTTGGGTAGGTGCTAGCGTCACCGGGCGAAACTCTTGTTGCCACTGGGTTTCATCCAGTTCACCCCAACCACTATGGACAGAAAAAGCGAGACCCAGAACTGGGGAATACGTCGACATTTTCTACGCCCTTAGGTTCCTGAAACATCCAGTGGATCTATCTCTTATTGTTGAGGATGCTGCTGGGTTCAATTTTTAGAGTAAAACCAACCCTTTAGTGTTGAGAAAAAGAACTCAGGAGATCCTATGACTACCCAACCAGGCGCAGCCATGATTGCCTCAGGGCAGCACTTTGACCGGGTACGTTCCCACACCTCTGCATCCGTCAACGAAAAAATTGACCAACAAATGCGGGCTCAAGTAGATCGCTACACCGAGGAATCACCCGAAGCGATCGCCCAGCGCATTCAAGCGTTAGAAAAAGAATGGGATACCGAGCGAGTGTTGGAAGTCAACGCCTCGGTGTTAGCCTTTACGGGGCTAATGTTAGGCATTTTTGTCAATCAAAACTGGCTCTGGCTCCCCGGCATTGTGCTGCCGTTTTTGTTTCAACATGCTGTTCAGGGCTGGTGCCCGCCGTTGCCAGTGATTCGTCGGCTGGGTGTGCGGACCCCCCACGAAATTGATCAGGAAAAGACAGCGCTGAAACTTTTGCGGGGTGACTTTACGGAAGTGCCTGAACCTCAGCAAACCGACGCCGACTCGCTACTACAAGCGGTGAGAGCTTGAGGCGAGGCTTGTTACACAGTGATTTCAGGTCGATCGCCCCTTGTGACTCCGCTTGAGGGGACTTGTTAAACCTCATCCAGATTCAGAAGTGGAGTTTTGGCATGTGGGAAACCTCACCGCCTGCGGCACCTCTCCTTCTCAAGGAGAGGTTTGACAAGACTCTGGTTCCTCTCCTTTGAAAGGAGAGGTTAGGTGAGGTTCTGCCCGATCATACAAAACTCCAGTTCTCAACTTAGACGGGGTTTAGAAGGCGTTATGACCGCTCTCGAAGCTGAATTGGCTGGCTCCGGCGATCGCTTCTTTCATCCCCCTCAAGTTCTGACTGGCGAGAACGTCGGTACAGAAACTCGGGTTCTTGGCCAGAAGGCCAGTTATGCCGTTAGCGCAGCGACGAAAAACCCAGGTTTTTAGCCATACTGTACCGGTGCCCTAAAACTGTACGGCGGAAATAGCGTTACCCTTCAAAGAGTTTGAAAGGCTCATCCAGTAAGGTTTTGCGTTTTGCCTTCCGCCGCGTAGCGGTACTAGGCCCAGATTCAGCTCGATCGCCTGGTCAGTCAGAGGGCCGATTGCCCGCGTACCCCCAAACTGGCCCCCGACGGTATTGGTCTAACTGAAACCGTTCACCAACTGGGGCTCGGGCCTCAATCTTCCCGCTAGGGGAGAACGTGTGAGAATATTGGAAGGAGAAAAGCCCAGGTTTTGAGTCTTTCTGTTGACGGCTCGATACCATATGAAAAATTCTTGCTATCAGCGGTATTGAAACCCTTGACTATTCTCCAGCAGAGTACCTATGAAACGCAGACAGATCCTCAGGCGCTGAAGGGGGTATTGGCTTGGTTTGATGGTTTTCACGAACTCCCCATTCCCCAGGAAGATTGGCTACAGTGTCAGTTGGCGCTGATCGAGGGGTTTACCAATGCGGTGCGTCACGCCCATCACGAGTTGCCGCCCGAAACCCCCATCGTCATTGCCGTCACCATTGCCCACAACTACTTAGATCTCAAAATTTGGGATCAAGGGCCGGGGTTTGATTTTCAGGCGATGCTCAACCACAAGCTCCAGACGACGAATGCCGATTCGGAAGGCGGTCGGGGCCTGCGGATTATGTATCGCGTGGCCGACATCGTCGAATATGAACGCACCCCCGATCAGCGGAACTGCCTACACATCCGTAAATCGTTTTCTCCGTTAAAACCTTGAGGCGGCCTCCGGCAACGTTGCGCCGTGACCGATAGGGGGTTGGGCGTGACGATGCCGTACCCGTTACCACAAAGCTGGAATCGCTTCCTGATCGGTGGGTGGAAGGGGGGCTGGTTGGGTCGTCGGGGGTGGGGTGGTGCTCGGCGGCACGGGGGGCGTGACGCCATTCGGGGACTGGGTTTGGGCGTTAGAGGATGGCGACCCATCAGTGGGCTGTGACGTTCCCGTTGTTAGATTGCGCGATCGCTCGATCGCTTCTGGCGAGGTTTGCCGCAGCACATTTTGACCTGCGCCTTCGATGCCGGTGAGGTTGCTAGTTTCTGCTGCGGAGGTCGGATTTGCCGAAATCGACTCCCGCGACGCATCCCCGGCCCGCCGCAAAACCTCACCACTGTTGCCAATGCCCAACAGCGTCAAAAATGCGATCGCCCCCAGCACAAAGCCCAACAAATATCGATTCATCATCCTGCCCTCACCGTTGCCAGACCTGTCAAGCAAGCCTGTATTCATGATAGTGCGGATTTACTGACCGGTCACGCCTGCTCCGGCGTCCAGACGGGTTCGCTGCCCTGGCCCCAAAATTCGGTGTATTTGGTCACGCGCAGGTCGCCCAACACGCGGGTTTGGCAAGCCAGCCGCAAATCGCGGCCGGGGGTGTGGGGCGGCAGCGATCGCCGGGCGCGATCGCGCCAATTGGCCTCTGACACCGCCCCTTCGATGTGTACAGCGCACGTGCCACAGGTGCCCATGCCGCGACAGTTGATGGCGTTGGCCTGACCGTTATACAGGTCAACGCCATTCTGCAACAGGACTTGGCGCAAATTCGCCCCCAGTTCGCAGTCAAAGGTGTGGCCCTGGGCGGTAATGGTTGGCATGTTCTGACTCCCTGAGTTCGCCATCATAAATTTTGTCATCGGTCTGCTTGGATCTTGCCAAAATTGGCGATGGGTTGCTCACCCATGACAGTGGCCGAGAAAGAAAATTCTTACCGATCATCAATGTTTGCCTGACACCCCAAGCCAGTCGATACAATGGTTTGCAGTCCCACCAGTGGGGATGACTTGCTGTTTCTTTGCCGATTGCCGCGATCGCTATGCCCTCACCTGCTGAGTCTGCCGCCACTCCCCCCGTTTGGATTTACGACACCACCCTGCGTGATGGTGCCCAGCGCGAGGGTCTGTCCCTCTCCATTGAGGACAAACTGCGCATTGCTCACAAGCTCGATGAGTTAGGCGTACCCTTTATCGAAGGGGGCTGGCCAGGGGCAAATCCCAAAGACGTGCAGTTTTTTTGGCAGTTGAAAGAAGCACCGCTGCAACAGGCGGAAGTGGTCGCCTTTTGCTCGACTCGGCGGCCCGGTAAGACTGCCGACACTGACCCCATGTTGCAGGCGATCTTAGCGGCGGGCACCCACTGGGTCACGCTGTTTGGCAAGTCCTGGGATTTGCATGTGGTGGAGAGCCTGCAAACCACGCTGGCAGAGAATCTGGCGATGATTGGCGAGACGATCGCGTTTTTGCGATCGCAGGGTCGCCGGGTCATCTACGATGCCGAACACTGGTTTGACGGCTATAAGGCTAACCCTGACTATGCCCGGCAAACCCTGGCGAGTGCCCGGCAAGCGGGGGCGGAATGGCTGGTGCTCTGTGACACCAACGGCGGCACCCTACCCCACGAAGTCAGCCAGATTGTCTCAGAAGTGCAGGGGTGGCTCTTAGCTCAATCGGCGATCGAGGGGAACCTGCCGCCACAACTGGGCATTCACACCCACAATGACTCAGGGGTGGCCGTGGCGAATGCGATCGCGGCGGTGCAGCAGGGCGCCACCATGGTGCAGGGCACGATGAATGGCTACGGTGAGCGCTGCGGCAATGCCAATCTGTGCTCCGTGATTCCCAATTTGCAGCTAAAGCTAGGGCACCCCTGCTTGCCCGCAGAACGGTTGAAATCGCTGACTGACGCCAGCCGCTTTATCAGCGAACTAGCGAACCTGGCCCCTGACGATCACGCGCCCTTTGTGGGTCTGTCGGCCTTTGCCCACAAGGGGGGCATCCACGTCAGCGCGGTGGAAAAAAATCCTAAAACCTATGAACACATTATCCCTGAGGCGATCGGCAATCGTCGCCGCATCGTGGTTTCTGATCAGTCGGGCCTCAGCAACATTCTCGCCAAAGCCCGCAACTTCGGCATTGAGCTGAACAAGCAAGATGCTACCTCCCGGCAACTCCTCAATCGTCTCAAAGAGCTAGAGCACGAAGGCTACCAGTTCGAAGCGGCGGAAGCCAGTTTTGAACTCCTGATGCGAGAGGTGTTAGGTCAGCGTCCTAGCTTCTTTGAGCTGCGGGGATTTCAAGTCCATTGCGATAATTTGCCGTCGGAAGCCCATTGGAAAACGCGATCGCTCGCCACCGTCAAAGTCGTTATCAATGATCACGAAATCCTTGAAGCGGCGGAGGGCAATGGTCCCGTCTCGGCCCTGGATCGCGCCCTCCGCAAAGCCCTGATGAATTTCTATCCCGCGATCGCGGAATTTCAACTTAGCGATTACAAAGTGCGGATTCTGGACGGTCGGTCGGGCACCGATGCCAAAACCCGCGTCTTGATCGAATCCAGCAATGGGCAGCAGCGCTGGAACACCGTCGGCGTTTCTGGCAACATCATCGAAGCGTCCTATCAAGCTGTGGTCGAAGGGCTGGAATACGGTCTTCTGCAGCAAGAGCACCCACTAACTACCTGTAATATTACCGCCCCTTAGCGATCGACTTCCACCGCCTTCACATCCACCGTTTCTCGGACTGAGTCATCGTGATCAGGGGAGGCCTCTGGGGCTTCGGCGCTGAGAAACTGCTGACTCAACCATTGGCTCGCTGCCGTCACCATGAGCACAATCAGGGCGACATCATCAATTTGTCCCAACAGCGGAATCAGGTCGGGCGAAAGATCGATCGGACTAATCAGATACAGCAGCGAGCCCAGCAACACCCAAATGCCGAACTTGGGATGCAGGAGCAAGCGACGATAGCCCTGAAATAAGTAGCGCATGGTGGTGTGAAATCAAAAGATTTGGATAGATGTGAACAGCCGAGAGCCCCGGCAACAGCGCTGTTAATCGCCAAAGATGTAATGCTTTTTGACCGCAGCGCGAATTTCCCAGGTACAGGTCATGCCCGCCGGAAAGCGCACCCGGTCGCCTTTGCCCAGCTTGACGGGGAGGCCTCCCGCCGGGGTGACCATCACGTCCCCTTCGAGAAAGTAGCAGGTTTCTGCTGCGTCATAGGTCCAGGGAAACGTCGAGGCAGCCTTAGTCCAGATGGGCCAATCCCAGACCCCCAGGGCGGCGAGGCGATCGCGACTGGGCTGAGACTCCACTAAAATATCGGTCGCGGGCGAAAACGTCATCAATCCACTCCCTTGCACGGCTTGCGATCCACCCTGGCAAACGGAAAAGCTGTCCTACTTGGCCCCGTTGGCGGGCACTGCCCACCAAGCTAGCGCATAATCCTGCGCCAGTTCATCCGGTACCTGTTGGCGATAGACGACCCGCAGCTTGTACTGCCCCGTCGCCGGGATTTGGGTAAAGATATGCTCCACACTATCGACCGCACTGACTGACGACCACACGCTGTCGGCAATGTCATCATCTTCTGCCCGCATTAAGTACAGATCGAGATTGTTGATACCCCGGTCTGCAAACGATTCATCCAGATCGAAAACGCCATTGCCATTGGCATCATTCAGCACGACCAGGCGTTCCCAGGTGAGGGTCGCCGACAGATAGCTCCCCCCCTGCAAGGCCGCCTCAAAGACGTAGTCGCGGTGCAGGTTGGTGTGTTCAGTCCGGGGTAGGTCAGGGGGCAACGGCGACTCCGCCGTGCCAAAACTCCACCCGATCGCCGGTACGGGCTCGGCTCCCGACCACTGCCCCCCCTGGAGTTGCTGCAGGGCGCGGGAGGCATTCAGATGGCCCGTGCCTAATTCCGCGTGCAGCGGGCGAGCGGGATCCGCATAGGCATCTGACTCCAACCAGGTTTGATTGCTTTTATCCAAGAGGGTGCGGGTCATGCCCAGCAGCCAGCCATCGCCGCGATCGGCGAGCTTGTCAGCCGAGTTCAGCAGCACTGCTTTCATCACCATCGGCTCTCGGGCCTCAAGGCTCCAGTTGGCATCGGCGCGAATCTGGCGATCGACCCATTCCTGTAGCAGGGCGATCGTCGCGGTCACGTGGGGGGCGGCAAAGCTGCTGCCGCTCACCGTCCGCGACTCACCGTCGGGATTGAGCACCGTAATCTGACTGCCGGGGGCGACCAGATTAATCGAGCGGCGATCGCCGACATTGGTTTCAGGCACCCGCGATCGCAGCGGCTGAAAATCCGGCTCACTGCCCAGGTTGGCAAAATCCACCTTGATAAACTGCCCATCCACCGCGCGGGAATACGCCACATTAATGCCGTTAAAGTTATCCGTCGGAATCGGAATGCCCCCGCCCCCCTGATTGCCCGCAATGACGTAGAGCACATCATGCACCCGCTGGGACCAATCGATACATTTCGTCAGGAGGGCATTGCCATCCAACCGTGCATTGGGACGAGGGTCACGGCTTAAGGACTCCCCAAAGCTAAAATTAATTGCCCGCACATCGCCGCCATTGCTCAGCGCCACCTGTTGTGACGCAAAACATTCATCCGGTTGCCCACTGCGCCCCCGAATTGGCCCCACCGCCGCCGCATACAAAATCGCATTAGGAGCAACGCCGGTCAGCGTCTTGTCCTGACTGATCATCACACTGGCGACATTCGCGGCGTGACTATCCACATACTGATTGGGGCTGGGCGGCTGATCTAAAAAGAAGACCTGTCCCACCTTGACGGGCAGGTCAGCCCCCGCGACTTTATCTAGGCCAAACAGGCTAGGGCGACCGATCTCGACTTGCCCGATCGCAATTTTGTAGCCCGTTAGCGCATACGGCTCGTCGTGGAGTTGTCGGGCATCAATGCCACCAGAGCCAACCGAATTCGATAGGGCCAATACCGGCATGCCCAGGCTCGCGGCCCCGATCGCCAATAAACACCGAACTTGCCAAGACCGCAAAAAGATCGCCAGAGGGGATGAACTCATTCAGCTTGCAAACTCCAAAGTAGTGATAAAACGGTTGATTTAACGAAGCTTTCAGACCCAGGCAACAGCTCCAGGCGCAACCAGCGAAATTTACCGTTGATGGCCCCACTGCTGAATGTTGTTAGTGGCTGGTAACTTACATCTTTATCTGATTAATATGCCTTGCCCTCAGTGATCATCGGGGTGAGTTTGTCATCGCCCCATCATTCAGCCGCCTCACCCCGTGGCCACCGCTGCCGGTTAAAAAATGCCCAAAGGTCTCAAACTGTAGAGGCTGGACTGTATTTATTAAAGCGTAAACACTTTCCAAACGACTGGAAAAACAAACCGATGGAATCTGTTGGAAAGCTAAAGGTTTTGTTACGATAACTACTAATGCATTAAGGAGAAACCCTTAGCTATGGTTCAGACCCAGTCAAAAAAATCAGTTGTTGTTGCTCCATCTATTTTGTCGGCTGACTTTAGTCGACTGGGTGATGAGGTTCGTGCCATTGATGAGGCGGGAGCTGATTGGATTCATGTAGATGTGATGGATGGTCGCTTCGTTCCCAACATCACCATTGGTCCTCTGATTGTCCAAGCGCTGCGCCCGGTCACTCAAAAGCCGCTGGATGTCCACTTAATGATTGTGGAACCAGAGAAGTACGTCGAAGACTTCGCGAAGGCGGGGGCTGACATCATCTCAGTGCATGCCGAACACAATGCTTCGCCGCATTTGCACCGGACGTTGTCTCAGATTCGGGAACTGGGTAAGCAGGCTGGAGTGGTGCTCAATCCATCCACTCCCCTCGATTTGATTGAGTACGTCTTGGAACTATGCGATCTCGTGTTGATCATGAGCGTCAACCCTGGGTTTGGCGGTCAGAAGTTCATTCCTGGCATGATCGGCAAAGTTCAAAAACTGCGCCAAATGTGTGATGAGCGAGGCTTAGATCCTTGGATTGAGGTCGATGGGGGCCTTAAACCCGATAATGCTTGGCAAGTGATCGAAGCAGGCGCAAACGCCATTGTGTCTGGGTCTGGGGTCTTTAAGGCTCCTGACTATGCCGAAGCCATTGCAGGCATCCGGAGTAGCGAGCGCCCCGCTCCAGAGTTGGCAACCGTCTAACGGTGTCGGCAGTTGACGCCTCAGGGTGAGTCAGCTGTCGACCGTAAAGTTTGTAACTAGTAATTGTTAACTTCTTGAAACAGGAGGGGCGATCGCCCCTCCTGTTTTATTTTGTCTCAGTGTTTTCTCGGTTTCAAGATGGTCAATGGCAATGCAATTAAAGCTTCGCCCCTTTCCGTGCGTGATCTTCCGATCCGCAGAATTCCAAGGAAAGCAAACTTTTGTCAGGTTTTTCTTAAAGAGTCCACAGTTAACACCGATGCATCAATAAATACACAGAGACTAAAGTAAAACGTAAGAGCGGCTTAGGATTCAGAGGTTGATGGGGCTCCGACAGTCATTGCCAAAGACTGGCGCAGAACAAGGCCCTGGATGGCTTTACTCACACTCCTCTGGGGCCGACAAGCCCACCGTCACGACACGGATTGCTACCGAAGGAACCAGGAGTGCCCTGAAAATGATTAACCTTGAAACAACCATTGAAAACATTTTCGCGACTCGCCGCATCACGCGGCATGATCAGCGGTTGTTGATGTGTCTGTTTGCTCAGGACAGCCTCTCATCAACTGACAAAGATTTGCTAGACCGGGTGTACGAGGCGTTGCATCAAGGCCGCCTACGGGTGGTGGACTAAACCGCTGGTGGAGCCTGTGCTGCCGAGGGGGAGGGCGAGGTTTGCCGGGTGAGCGTTCGGCGGCGGGGGCTATTCAGGGGCGGTCAGCAAGGTGCCATCGGGTTTGACAAAGGCCCAGCGTTGCTCTACTTGCACGCGCGCCCGTGACGCTGAAAACGGGCCTGCATTTTGGAAGGTGGGGGTAATGACGATCGCCCCAGTCGTGTCGATGTAGCCATACTTGCCAGCTTTTTGAATGGTCGCCAACCCTTCGGCAAAATCACCGGCATAGTCAAACTCACCCGCGATCGCCACCGCTCCGGTCTGGTCAATGTAGACCCAGTTACCGGCTTGCAGCACCACCGCATAGCCTTCCGAAAAATCCGAGGCATAGTCAAACTCGGGCGGGATTACCCAGTTCCCCTGGGGATCAATGAATCCCCATTTTGGCCCCTGCCGCACTCGGGCGACCCCTTCCGAAAAATTAAACGCGCCATCGTAGGTCAGCGGCACCGCAATGCTGCCATCGGTAGCGATATAACCGTATTGGCGGTCGACTTTGACGACGGCTCGCGCCTCCGAAAACTGCCAGGCATCCTTATATTGAATGGGAATTGCCAGGTTGCCGGAGCGATCGACATAGCCATACAGACCGTCTTGCTTCACCACGGCTAAGCCATCGGCAAAACTTTCGGCCAGTTCATACTCGGGTTCAATGACCCACTGCCCTCGAGGGTTGATGAAACCGTATTTTTCACCCCCTTGAACGGCGGCTAACCCCTCAGCAAAGGCCTTGGCCTGCTTAAACTGCACCGCGATCGCCCAATCGCCTGACGGGTCAATATAGCCGTGATATTCCCCGGCTCGGGCGACTGCCAACTCTTCATGAAAAGGCCCTGAGACCTCAATATTTTCATCGGCTACGGTGATGACCCAACTGCCATCGGGATTGATGTAGCCTAACTTGTCCCCTTGACGCACGGCGGCAGTGCCTTCTGCAAAATCGGTGGCAGACTGGAACAAGAGCGGTTCTGGCATGACTTGGGCAGTTTCAATCGCAGCAGGATTTATGAACTCTACCATCATGGATGCCGGGGGCGCGGACCCTTGAGCCGCGGGTAGGCTGCAACTGGCGATCGCCACTACGCCACAACTAGCGACCACCGGGCAAATGGGCTGAAAAAACGACATAACAGAGGAATAGTTGTCAGCATTCGAAGGCTTCACCTCTTAACTTGACAGGAGAAAATTCGGTTCGGGCAAAACCGTTATAAAACGCAGTAACTTATCCTGGTGAGTCCGCCAGAGCAGCTCGCGGATGGCCCCAGTCAACGGGCGATCGCGCGCCCTTGCTCCCAGCGCTCTATTCCACCCCTGCGTCCGCCGGTTCTGCATCAAGCGGTTCCGCTAGGCAGCCATAGCGGTAGTCGCCGTAACTCATTTCGGCTCCACAGAGCAAGGCGTCGGTAAAGTTGCCGTTGACCAACACAATGTTGCTCAGGTCAGCCCCGATGAGCCGCGCGTTGATAAAGACCGTGTCTTCGATGTAAGCGTTGCCAAAGTGGGTGCGGTCAAAAGAGGCATCGGTAAAATCGGACAGGTAAAACATCGCCTGATCGAGCTGGGCAGAGTTGAAGTTGGCGGCGATCGCGGATACCTCTGTCAGATACGCCCCCGTCAGGTTAGCGCCACTGAGGTCTGCGTTATCGAGCTGGGCTTGATAAAAATTGGCATTTGACAGATCGGCCTGCTCTAAGTTGGCTCCCCGCAGATCGAGGCGGCGCAGATCGGCCCCCGACAGGTTACATCGCGGGCACGATCGCGTGGTCAACAACTGGTCAAAGGCCGCTTCATCAACAGCCGCTCCAGGCGCAGCCAGAGCCACATTGCCCATCAGCGCGAAGGATAAGGTCAGGCAAGCTCGGAGGGAGTAAGAAGGGCGATCGCGATACGGGGTCATCGTCAGCGTCCTGCTATCAATTTTTAGCGACATGTTCTAAAAGTGCCCAGGTCAACAAAATTAGCACTATCGGAGGGCGACCGTCACCCTCAATGCTTCTACAGACAGGCTGCTCTGAGGAGATTGGGTATCCGGACGAATTTGCTAAATATTTTGAAAGAAATCTCTAGAGTCCCCACAGTCTGCCTAATATTAGCCATGCTTGAAGCAAGGTAGGCTTTGCTGCGATCAGCCGGGGCGTTAACCTTTTCTTCACTCAGTGCTGATAGAAGCATATAGCGTTTGAAAAGTCTACCGCCTTAAGGGCACTTGAAAACCACAATCACCGTCTCGACATCTATGAGATTCAACGAGTAAATGATGAAATCAGTGAAAGCATTTAAATGGGTGGCAGTGGCTGCCGCCGCCACAATCGGGGTTCTCAGTAGCTTTACGCCTGCCAGTGCAGTGGATTTTGAAGCGGCTGAAGTCGATCAAAGCAACTTTATCTCTGTGGCCATTCCGGCCGGGACGTTGGTACCTTACAAGCTTTGGCTGATTCGGGCAACTCAGCCGGGGGCTAATTGCTTTGCCGTCAGCGGCGACAATCCGGGCATTGTGGCACCGCTCTGGCAAACCACCAGCGGCTGTGGAGCAGGCTTTGACTCTAACGCTTACTCCATTCGCGTCGGGGGGGAGGAGTTGCGATCGCAATATGCGCTCACCGTGCAAGAAAGCAACGGGGAACTTCTGCTCATCGGCAAACCGCTCCGGGGGCGTTCCTTTGTCATCGGGCGTACCGGGGGCATCAGCCCCGGTGGCTTTATGGAAATTGAGCTAGAACCCGGCTGGCGGATTACGCAACGAAGCTATCAGGGCAGTCGTCTCGGCCACTTTTATTACACCAATGATGCCACTCTGGCGTCGTTACTAGAGGGTGACGGCGTAGCGGTCGGACCAACGCCTAATCCGAATCCTGATCCGCTGCCCGGCACCAACTTTCCGTTTCCGGACATTGCGGGGAACACCTACGCGCGGGAAATTGCCGCTGCTCATAGTTTGGGGTTGGTCGCCGGGGGCACCGATGGCACGTTTGGCCCCACCCGACCCGTGACCCGCGAGGAGGCGGCTTCGATCATTGCGGAGGCTTTAAAAACGGTCGGCTTTACCTTGCCGACCACTGCGACCTCAGCGCCCTTTCCCGATGTAGCGGTCAATCGCTGGAGTGCGGCCAAAATCGAATCGCTGAAACGAGCCGGTGTGATTGCGGGTGATCCCAGCGGCTTCTTCCGGCCCACGGCCCCGGTCACGCGAGCTGAGCTGATGTCGATGTTGCGCCGAGCGTCGGAGCGCAAAGTCCAGTTTGGCTCTGAGGGGTCACGCCCCCCCGAACTTACCCCGACTGGCGATGTCATTAATTTCTCTGACACTGCCAGCCATTGGAACGCGCAAACCATTGCCATGATGTCGGCCTATTGTGGTGTCGCCACCCCTTATAACGAGCGGGGCACGGCCTTCCGTCCGGATGCTCAGTCTTTGCGGGACTACACCACCGCCGCTGTGTTCCGGGCATTTGACTGTGGCAGCACCCCGAGCAATTAACCGTCCCCAGGTAAATTGAACTCGCCCAAGTCCCTCAGCCAGTTGGCTGGGGGGATTTTGTTTGACGCTGTTAAGATGCCGTAATTGTTCAGGCCACTCCGACAGCCCTAGTGCATCATGGCTAGGGCCAGCGCTCCCCAACGGAGGCAAAGGCCGCCCCGCGATCGCCCCCCCTGTCAGTACCGCAACGATCGCGCCAGCCCCCAACGGCGCGATCGTCTCTGAAAACACCTGTGAGATCCAGAGGATAAATAATGATGAAATCAACAAAAGGATTTAATTTTGTGACGGTTGCTGCCGCAGCCACCATCGGCATTCTCAGCAGCTTGACGCCGGCCAAAGCTACCGATTTTGATGCCGCTGAGGTGAACCAAAATAGTGTGATCTCGGTGGCGATTCCGGGTGGGTCGTTGGTGCCTTACAAGCTGTGGCTCATTCGCGAAACCCAGCCGGGGGCCAACTGCTTTGACGTGAGCGGTAATAATCCCGGCATTGTGGCACCGCTGTGGCAAACCACTAGCGGCTGTGGCGTGGGCTTTGATTCCAATGCCTATTCCATTCGCGTGGGCGGCGAAAGTTTGAGAAGCCAATATTCTCTAAACATTGTGCAAGGGGATGGAGAACTGCTCTTGGTCGGCAGACCGTTGCGCGGTCGGTCGTTTGTGATTGGGCGCACAGGCGGCATCGTTCCGGGTGGCTTTATGGAAATTGAGCTCGATCCCGGCTGGCGGGTCACTCAGCGCACCTTTGATGGGCAGCGCCTGAGTCACTTTTATTACACTAATAATGCCAGCTTGGCATCACTGCTCGAAGGGGGGGACGTCGTCACTAACCCCAATCCGAACCCCAATCCGCAGCCACAACCCGATTTTCCCTTCCCGGATATCACGCGCGACATTTATGCCACTGAGATTACCGCTGCCTTTAACCTGGGCATCGTGGCGGGGGGGACGGACGGCAACTTTGACCCGCTCCGCTCCGTCACACGGGAAGAAGCGGCTTCCATTGTGGCTGAGGCGATTCTAACTAGGGGCTTTACATTCCCTGATACGGTTACGACGGCACCGTTTCCGGATGTCGCTGCTAATCGCTGGAGTGCCGCCAAGATCGCTGCGTTACAGCGCCGGGGAGTGCTGGCTGGCGATCCGAGCGGGTTGTTCCGTCCGACGGATACGGTGACGCGGGCAGAGTTGATGTCGATGCTGCGGCGGGCTGCCGAACAGATTGTGGCGGCGGGTTCCGAAGATGCACGGGCGGGAGAACTCGTCCCCACTAGCGAGGTGTTTGACTTTTCGGATACGTCAGGACATTGGAATGAGACGACCATTGACCTGATGTCGGCTTACTGTAACGTCGCTACGCCCTACAACGAACGGGGCACCGCGTTCCGCCCCAATACGGCAGCCCTGCGGAACTACACGACAGCGGCGACATTCCGGATGGTTGATTGCGGTGCGACGCCCTTGCCATAACGGTGATGGGCTGATGTTGGTTTGCTCCCAGCCCCCCTCAGGTCAGGCGACTTGGCGGGGGCATTATTTGGTTGCCGTTACGAGCCCATACCGGATTAGCCCCCGCTGAAAGCCCCAGCGCATCAATCCCAGCGCTAGTGCCCCCCGCACGGTGGGCCAACCCGCTTGCATCAGGCCCGCGATCGCGTCCCATTGCAATGCTGAGGCGATCACGTCATCCCAGAAGGGAGCTACGGCCTCTGACCAATCGGCTGTGCGAATCTGGCTAAAGCCTTTTTGTTCGGTTAAGCGGGCATAGTCAGGCACCGATAACACATAGGGCAAATGGTAAACCTGATAGAGCCAGTTGAGATGCATCTGTTCTGATTCGGTGAGGGGACCCGCCAGCGAATCGGTGGGCCGATGGCACCAAGTCGCCATCAGCAAGCGCCCGCCGGGTTTCAACAGACGATAACTTTCCTGAAAAAATTGTCCCTTATCGGGATAATGCTCCCCACTCTCCATGGACCAGATGAAGTCGAATTGACCGTCGGCAAAGGGGGTGTGGAGCACATCGGCGACTAGAAACTGGGCGCGATCGCCCAAGCCTGCGAGTTGGGCGCGTTCGGTGGCGCGGGCGGCCTGGGTGGGACTGAGCGTAATGCCGGTCACCTGGGCTTGATAGCGATCGCAAAGATACAGCGAACTGCCGCCGATGCCACAGCCCGCATCTAAAATCGCGGTGGCCTGGGAAATTTCGGCCCAGTGCAGCAACTGAGCCATCAGCTCAATTTGGGCCTGGTAGCGGTCTTGTTTACGGTAGGTGCCGTTCGGGCCATAGTACCCGTGGTGCATGTGCTCGCCCCAGGTGTTCTCCCAGAGGGCAGACGACTGATCGTAAAACGTTTGAATATTTTGGTAGAGATCTGAGCTCATGGCCGTTTATTGACTCCAAAGGCAGTGTAGTCTTCCGCTGCAACTCATGGAAAGATAGGGAGCAACGTTGTCTGATCGGCTCGTGCCCCACAAGCGGGGAACTGAGCGCGATCGCCCGTTGGCCTACAAAACGCACGAAAAACATATGGGTCTCTTTGAAATGACCGTGCCGCGCACGATTTGTGCGGGATTTTTAATGTTAATCATGGTCGGCACGTTGTTGTTGTGGTTGCCCTGGGCCACCGCCAGCGGTCAGTGGAATGATCCCATTGTGGCACTGTTTACAGCGACCTCGGCGGTCTGCGTGACCGGCCTGATTGTGGTCGACACGGGCAGTTACTACTCCCCCCTGGGGCAATTCATCATTCTCTTATTGATTCAAGTGGGCGGCTTGGGCTACATGACGGCAACGACCGTGCTGCTGCTCATCCTCAAACGTCGCCTCAAGCTCAAAGAGCGGTTAGCCGTGCAGCAATCGATGGATTTGCAAGAACTCTCAGGCACGAAACCGCTGATCACCTCCATTATCAGCATGACGCTGATTTTTGAATTGACGGGGATATTTTGTTTGCTGCCGCCGATGATCCGAGATTACGGCAATGGCTTTGGTATCTGGTCGGCGGTCTTTCACAGCATCAGCGCCTTTAACAACGCCGGATTCAGCCTGTTTGAAGATAGTTTGGTGCAATATGCGGGTTCCACCTGGATTACGCTGGTCATTACCAGCCTGGTGATTTTTGGCGGCATTGGCTATCAAGTCATTATGGAGGTGTTCATGTGGGGGCGCGATCGCTTCCGGGGCCGACAAAAACACACGAGCTTTTCCCTCAATTTCAAAATCGTCATTGCCAGTTCCGTCGTGCTGTTAGCGTTGGGCACATTGTCCTTTTTGGTGATCGAATACAGCAACCCAGACACCCTGAGGGGGATGCCCTTTAGCGACAAATTGACGGCTGCTTGGTTTCAGTCGGTCATTGCCCGTACCGCCGGGTTTAACTCGATCGACATCAACGGCATGCACGAAGCGTCCTTGTTTTTGATGATCGCCCTCATGTTTGTGGGGGCGAGTCCCGGCAGTACGGGCGGCGGCATCAAAACCACTACGGTGAGCATTTTGTTCATTTGTACACGCACCGTGCTGCGGGGGTATGACGAAGTTCTGGCCTATCGCCGCGAAATTCCCCCAGTGCGCATTCTGAAAGCGGTGGGGGTAGTCCTCGGGTCGGGCATGTTGGTCATTGGCATCACTATCGCCCTGTCCCTGTTTAACCCCGAATTCAGCTTTATCCGCCTGCTCTTTGAAGCCGTCTCCGCCTTCGCCACGGTGGGCCTTTCCACGGGCATCACGGCAGACCTGACGATGCCCTCACAGATGGTGATTATCGGTAGCATGTATGTCGGACGAGTCGGCGTTTTGCTGTTTATGACAGCCCTCATCGGCGATCACAGCCCCAGCCTGGTGAAGTATCCCGAAGAAGACCTGCTAGTGGGATAGCCCCTCAGGTAAGTAGGTGGACATCAATAAACGATGTCGTAGGGGGCTGTTAGGCGAAGCCGTAACGCACCATTCCACAGGGATTTGATGCGTGACGCTGGGGCTAATACATCCTACAAGTAATTAAGCCCATCTACTTAATGACCATACGCTTCCTGGTGGCCTAGTCAAAGCTCTGGGGTCCACTTTAGGATGCTCCGTTGAGTGATCTGGGTGTGACCAGGGCGGACATCGCGAAGCCGGTCTCCCCAGCCCCCAACTCCCCCCAACGCGGCAGTGATCGCAGAAACCTGTTAGTTTCACATAAGTTTACGATTTCAGCGATCGCGTTCATGAAAGTTCTCATCTGGTTTCGCAATGATCTGCGCCTGCACGACCACGCACCCTTGCAAAATGCGCTCAATGCTGGAGCGGAGGTGATTCCGATCTATTGTTTTGACCCGCGTCAGTTTGGCCGCACCCCCTACGGTTTTCCTAAAACCGGCCCGTATCGGGCTCAGTTTTTGTTGGAAAGTGTGGCGGACTTGCGGCGATCGCTCCGACAACGCGGCAGTGATCTGATCATCCGCTGGGGTGAACCCGAGACAGTCATTCCCGCTCTGGTGAACGCAATCGACGCCCAGGCCGTCTACTGGCATAGGGAAGCCACCGCCGAAGAACTCGCCGTCGAAACGGCGCTGGCCGATCAGCTTGCCGCCGCTGGCCAGACCGGGCAAACTCACTGGGGCGCAACTTTATACCATCTTGACGATCTGCCCTTCCCAATTCAAAAAGTGCCGGAGGTGTTTACCCAGTTTCGCAAACAAGTTGAAAAATCCAGTGCCGTCTACGACCCAATGGACCCGCCGGGCCAGTTGCCGCCGCTGCCGCCCTCGCTAGAGCCTGGCACCCTCCCCTCCCTCGACCAACTGGGTCTAGCAGCGCCCGAGTTGGACGATCGCGGCGTCCTGCCATTTCACGGGGGCGAAACCGCTGGCTTGGCCCGTTTGCGCGATTACATTTGGGAGGCAGACTGCCTCAAAGCCTACAAGCAAACCCGCAACGGTATGCTGGGAGCTAACTACTCTTCCAAATTTTCAGCCTGGTTGGCGCTGGGGTGCCTGTCGCCCCGTCGCGTTTATCAAGCCGTACAGCACTATGAAACCGAGCGGGTGCGCAACGATTCCACTTACTGGTTAGTCTTCGAGTTGCTATGGCGAGATTATTTTCGCTTCATTTGCCTCAAGCATGGCGATCGCGTCTTTTATCCCTCTGGGTTGCGGGGGCTCAAAGTTGACTGGCAACAAGACTGGCCTCGCTTTGACGCCTGGCGCGAGGGCCAAACCGGCTACCCCCTCGTCGATGCCAACATGCGCGAAATCGCCGCCACGGGCTTTATGTCCAATCGCGGACGGCAAAATGTGGCGAGCTTTTTGACCAAAAATCTGGGCATCGACTGGCGCATGGGCGCAGAATGGTTTGAGTCGCTGCTGGTGGACTATGACGTGTGTAGCAACTGGGGCAACTGGAACTACACCGCTGGCGTCGGCAATGACGCTCGCGGGTTTCGGTACTTCAACCTTCCCAAGCAGTCCAAAGACTATGATCCCCAGGGCGATTATGTGAAACACTGGCTCCCGGAGTTGGTGGCCCTGCCCGCGTCCAAAGTGCACGCCCCCTGGCGACTCACTAGGGAAGAACAAAACCGCTACGGGGTACGGCTCGGGGTCGACTATCCTCACCCCATTGTCGATTTGCAGAAGTCGGTCCAGGCGAACGAGCGCATTTACAATCAGGCGTTGGAGCGGAGTGCTTGACTGGCGGCCCATTACTGATAGCCCCCCGCTGGCTGGGAAACAGCAGAGACAGATGCGATCGCCAGCGTTGAGGGCCACGCTAAGGAATGGAAATTCAATCAGTTGGGATAGCCGTCTCGGCTGTCCCTGGTCCGGTCAGGTCTATGCTTCGTGGAAATTGGCTGTTAAATGATCCTCATCCCTAAGGGGCTGTCATGATCTAACAGCGAGAGCTTTTTGCTCCACGAGATTTCCCCCCTCGCCCCTGGAGTTGATGCGGGCGCGATCAGGCTGGTGGCTCAGGGTTTCTGGCTTTACTTGATGATCCGCCCTAGCTTTCTTGCCAGACAAATTTACCTTCTCGCCAGAGCGCCACGACAATGCCGATCGCGTATTTCGTGATGGTTTCCCCAAAGAGGAGCGCCACGATCTCGGTTGTTGACAAGACGCCTGCAAAAGCTACCAGCGTAAACAACAGCGTATCTAACGGCACTGACACCGCGTTACTGCCCGCGACACGCACCAGCCAGGGGTAGCGCAAGAGCTTTTGGTAAATCTCCGTATCAGCCGTCTCGGCTAGCACGATCGCCAAAAAGCTCGCCACAATGATGCGCATCGGCACGGCCAGCCAGGCACTCATCAGCACGTTGGCGAGGGCGGCGATCGCGATCGTCCCATATACCCACTGCCGACCGGCATGGTGCAGTCGGTCCCGTTGAGTAAAGGTAACGCCAAAAATAAACGTGCCCACGGCGACCTGCCCAAAGATCGGAAACGGAATAAACCAGGCCGCTGTATAGTTGGCCCCTAACGTTGCCAGGACGTAGATCAAGGCGTGAATTATATACTTGGTGGGCATGTCAAACTGAGATGAAAAGGTTCGCGAATTTTGCCATTTTAGACGGTCAGGCTCCCAACGGGGGACACCACTGGCCGGAAAATAACCCTGCTCTCAGGCACCGGATCCCTGGGGCTCGACCTTGATGTATCGGTGGCTGCGGCAAGGACCGGAGGCCTCAACCTCACCAGCATCTCCCCCTTTCCAAATCGGTATTAGGACGCCGGGGTAGCAATGGGCGATCGCAGCGCATCGGCCACTTTTTTGATGAAGCTGGCCGTGGGAACCGCCAGTACTAAGCCTAAAAATCCGGCAAATTTGGCTCCCACCAGCAACACCAAGACCACCACCGCTGGGTTGAGGCCGGTGACCCCGCCAATCAGTCGGGGAGCGATGATGTTGTCGTTAATCTGGCCCAGTATAGCCGCCACTACCAGCACCTTTAAACCCAAGGTCAGCGATTGAAACGCCAATAAAATACTGATCCCCAAGACAGCCACTGTGCCCCCAAAAGGAATCAGGCTCACCAGTCCGATGACCGTGCCAAACAGCAAGCCATAGGGGACATCTAGCAAGATGAACGCGGTCGATTGAGCGGTCGCTAAAATCAACGCCAGCGTCGCCTGCCCCGAAAAATACCCCTGAAAGCTGGGCTGTAGAGAATCCCGAATTTCTTGTTGCAGAGTGATGGGTAGCCAACTCAAGAGGCCGTTCCAGAGCTTTTCGCCATTCAAAATCAGCAAAATACTCAACACAAAGGTGATGAGCAAGTTGACTGTGCTGTTGATCGTGCTCAACGTTACGCTGATCACTCGACTCGTGGCCGACTGCAGCGCAGACGATAGCCGATTGGCGGTCTCGACGGTGATTTGCTCAAAATCGAGGGGCGCATTTTGGATGAAGGGGCGATCGTTCAGCAGCAGCAGTTCGTTCTTGCCGCGTTCGATCAACCGGGGCAGCACCTCGGCAAAGTCGTTGAGCTGCTGCCAGACCAATGGCCCTAAAAAGATGAGCGAAACACTCACAAACATGAGAGCTGCCAGCAACACCACAGCCGTTGCTAAGCCTCTAGATAACTGGCTTTTTTGCAGGAGCCCGATGGGATAATCCAGCAAAAAAGCGATGAGGCTCGCCGTGATAATAATGCTCGGGATTGGCTGGAGCAGCGAGCCCAAGCGATAGAGTAACCAACCATTCAGGACGACCAGAGGAAAGGCTAACCCCGCGATCGCCCATTGCGGCAAAGTCGACAGCATTGATTCACATAGGACAACAGGTCTTCCTCAAACTACACCAAAGGGTACGGGGGGAACATCACGGGGGGAACAAAATGTTGGGGAGTGAGGGGGGATTGGGGGTTGGCGATCGGCGGTCGAGCCAGCCTCGCCCCGACAACGCGGCAGGCTGCCCTCTGATGGATGAAAGGGCGGTTGAGAAAATTGCGCTGATGGCGTACAGGGTCGGGCGCTTTTAGAGTATGATTGCCTCGAAAAATACATCGATACTCCCTAACTTAAATTGATTTGGGAGCTTCTAGGGGTGAGTCACGGATGCACAAGTTACGCCGGTTGATGCAGATGGGGCTTTCGGCGGTGGCGTTCACCTCGATGGGGGTGATGGCTGAGGCGATCGCTCCGCGAGCCGTTCAGAGTGCCGAAGACATCCGCATCTATGTCGATGGGCCATTCATCCTGAATCTATCGATCGAGTCGCTGGAAACCTTTGCAGAAACCGGGGAAATCACCGGGGACTTGAGGCTCTTCGCCCGGTTCTTAGATGAAAATACCCTGGCCCTGCTGCGACAGGGACTCAATCGGCAGTTGCCGCTGGATGTCGTGACGGTTGATAACCTGGCGTATTCTCCCTTAGGCCGAGAAACGTTGTTTAATCTCGGTAAGGTGCTGCAGGTTTATCGCGGCGTTAATGGTCAAAAAGCCCTCCGAGCGGCAGTGATCAATGCCGCGACCAAGGCTGACCCCAGTGGCTGGACAATGCTCGATGTGTTGCAGGAGTTTCCAACGGACACGTTGGAAATCGAGTTGCGTGACCTGCTGGCGCTGCGGCAAGAACTCTCCGTCTATTTCGGCTACACCAATGCGGTCATCGGGGCGATCAAAGGCCAAGCCGCAGCGGAGGCCGCGACGCAGCCCCCAGTTAACGCGGGAGAACTGGCCGACTTGACTCAACCAGGGGCATTTCGCTTTACCCGTGAAACGATTACGGTTAACAATCCCGCGATTCGGCAAACTCAGCGGGGGCTGTCCGTTAACTACGACTTTGATGTGGATGTCTACATTCCTGAGGGCTTGAGCGGCCCCGCCCCCGTGGTGATTATTTCCCACGGGTTTGGGGATGTCAAAGAGAGTTTTCAGTTTATTGCTGAGCATGTCGCGTCTTACGGCTTGATCGCGATCGTGCCCGATCATGTCGGCAGTGATCTGGAATATCGCCAGCAGTATTTGCAGGGGCGCTTAAATACCCTGTTGAGCCCGGTAGAGTTTATCAATCGGCCTCAAGAAATTTCCTTCCTGATCGACAAGCTAGAGGAGTTAGTGGCCGAGTCGCCGGATTGGGCCAGCCTGCTAGACCTCGACCGGATTGGCGTGGCCGGGGATTCCTTAGGCAGCACGACGACCTTGGCCCTGGCGGGGGCTGAGATTAACCATGCTCGCCTCGTACGAGCCTGTAACCCGACCAATATTTTGCTGAATTTTTCGCTGTATCTGCAGTGTCGGGCGCAATATTTGCCGCCCCAAAATTATGACCTCAAAGATCCTCGGGTCAAAGCCGTAATCACGGGGCACCCGCTGGGCGGTCCGTTGTATGGGCCTGAGGGCTTTGGGCGGATTGAGGTGCCGTTGCTGATGGTGACAGGCTCTCAGGATATCGTCGCCCCAGCGGTGGTCGAACAGTTTCATCCGTTTATCTGGCTGCAAACCGAGTCCAAATATCTCGCCATGCTCGATGTTGGCACCCACTTTTCTTCCAAGCCGGGGCGCGATGGGGCGGGTATTTTTAAGCTGCTGGCAGGGGAACACCGCGATGTGGGGACGGCTTATTACAAATCGCTGACCATTGCCTTTTGGAATGTGTACTTGCGCGAACAAGCGGACTATTTACCGTATTTGACGGCTCGCTATGCCCAACAAGTCAGTGCCGGTCAGCCGATGACGCTGGACATCATCACCGAATTAACACCTGCCCAACTGGAGGCGGCCTATGGGCGGCGGCCCCCGATCGCCATTATCCCTGAGGCGATCGCGGCCCCCATTCCACCCCGTTCCCAGAGCGTATTAGATGCGATTGCCGAAACGGGGGTGTTAAAAGTCGCTTTCCGCAAAGACGCCATCCCCTTTGGGTTCATCAATTCGCAAGATGCCTGGGATGGCTACTGCGGCGATATGGCGATCGCGCTGAGCAGTTATGTTTCTGACCATCTCAAATCTCCGGTGGAGATCCAACTGGTAGAGCTGACTTCAACCCTGGATAATCGTTACGATTTGGTGCGCGATGGCTCTGTCTATGTCGAGTGTGGCCCCAACTCGATACGCAGTGATGTGGAGGGTGTGGTGTTTTCCAATCCCTTCTTTACTACCAGTACCCAGTTTCTCGTCCGGGCAGGAGAGCAAGAACGTATCCGTCCAACGACGTCGCTGGCGGGGCTGCGGCTGGGGGTGCTGGCGAATACCACGACGCAGGCGTTTGTCACTGCCACCTACCCGAATGCTGACATCGTGACTTTTTCGGGCATCGAAGGGCGCAAGGCGGCGATCGCGGCTACTGTCAATGGCGACATCGATGCTTTTGTAGGGGATGGCATTTTGACCTATGCCGAACTGCGGCTGGCGGGGCAATCGTTCGACACCTTTGCCCTAATTCCGGAAGTGCCGCTGACTTGCGAATATTACGGTTTGGCATTGCCCAATGACGACCCCGAGTGGCGGACGCTCATTAACCAGTTTTTGGTGAGCGATCGCGAAAATGCCGTCTCCACCGACTGGTTTGCGGAGATTTATCCCGAAACTCTCAACCAAACGGCATTCTGCTTGAATCAGTAAAATTGCCCTATGCTCCAGCATCGGTTCGGTCTGGCTAGCCGCCCGGTTGCTGCGGGCACGAACTGAGCCCGGTGAAGACAACATTTTTTAATGCCCCAAATCCGGCTTCAGTAGGTACATTGGGAGTGCAAATTGCCAGCATAGTTGCGATGGATTCTCCGACGCCTCGAATTGCCCTCTTAATTGATGCGGATAATGCCCCCGCTTCGAAAATTGATCTGGTGTTTGGCCGTCTGAGCTTTTTGGGCACCATTCGGGTGCGCCGGGCCTATGGCAACTGGAAAAAAGACCACCTACAGGGCTGGGCCAAGATTTTGCATAAGCACGCGATCGTGCCGATTCAGCAGTTTGACTATGTCACCGGCAAGAATGCGACGGACATTGCGTTAGCGATCGATGCGATGGATTTGCTGCAAACCATGCGCCCCGAGATTTTCGGCATCGTGGCGGGCGATAGCGATTACACTCCGCTGGTGGTGCGGCTGATTGCGTCAGGGGCTCAAGTCTTTGGGTTTGGTCGCGTCAAAACGGCCTCGATCGCCTTTCAAGAGGCCTGCACTGAGTTTATTTCCCTCGACAATGACGCGCCCAAACCCGCTTTATTGGGTCAATTCAGCACCAATGGCGGCAAACGCAGTCTAGCCCTCCCCAGTACCGGGACGGAGAATGCGGCCTCGTTGACGATAGTAGACTCCGCTCCAACGGTTGAAGATGTGCCCCTACAGGTGTTTTTGGAGGCGATTAGGCAAAACCAACAGTCGACGGGCTGGGCCGATGTCAAGTCCATTGGGGCTTATCTCAGCCAGCGCAAAATTGTTAAAGCCGCCTACAACGTGAATCGTTGGGCCAGTTTTTATAAAAAATATCCCTCAATGTTTGAGGTGCGAGAGTTGGATGGCAAAACGATGGTGCGTCTGCTGCCGGAGCCGCTTCATGGCCAGACCTCAGCGCCATCGTAAGTAACTTGGGGCTCAGGACGGTCAGGAAAATGAAGTTTCGGTAGCGATGAGTCGGTAAAGTGGAAATCCGTGGCTCACCGGCACCCGCATCTCCCGATTTCAGGGTTTGAAGGGTCGCGATCGCGTCATGGGCCGTTGCCGTTAAGGGGGTGGGGAAACGGCTAGGGAGTCCCGTTGGTGAGGGATTTGCCAGATTTGAGGATCAGGGCCAAGGGGGATAATGCCGCCGGGATTGAGCGGAAACAGATTGCCGTAGTAATCCCGGCGAATGGTGTCGAGGTCGCAGGTAGCCGCCACGCCGGGTTGCTGGTAGAGATCGCGGGCATAGGGCCAGAGGTGAGGATAGTCGCGGAGGCGTTGACGATCGCATTTGAACAGACCGTGATAAACCGCATCAAAGCGAAACAGGGTGGTGAATAGTCGCACATCCGCCAGGGTGAGGCGATCGCCGCACAAATAGCGGTGACTCTGCAAATGCTGGTCCAGGTCATCCAGGGTTTTGAATAGCAGGGTACAAGCTTCTGTATAAGCAGCTTGGGTCTGGGCAAAGCCACAGCGATAGACCCCGTTGTTGATGGCGTGGTAGACGCGATCGTTCCAGCGTTCGACGGTGTCTTGCAAATCGTCAGGATACAGATCTAACTCGGGCCGGGTAGCCAAATCGTTAAAAGCCGAGTTGAGAATTTTGATGATGTCGGCGCTTTCGTTGTTGACGATGGTGCGGGTGTGGGTATCCCACAGGACGGGTACCGTGCTGCGTCCAGGATAGCCGGGTTGGGCGGTTTGGTATAAATCGGGTAGCGATCGCCATTCTGACCCCGGATTATCAAACAACCAGACCCCTTCGTGAGGTGACGGCGACACTCGCCATAGGGGAAGGGCCGCTTCCAATCCCTTTAACGCCCGCGTCACCAACGTTCGATGCGCCCACGGACAACCCATTCCCACAATCAACCGATAGCGGCCCTTTTCGGGCAGATGCACACTTTCTGGTGGTACCGTGCCGCGAAACTCGCTCGCCGGTCGAGTATACGCGCCAGTCTGGTCACTGGGAGCCAACCGCGACATCATGATCTGCCACATCGTCGTCCACACGGTTTTACCCAGGCGCACCACGAGACCGGGAGGCAAGCTAGCTTTGAGTTTAGGAGGACGAGCCATAGTGATCGCGGAAATTACCTTACCCCGTTAATAGTCAACCTTAACCGGGCTGACCTTTAGCTTAGCGTGTAGCCTCCAGAGACATTGCTACCATTAGCTGCACGAGGCCTGGGCATTGCAGATACGGCAAGCGGCGATCGCGATTTTGTGGGTACTTGGGGTGCTTGTAGATACTGGTCAGCTCAGCAGTATCTACAAATTTAGCCTTGACGCTGTACTAGATAATGCCGACCCCTTTACCGCGATCGTCAGAGTCAACGCTCAACTTACCTTCTTCATCGGTTTGATTACGAGCATTGAGTTCTTGAACCCGTTTTTCTTTTTGTTCTTCCTGCTCTTCACGAAGGTCGCCAGGCTCATTGACATACATTTCGGGTTCGATCGCGTAGTTGTTCGCCAGCCCTTCTTGGTCAACGGTGTAACCTCCCGTCGTGTCGATATCCCCCTCAGATGAATGCTCTAGCTGCTTGTAGCCTTCTTGCTCCCTCTTTTTTCGCGCCGCAGTCTCAGCTGGAATCATGTGGGGATCGTAATTATCAGACTGAACTCGGGGGTTTTGATTGTTTTGATTGTTGGGATTACTCATCGTCTTTTCCTACTATCGTTAAATACTAATCATGCCAAGAAATCCCTCTGATTTCATCAATCGAAAGTGTGATTTTGCATAATCTCCCTGCGTTCTGACAGGGGATACTTGATCGACCAATCTTTTGTATTTCAGAAAGAATAATCTGCCTTTTTACTTCAGAATGAAGATGTCTGATTATGCCCGTCCTCCTTTGGGGGAGGTAAACGGGGCTTTTAATTTGTGTTCCCCATTTAATTTTTGACGGAGGGAAACCGTCGATAAAAAGCAGCCATAACCATGTAGGCAGCATAGGCCAAAAAACCGAAGGCGATCGCGGTCAGCCATACTTTACCAAAGGGCTGGCTATCTAATCGGTCTAATACTTCCCCAAATCCCCCCGCCGTCTCCTTATCCAAAAGATAAGCCGCCTTCATCAAATAGCTACCAACTAAAATAAAACTGACTCCTCGGGTCGTAAATCCGAGCTTTCCCATAAAGACAGTCACATTTTTGACCGCAAAATACATCGAAGGTTGAAACTCATTAATAAACTTGCCAGAATAAGCTCCATACACATAAACTAAGCCCACTAAAATCACGCTGGTACCACTAGCAAATAGTGCCCATGGGCCAATTGCTACTTCAAATAATGCTTCAGCGACTTCTTCGATAGTATCTTCAAAATCCACAGTTAATCCAATTGCTAAGCGCCCAGCAGTATAGCCAATGCCGAGATAAGTCAAGCAGCTAAACCCATAGCCGCACCGCTGTAAAATCTGCCGAGCACTTAACTGTCCCGTGGGATGCTCAGGGTCAAGCAACAATTGAATGAGCCGCCATAAGGCATAACCAACCAGCCCTACCGCTAATATTGCCAGGAGTAGGGTGCCGAAAGCGCGATCGTCTAATGTCCCCAAGACGATGTCGCTGCCGCCTACAGGTTGCCCTTCAAAAATTGCCCCGCGCAGGGTAATAAGGCCAATCAGCCCATACAAAAAACCTTTAGTACCGTGCCCAAACCGCATATATCGCTGCACCCAGACCTTTCGAAAAAGGTGATAGAGATAGCGCTGGCCCAAACGGCTGATAAATTTTAAGGGCCACAAATACTGTCGAAATTTCAGCATGAAAACTGTCTAAACCTCATCTAGATTCAGAAGTGGAGTTTTAACATTTACCCGAACCTCACCGCCTGCGGCACCTCTCCTTCGGAAGGAGAGGAGAGGTGAGATTTTTTCGATTACACAAAACTCTAGCTCTCAACTTAGGCATGGTTTATTCACTAAGATTGGTATACACATTTTCTAGAGCTTCAACAGCTTCAACAGCTTCAACAGCTTCAACAGCTTCAACAGCTTCAACAGCTTCAACAGCTTCAACAGCTTCAACAGCATAATAATTATCTGGTTAGATGGAGAGCACCTCAAAGTTGCAACTCTACAAATCCGACAACCGTAATACTGAGAGCTTGCAGTTGATGTTGTACCGCCTAGTTTGGCCCCCCTGCCCCAACTTTTGGGGATCTGAGGTCGAAAGTCTCCCAGAATTCGGGGCTTAAAGCTCTCCGGGCATACCAGAAAAAGGGGCTAATGCGGAATGCTAAGTAGATGAGTTTAATTATTTGTAAGATGTGTTAGCACCAGCGTAACGCATCAAATCCCTATGGCATGGTGCGTTATGGCTTCGCCTAACAGCACCCTACGACAGCGTTTATTTATGCCCACGTCTAGCATTTCCTGGCCTGGTGAGATCTACCTCTTTGCCCCATGACAAAAACTTCAGGACATCTTTTATCCTTCACTGGCTGCAAAAATGCTGTAGTGATCTTCTTTAAGAGGCTCGCTGATAACTGAGTTGAAAAATAATTTCATCGCAAGCAAAACTAGTTCGACTCAGTAGGGATCATATCTAGACGATATTATTCCGACTAAATAGAGAAATCTCGGAATCTGCTAACGATGCTCCGCTCGATATGATAGAACTACACTTATTTAGAGCACCTATTTACACCTATTTAATAGTATTCCAAAATTATCAACGTCCTGCTTGAAAGCCTCGTGCCAGAGATACTTTGCTCCACTCAACCTAATACATTCTGTCGTTCTGACCAGCCGGAAGAATCTCATCCGATAACTCTTGGAACACCCTAAGAACTGGGAATGAGCGTTGCTGTCAGAGACAGCATCTCCCAATCTAGATGTTGCCATTATCCAGATGTCGCCATTTTTGTATCATCCGAAATATCCCTATAAATATATTAAAGCGAGCTTCTAAAGTCCTTTAATCTACCGAACTACAGATCCTCGCCAACCTCATCCCCAGGATTGAGGTGACTCATGTTCACAACTTATTAATCTTTAGTCAAGATTAATCAATTTTGAGTTTGAAAGGGAAAGGTTTATGCTAAATCCTCAAAAGATACAAGATTACTTGGATCAAGTCAGTCATCCCAGTTTGCCCGTAGTCGATTTTTTAAAGCGAAACATCTTCATCTATAGCATGTGGCTGATGGGGATTCCTGCTTTTCTGTATGGTGCTGCTGAGCGAGGGATTGCTGCCTATAATGGACAATTCATGGAGGGGAAGCTGTTATCACACTACATCATTTCCCTGGTCGCTCTCCTCGGCTGGTTCATGGTCGGAGTGGCTATCAATACGGCAAAACCTGTCACCGTTGAAGCGCGATCGCGACTATCTCAAATACCCCTTAACGGTGAACCAGCATGGCCATTAACCTGTCTTGCTGAGCAAAGCTATCGCTTACCCTTTTCCCATCAATGTCAAATTTATCACCTGCTTAATCTCAAGCATTTAGAAGAGATTCATCGGTTTAGTCTGGGCAATCTAAAGGTCACAGAAGTCAGCCACTTTCAAGAAACTCAGACCGGCGGTTCGCTGCGATTTAAGACCGTGCTTGACTCCCCCACCAATGTTTTGCGGATATGGCGAGATCCGAGCGTTGAAGTGGATTTAATTCTGCATACACCCTATCAGATCGAACTCAAAGTTCCTGTTTACAACGAGAAGCATATCCACGTCTTATTTAACGTGTGGCCCCTCAACCAAAATGAGCATCAGCTTTCGGTCAAAATGTTTAGCGATCTAGGCTGGCCCCATACGGTTATGAAAGCAATTTTAATTATTGCCGCCAGTCTTACCTTACTAGAAGACTTGCCTTATCTCAGCCAATTGTCCACCATTAATCTCGGGCGATCGCGACATCCTGACAAAGAGGCTTTGAAGACTCCGGGCATGCAGCTTTTTCAGCGTTACTTACGGCTTTACCAAGGGCATTGGGAAAATGCCAAGCTCTCCCCTGCTCAGATTTAATGCTTTTCTGCAAATTGTTTGATCCAAAACTCTTTGAGCCACTGTTGAATTGTCAGCGTTAACGGCAAGGCTAACAACAGTCCTAAAAAGCCGAAAAAGAGCGCAAAGGCAACTTGCGACAATAGCGTTATCGCGGGCAATAGCGACACTTGTTTTTTCATCACTAGGGGGGTGAGCACATTACTTTCGACTTGCTGAATGATGATGTACAAAATGATGACTGCGATCGCTTTCCAAGGAGCATCGAGTAGGGCGATCGCGATCGGCGGAATCACGCTCAACACCGGCCCCATATTGGGGATAAAGGCTAGTAATCCTGCTAGTAGACCATTCGCTAACGCCAGCGGCACCCCTAAAATCCATAGGCCAATCATACTCGTCAGCGCGATGATACCCATGTTGAAACTAATGCCGATAAACCAACCCGCGATCGCCTCTTCAGAATCCGTTAAAACGCGGTCGACCTGCTGGCGAAGCGAAGAGGGGAATATCTTGATAAATAACCGCCGATAAGAACTAGGATTGATTACCATCATGATGGTAATCACGATGACTAAAAGAATATTAAGCGTCAGCGATAGGGTATTAGAAAATAAAGTATAGAAACGGTTGATAACCATCTCTAAATTGAAATTGCTAATTTGGCTTAATATCGAATCAACTCCCTGGGCACCGTCTAAAGAAATTGGCCCAATCTGCTCTAGGCCTTGTAGCCAGCGCTGTAACCGATTAATGACTTCGGGGGCTAGTCTGATTAACTCTTGGAGCTGTGTTGCAAATGGGGGCACAATAATGAACCCAAAAATTCCCAGCAATAGAAAGATTATCCCCACGGTAACTGCCACCGCCACATTGCGAGAGGGTGTCCACCGCTGTAGGAAAATAACTGCTCGATTGAGCACTACGGCAAAGATGACAGCAGCGAAAGTCAGCAATAAAATATTGCGGATTTGCCAAAAAATGTACAAGCAAACCAGCAAAATGATCAGGGATAACCATTGACTAAATTTCACTCGCTTTTCCTTTGATTCGGGTCTTGACGGCGTTATCTTGTTGAGAAATACGCCCGTCTAGATACAGTGTTTTTACAGCTAGTAAGGTACAAAAAGTGTCCTTAAACCCTTGTTATCCGATAAACTTCCCCTGAGCGGAGTCGAAGGGAAGTTCTAGCTGGGTTTTGGCTTCGACTTCGCTCAGCTAGCGTAGTTTCTGGAACGGTTACTGTTATCCGGAAGAATGCTGTATCTCATCAGGCAAGAAAACGCTATAGAGTTAAAATTTAGACGGTGCCGCAATTTGGCAATATCTCCCTACTTATCCCATGCCAAAATGTCTTAAATTGTTTAAGTTAATAAATTTGAGTTGACTATGTAGCTGAATTACAATTTTCACAGTCGACTCTAGCGGTAGAAAAAAATTAAAAAAGAAAGACTGCCAGGATAGGCAGCCTTATTGAGACGCGGATGAATTTACCGAGCTTCTGTGCCCTGATTGGGACTGCCAGGGACGTCCGTGTTTTTGTCACCGGGCGCTTCAGGTTCGGCTCCATCCTTAGCGTTAGATTGACGAGCACCTTGTCCAGTGCGACGGGTTTCTGCCACAAGGGGAGTATTTTTTTCGTCAGGGAAAACACTGTCTTGATTGGTTTTGGATTCTTGATTTTGCTGTGTCATCAATAGTACCTGTTATTACGGCAACATCTAGTCTTTGTCAATGCCAACTAGACGCTTACCCTACTATCTTTGGGGATAACTCAAATTTCATCATCTTCCATCTGAAATATTTTTGTCTTTTTGATTGGTCTGGATGAGTCACAAAAAGCGTCCGAACTTCTCTTCTGTCCTGCGAATGGGATATTCAACACTTTCGGTAGATGTATTAGTAGCGGTCTTGAACTTTAATATATTTTATGTTTCTCAACAAAAACTAGAGGTGAATTTATGGATATCCTTAGACTGATTGTGGCAATTCTGTTGCCACCGCTCGGGGTGTTTTTGCAGGTCGGTTTGACGATGCAGTTTTGGATTAATGTTTTGCTAACTTTACTGGGATATATTCCTGGTATCATCCATGCCGTCTGGATTATTCTCAGACGCTAACGAGTTTTAGCGAGTTGTCCCACGGTCTTACATTTCAGAGCTCAAAACTCAACAAAATGCTGGGCGATGATCTTTTGGACTGATTGCAGTTTTTTCTGATGACTGGATCTTCAAGCTTGTAAGACGAGGAATGAAGACCCCCTCAAAAAAAGGCTCCGTCTTCGACAGGGGCTTGGTAGTGCCAAGCCCTACCCATCCGAAAATAAGGCAAAACTACCGATTTTCAAGATATGCGGCCTGATAGTTGCTGGTTAACTAGGCCGCTTTTTCTCATCTATGGGCTTTTCGGAGGCGCTTTTTTAGAAGGGCTATGGCTGTTTAGGTGATTCCGGAAAAAGCACATACTCATTGGGTAGGGGCGGGTTTTGCCAAGGACTCACTGGCAGACCGACCGTGTTGAGCTAACCCCAATCTATCGGCACGTTTCGAGAAATCTCCTTAAGCGCCATACTTTTGCATGCGACCAGCATTGGCTAGGGCAAGCCCCATCAGGTGAGTACCCGGACGGCGACCCAACAGACCGTGGGCGCAAGCGTAATCGTCGAAGCGATCGACTTGGTCGACACGAGCATACTGAGCTTTGAGCATCATTGGTACTGGATGCCAGCTATGGCGACCCATGACGGCGGGGGTTGAATGATCGGCAGTCACCACCAAGACCTCAGGGTTGAGGGCGGTAATTTTGGGCAGCAGTTGATCGATTTGCTCAAGCTTCGCGACTTTGCTGTCAAAATCGGCGTCTTCGCCCAAGCTATCTGTTTTTTTGACGTGAATAAAGTAAAAACTGTATTCGTCGCCATAGATTGAGGTCAGTGTGTCAAAGCGTGCTTCGAGGCCACCGGGATGGGGCACCACATCCATACCAAGGAGCCGACTCACCCCGCGATACATGGGATAGTCAGCAATGCCAACCCCTTTGAGGGCAAAGCGTTCGTAGAGGGAGGGCAGCGGGTCGAAGCGTTCAAAGCCTCTCAACAGAACCCCATTGGCCGGATGCTCATCGGCTAAAACTTCGGTGACTTGCCGCAAAAAGGATTGGACTAAGCGAGCGGTTTTTTCACCTTTGGTAGCGGTGGCTTTGGGGGGGTGCGGAGCGATGCCGGGGCTTTGCGGATCGGTGTCTTGCACTTGGCCAGACAGGTCTGCGCCGCGCAGGACCAACACGGCGCGATGTTCGCTCACCGTTTCAAAAAAGAAAGTGCCCTCGAAGTCCAGCGATACCCGATCGCGTATCTTTTGGGTGAGCCGCTGGTTTAAGTTGGTGGCGATGCGACCGGCCCGGCGATCGCTCACCTGACCATCCGGCCCAAGGGTGGCAAAGTTGGCCCGAGCCGCCACATCACCGGGTTGCAGGTCAAAATCAATGCCCAGGGCAGACAATACCCCTCGACCAATGCGATATTTCAGCGGGTCATAGCCAAATAAAGTCAAATGCCCCGGTCCACTACCGGGGGTAATGCCAGGGCCGACGATTTCGAGTAAACCACAGCTTGACGCTTGGGCTAAAGCGTCAAAATTGGGGGTGTGGGCCGCTTGCAATTCGGTGAGGCCGCGATCGGGATGGGGGATACCGCCGAGTCCATCTAGAATCAGGTAGATGATGCGACCACCTCGGTCCCAGACCAGATCTTCCCAGATTTCGGTGATATCCATAACGCAAAAAGTGGTGTTATTGATGTCGGCAAAAATTCCTCAAGCTCCCCGCCCCCAAAGCACTAGTCAAGAGGGGTAGAACCCCAGTTTTTTCGTTAGCTAGGGTGCGAGATTGGGCCTACTTCAGCAGTAGTAGAAACCGGCGTTCTATACTGACGTTCTAGGGGGCGTCGTCAATTAAATCTAGAAGCCCTGAGCCACCAGCATTCCCGTGCCCACATCAACTCAATTAGCTAGGGGCTGAATTCCTTTGAGCAAAAAGATCTCGCTGCTCAATGATGACAACCCCTAGAAACCGGCATTCTAGTTATACCGATTGTGAGCTGGACCTTGAAGAGTGAGGGTGAGGATGACCCTGCCCAAACTTACCCAGCGAATGGCTAGTTCACGGGCGAAGAGAACGCTTTCACGCCTTCAGTGGGGCCACTAATGTCCTTCCAAGCCGAGAGCCCCCCGCGAATTTCGGCAACTTTTTGATAGCCTGCCTGTCGGAGCTGGTTAGCCGCTGTCGCCGCACTTTCCGCCGTGTCACCGTACAGATAGATGTCGCGATTGTATTCCAGATCTGGAATCGCCGCGTCGGGCAAATGTTCTTGCGACATGGGTACCGCACCAGTGATGCGCTCATTGTTAAACGCTGCGCGATCGCGAGTGTCAATAATTGTCAAAGCTGGTTCTCCCCAATTCAAGCGCTGTAGCAACTCTTTGGGGTCCGCTTGCTGACCTTGCAGATCCGGAGGCGTTGGCAACGGATCCGTTATATTTGATTTAGTTGATTCGATTCGGTCAGAAAAATTAGTCATAGAAACAGTCTCATTGCGCCAACAAATTTACTGTAGTGAGTGGTAGCGTTTCACTCATCTCCCGCGCGGCGTAACCACTGGCCAAAAAATTCTCCTTCGTAGGAGCGATTTCTAGCGGGATGACTCTGACTGGTTTTGACGGCGGCGGCGGCGGCGAGCAATCACCCAAATCACGCCAAAGACAGCCACACTGATCAACACAATTTTGCTGATTGGCGCGATGAAATGACTGACTTCTTCAAAGCGATCGCCCAACACATAGCCCGCGATCGCCAGTGCCCCTGTCCAAAGAATTGTGCCCGCCGCAGAGTAGGCCAGATAAGGGAGCAGCGGCATATCACTCAGGCCAGCGGGCACTGAGACATAGGTCCGCACCCCTGGCACAACCCGTCCCAACCCGACCACCCAATGCCCCGCCCCCTGATGAAAGAAGGCGATCGCTTTCTCGATATCTTTCGGCTTGAGGGTCAACCAGCGACCATGGCGAGCGATCCACACCATTAAGCGCTCTTGTTCTACTAAGCGCCCTAAGTAATACCAAGCCAGGGTGCCCACTAATGACCCCAACGACCCCGCAATGATGACCCCCATCAAGCTCATCTCGGTGCTCTGACTGCTAATAAACCCCGACAGGGGCATCACGACCTCTAATAAACCCCGACAGGGGCATCACGACCTCTGACGGAATGGGCGGAATCAAATGTTCCAGTACCATCAGTGCAAAGACGCCAAGGTAGCCAAGAGATTCGAGCCAGAGGGTAATCCAGTTGAGCATGGGAGTGGGGGGTAGGGGGATCGGGGGTTGGGTAGGGGCAGTCAGGGGGAGGGGGGGGAGAGGCAATCACCGTCAACGCCCTGATTTCTGAGGCGTAATTGAACCAGTGATTGCGGTCGACCAGGAGGTTATTTGCCTGCCAACGTCTAGGTGGACTGAGCGGGGTTATGATTGGCGTTTGCGATCGCTCCAGAGTTTGCCGAGTTGCCCAATCACGAGGGGCACCAAGCTGGCCCCAAAGACGAGGCCCCAAGCCCGCAGCGACAGGCCGGTGGTGCCGAGGGCGTCGGAGAGGCCAGGAACGTATACCGCCGCTAGCAAGATGCCGGTGCAGATGACCAGAGCGCTCCACACATAAGGGTTCCGCACCACCTCGTTTTGAAAGATGCCCGACCCGGCGCTGCGCATGTTGAAAATGTGCCAGAGCCGAGCAAAGGCCAGGGTCATAAAGGATAGGGTAACGGCCTGAGTTTCGTCGAGTTGCCACACTTGGAGGGCGATCGCAAACGCGCCCAAAGTCGCCCCAGCAATTAGCAGCCCATACACAACGATGTCTCGCCAGTGGCGTTGGGTTAAGACCGCTTCGTTACTTTTGCGCGGTGGCCGCTGCATCATCAACTCGTTGCCTTCGCCAAACCCCAACGCCAACGCCGGAAACACATCATTCACCGCATTGATGTAGAGGATTTGCAAGGGCAGCAAGGGCAGCGGCGCATTGAACAGGGACGCCAGCGCCACGGCAATGATTTCGCCGGTATTCCCCGAGAGTAGATAGAGGGTGAACTGGCGAATATTGCGGAAAATCGTCCGCCCTTGAGAGATGGCCGCCACAATGCTCGAAAACGCATCGTCTTGCAGCACCATGTCCGCCGCCTCTTGGGCCACCTGGGTGCCTCGCTGGCCCATGGCTACACCGATGTCCGCTTTTTGCAAAGCGGGGGCATCATTGACGCCATCGCCGGTCATCGCGACGATCGCGCCATCATCTTGATGCAGGGCAATCAGGTTGAGCTTTTGCTCTGGGCTCACCCGCGCAAAGATGGAGACCTGCTGAAGCTCTTGGCGATTTTGCTTGGTCAGGTCGTCGAGCGGCTTGAGCGCCTTGCCGGGCAGGGCTTGGGCCTCCTGCTCGCTCACTACACCGACCGCCAAACCAATATTGCGGGCGGTGATGGGTTGATCGCCCGTCACCATAATGACCCGCACCCCGGCCTGATGACAGGCCTGAATAGCCTCTTTCACCCCTTCGCGAGGGGGATCTTCCAGCCCGACCACGCCTAAAAACGTCAGGTTTTCGTAGGGGCTAACCTCTGATGAATCCACCGTTTTCGTCGCGAAGGCGAGCACCCGCAGGCCGACCTCTGCCGTTTCCGTCAGTCGCTGCTGCCAGCGATCGCGGTTCTCTGACTCTAGCGGTTGCTGCCCTTCGGCGCTCCAGGAATGGGTACACTTTTCCAGCACCGCTTCGGGAGCCCCTTTAACGGCGACCCAGTAGCCCTCGTCGGCTTCATGAATCGTCGCCATCATTTTGATGTCAGGGTCAAAGGCGACCTCTCGGACTTCGGGTAGGCGATCGCGCAAATCAGCCCGCTCCATGCCCGCTTTGCGCCCCACCTCTAACAGCGCAATTTCCATGGGGTCGCCGATAGTTTTGTCGTCTTCGGTCAGCTTGGGCAACTCGGCATTGTTGCACAATACCCCGACCTGCAAAAGCTGACGTACAGCATCGAACCGATGGGGATCAACGGTTTCGCCTTCTTGACGAAACTGGGCATCGTCTCGCCCCCCCGCGACCTGCACAGTGCCCGACTCAACCACTACCCGGCTAACCGTCATGCGATTTTGGGTCAGGGTGCCCGTTTTGTCAGTACACACAATGCTGGTAGAGCCCAGCGTTTCGACTGCCGAGAGGCGATTGATCAAGGCATTTTGCTTGGCCATGCGCCACATGCCTCGGGCGAGGGCCACCGTCGCCACAATGGGCAAACCTTCGGGCACTGCCGCCACCGACAGCGCGATCGCCGTTTCCACCATGAGCATCAGGTCGCGGCCCTGCACAATGCCCATCAGCGCCATCAAGACGGCAATCCCCAACGTGACCCAAATCAAGCGACGACCAAGTTGATCTAATCGCTGCTCTAGCGGCGTCTGCTCACTGCCCGCCTGCTCCGCCAGTTCCGAAATGTGGCCGAGTTCCGTTGCCATGCCAATGGCGGTGACGATGCCCTCGCCCGCGCCGCGCGTGATGGCCGTGCCCTTAAATAAGCGATTGGTCTGCTCAGCGAGGGATAGATCCGGTTGCACGGGGTGCGTATTTTTGCTGGCGGGCAGCGATTCCCCGGTGAGGGCCGATTCATCCGCTTGCAACTTAGAGGCTTCGATGAGGCGAATATCGGCAGGCACCAGATCGCCCCCTTCCAGCACCACAATGTCACCGGGCACCAATTGATCAGCGTCGATTTGTTTCACCTGGCCCTCGCGGCGAACTTTGGCCTGGGTCTTGCTGAGATTTTGTAGCGACTCCATCGACTTGACGGCGCGCAACTCAGTGACGAAGCCAATGACGGCGTTCAGGGCGATCGCGATGATCACCGCAATGCCCTCAATCCACTCTTGAAAGGCAAAGGCCAATACCGCTGCGACTGCCAGTAGCGCAATGATTGGATTCTTAAACTGGTCGATTAAGATCGCCCAAGTGCTTCGCTGTTTTGCTTTTTGGAGACGATTCCAACCATATTTTTCGCGCTGGTGATCGACTTGCTGATGGCGAAGTCCTTGTGCTGCATCAACACCAAAGGCGTCTAACACTTCATCTGGGGGAAATTGCACTACTTCTGCAGTCGAAACAGGACTGTCCACGGAGTCTCCTTATCGCATCACTTAATTATTTCAAGGTATAAATAACTGGCTCTATTGGCTTCTATCTAGCTATAGAGACGAGGTTCTAGATGATTCAGAAAACTATTTTTACCTTAAATATTCAACCGAATAAAATCCACAATTGGTTTTTTAGATATCTTGATAAAATGAAAGCTTTGCTCTCTTGAGGATTTCCCCGAGCGAAGCATGATTAAGCACATTGCATGGAAAACTTAAGGAGTACATCCCACTTTTGTAAACCTCACCCTAAATCCCTCTCCCAGAGCGGGCTACCGTGTACACACATCTCGGCCCTCACCCCCTCAGTCCCCCTCTCCCAAAATTGGGCGAGGGGGAGGCCAGACAAGGCTTTCCGGCTCCCCTTCTCCCGCTTTGGGAGAAGGG
>Ga0081535_100271_pt1 | contig 43455 bp, 29 predicted proteins | sample HotLakmasection3_FD_71020 | JGI IMG/M metagenome (GOLD analysis project Ga0081535, IMG submission 71020) | Hypersaline microbial mat communities from Hot Lake, Washington, USA - Section #3 (SPADES assembly) (version 2) | ecosystem: Environmental > Aquatic > Non-marine Saline and Alkaline >... | reverse complement strand
AATTGAGATGTAAACCGCAAGGGACATCTACAGAACGAACATGTTGACTAACTCTTCTAATCCTTCTTCTATTAGTTCTGGTTCAGTTAGTAACCACGAATCGATCACAGCTTTTTGCCAAAATATTCAAGCCGAAGCACGGCTTCAGCAATATTGCATTGAACAACAACAGCAAGAGATCAGAACTCTTAAAGAGAAAGTTCAAATTCTTGAACTTCATAAAGCGACTCAACTAGGGCAAGATAAAATCGTTGGCTTTATGGTAGGTGCAATTGTATTATCCTTGTTGAGTCTCGCTACCTCGATCTTTTTTACACCATCAGAAGAAGCTAAACTGAGCTTGCGTTCTGAAATCTCTCAACCCAAAACGGTGCTCAATATCTAGGTTCAGTTGGACAGCGATCGCATCTAGCAGAATTGCTGGAGTCAAAAACTAGACTCTTGCTTTACTGCCTGTTCTGCTTGAGTACTTGTGTCCAAAAGTTGGGTCTGACTTGAAACCTGTTTGTGGTTAGAGTCAGCCTTTGAGGAAGGAGTTCCTGAAAAATAAAAGGCTTTTGTGGTTGGTCAATTAAGAATTATTCTTTGGGTTAGCTCATATGAAATAACACTGCTTGAAACATAATCTGTTTCTTGGAAAAACAAGAGCTAGTAGGAAAAATCATAGCTTAGTGACTTCTGTAGGGTGCTCTTACTCTACAGAAGTTTTTTGTTTAAATGCCGCAATTATTGCATCTGATCTGGCGATCGCCCAATCTTCGTGAACCGACAAGATATTGGTGATTAAATTAGCCACTCTAAGTAGTAAGTAAGTGGGCTAATTAAAATGTAGGATGGGTAAAGCCCTTCGGGCATGGCTGCGTTAGAGCGATAGCGTAACCCCTGCTGGTGTTGGGTTTCGTACCTCAACTGCAACCCATGTCGTCTTATATTTAATTACCCCTTCTTACTTAGGCATGAGAATTGAATAAGTTGGATAGCCGTCTCGGCTGTCCCAAGGCAGGCAAGATGCCTGCCCTAACCATTTGAATGTTATTTGCTCCTCATTCCTTACTCGGCGGCATCAGTCTCGATACCGATCAGAAGTCCCTTTCCCAAGGTTGGGAGAGAGATTTAGCGATTATCTTAAATGTCAAGCGTCAGCAGGCTGGAAAAAGGCCCTGACTCATTCATCTTGCCAGGGAGGGTGGTTTCGCATCATGACATTGAGGCCAGTCAGTCACTTTCGTATACAGGCTACGATCGCTACTTTCTTCAATTTGCCTTTTTCTCGCAGGTGCTGATAGTAAGCCCGCCAGGGCGGGTTATGGGCGATCGCCACCACGGCTGCCATGTGGAGCCAGCTGCGAATCTCCGCTCGTCTGCCCCAGATACGTCGCTTGCCCGAGTAGCGGCCACGATCGCGATTGAATGGAGCCTCGCCCACCGAAGCGGCGATCTCTTGGCGATTGAGCAGAATCGGGCTCCTGCTTCCAACCCTCAATTGATAAGGGCAGAGTTCTAAACTCTTAATCCGAGGTAAATGGCGCTGAATTAAGACTGGTGGGCAATGCTCGCCCGATATCCAGTACCCGACCCCCACTCCTCCCCAAACCTTATCCCTTCACGATCGCCCCAAAATCCGCCAGCACGCGGGCATGGTTGCGCAGCAGAGCCAGCAGATTTAATCGATTTTGCTGGATAGCTGGATCTTTGTCCATCACGAGGACGCTGTCGGGACCGTCGAAGAAGCGGCTGACAATAGGGGCGGCATTTTCCAAACCCGTGACGAGTTGCTGATAATCACGATCGCGCTGGGCGGTCTGGGTTTGGGGTAAGAGCGCTTGCAGGGCGGCGTAAAAGGCCCGTTCAGAATCTTGCTGAAAGCGATCGGGATCCACGACAGCAGTCGGGTCGAGGGGGTCGGTGCCCAGATCGCCCTGGGCGGCCAGACGGGCGGCCCGGTTCACCGTCTCGTAAATGTTGGCGAGGGTGCCGTCTTGGCGGATGGCTTGTAGGTAGGTGGCGCGATCGCGCACGTCGAGTAAATCCATCAGCGCTCGCTGGGCATAAGCGGGGTCATTGTCGCCCAGGACGGCATTCACCAGGTCGTAGTCGATGTGCAGATCATCTTGCAGTAGGGTTTGCACTCGCTGGAGGAAGAAGTCTTGGAGCTGCGATCGCAGCGGCTCGTCGCTGTCTACGCTCAGGTCAGGATTTTGCACAAAGGCGCTGACAATCTGGTCGAGCAGGGCGTGGAGGTTGATGTTGAGGTTGGCATCCCAGGTGACGGTAACGATCGCATTGGCAGCGCGACGCAGGGCAAAGGGGTCGGACGAACCGGACGGCAGCATACCCAGGCTGAAAATGCCGACCAGGGTATCGAGGCGATCGGCCATGCCCAGGGCTTGACCGATCAGGGTTTGGGGTAGGCGATCGGTGGCCCCACGGGGCAGGTAATGTTCGGCGATCGCGACGGCGACGGGCTCAGGTTCGCCGCCGTGACGGGCGTATTTTTCGCCCATGATGCCCTGCAACTCCGGAAACTCGCCCACCATCTGGGTGACGAGGTCAGCTTTGCAAAGGTGCGCGGCTCGGTGCAGGTGCAGCCGGGCAGTTTCGTCTAGAGCTAGCTGGTCGGCGATCAGGGCGGCGATCGCTGCGAGGCGATCGACCTTCGCGCCCATGGAGCCCAGCCGTTCTTCAAACGTCACCGCATCGAGCTTGGTGACAAAGGTGTCGAGGGCAACGGCGCGATCGGCATCGAAGAAAAACTTGCCGTCCGACAGCCGCGCCCGAATCACCCGACCGTTGCCCTCAGCGATGAGCTGGGACTTTTTGGGGTCGCCGTTAGACACGGTGATGAAGTAGGGCAAGAGTTGGTCTGAGTCCGCCGCCGCCAGCACCGGGAAGTAGCGCTGGTGGCTCTCCATTTCCATGATGGCGACTTCGGCGGGCAGCTCCAGAAATGCCGTCTCAAACTCACCGACGACAGCCGTCGGCCATTCCACCAGGTTGGCGACCTCGCGGAGCAAATCGGCGTCGATCCGGGCCACCCCGTTTATGGTCGCCGCTGCCTTTTCCACCGCCGCCTTGATCTGGCTTTGGCGCTGCTCGACATCCACTTCAACAAACGCCTCTCGCAGGGCCGTGACGTAATCCTGGGCCTGCCGTAGGGTAATCGGTTCAGGATGCAGGACGCGGTGCGCCTGGGTGACGCGATCGCTCTCGCACTTTTCTGACCCGTTTGCCAGCGTTAGGGGAATCAGCGCATCGTCCAGCAGCGTCACCAGCCACCGAATCGGGCGGGGAAACTTCAGGTCGCCATCACCCCAGCGCATAAACCGTTTGCCTTCCAGGCCCAAAACCCATTGGGGCACCCATTCCTGCAGCAGTTCCGCCGCCGGTCGTCCGGGAATCTGGTGCTGCACAAAGACAAACTCGCCTTTGTCCGTCTCACGAATTTCCAGGTCTTCTACGCTGACGTTTTTCGACCGCGCAAACCCTGCCGCCGCTTTGGTGGGTTTGCCGTCTTTGAACGCCGCTTTGGCCGGTGGGCCTTTGGCCTCTTCTTCGCGATCGGGCTGCTTCTCAGGCAGATCCATCAACAGCAGAGCCAACCGGCGGGGGGTGCCGTAGTAGCGAATGTCCCCCGGCGTCAAAAACGCTTCTTCCAGCTCTGCCGGAATGCGATCGCGCCACTGGGCCAGCGCTTCTGCTACAAAGCTGGCGGGGAGTTCTTCGGTCCCGACTTCTAATAGAAACGTTGCCATAACCTCGATGTCGTCTGCTTGCAGGTGGGGACTTGCCTAGAGAGCTCAGGTCAGCGTGGGAGCCGGTCAAGTCTGCCCATGCCGATGCCTGGGAAAGCCCCTACGAACGCCCAAACTTCAATAGTGTATCGCGAGGGTGCCCCGCGCCGACGCTCATAATCGGCTGTGCAAATAATAGGTGCGCATGGGGCCTTTGCCCTTGATGTCAATCTCCTGGGCGGGCTCAAACCGAAACTGGTGCACCAGACGGCGATAAGTCGCTTCAGTGACTTGGATTTTGCCCGGCAGGCCATGGGATTCCATGCGGCTAGCCACATTGACCGTGTCGCCCCACAGGTCGTAGCTGAACTTTTTGATGCCGATGACCCCAGCGACCACGGTGCCGGTATTGATGCCAATCCGCAGCTCTAGCGGCAGCTCGCCATCGCGGCTAAATTCCTGAATGGCGATCTGCATCGCCAGGGCCATATCAGCCACCGCGATCGCGTGATCGGCCAGCGGCAACGGCACCCCCCCGACGGCCATGTAAGCATCGCCAATGGTTTTGATCTTCTCCAGATGATAGGTGTCGGCCAGGCGATCAAATTCCGAAAAGATCTGGTTGAGCAAATTGACGAGTTCCAGAGGGCTGCACTGTGCTGCCAGGGGCGTAAAGTTCACAATGTCGGCAAACAGTACCGTAGCCTCGTCAAACCGCTCGGCGAGGGATCCCTGAAACTGCTTCAATTGCGTCACCACCGCTTCCGGCAAAATGTTGCGCAGTAATTGCTCAGATTTTTGTTGCTCGTGACGCAGCGCTTGTTCCACTTCGTGGCGTTCATGAATTTCTTGCTGCAATTGCGTATTCTGCGCTTTCAGCTTCAGGGCCTGCTGATGCAGCGTTTTTTGCAAATTGGCTAACAGGGGAGAGTAGCCCCGGTGGGCGATCGCCTGCCGGGCTTGATGTTTCAGCCGCTGCTGGGCTGGTTCGGGCGACAGGTGGAGTTGCAGTCGCGCCACCACCTCTTCCGGCCAGTAGGGGATGCTGATGAAATCGACCCCGCCCACCTCAAAGGCTCGCAAGCGATCGCGCTTATCCCCGCCAGGCCCGATAAACAACACCCGAATCTCGGCGGTCTGCGGCGTCGCTTGGAGTTGCTGACAAAACTCATAACCAGCGGCGGCCATCGATTGCACATTGACTAACACGACCGGCGGGGTCCAGTCTTGGATGCCGGCCCAGGCGTCGGCGATATTCCCCACCAGGTGAACCGTCAACCCTTCGTGCGCTAGCGCTTGCAGCAGCGGCGTTTGCTGATAGCCATGGGCATCAATCAGGAGGAGATGGGGGCCAGATTCTACCGGAGGATGAGTCATAGAGCTTAGGGGCAGGGCCACCCAGGGCAGGGAGGCGGCCTGTCGGTCGCAGCGAGCAGTCAATTGAGCACCTCAACAAAATCAGTGAGGGGAATGGCAACGGATAGATGCAACCGGCAATATCAGACGTCCGGCTTCAGTATGCCCATATTGACAGCACCGCTCAAGGCTGGGTATTTTCGGCCTTTTGAGAAAAAAATGAACATCTCCCATCAAGCCATAGAGGATGCTACGGAATGGGACCGACGCATTCCGGGAGGCGGCAATGAGCGGCCAGATTAATCGCCGATCAGCGCTGGTGCCGCCTGTTGGTGGGCCGCCAGGAAAGCCCTATCGCATCGGTGCAGCCTGGCTGGCAACCTGGTTTCTGCTCGGGAAAAGTCTAATCTTGGCGGTCAGCACTGCCAGAAACCGGGTTGCTGATCGCCCCCCTAGCGGGGTTGGCGCGATCGCATGGCTGCCAGCGGGTTTAGCCACATCAAGATGACTTCTTCTAGCTGGCGAAAGTCGCGGGTGAATTCTTGCCTGACGAACTGCCCGACCGCATCAAAGGCACTAAATTGGCTGCCAGGCTGCCAGGGAATGTCTTGCGCCATGGGGGTCGTGTGAGTGCCCGGCAAGATTTGCACACTCGTCAACTTTGGAAAGTGATGATACAGCACTTCATGCAGTGGGCGGGTCTGGTCGATTTCATCCTTGCGGAATTTAATTAGCAAATTGCGCTCCACCGGATAGTAGCGATCGATCAACTCCAGGGTTTCTTCGGGTGAGGGGATAAACTCCATGGTGGCCATGACCTCACGGGCAGGGGTAAACGCCATCACCTGCTCAAGAAAGGGAATCGATCGCCGCGCCGAGTAGTTGTTAAACGCCATCAAAATGTTGCCCGCTCGCTCTACCTCATACAGGCTGTTGATCAGCAGGTGCACCTTACAGCCCATGCTGTGTCCCAGTCCGTAAATTGGCAGTCGCTTTAGTGTGATGTGATTTTCCAAATAGTGCACCGCCTGGTCAAAGGTCACGAGTACCTCTTGGGCGATCGCTTTGTGGTCAAACGTATTCACAAAGGGCGTCGCCACAATCACATAGCCCCGTCGTCCGATCGCTTCTAACAGCAGCTTGTAGGTCACGTTGGGGGCTGCCGCCACAAACGCCCCACCCAAAAAATGAATAATGGCTCGGGGTCGTTGCGGAATATACAGCCAGTTACCCGATACCTCACGCCACGCCATTGCGATCGCTCCTAATTTTCATCCTGTTCTAGTGTGGCGCAAATCGACCGTCCGCACCGAGGTCAATCAGTCGCGGTGGCCGCCACCAATGCCGTTTGAATTTGCACCGGAGCCGTCAGCATTTTATGCACCGGGCAGCGATCGCTAATCTCTCGCAGGCGTTGCCGTTGGGCGTCATCCAGATCGCCTTTGAGCGTCAGTTGCGCCTCCATCCGGTATTCCCCCTGGTGGGCCTCATAGCTCAGCTCCACCGTGACCTGCTCTAGGGGCCAGCCCTTCCGCTCAGCGTACATTTGCAGGGTCATGGCTTTACAAGAGCCCAACCCCGCCAAGATGTACTCCATCGGCGTCGGGCCAGCATCATCGCCCCCCACCGATGGCGGCTCATCCGCCGTCATCTGAAACTGCCGAATCGTTATCGCTTGGCCGAAACGGGAGCCGTCGGATACCACGCGCACCGATGTCATGCCACCCCTCCTTGGAAATTTGCGCTAGACAGATGTCCCGTTTTTACATAAATCAGGCAGCCTTCGTCACTAAAGGGCGTGTGGATGCTGCCTGGCGGATTGCGCAACCAGGTGCCCTGGGGATATAGCCCATCCTCATCGGCAAAAGTGCCTTCCAGAACGAAGATTTCTTCCCCGCCCCAGTGACGATGGGGCTGAAACTGCGTGCCCGGAGCCCATCTCACCAGCGCCACCTGTTCCGTACCGTAGGCATGCAGGGGCAAGACTGTCAGCCCCGCGACCAAACCCGGTTGCCAGGCGGCTCGGGCGGTATCAACCGTCACCGGCTGCTGGTCGGCGGGGTCCATTTGCCACAGCTTCACCAAAATTGTGGCCCCGTCTTTGCTGTAGGGCGTATGGCGAGAGCCCACGGGGTTACGCACATAAGTGCCCGGACCAAAATCGCCGTGCTCATCCGAAAACACCCCCGCCAGCACCAAAAACTCTTCGCCGCCGCCATGGGTGTGGGCCGAGAAATGGCTATCAGGCGCATAGCGTACCAGAGAAGTGGCTCGGGCGACTTCTGCGCCGTCGCGCTCTAACATGCGGCGTTGCACCCCCGGCATCGGCGAGTCGACCCAGGGCAGGTCAGCGCTCAACACAACCGCTCGTTGACTTAAATCAGCATGAATCTGCACGATATGGCTCTCTGTGAATCTGCAATGGAATGGATGAGATGAGTAGTTGATCTTTGGAACCTTTGCCCGTCCTCGTCCTCATTGACGCCCGTGCCTCAGGATGTACCGCGAGCCGCCCGACAACGGTCTAGATAAATTTTGCGGTATTCCAGGGGCACTCTTCCAGCGTTTTTAATGTCGGCCAGTGGCCAGTGGATTTCGGGTGGGCGATCGCGCAGGCGTCCGTCCGATCGCCTCCTCCTCAGGCAACCTCATCTGTCAATATCAATCAATCAATTATCTCTCGGCCCAACCTGCCGCACACAAATTATCCAGATTTGAGGGCGATCGCGTCGGTGATCCGGGAAACTCTGACTGGCGGTGAAAAGTGAAACAGGCCCCTTCACGATGTTGCTCATGTTGTCTGCTGGTCCCCATCTTGCCGCTAACGTTGGTAACGGGATGCTGCCACTGTCGGATCCCCTGGAAGGCTGGCAACGGTTCCTGCAATCGCCGCCGCTAAGCCCCGCTACCCGCTGGGAGGGGAGCGCCGAAACGGTGGAAGAAACTGCCCCCGCCGCCGCTTCAGCCAACGTCTTGGAGCCAATCGCCGCCACCCTGTTTGGCTTTACCGACAATTGGCTTACAGGGCTCGCAGTGGTGACCGGCATCACCAGCAGCATTGCCCTAGTGGGGATGACCCAGCTAGCGACGTTGCCGCCAGAGCCAGACTGCACTGAGCTTGGGGTCGGCGGCTCGACCCGCGAGCAGTTAACTTGCCTGCAAACCGCGATCGCGACGGGCGATCACTCAGCCCGCAAGGATGGCCTCGACTGGGTCGGCAGTTGGTCCTCAACAGAGCCCCTGTTTGCGGAAGGCCAGGATTTATTGGCGCAATGGTCGGCCTCGGTACTGCAAGAGGCCCAACGGGCACAAACGGAGGAAGATTGGGCCCAGGCGATCGCTTTGGCGGCCCAGGTGCCCTCCACCAGTCCCCACTTTGAGGCTGCTCAGACTTTGCTCGGGCATCTGCGCGAACCCCAGACCGCCTTGGCAGCAGCGCTCAACGAAGCGGCACAGGCAGCCTTACAAAACTACGACTGGGCCACCGCGTATCAGCTGCTCTGGCAACTGCAAGCCCTCGACCACACGGCGGCCCCGTTAACGTTGCCAGACGCCCTGGCCCGTCAGATCGAAGCCGAGCGCGACGCTGTGCGCCTGTGGAACCAAGCTCGATACACCTGGGCACGGGGCACACCGACGGATCAGGCAGCGGCGATCGCCCTCGCTAGCCACATCTCCCCCCACACGTATCACTGGCAAACCGTGCAACCCGTGGTGAAACGCTGGAGCGACGAACGCCTGCCCCTGGTCCCAGCTCGGCGTCATCAGGGTGATTGGGCAGCGGCGATCGCGATCGCTCCGCCAATCGCACAAAATCCTGGTTGGGCCAATCGCCCTATTCACCAGCTATTGCCCGAGCAGCACCGCCAACCGCAATTTAGCCCGTTATGAAGCTATCAAAGCCTTGCGGCCCCTGCCCATCCTGCAGCTGGTAGAGGCCAAGCCGCGATCTCTAACCGAGCATGCCCCTCAATCGGCTGGGGTCACTTCAGCCCGCGTTGGTCCGAGATAGCGCGCGAGGTAGGGCGAAAAGACTTCGTAAATCAGCGTTAAGGGTTTACCGTTGTGCCAAAACAGGTAATGCCGTCCCCAAAAGGGGCCGCGTTCGCCAAAGGCAATTTCGAGCGGTTGGGAGTGACCATAGTAAATGCCGCGAATGTCACGGTACAGTTCGGCTCGAATGCGGGTGAGGCTGGCCCAAATCGGCAACGAGCGGTTTTGCAGATATTCGTCGACATGGCTGGCTTCCCACCAGGACGTGGCATAGGCCAGACGTTGCCCCGAGGCGGTACGCAACCAGACCTGCCGACGCAACCGGGGACCAGGAACAGCCTCAATAATTTGCGGGGCGTTGTCCAGATCCAGGCCGATGGCCGACATATCGATGACGTCAACCTCCGTGCGATCGCGCGTCAATAGCTGTAAATGCCGCGTCGGCGAACCATCCCCCAACAACAAAATTTGCCAGGCCGGAGACAGCTGGTCATGGGGAAGTCCGCTTTTGACGACGGTGCCGCCGCCCTGCCAGAGGATATCGAGGGCAAACCAGGCAGACGGAGGGGAAATTATTTGGGGGGATCTGACAGCCGAAGTCAAAATATTTACAAAAGTTAAGCTTTCATTCACATCATAGTACGGGCTATTGCCCTCATGCGGCAGGCGAAACGTGATTACGGCTGACCGATCGCTGTCGCCAGTGAAGCAATCGGCAAACGTCAGTGGCGCTATTTGGATGCTTATGATTCAGCGATCCGGCTCAATCCATGAGGGCTTCAAGGGCGGCGGCAAGATTCTGGTTGGCGCGATCGGCCCCATCCAGACGGCGCAAAGGCTGGGCCTCCAGCTTCAAACAACGTTGCAATCATTCAATCTCTGGGAGCATTGCCACCCCTTTTGAGGCATGTTTCGGTACCATTGATTCTTAAATCTGTGCAGATTCACACCAGCCAAATGGGCATTTTGAGGCTAAGTTAGGGTGATTTGCCGCCGCCTTTGGAGTCTTCAGGCTGGGATTCCGATGGGAAAATATGCGGCACCGCCTCTTTGTTATTTATGCGCCGTTCTTGAATATATGCCATCTCCCGTTCAGATTTATCAATTACAAGAACCCGAAAGTCCTCATCACCCAGGGGTGCAGGTTGGATTAGTTGAGCAAATTGATGACGTGGTGCAATTTCTCAACGATACGGGGTTGGCAGAACCGCGGATGACCTTGGTGATTGTCGGCGGAGCGAGTGGGTTGGATGATGATCAACAAACTCAACTCGATGGCCTGTTTCATCGGGTGCTGGCTCCCCTCGCGCAAGAAATGCAGCTTTATGTAATTGATGGCGGTACCGATGCGGGGGTCATGCGGCTCATGGGCAAGGCCCGCACCGCGATCAATGGCGACTTTCCGCTGATTGGGGTCGCGCCGCGATCGCTGGTCAACCTGCCTGACAACCCGGTCGATCACCCCGACGCCTCGACCCTGGAACCCAACCACACCCATTGCCTTCTCGTCCCAGGAGAGCAATGGGGCGACGAGTCTCCCTGGATTTCAGAAATTGCCACTCACCTGTCAAATCGTCATGAATCCATGACGATTTTGATTAACGGGGGCTCTGTGACCGTACAAGATGCCTATGCTAGTGTGGCCGCCGGACGGGAGATCGTCATCGTTGCCGGCAGCGGACGCATTGCCGACGACATTGTCAAAGCCCTGCGTTACAAGGTGGTTGAAGGCAAAGCGATCGAAGACCCTCGACTCGCCAAGTTGATCGATAAATCAGACGACCTGCTCACCGCGATCGATCTCGACAATCGCCCCGAGGACTTTATCCAAGATCTCAAGATTTTGTTAATGGAATAGAGCCCATCAGGTGTCGAGCATGGCCGTCGCCGCTCCGTAATCAGTGATGATAAGTGGGTAGACATTACGTGGGTAGACATCAGGCACGTCGAGGCGGTCGGTTGCCGTTGAGCAATACTGGTGTCATTTGCATTCCGTAAAGGGAGATTGGCACTTTTGTGCTGTGGGGTCCAGAGGGTGTTGCTCCTCCTTGCGGATCATTAAAACCGTCTACTGAAAAGGGTAGATTCCCTCAAATATGATAAAAATCAGAGCAGTTGCAGCCGGGAATCAGGGCGATTTGGCTGACTGCAGCATCAGCCATCAGGAGTGCTCATGGGAGAAGACGCGCTAGATGCGCTACTAAAAGGTAAGTCGACGGGTCGGCGATCGCGGCTGCCGGGCCTCAAGGTGGCTGATATTTTGACCATGCCGCCAGAGCAGCAATCGCTGGTCAACTGGTTGCTGCGCCACTATGAAGCCAATGCCCAAACCATTGCCGACAACTTGAACCAACCCCTGCCGCAGGTGCAGGCCAGTTTAGATGCCCTGACGCGCGAGGGCCTGCTGAAAACCATCGAGCGGGGGGCAGAGGTTTTTTACCGCGTGAAGCTGGCCCCCAAAACCGGGCGACAAATGCCCACCGATGTCTGGAAAGTTCTGGACAGCGACACCAAGCAAGCCAACGTTTTCATTTCCTATTCCCGCCGCAATAAGGAGTTTGTGCAGGAACTATATGGAGCGCTAGAAGCCACCGGACGAGAGGTTTGGGTAGATTGGGAAAACATTCCAGTTGCGGTGGACTGGTGGCAAGAAATTCAGCTAGGGATTGAACTGGCCGATACGTTTGTCTTTGTGCTCAGTCCTGACTCGGTGGCATCTAAAGTCTGTGGTCAAGAAATCGAAGAAGCCCTGAAACATAACAAGCGGCTGGTGCCCGTCATGTGCCAAGATGTGCAGCCCGATTTGGTGCATCCCGAACTCGCCCGCCTCAACTGGATCTTTCTGCGTCCTCAAGATGACTTTCAGAAGGGCTTTAAGGGCCTGCTGGAAGCCCTAGACCAGGATTTGGACTACGTTCGTACTCATACCCGACTGTTGGTGCGCGCGCTGGAGTGGGATCGCAACCATCGCGATAGCAGCTATCTGTTGCGGGGGGCTGATCTAGAGAGAGCCAATCGCTATCTGGCCCAGGGCAAAGATCAGGAACCGCGACCCACGGCGCTGCATCATCAGTATGTCATCGCGAGTGCAGAGGTTGAAGCTGCTGCCCGCGACGCCGAGTTAAAACGCCAAATCGCGGCCATGGCTGGCCAACAACGGTGGTTGCAACTTGTAACGGCGATTTCAGTATTAGCGGTGGCGATGGGCATTACGAGTTGGGGGCTGTCGCGGCAGGCCCAACAGGCGCAAAAGCTAGCAGAACAATCGCAACTCAAGGCGCTGAACCAGTCGGCGCAAGCCTTGTTTCTGTCCGATCAGCGATTTGATGCGCTCCTATCTGCAACGCAAGCGGGGCAGTTGTTTCAGTCTTTAGAGCCCGAGCAACAAACGCCGGAGTTGCGATCGCAGGTGATCAGCGCCTTACAGCAAGCCCTGTTTTGGGTGCGCGAGCGCAATCGGCTAGAAGGGCATACCAGCACCGTCTGGCAGGTTGCTTTTAGTCCCGATCGGCAAATGTTGGCCTCGGTCAGTGCTGATGGCGATATTCGCCTGTGGGGCCTCGACGGTCAGCTGCTGCAAGTGCTGGAGTCGGGTGACCGTCCCCTGCTGGATTTAGCCTTTGCGCCCAAGGGCGATCGGCTGGCCGCCGTTGATGTTGATGGGTTTCTGCACCTCCGGAGTCCCGACGGCACCTTTTCTGACACCTGGCAGGTGCACCCTCAAACGACCCGCGCTGTCGCGTTTTCGCCGCAGGGCGATCGCCTCGCCACGGCTAGCGAAGATGCCACCGTCAAAATTTGGACTCGCGAGGGCGACCTGGTGACGACGCTGACCGGCGACGTCGGGGGATTTCAAGCCCTGTTGTGGACCTCCGCCGATCAGATTATCGCGGGGGACGAGCAGGGCAACATTTATGTCTGGGACGCCACCGGGCAGCCCCTCGCCAAGTTCCAAAGCTCGCCTTTGGCCCTTAACGCCCTCGCCCTCAGTCCCGATGGTCAGACTCTGGCCGCCGTTGGCGTTGACCAGCAGGTGCGGCTACACCAGGTGGCCGACCAATCCTTGATCCGTGCGTTTCCGGCCCATCAGGGGCCAATTTATAATGTGCAGTTCACCCCCGATGGTGAACAACTGATTACCGTTGGCGATGACAAAGTTGTGCGTCTCTGGAAGCTCGATGGCACCTCTGCCGCCAATTTAGTGGGGCACACGGGCCTCATCGCCGCCCTGGCCATCAAACCCGACGGCAACATGATTGCGACGTCGGGGGGCGATCGCGCCATTCGGCTGTGGGATTTGCAGCGCGATAACTTGCACGTGTTATTGGGGCACCAGGGAGCGGTCAAGAGCGTGGCGGTTTCGCCCCATTCCCCCCTCATTATCTCTGGCGGCGTCGATGGTACCGTGCGCCTCTGGCAAGAAGACGACCGTCTCCGTAAAACTTTGACTGGTCACGAAAATTCCGTGAATGCCGTGGCGGTGAGTCCCGTCGGCGATCGCCTCGCCTCCGCTAGTAGTGATGGCACGGTGCGCCTCTGGCAACAGTTTCAGTCCGATACGCCCACGGTTCAGATCCTTGAAGGACACGCGGGGCCGGTCAATGGGGTCGCCTTTCATCCTGACGGCGATTTAGTCGCCTCGGTGGGCCAAGACCATACCCTCCGCCTCTGGCGCACCGACGGCACCTTATTAGCCACCCGCGAAGCCCATCGCGATGGGGCCTTTGGCGTCAACTTTAGCCCCGATGGTCAATCCCTGGTCACCACCGGTTGGGATCACCTCACCCAGATCTGGTCCGTGGCCGACCTGGCGATCGCCGAGCCCCGGATTTTACAAGGGCATCAGAGTTGGGTCTTGGATGGCACCTTTAGCCCCGATGGCAGCCTATTAGCCACTGCCAGCTACGACAACACCGTCAAACTTTGGCAAGTCAGCACCGGCGAACTCCTCACCACCTTCGAAGGTCATGAAGATGGCGTGCTCTCGGTGGTCTTCAGTACAGATGGCCAATATCTCATCACGGCTAGCAACGATAACTCGATTCGCATCTGGGATCTCGAGGGCAATCTCATTTCGACCCTGTCCGGACACACCCAGGGCGTGCGTGATATTGCTGTCGATCCGACTGGGGCATCCCTGATCTCAGCCAGCAGCGATGGTCGCATTTTAATTTGGGAACGGGAGGGTATGGAAGACCTGGATGCCTTGTTAGCCAGCAGTTGCAACTGGCTAGAGAATTACCTGGTCCACAACAGCCAAGCCGATCCCGACATTCAGGCACTCTGTCAGCCCCCAGCAGACCCCACCAATCTTGAAACTCCAGTAGCAGAATGATGCCGCCAAGGCCGTTAGGTCTCGCGCCAGCCTTAGCAAAGGAAACCAGGCAGTTTTGGCTTAACCCAAACTCCAGTTATTGAAAATTGACGATGCGGCCAAAGCTGTCAGGTTGTAGGCTCGCCCCGCCGACAAGCACACCATCGATCTCCGGTTGAGCCATAATTTCGTCAATATTACCCGGCTTGACAGAGCCGCCATATTGGATGGGCACAGCTTTGTGGTCCAACTGCTCACGAATTTTGCCAATCACCTTGTTGGCATCAGGGGCCTCACAGGTGTCGCCGGTACCGATCGCCCAGATCGGTTCATAGGCAATCACCAAACGGCTCTGGTCCACGTCGACTAAATCTTTGCTGAGCTGCGCCGCAATGATCCCTTCAGTCTCACCGGCATCGCGCTGCTGCTTGGTTTCACCCACACACAAAATGGGGATCAGTCCATGCCGTTGCGCCGCGATCAGTCGCTGATTCACCGTTTCGTCAGTCTCGCCAAAATACTGGCGGCGCTCACTGTGACCGATGATGACGTAGCGGACGCCGATTTCCGTCAGCATGTCTCCCGCAATTTCGCCCGTGTAAGCCCCTTCATCTTCCCAGTGGATATTTTGAGCGCCCAGCATCATCCGGCTACCATGCAGATTTTTGGACAACGTTCCGAGCGCCGTGAATGGCACACAGAGGACGACTTCCCGATCTTCGGGCGTCTCTGTGAGGTGATCCATAAACCCCTGGAGAAACGTCAGCGCCTCTCCCTGGGTTTTGTTCATTTTCCAATTTCCAGCAATGACAATCTTACGCACGGGTCGTCCAGCTAAAGTTCTCTACAGCGTTACGCATCACTGCATCCTACTAGGAAAAGGTGGCTCGAATCAAATCCCATACCCCGAGTCAAGGTCCCGACTCAATCCACGGAAGATTCTACCACTCGGGGGATTCAGCCCCTGAGACAGGGGTTAGGGCTCCCGATTGAGGGTCGTCGGCAACACGAGTTGGTGCGCCTCCCCAGAACCGGAGAAATAGCCGTCATGAGGGGGGCGGCCCCCAAAGAAGCGATCGCTGAGTTGCTTAATCACCACATACAAAATCGGCACGATGAACAAGCTCAAGAACGTCGCCACAAACATGCCCCCAAACACGGCAGTGCCCAAGGATTGACGACTGCCCGCCCCTGCCCCCGTCGCAATGACCAGGGGAAAGATACTGCTCAAAGTCGAAATTGCCGTCATCAAAATCGGCCGCATTCGCTGTTCTGCGGCTTCAAAGGCCGACTTCACGATGGGCAGCCCCTCGGCCCGCAACTGATTGGCAAATTCCACAATCAGAATGGAGTTTTTGCTGGCGAGCCCGATCAGCATGACCAGACCAATCTGGCAGTACACGTCATTGGGCAATCCGCGCAAGGTCTGAGCCAGCAGCGCCCCCAGCACCGCCAGCGGCACCGCAAAAAGAATCACCACCGGGTCGACAAAGCTCTCATACTGAGCCGCCAACACGAGAAAGACGAACACCAACCCCAGACCAAAAATGATCGGGGCCTGGTTGCCCGACTCAATTTCCTCCAGCGAGGAGCCAGACCACTCAAAGCCCATACTAGGAGGCAACACCTGGGCCGAAATTTCCTCCATGGTGTCTAGCGCAATCCCTGAACTCACCCCAGGAGCGGGAGCACCGTTGATTTCGACCGACCGAAACAGGTTGTAGTGGTTGATGGTTTGCGCGCCCGTGGTGGTGGTTAACGTCACCAAATTGCCCAGCGGGATCATTTCGTCCCGTTCGGAGCGCACGTAGAGTTTGTCGATGTCGTCTGGGTTTGCGCGAAACTGCTGATCGGCTTGCACATACACTCGATAGGTCCGCTGGCCCTGGGTAAAGTCGTTGACATAGCGCGAACCGATGTAGGTTTGCAGGGTGCCAAAAATATTGTCAATATTGACATCCAGAGCTTTCGCGCGATCGCGATTCACCTCCACCAAGATCTGGGGTGTCGCGGCGGAATAGGTGCTAAAAACGTTTTGCAAATTGGAATTTTGGTTGGCAACCCCCAACAGTTCCCCCATTTTTTCCACCAGGGCGTTGATGCCCAGATTGCCCCGGCGGTCTTGCAACTGGTACTGAAAGCCGCCAAACTGTCCCAGCCCTTGAATCGCGGGCGGATTCACCGGCAACACGCGGGCTTCGGTAATCTGCGAAAATTTGCCGAATAGCTGACCAATCAACGCCTGGGCCGACTCCCCTGGTCCCCGCTCGGACCAGGGTTCTAGCGTGGTAAACACGACCCCCGTATTCGACGTGCTGCCCGAAAAGCTAAAGCCCCCCACCGCAAACGTGGCCCGCACGCCGGGTAAGGCCAGAATGTCCTCTTCGACCTGCCGCATCACCTCGCTGGTGTAGCTCAGGGAAACACCCTCTGGCCCCTGCAAAATGGTGATGAAGTAGCCCTGGTCTTCGTCGGGTAAAAAGGCGGAGGGGACCGAACGGTAGAGCCAACCCGTGATCACCAACAGCGCCACAAACCCAGCCAATACCAACGGTTTCACCGCATTCAATAGTTCCAAAGTGCGGCGATAGCTGCGTCGCAGCCAGTCTAAAAAGTGGTTAAAGCGGTTAAAGATGGCTCCCAACCAGCCCCCCATGGGCGGCTTTTGGCGCAGCAGCAGCCCCGATAAAGTCGGGGTCAGGGTCAGGGCGTTAAAGGTGGACAGGGCGATCGCAAAGGCGATCGTCAATGCAAACTGCCGATACAGCGCCCCCGTTGTGCCGGGAAAAAACGCGACGGGAATAAACACCGCCATGAGCACCAGTGAGGTGGCAATCACCGCCCCTGTCAGTTCTTGCATGGCTGCGATCGCCGCGCGCGCGGGAGGCATCCCCAAATCCTGAATTTTACGGGCGATGTCCTCGACGACCACGATCGCATCGTCCACCACCATCCCCGTTGCCAGGGTCAGGCCAAACAGCGTCAAGCTGTTGATGGAAAAGCCAAAGATTTTCACAATGGCGAAGGTGCCGATCAGCGCCACGGGAATCGTCACCGCCGGAATAATCGTGGTGCGCCAGTCTTGCAAAAAGATGAAAATCACCAGCACCACCAGCACCACCGCTTGCACCAGCGTCCACACCACCTCGGTGAGGGACTGTTCCACATAGTCGGTAGTATCAAAGCCAATGCCGTATTCCATCCCTGGGGGAAACTGATCGGCTAGCTGCGCCATCTCAGCCTTGACGCCCCGAGCGACCTCCAGGGCGTTGCTGCCGGGGAGCTGGTAAATCCCTAAACCGATCGCTTCCTGCCCGCGAAATCGCAGGAAGGTACCGTAGTTTTCGGCTCCTAGCTCGACCCGACCGACATCACTAAACCGCACCAGTTGGCTATCGTCACCCGTTTTGATGATGAGATTTTCAAATTCCTCAATGTTTTGAAAGCGGCTGACGGCCCGCAGGTCAATCTGAAATTGCTGCGATTCATCGGCGGGAGGCTGGCCCAGTTGGCCGGCCCCAACCTGCACGTTTTGTTCTTGCAGGGCATCTACCACGTCTTGCGGCGTTAAATTGCGGCTCGCCAGTTGCTGGGGATTCAACCAGAGCCGTACCGCGTAGGTCCGTTCCCCAAAAATCACCACATTACCGACGCCATTCACCCGGCGGAGGGCATCCACGATGTAGAGGTCAGCGTAGTTACTTAAAAAGATGTCGTCATAGGCACCGTCGGTGGTGTAAACGCTCATCGCCATCAGGATGTTGCTGCTCTCCTTGCTGACGGTGACGCCGGTTTGCAGGACTGCTTCGGGGAGCTGGGGCTCCGCCAGGGAAACGCGGTTTTGCACATCAACGGCGGCAATGTCTTTGTTGCGGCTGGAGTCAAAGGTGGCGGTGATCGCCGTCGTGCCGCTGTTGCTGCTGCTAGAGGTCATGTAGCGCAGCCCTTCAACGCCGTTGATTTCTCGTTCCAGCAGGTTGGTGACGGTTTTTTCGACGGTTTCCGCGTCTGCACCAATGTAGTTAGCCTGCACGCTAATTTGCGTGGGCGCGATATCGGGGAACTGCGAGATCGGCAGGGTCGGAATGCTGATAGCTCCCACCAGCAGCAGGATCATCGCGCAAACCGTGGCAAAAACCGGGCGTTTGATGAAGAAATTGACGAACATGAAGCGTTCCTAAAAACGGGGTGCGATCGCGCGAACCAATGACAGCAACGGCAGACTAAGGAGCCTGCCCAGGTCCACCCGCTTCCGGGGGCGGCTCCTCAGTTTCTGACTGAGGCAAGATTGGCGTACCGTCCTGCAAATTCAAAATGCCGGAAACCACAATCGTTTCACCGGCGGCCAACCCACTCAACACTTCAAAGCTATTGCCCTGAATGCGGCCCAACTGTACGGGGCGCAATCTAGCTACCTGTTCCGGTGCGGGCATCCCTGGGGGTATCGCATCGGGTGGGGGTAGTTCTTCCTCGGTGCCTGCGTCCGCCACGTAGACAAAGGTTTGTCCTCCCAGGCGAGTGATCGCGCTAGTCGGCACCAGCACGCCTGTGGTCTCTGACCAGATCAGCCGGGCCTCGACTTTTTGGGCATCCTGCAAGCGACCCTGCACGTTTTCAAACCGGGCCTTAACCAGTACAGTTTGCGTATCGGGATCGGTGCTGGGAGCAATGAAGCTGATGCCCCCAGTGGCGATCGCCGTTTCCCCCTCCACCGGCAACAATTCCACCGGCAAGCCAATCTGCAAGCGATCGCGCTGCTCAATCGGCACCTGCAAATCCAGCTCTAGAGTGGCGTTTTCAGTGATGTTGGTAATGACGGTGCTGGTGTCGACAAAATCCCCCAGCTTGACGTCCAGATTGCTCACCGTCCCCGCGATCGGCGCGGTTACCGTGCGGTCTTGCAAGTTTTGCTGGGCGGCGGCTTGATTGGCCCGCGCCTGCTCCAGACCGGCTTCGGCCTGGTTGAGATTGGCCTGAGCAGCGGCGATTTCATCCCGTGCGGCGGTCAAGGTCGCTCGGGCCACTTCCAGGTCACGGCGCGCCAAGTCCAGCTCTTGTTGCGATTGTGCGCCTTGCTCGACCAACTGCTGAGTGCGGTTAAATTCCGCCTCTTCCAGAGTGAGTTCGGCTTCCAGTTCACTCCGGCGTGCCAATAAAGATTGCAGAGACGCCGCCGCCGACTGTCGGGCCGCCGCTGCCGCTGTCGCACTCGCTGCCGCCGCATTCGCTTCTGCCTGAGTGCGATCGGGACTCACCAAAATGATGGGCTGTCCAGGGGCGACTTGATCCCCAGCGCTGACATACACCTGCGTTACACGTCCCGACACCTCTGGCTGCAGCACCACCCCCGCTTGGGCTTCCAAGCTACCCAAAAATTCGCTGGCATCTTGCACCGTACCGGACTGCACCGGCTCTAACCGGACGGTCACGCCCGGTGGCATGCCCATGCTGGCCGGTCCCCGAGGCCCCATCAAGCGCCAGACAAAAAAGCCGCCAGCCACCAGCAAAACGCTGACGCCTCCAGCAATCAACCAATTCTTTGGCCCCGAGCGACGGTTTCCGACGCTACCAGAGACAGACTGTGAAGAAGATAGATGCGGCGCGGTCATCGCCGACCCCCAATTAAACTGAACGGTTTAGGCAATTGCAACATGATAATGCAACTTAACATTTTTGTCGGCGTCGTGGGTTAAGACCTTGAGGTAATTCTCCAGTTACGGCAGCTTTTTGGCGGTGATGGGCGATCATCCCGCTCTAGCTCAGCCAAAATCCAGGCGTGATCCCTGCCATTAAGCCCTGTGAGCAGCTCTTTCGAGAGATTAGAGGGGCCACCCATGATATCGAGCGATCGCCCCATGTCTCAAGGTGATCCTTGCGGAATTCCGGGGGGGCTGACGGGTCAATCAACTAAAATCATTTGGTCAGGGAAATCAGCAGACGGATAGAGTAGTCGCGTTTGGGACCGAGGACAGCTGTGCCCTCCAAAGGCTAATTGTCCCTGCCACAGCTTTTTTTCGTGTATTCGGCGACTTACTCGTTGGTTCCTTTTCCCTATTCCTGTGGGGTGGGCGATCCCCTTCAGCGGCACTAAAGTTGCGTTCAAAGTTGCGTTATTTGAGTAATTGCGGCATTCAAACAGCGGCATGCAGACTTGAGGTCCTGTTCGGCGCATCTCTGCAGCCCTCCATGGGGGCTTGATTAAACTGCAATTGGCTTCACTAAAGTTTTAATCGCAGTGGCAGGCAATTACGCCCCTGGCCCCTCTTGGTCAGTGGACTCTTTGACAAATTCGGGAAACCTAAGGCAGGGTTATCTCCGAGCCCAGGCTGATGTCGGCTAGATCCTGAATTCTTTGAATCGGATGTGGTTGCCGGGAATCATCTTTCCGGATGCTCGCTCCGCGCTCATGGGGTTAAACAGAGGTTTCACAGGTCATCGACCACTGGTCATTTTCACCCATGAGGTGTTCTCCCCGACCCGTTTCCTGGCTCCGCTGCATCAAACTGCCCTAGCCGTCATGGCGATCGCGCTCCTCCCCAACCATCATTGCTCTGCTTCATGACTCGCATCGCTTACCCACCGCCCAAACATCGCCCCACCTTAGGTCTCAAAGCGACTCTGGTGAGCGCCATGCTACTGACCATAACGGCAACCGCCACTATGGTTTACCTGCCCTGGTCATGGATCTCTCGGCGCAATATTGAAACCATGGTGGATCAGACCAACAAAGAGATTGCGGTCGGGACGACCAAAGAAGTCGAGCGCTTGTTTAGCAACGCCCAATCGGCCCAGCAACTAATTGACAGTAGTCTGCAACGAGAACTCCTCGATTTAGCCGATCCAGAAAATCGTGAGTTCTTCTTCCTCAATGTGCTGGCTGCCACCCCGGCCTTTACCTGGGTGCAATACGGCGACGCTAACGGCGATTTTTTCGGGGCGCAACGGACCGCCAACGGTGAACTGCACTTTCACGATCGCGATTGGGACGCCACCACGCAAACCACGATCGCCACCGTTAATACTTATCAGCGCCTCGCCGATGGCCTGACGTTCACGGAGTCTAAAACGTACGAAATGACGCCCTCTTACTACGCCCCTGATCGACCCTGGTATCAAGGGGCGACGCAGTCTGAGGATCGTCGCTCATGGACGGTATATGTCTATCGGTCAACGGGCACTCCCGGCTTGGACGTCGCCCAAGCCGTGATGGCTGACGATGAGCCCCAGGGCGTAATTGGCGTCGGCATTGAACTGAACCAGCTATCGGACTATTTGGCGCAGCTCCAGGGCGATCGCCCTGGCGAAACTTTTATCATCAATTCGCAACGGGAACTGATCGCCTCCACGGATAAGGCCGAAATCATCCCCGATCAAACCGCCGATGATGCCTCGGCCCAACTCACTCAGTTCGCCGACGTCCAAAATCCGCTGCTGCGCTATGCCAGCGAAACCCTGCAACATCAAGAATTTGACACCAGCAAGCTCGCTGCCTGGCAGCGATTTGTCTACACCGACCCCACGACGGGGGAGGTTTATCACATCTTTCTGACTCCGGTCGGCCAACTCGACTGGACAGTGGGCACCGTCATTCCCGAATCCACTTATACCGCCGACATTAACCGCAATAAGCGGCGACTAATGGCTGGGGTTATCATCTTTACCGGTGGCATTGCGATCGTGGCAGTTTTCTTGGCCGACAGGTTGGTGGCCCGCCCGATTTTAGGCATTGCTCGCGCCGCTGCTGACATTGAGGCCAATAGCTTTGATCCAGAACAGTTAGGCCAAGTCAGCACTCGCCAAGATGAAATTGGCCAACTGGCTCGGATCTTTCAAAAAATGGCGATCGAGGTTTACCAACGCGAGCAGCGGTTGCGCCAACAGGTACAAAAGCTCAAAGTCGAAATTGACGAATCCAAACGCAATCAACAGGTCAAAGAAATCGTCGACACCGACTTCTTTAAAGACCTGGCGGTCAAGGCGAAAGCTTTACGGCAGCGCGATCGCCCTTAGGGATGGGAATTTAATTAAGTGTGGACAGCCGTCTCGGCTGTCCAAGAGCAAGCAAGATGCTGCCCGACAAAACTTGGATTTTATAAAATCCTGATTCCTTAGGGATGGGTGGGAAAATAACCTCTCGGTTGACGAGCCAGTATTTATCGGATGCTCCGGCTGATCCTCCCAGACCGTCTTATTCCTCCTGCTTGAGGGAGCGGACAGAACCAGGCGGTACGTCAGTTTGACGGGCTGATTTCGCCCTCTCTCCAAACCTCTTTCCCAAGGGGAGAAAGGCTTCAAACCCTGATTTTCCGTTAGCTAAGCTAAGGATGAGGAACTCAACCCAGAATCCCAGACTAGGTCTTTGCATCGAACTCACGTAGGCGGTGAATAGCCCCCTTATTCAATTCAAAGGGCGGCGATGGCGGGGGAACTTATGGAAAGCCAAACAGCTCCTTTGGCATGGCCAAACCCCTACGACCAGAGACATAATTTTTGAGCTGCTCCCTTAAGAGGCATTCACCTTTTTAGGCGCTTTTGGCTTTTTGCCCAACCGTTCCAAACTGAGCGCCAACACCCCCAACGTCACCAAAATCACCCCAATCCACTGAATGAACTGCAACGTCGATTTTTCGCCTGGCGTGATCACGTAAGCCAGGACGGCAGTTAACACCGGGCCGCTGGAGGCCACGATCGAAGCTTGGGCCGCCCCCATCAGCCGCACTCCAAAGTTATTAAACAAATAACCTAGCAGCGTCAGTCCACCGAGTAAGATGCCCGCCAAATACAACCCAGAGTAGCTACTGGGCGCAGCCGTTTCGAGGCCAAAGAACGACCCCGCGATCAGAATCAGACTCGTCAACACGAAGATCGTCGTGAACTGGATCAACGTCACCGGCACCGGGTGCAGCTTGCGAAAGCTGATTTGCATCGACACCAGATACAGGGCAAAAGCCGCACTGGACAAGAGACCAGCAAAGACGCCCCAGGGTGACACAGTGCCCACCGCCAGATCACTGCTGATGCGCGGTAGCGCCGTAAAGACAATCCCGATGGTGATCGCAAACATCACCAATCCCCGCAGCGGCGTAGGGCGATCGCCAAACAAAAACCAGGCCAGCGGCACCGTGATCAGCGGATACATGAATAGCAGGGTCACGGCCACGCCCGGTCCAATATCGGAAATGGCTTTATAAATTAGCACTTGGGACATAAACAGGAAACTGCCGCTGGCCATGACTTGAAACAGCGGTCGTTTATCCTCTTGGCCCAAAAAGTTGCGAATATCAGCCCAAGCTTTGGGATAAATTTTGCTGGCGACTAACCCCATCAGCGGCAATACGACCAGCATCCGGAGCCATAGCAGCATCAGCGAGTTGGGAATATTGAGCGGGAAAATGCCCTCAATGGGAAACCGCCCAAAAATTTGCCCCCCATAGCCAATAATGCCGACCAAAACATTGTGGAACGACAGTGCCAGCGTGGATAAAACGATAAAGATCAGCCCCTTTTGAAACGCTGTCGCCGCCCCGCCTGAGGTCCCTGGCCTGATGGTTTGGGCAGTGCCTGCTGATGAAGATCCCCCAGCAGCAACACCATTAGCTGCATGAGGGGAAGCTTCCGCTTGCTCGTAAGGAGGCAGGGGCCGCTGCCCATAGCCATCCCCTGGTGCGTACAGCGGCATTTGCTGATAGCCATAGAGCTGTCCGTTGCTGCTGCCATGCCCATTAGTCAGGGTCGGCACTGACTGCGATCGCGCAATTTGCGTTTGGAGCTGCAAGCTCAGCCGATTCACCAGGGCATCTAAAATAGCCTCACCCTGCTGCTCCATGCTATGCATGCGGCTGATTTGCTGCGACAGCGAGCTTTGGTAGCTGTTGAGGTCTTGCTGGAGCGAATGTAGCGTGTCATTCAGGCTAGCATCGAGGGAAGACAGCAGTTGGTAGGCATTTTGCAAAGAACCGTTGCTCGGAGCCGTCCCGTTAATCGCCGCTCCCCCATGGATGTCTTGCGCCAGTCGGCCTTGCAAGTGGGTCGCCAGGGCTTGGGCCAGCTTTTTTGCCCAGAGTTGCTGCTGGGCTAACTGCTGACGACTTAATTCAGCACCGTGCTGGGTTTTAAGGGTCTCCACCTCGGCCTTAAGCGACTGATATTCTTCTTCTAGAATTTCAATGTCATTCAGCAGTCGATGCTTCGTACCCTGCAAACGAGTAATATCTTGATTTAATTGGCCTGAGAGTTCATCCTGTAGCGCTCTCAGGTCTTGGGAAACTCGACGCAGCGCCTCACGGGCTGCCTTGCCCTCATCAATTGGGTTGCTCGGTGCGTTGTCCAACTGGCCCATGGATATAGTTGCCCCTAATCTGGCGTGCTCGCCGCGTGTATGGTACCCGCCTCAACAGACGTGTGCGCTCTCCATTGGTGTTATTGTGCTCAAAAAAATCGAAAAGATCTCACACTCCTATGAAAAACTTCAGTTTGTCAACATTCTTTGGCGGATTGAAACCCCAGCATCATGCTTTTTAGTAGTAAAGATATTTTAGGATCGGTTCGCAACTGACAACTCATTGACAACCCACTTAATGGGTTGTCAATGAGTTGGGATAGCCGTCTCGGCTGTCCCTTGTCCAGTCAGGTCTTCGCGGAAATTGGATGTTAAATGATCCTCATTCCTGAATGGATTGTCAATGAGTTGCGATCGCCACCGTTGAAGCTACACTCTGACTCACCTAGCCTAATGAGAAAAGCCTATCCTATCAGGGGTTCAGAGGGCAAATCGCCACTAGCTCTAACGCTGAATTTCCGGTGAAGGCAGCGGATTGGCAGCGGCTTCCACCGCCAATTTGCGATCGCGCTTTTGGCGATACATCGCTAAATCGGCTTGTTGCCAAGCCGCGATGAGTCCTTCCCCAGGGTTACGCACAGCGATGCCTAAAGAGGCCTTGATTTTAGAAGACGCAAAGGCAACATTAAGGCGCTTAACCAATACCTGAACGCCGTGACCATCCATCTCAACCCCCAGAATCGCAAATTCGTCACCACCAATCCGGGCAGCAATGTCTTCTTTTCGCAACATGGGACGCACAACATCGGCAAAGCGCTGCAAGTATTCATCGCCGATCGTGTGACCAAACTCATCATTAATTTTTTTGAAGTTATCAAGATCGACCACGATGACGCTAGCAGGGTAGCCAAACTGCTGACACCGCAGTTCTTCCAGATGGAGGAGTTGGTTCCACCCACGCCGGTTGTAAAGTCCCGTGAGGACATCAGTCTGAGCTTCAATTTCGGCTCTTTCCGCTCGTCGTCGGGCGTTCTGGGCGTTTAACTCGGCATCTAACAAGCTGCTGAGCAGGCGGGCAATCACCTCAATCAGCGGCAACTCAGCGTCTAAATCATTGGGAAAAGCTTCCGGATGAATGCCACAGAGAGTGCCAAACAAATTGCCGTTTCTGTCGCACAGGGGCATCCCGATATAGGCCGCAATTTTTACCTGTTGGTTAATCGGCGCATGTTTGTAAACCTCAATCACATCGGACTGGGGAGCAATACAGGGACCCTTACCCTTGACCATTTCTGAGCAAAAGGAGTCAGCCCAATTAAACACTTTGCCGGGTTCAACCCCATAACTCTTGTCTTCAGCTTGCAAAACAATCCAATCATCGCCTGCGACTCGGGTGACCATCCATAAGTCAAAGTCAATGCGCTGTTGTAAAAGTTTGAGGACTGCCTGACTAGCAGCGGCAAAGTCAGGATAGCCACGAAAATCAATCATTTTTGGTATGACGTTGGACGAAGTGCAGCATACGTCTACTTACCCAACATCTATCTCGCTATAGATGTATCTTTCTAATTACTGACGTTAACACAGACTTCATGATCAGTCGGCTGAGCTTGCGGTGTCACAACCGGGCACATCCCACGCCTAACCAGTCACTCACAATCGCTGCAACGGTTAGCTGACATGACTTTCAAGAGCTGCTAAAAACCCAGTGTCGGCATGGGCCAGTGCACGTTATTGGGCTTTTTCCGGTACAGACACCGGGTTTCTGAGCATTGCTGATGAGCGTCAGTTCGACGGGCTGACGTTGCCCTCTCTCCAAACCTCTCTCCCGAGGGGAGAAAGGCTTCAAAGCCTGATTTTGTCGTTGGCAAGGAGCAGGAACTTAACCCACAAGCTCAGGCTGAGGCTTTCCATCGAATTCACGTTGATTAGCGGTCTGATTGCGCCCTGCCCCTCCATCCTGAGGGATACCAAAAGCCTCCAAATCCCCTGGCAATAGGGAACCTGGAGGCCAGGAAGTAACCTTTCGGGGTTAACCAAAGGCTGGAGCCAACTGAAACGAAACCGCGTCAAAAATCTCTAAAAATGGCGTGAATCAGTCTGGGTGAGGCCCTGACCAGCGCTTTAGGGGCACACAATCCAAACCAAACTGATCGAGGGCACGCGCCACCACAAAATCCACCAAGTCGAGTACCGTCTGCGGCTGATGATACCAGGCCGGAATGGCTGGCACGATGTGCGCTCCCGCCTCCGCTAGCGTCACCAGATTCCGCAAATGAATCAGGCTCAACGGGGTTTCTCGGGGCACTAAAACCAGGGGCTGGCGCTCCTTAAGCTGCACGTCTGCGGCTCGTTCGAGCAAATCAGAACTGAGCCCCGCCGCCAATTTACCCACCGTGCTCATGCTACAAGGCAGGATGAGCATACCTTGAGTTTTGAAAGAGCCACTAGCAATGTTGGCACCGACATCACTCCAGGGGTGGCAGCGCAGCTTGCCCGCTATCGGCACCCCCGCTTGCTCGCGCCAAAAGTCAGCCTGGGCGACAACGTCTCCGGGCATTTGCAGATTTTGCTCAGCCTTCCAGACTTGGTAAGTCGCCTTGGAGGCCACTAACTCTACGGGAATGTCTGCTTCGAGCAGATATTTGACGGCTCTGACTGCGTAGATCAGGCCAGATGCCCCGGTAATCCCTAAGGTGAGGGGCAATGAAGTGCCAACGGTGTTCATAAATGGGTGACGATCAGCAGGCAGGCAACGTCCGGGGAGCAACCTCTACGTCCCGAGGAAAGCCTGCTCGGGCGCAGTCGTATCTGGACAACTTAGCAAGGGGTGAGACTGCCAGCCTGAGACTCGCAGCGAGCGATGCGCCTGCCAGTGCTCTTGGCTCGCTACCCTTAGCCTGCCTTGATTCTAGCGAGCTTTTCGCCCCGGTTGGGGCCAGCCTTTTACTCAGATTCATCGTGACGGCGATCTTCACCAGGGTCGTTGTCATCGTCTTGGAGGTCATCTTCGCTGGCCTCGCTGCCCCCCCCCACGACCACCAGGTCGATTTGCTGGCGGTAATAGTCCACACTTTTAACTTGGACTTCAACGCGATCGCCTAGTCGAAACTGACGGCGATTTTTGCGCCCGACGAGTTTTTGTTGCCGCGATCGGTATTCATACCAGTCATCTTTGAGGGAACTGACGTGTACCAGTCCTTCGACTAACAGTTCTTCGATTTCGACAAAGAACCCGTAGGACTGCACGCCCGTAATCAGACCGTGGAAGACGGAACCCGTGTGATCCCGCATGAATTCTGCCTTTTTCAGGCCTTCCAAATCGGTTTCGGCATCTTGGGCCAGTTGTTCCCGTTCGCTGAGGGGGCCTACAATCCGCTTAATGTAGTCTTCCAGTTCGTTATTAACGTCAGGCGGTAAGACGTTCCAGTTGATGTTGCCGTGACAACTGCTGTGGCGCAGATTGACGCGATCTTTCGACCGGGTGGAGCGGCGATCGCGGCCATCCTCAAAGAGTGCATGCAACACCCGATGAATCATCAGGTCAGGATAGCGCCGCGTCGGCGACGAGAAGTGGGTATAACCATCGCTCAACGCTAAGCCAAAGTGCAGATCCGGGTGGATCCCGTAAAAAGCTGGCTTAAAGGTGGACAGCAGCAGATACGTCAAAATCTTCTCGGAGGGCGATTCGGCAAATTGCTGCGTAAACCGCTGGTAATCCATGGGATAGATGGCATCTTCCTCTGCCAAATCTAAATGGATGTCCATGTTTTCTGCCAGCTTCATCAACTCCTGCACATCCGACGTGGTGGGGGTGCGGTGCAGACGATAAATCGACGGCACCGCCAACGCCTTGAGGTGAGAGGCCACCAGCTGGTTGGCCAACAAGATGAACTCCGTCACCATCATCCGGGCGGTGAGGGACGAGGCGACCACGATGACGCCTAAGAGCCCTTCATCGTCGTATTGAAAGCGGGGGGACGCATAAGACGCCAGCGGTTCCTTCGCATCGTCGGGAAATTCGTGCTCTGGCAGGTTCAACTCAAAGGAGCCTCGGGCCATGCGTTGCTGCCGGATAGCCTGGCTGAGGGTGTGCAAATCGTCCACCGTGGCAAAAATCGGCTCCAGCTTTTTCAAGTCCTTGGACTTAACCCCTAAACTGTCGAGCTCGTCTTGATCGGTGCGGGCCAAAATCGCCTGGGCCTGCTGATAATCGAGGGCATAGTCAACGGTCACTACGCTGGGCTGCACTTCAAACTCCAGCACTTCACCATCGGCATTCAAAGTCGCTATGAGGGAAATTGCCAGCCGATCCTTGCCGGGAATGAAGGAGCACAGCGAGGTTGACAGGGGGGGCGGCAGCATGGGAATCATGTCGTCTCCCAAGTAAACTGCGATGCCGCGTTTGAGCGCCTCCCGATCAATGGGGGAGTGTAGAGGCACATAATGGGCCACGTCAGCAATATGGACGCCCAACTTCCAGTTGCCGTCATCATCCTTGCTCAGCGTGAGGGCATCATCAAATACCTGGGCTTGGGGGCTATGGAGGGTGACAGTCAGTTCCTCGCGGAGATCGAGGCGATCTTTCATATCCGTCTTGCGCACCCGGTTGGGTAGGTTCTTGGCGGCTTCTAAAATTGTGTCCGGAAACGATTTCGGCAGATCGTATTTGCAATAAACAATGTCGATATCAGAAGCAGCCTCAGCATCACTGCCCAAAATCTGAGCAATCCGTCCGTGGGGTGGGTCTTGGGCCAGAGGATAGCGCACCACCTCAATGTGAGCCAGTTGGTCAACGGCCTCGGTCAGGGTGTCAGGTTCCCCTTCGAGGCTGAGTTCAAACAGGAGGCGATCGTCGAGCGGCACTGCCTGATAGCTTTCGTTTTCGTGTTTGACTCGGGCTAAGACCGAGGCATTGGCCCGCTCGAGGATGACTTTTACTTCGCCTTCGGGGCTGCGTCGGCGACTGCCGTCTTTGGTCACTCGCACGAGAACGCGATCGCCATTCCAAGCGGTATTGAGCTGGCTTTCGCGAATGTAGATATCATCCGCCGCCTCATCATCTTGAATCGCAAAGCAAAAGCCTTTGCTAGAGCAGCGCAGTTTACCTTCGACGACACCATCTTCGGTGGTTCGCTGATATTTGCCTTTCTCTTTGGTCAGCACCCCAATGCGCTCTAGCGCATCAAGGGCAATTTCCAGCTCCCGCGCACTATCATCAGAATCGCAATGCAGCTTTTTCTGAATCATTTTCAGCGTGAGGGCTTTATCGTCGGTGAAATTAGCCAGCAATGAGGCGATCGAGAAGTTCATGAAGCGGGTAATCCTTATCCGGTGCAGTTAGGTGACACGCAAAAACCGAGTTTGAGGTTCTTTTTTCAGAAAAAGAGGAGTCAACTCAGTCGGCCAAGGGAATAACCCTGTCTATCCCCGACTGGCAAACTACCTGGACATCACCTCGAATGTTAGTGCGTCGGAGATGCTGCAGCGTTGCCGTCTAGAATGAACAAACCTTTTCGCCACAATGGGTAATCCCCTATAGCAGTACCTTCTCAGACTCTAGCCAGGTACCCGATGACGTCAGAACGGCTTGCCTCATTACGGGAAGCGGGTTAAAAATTAACAGCTCGAAATCGCAGAGCCGCTAGCCCTAAGCCGTTACAACTATACCTTAATCTGCCAAAATCAGAACGCTTACGCTAAATAGCTCAGTAATTCGCACGATGCGAAATTGTCACTGACCCGAGCCAAAGGGATGCTCGAGTCAGGGGTTACTGGGAGTGTCAAAAACCGTCAGATGGCTCGACTAGCCTGGAAGAAACTCTTTTTCGAGGTGTCGTTATTAGCCTCTAATCGCGGGGTTTTCTTAGGGCCAAAGCTGAGGTTTTAGACCGCCAAATTAAGTCATTAAATATTGATTGCTCGATGTTTGAGTAGGCTTTTGGCTGATTTGGGTTTACAGACGCTCACCTGTGACGACATAAGCAATGCGGCGACCGACATTGGTCGCGTGATCGGCAATGCGCTCTAAATAACGAATGACTAAGACGAGCAGCACGATGACCTCAACATTGGTGAGGACCGGGTCTGAATGTACGAGGGTGTTATAAAGATACTCATAATCGTCATCGACGGCGTCATCTTTGACTTTGATATCGAGCCCCACGTCGGCATTGAGGTCGGAAACCGCTACCAAGCTTAAGGCCACCATCGAGCGGCACCGATCAATCATGACCTGAATCTGTTCTAGGCTGGGATGTGCGGGATAAGGAAATAGTTTGATCGCCACTTCACCAATGTCTTTGGCGTAATCGCCCACCCGTTCTAAATCTCGAATTAGCTGCATAAAGGCACTCACATGCCGTAGGTCTTGCATCCCTTGAGGGGGATGCGTCAACAGGGCGATACAGTCAACCTCGATCTGTCGATAAAACTGATCAACCTGCTTATCGTGAACCTTCAGTTGCTGAGCCGCCTCAAGATTGCGATCGCACAGCGCATGCCTCGCCAGCAAACACGATTGCTCTACTAGAGCTCCCATTCTCAACACATCTCTTTGGATCCGCCGCAACTGGTGACTAAATGGCGGCGGGGACGAATCGTTGGGCGGGATAAGGGGATCAGACTTGTTCACAATATTCAAGCGAAGTTGCAGACATTATGTTTTGCGGATGGTCAAAAGACAGTGTTTTCGGTCACCTAGCCCCTCGGAAAGGGCTGCCCTTAACCTGACATAACTGACTTAGTACCGCTCACAGCCCATACCCCTGCCCACGGCAAGGAGGATTCTGAGGAACGTGCCTAAAAGTCACCGCAAAAGGTCTAGATGTTTTAGCAGTTAGTATGACGCATTCAGATTAAGAAACAAACCCGCCAGATTTTGGTAACGCTGTGTAACAGTTGTCGTCTGAAGTCTGCTGAAGTGCGAGATCCTAGTCAAGAATTGATGCAGTCTCTATTAATTGAGGCGATCCACCGTTTTTAAAAGGACTCATAGCAATGACAGATACCCAAGTTTTCATCGCTTTAGCCGTCGCTCTAGTTCCTGGTTTCCTGGCTCTGCGCCTTGCCACTGAACTCTATAAATAATCCAATCTATCAGGCGACTTTTTCTCAGTTGCCCATAGTCATGTCGCCGCTACGTATCGTAGCGGCGATTTTTTGGTTGCCAAACCATTGCGATCGCCGACCCATTTAAGCTGCCGCTTATACACATCTTGATTGCCACCTCAACAGGCGCACTCGCCCCCCTTAGTCCCCCCAATTCTGGGGGGAGACCGGAGTTTGAAGTCCCCCAGAATTGGGGGCTTAAAGCCCTCCGGGCATACTAGAAAAGGGGGCTAAACCACTGAAAGCAGTCAGTCAGAAACTTATGTATAAGCGGCAGCCCATTTAAGGGGATGACAGGTTGAGTCAGCAGCCAAAACTTTGCCGTCCAGCCAGCGGCGATCGCCGTGCGGGGAGCCCCTGAAACCGGGATAAATAGCGTCAGTAATAGGTTTTCCCCACTGGGGAGACTCCGCGTTGGCAAAGCCTGGCTAGCAGACAAATGGTCCGCTCAGCCCGAATGCCCGCCCTGAGCCTGTCGTTCACGGCGTAGCTTCCTGAGGGAGCAGGGGGCATCACCTCAATCGATCGCACAGAATTACCGGTACAGATTACGTTCCGCCTTGCATGGGTACCTGTGATTGATCACCCGACAACTAATTGCAGCGTCAGAAAAACAGAGCCGCATCCAGCACTGGCGCAGTCATGGAGAGGGACACAAGGTCGTCGCTGGGCAGAGTCTCATCAAGCACTGATGAGGTGATCGAGAGATCCGTGAGGTTGCCACTGTACCCAGAGATCTCGATGACCGCATTGTTAGCCGCTTGAAAGCCGACAACTTCATCATTGAGGGCCAAAAAGGTCTGTTGCTCGAACGTGAAGGTAGCGGCCCCCAGGGGGAGGAAAACCTCCGGCGTTAGAACCTCCGCAATGGCTTGAGACTCTAAGGCGGTTACCGCACCTAGCTGAGACAAGTCGGCGGCGGCCACTGAGACAGGAGCCTCAATGAAATCATTGCCAATCGCCAAATCCTGAATGACGTCGAAACCTGACAGTAAAGAGTCGTTCAAACTCGCGTAAACGAAAACGTCATTTCCCGGTCCCCCAGTTAACAGGTCAGCACCTGGACCACCGCTGATGCGATCATTGCCGCTGCCGCCAGTCAGGGTGTCGTTGCCGGCTTGGCCGCTGAGCACGACGTCAAAGTCAACTAACGCGGCACTGAGAGTGTCATCCAACTCGGAACCGCTAAAGGCTTCGATGCTCGCGATCGCAAAGTTTGATTCGGCAAAGTTGATCGGTTCGATCGCTTCAGTGGCATCGATAGTGTCATATCCAGGCCCCCCAGAAATTTCGGCCATGCCAAAAGGGTCAAAGAGGGCAGACGGCCCAAACCGATTGTTATCAAACAGCTTGAAAGTATCATCACCAGGGCCGCCAAACAGATTATCAAACCCGGCACCGTCATAGATCACATCATCGCCAGCGCCACCAAAAATGATGTCATTGCCAGCTTCACCAAAGATCTCATCGTCACCAGGAGTGCCGACGAGATAATCATTTTGTTCAGTACCAAATATTGTTGCCATTGCTCAAAAATTACACGTCGGGGCTACATACAGTGGGCCAAAAATCATTTGAGAAGACTCAGGCTGATTGACCACAGCCTTTTAACCAGGGGCACCCAGTGGCTGGTTGATATTTCATCTGAGATGAACCTGTTTGGGTTGTTTGGTGTTAAAAACAGTCCTGACATAACCACAAAAGCGACAAAACCCCACATTCTTATACTCGCTTTCAATATCGTTAACCGGACAAACAGCACGTTTATCGGTCAATCTTTAAAGCAGCTTCCGAACAATCCAACCCGCACGTTCTCTATATCAAGTTATACTCACTCCCCAGGGTGCAATAGGCTAATTGGAGCCCCCTTCACAAAGGGTTTATGAAAGTTTTATGCAACCTTCATTAAAGCTTTATTAAATACCCAGTTGGCTACGTGTAAATACGGAGGTTTCTCATCAATAGCGACTGCCTGTAGGAGCCAAGAGCTAAGCCCTTGAAGGTGACTTGACAGGTATCAGCGATCGCCCCACCGTAAGCACTCACAGGTCAAATGCTGGCAATTTACTGGCAATTTAGAGGGGCGATGTGGTCAGGCTGAGCGGACTGGTAAGCCTGTTCCCTCGACCTCAAATCCTTTGACCTGCCCAAACGTCAGGCAACCCGTGTCAAGATAGACAGGTGACCTGTGATAGGAGACTGGGCTTGGAGATTACTTTTTTGGGGACTAGCTCTGGCGTGCCAACGCGATCGCGCAACGTATCGAGCGTCGCGCTGCGGCTACCCCAACGGAGCGAAGTTTGGCTATTTGACTGCGGCGAGGGCACGCAACATCAGTTTTTACGCAGTGATATCAAAGCCAGCCAAATTCGGCGGATCTTTATCACCCATATGCACGGTGACCACATCTTTGGCTTGATGGGCCTGCTGGCGAGTTGTGGCCTAGCGGGAAACCCTCAGCAAAAAGTTGACATCTACGGTCCTCCCCAGCTCAACGACTATTTGCAAGCCTGCCGCAAATATTCTCAGACGCATTTCTCCTTTCCCATTAAGGTGCACACCGTGAAGCCGGGATTCGTGTTCGAAGACGATCAGTTCCAGGTGAGTTGTGCCCTGCTAGAGCATCGAGTGCCAGCCCACGGGTACCGGGTTGACGAAAAAGACCGGCCAGGTCGATTTGACGTCAAGCGAGCGCAAGCCTTGGGCATTCCGCCGGGGCCGCTCTATGGCAAGTTAAAAAATGGGGAAGTGGTGACGTTGCCCGACGGACGCCGCATTAACGGTAAAGAGCTCTGCGGCCCGACCCTCGCCGGGCGCAGCCTGGCTTACTGCACTGATACGGTTTTCTGTGAGCGAGCGGTGGAATTGGCGCGAGGGGTTGATGTGCTGATTCATGAAGCCACGTTTGCCCATCAAGATGCCGAAATGGCCTATCAACGTCAACATTCCACGTCGACGATGGCCGCGCAAACGGCACTGCTGGCTCAGGCCAAGCAACTGATCATGACGCACTTTAGCCCCCGCTATGCCCCAGGCAACTCCATTCAGCTAGACGATCTGTTGGCAGAGGCTCGGACGATTTTTCCCAATACGGTGATGGCACGGGACTTCAGCACTCACATCATTAGCCGTCAAGAGCAGACGGCTCTGGTGATGTCTTAAGGTTGCTGAGGGGCGGCAGGGGCCTGGCGATGGGGGGGAGGGCAGGACTGTGAAAGTATGACATCTGCAAGCGATCGCGATCGTCCGTAAGTCGCTGACGAATATTATCTAACTGCGCTTGGGTACAGACCGCTGGGCGAGGCAGAGGGACCTCTTCATTCGGCCAAGAGGATAAATCAGCACAAGGGCAGGGAGATGATTTGATGCCGCGCACCGGCATCGGTATCGGCATGGTGCAGCGTGCACAGCCCTCAATGTCCCACGCATCACTCAGCAGTTCAGCGATGCTCTCATCCGTCCCTTGGAGAAAACTTTGTTCTGGATGCGCCATGATTTGACGCCAGCAAGCTTGAAAAGTCGGACTTAATTGAGTGCCTTCAAAGACGGGAGTCGGTAAGCAATCAGTGTTGCCGGGTTGCAGCACCACTGGCTTACCCAGTTGAAACCAGTAAGCGAGAAAAGACTGCACTTTTTGAACTGAAGCCATAAGTTCCTTCCGGCTTTTAGTCACAATGCCGGTTCATCTTGCGTCATTGCTTTTGATCGTAGTGTTTACAAACCAAAAAGGGCGCTTTCTTAAGGGTTTGACAATTGTTGTAATAATCAGTCGATCGGATTACTTTGCCAGCGGCTTGACTGGAATGCCCACTTGATTGAGGTTGATCGCAAACCCGGCGACGACCAGATAAGGAATGTCGACACTAGCGCCAACTTGCCGGGTGAGGGTGCCTAAGCGATCGCGAAAGGTCCGCCCCAGTGGATAAGCGGGGACCACTCCCCAGCCCGTTTCTTCGGCAACGAGAATTAGCGTGCCCGGAAATTGGGCGATCGCGCTTAACAACTCTGTCGTTTCCTGCAACCAGCGATCGTCCGCCTGGTCGAGTCGGTTGGCCACCCAGGTGCCCAACGAGTCGATTAACCAGCAGTCGGTAGGGGCCGCCTGTGCCAACGTGGCAGCTAAGGCGATCGGCACCTCTAACGTGCGCCAGGTGCGAGCCCGACGGCGGCGATGCGCCTCAATCCGAGCCTGCCATTCCACATCCTCTGGAGCCACTTGCGAAGTAGCAACATAGACCACCGGTCGACCAGATTGCAGCGCTAACTGTTCTGCCCATTCGCTCTTGCCAGATTTGGTTGGCCCTAAAACTAAGATGCGTTGACTCATTCAATGCCTTTAAGAGCGGGGTGACACCAGGCTTACCAGCCAGGAGCGTAAGGCTAGAAGCGCTGAACCTAGAATACGAGTGACTAAGGAATGAGAATTGAATCAGTAGGGATAGCCGTCTCGGCTGTCTCAAGGCAGGCAAGATGCCGACCCTAACAATTTGGAGGTTATTTGATCCTCATTCCTTAGGAGGTTTGCAGGAACAAAAATACCGGCCTGTGGTGCATTACGCTGCGCTTTAGCCGAGCCATGCCCATAGGGCTATATGACACCCTACGAGTGGGAAATTCTTTTCCAGAGATCTCCTAACGCATCAGTCCCCGTTTGCCACTGGGGTACACGGTAGACCAGTTGGTTCGAGCTAGAGCCAATTGTTCCTCAGTCACTTTAGCGCCTGTGAGGTCTGCTCCACAAAGATTTGCCCCCTTGAGATTGGCGTTAGAGAGGGTAGCGTAGTGTAAGTTGGCACCCCGTAAATCAGCACTCTGCAAATTGGCATTGGTGAAATAAGCTCGCCCCAAATTCGCCCCCCGCAAAGACGCCTCGGTCAAATCGGCCCGGCCAAAATTGACGCCGCTCAAATCAGAATTTTGTAAGTTTGCTTTTTTGAGTTTGGATTCGGCAAAATTGGTGCCGGTGAGCGAACTTTTTTGCAGGTCAATCGCGAGGAGGGTCAACAGCGAAAAATCGCGCCGCCCTTTGGCATAAGACCGTTTCAGATCATCCGCACTCAACTTGCCATTACTGCCCGAGCGGGGGCCAGAAGACATGCGGCCATTGCGAGTCATCATGCCGGAGCGATCGGAGCTTTGGGTGCCTGGATTGCTCCCCGTCCGCAAATTGGCGCGCTCTCGCCGTGCCCGAATCGCTGCTGCCATACGCGAAGAGGGCGATTCCGTACGCTCTCGGTTTTGGCGATCGCGCAAATCTCGATAGGCCGCATTGCCACCGCTGCCAGCCGAGTTATCGCCACGTCCGTTATTGGAGTTAGGAAACGCTAGGTTTTGGGCCAGGCTATCCATATAAGGCTCGAGATCAACATCACGGAGCACCGCATCAATTGACTGATATCGATGGCGCACCGAGATTTCCAGCATTTTTTGCAAGACACCGGCAAAATGATCGCTGACATGCACCAGATCACGCCACAGCATTTCCCCGGTGGTGGGGTCATAGTCCAAATCTTTTGGGGATTTCGCTGTTAGTAGATAAATGCAGGTGACGCCCATGGCATAGATATCGCTGGCATATACCGGACGCATGGCCATCTGCTCAGGAGGCGCATAGCCCGGTGTACCAATGGCATAGGCAGTCAAGGCCGTTTGCTCAGAGTTTTCTTGCGCTGGCGCAACTTTGTCTTTTACCGCGCCAAAATCAATCAGCACCAACTTTTTGTCTTCGTCACGGCGAATTAAATTAGCCGGTTTAATATCACGGTGAATAATTTTGCTTTCATGAACATACTGAACCAGGGGCAGCGCCTCACTCAAAAATTGCCTGACACCAGCTTCAGTAAAAGGCCCTCCATGCCTGACCTCCTGCTGTAAGGTCTTGCCATTAATAAATTCTTGAACTAAAAAAAATTCTTTGTTGGTTTCAAAATAATCCAACAGTCTGGGCAGTTGAGGATGGTTGCCAATCTTGCCAAGGATTTTGGCTTCTCGTTGAAACAGATCCCGCGCCATATCCAAAATCTGTTGAGCTTCGGCAGAGGGCCGCAGTTGCTTGACAACACAGAGGGGATGCCCCGGCAAAGACTCATCCCGTGCGAGGAATGTTGCTCCAAACCCTCCACGGCCAAGCGCTCGCAGTGCCCGATAACGGCCGCGCAAAGTCAGGTCCGCGCCACAAGCCTGACAATGGGTTACACGCGGTGGATTTTTGGGTTTAGGGCAGTCTAGGTTGGTGCAGTAACTCATGCGACCCGATAAGCGATGTTTGCCCGTGTAATGTGACTCAGAGTCATCGGTGAGATAAGACGCCTTAGCGGTAGAAAACGCTTCACCCCTGTCTCCATACTATGCACACAGCTAGCCATATATACGACAGGTAGAACGCGGAATCATGAAAACTAACGTGAGCAATGTCACATTACTCTAATTATTCCCATCTTCCCAGAGGGGTTTGATGCCCTTTTTAAGATTCTGATAAAGTTCGCGTGCTGAATTTTTAAAGGGCCAGTTCCCACCGCCTTGGGGTCAGTGTTTAGCGAATGCTCTGGCTGATCCCCCCAACCCCTCTTAAGTGGATGGGCTAATTGAAATGTAGGATGGGTTGGTGATAGCGTAATCCATGCGGGCGTTGGTTTACCCTTCGGGAAGCAAGCTACGTACCTCAACCGCAACCTACATCGGCTCATATTGTTTGATGGCGTCTTCCTCCTTCTTCTTAAGGGGAACAGGCAGATCCAGGCGTTGAATATCCCCCCTTATTCTTAGCGCAGCCATGCCCGCAGGGCTACTGCCCGGAGGGCTTTAGAGGGCGGCGACAGCGGGGGATCTTACGGAACGCTTAACAGATCCCTCATCAAGGCTACTGCTTATAGATAAGTTCTTCGGTGATCGTTGTCAGCTTTGTGGTCCCCTAAATTCCCGGTTCGCGAAGTGTGACTAGCGGGCAAATACGGGGAACTTTGCGGTTGGGTTCCCCGCAGGATCTAATCTTGTGGGGTTTCCTAGAAACCTGCCGCCCCAGACCTTGCAGCCGGGAGCATCCCACTTTTGCGAATCGCCCTCATCCCCCAGCCCCTTCTCCCAATTCTGGGAGAAGGGGTGCAAGACTTCAAAGTCCCTCTCCCTTTCTTGAATGCCCCTTGGGCTATAGCTTGGGAGAGGGATTTAGGGTGAGGGCAACAGCGTCAAATACACACTTAGGAATGGGAATTTAATTAAGTGTGGACAGCCGTCTCGGCTGTCCAAGAGCAGGCAAGATGCCTGCCCGACAAAACTTGGATTTTATAAAATCCTGATTCCTTACAAAACTGGGATGCACTCCTTGCAGCCTCTGTAATGGCGGCGGCGATACTCCGAAGGAGTGGCTCCGCTATCACGATTTCCCGTCAGCTCAGGCACCGTCGATACCGTTCGGGTAGGCTTCCTGGTACTGAGTGACATCGGATCGGTAAGTAGGTGGCGAAGCCGTAAAGCACCATGCCATAGGGATTTGATGCGTTACGCTGGTGCTAACACATCTTACAAATAATTAAGCCTATCTACTGAGGGATGAGGATTATTTAAAGTCCAATTCTGGTGAGAGATGTTCCTTGCCTGTCGGGGGACAGCCGAGACGGCTATCCCAACTGATTCAATTCTCATTCCTTAGCATTATCCTGCCAAGATCTGACAATGCTTGCCCGATCAGGTTTTGCATGTTGAATTTCGCTTAGCGGTACTAGCCTCACCCATCACCCGCCTGCTCAAAGACGCTCGTCTTTTAGGACGGCCCGGATGGCCATCCTGAGAGAGCGCATGGGACGTATTGAATCAGCGCAGCATTTAAACCCCCGATAGGATTCGCAGGGTTGGGGGGCGGAGAGGGGCAAATGCCGGATTTTGAGCTCAGCGCCCTGCGGGTAAGGCGTTTCCGGCGGCTCTTGATCGATACTGGTGGGAAATGCCTGCTATGTATTGAATATGGTGCGTATCAGTGAGCATTTCTGCCAGAGCGGACTTGAGCGATCGCACGGCGAAAATTTTTATAGGATATGGGTCATGGTTAATCAAGATGTAATGCGCTGGGGAATTTTGGGCACTGGTTGGATTGCCGCCCAGTTTGCCCGCGATTTGCAGCGGGTGCCGGGGGCGGTGTTAGCGGGGGTGGCCTCGCGATCGGTGGATAATGCTCAGCAGTTTGCCCAGACCTTTCCCGGTTGCCAAGCTTACGGTAGCTATCAAGATCTGGCTAATGTGTCGGATATTGATGTGGTGTATGTTGCCACCCCCCATGTCCGTCACTATGATGACTGCCTGCTAGCGCTCAACGCCGGTAAGCCGGTGCTGTGCGAAAAGCCCTTCACCCTCAATCGCCGCGAAGCCGAGGAGATTTTTGCAACGGCCAAAGCGAACAATCTATTTTGCATGGAGGCCATGTGGATGCGCTTCATTCCCCTCATGCAGGAGGTGCGCCGCCTTGTTCAACAAGGGGAATTAGGCCAGGTCCGATTTTTGACTGCGGACTTTGGCTATCCCGTTGGCTTCAGTGCTGAGAACCGTTTGTTTAATCGAGAGTTGGGGGGCGGCACCCTGCTCGATCGCGGCTGTTATCCGCTATCGCTGGCGGTTTATCTGTTAGGTCAGCCGGAGCAGGTGGCGGGGTTTGCCCACCTTGGGGTCACGGGAGTTGATGAGCAGTGCGGCCTGCTGCTCAAATACGAAGATGGCGCGATCGCTCAACTGTCGGCCACTGTGCAAACCTACGGCACCAATCAAGCCATCATCGCCGGCACTCGGGGTCAGCTCACGATTAAAGCCCCGTTCTACTATCCCGAAAGGATTGAAGTGCAGCGCTTTGCCGACACGACTCAATTGGCAGCCCCCCTCAAAGGCGGCTTGCCCACCGACTTTAAAGGACGCCTCAAAGCGACTCTCAAGACGCATCCTTGGTACAAGCGCCTGCGCCAATATCGCCCCCAAAGTCGCCAGTCGATCACGCAAATTGACGGCGGTAATGGCTATCAGTATCAAGCCGCAGAAGTCGGTCACTGTGTGCGATCGGGCCTGTTAGAAAGTCCTTTGATGCCGTGGGCTGACACCTTGCAAGTGCTAGAGATGATGGACGCCCTGCGCCAGTCGTGGCAGCTCAGTTATCCCCACGACGATCGCGCTCACCAGGCTCCCACCGCTTGAGTTGCCATAGACCACTCAGAGGCATTTTGTCGAAAGTGTAATGCTCCAATCGCTGCCCGCTATTCTTGACGGCTTTCGGGTTAAACTAGCTGCGATGCTTCAAGGTTCTTGCCTGTCCAGTTAGGGGCATTGATGTCTGGACTCTTCACAGATTGATGTTTACTTTTGCCCACACTAGTACTCAGCGGCCTAGGTCTCGATACCGATCGCCCTCATCCCCCAGCCCCTGCTCCCAAAACTGGGAGCAGGGGAGCGAGCGGTTTGAAGTCCCTCTCCCTTTCTTGAATGCCCCTTGGGCTATAGCTGGGGAGAGGGATTTAGGGTGAGGGCTAAGGGGTAGCAAATTTACGCCGAGCGGTACTAGATTGATCCCAGTTCAACCTAAGCTTGTAATGGATGAATCCTGGGGGCACAAAGGGCTTCAGCCCGTTGTTTAGCACCGGCTTACAAAGGATTGGCATTGGTCAGGCTGTCTTAAAAGCGTATTGCCGTCAATATTGTTACCCCATTCCTGTGCGTTACGGTAGAACCTATGAAAATTGCGATTGTCGGTTGCGGTTTTGTGGCTGATTATTATCTGAGCACTCTCTCTTTTCACCCTCAGTTAGAGTTAGTCGGGGTGACTGACAAATTGCCCGATCGCGCCCAAAAATTTTCCCAGTTTCACTCAGTTCCTGCCTACGATTCTTTAGATGCTTTGCTGGCGGACTCGCAAGTGGATATCGTCTTAAATTTGACCAATCCCAGGAGTCATTTTGAGGTTTCCAAAGCAGCGTTAGAGGCGGGCAAACACGTCTATTCTGAAAAGCCGTTAGCGATGGCGATCGAGGATGCCAAAGCGCTGGTGGCCCTAGCCACAGAGCAGGGGTTACACATTTCTTCGGCCCCCTGTAGTGCGTTGAGTGAGACGGCTCAAACTGTGTGGAAAGCCCTACGCGAAAACATTGTGGGCAAGGTGTATCTCGTCTATGCCGAAATGGATGATGGCCTCGTCCACAAGATGCCCTATCAACAATGGATTTCGACTTCGGGCGTGTCCTGGCCTTATCAAGACGAATTTGAAGTGGGCTGCACGCTAGAACATGCTGGCTATTATGTGAACTGGTTGACGATGTTCTTTGGGCCAGCACAATCCGTCACGGCATTTTCTGCTTGCCTGGTCAAAGATAAGGTGTCGGACGTGGTTTTAGAACCTGCCGATACCCCTGATTTCTCGGTCGCTTGTATCCAATTTCAATCAGGGGTAGTGGCTCGTTTGACCTGCAGTATTGTTGCTACCCATGACCATCAACTCCGCATTTTTGGTGAAGATGGCGTTTTGAGTGTGCATGATTGCTGGAACTATGGTGATCCGGTTCAGGTGCAGCGGATGTTGCGAATTCGCCGCAAGGTGTTGATGAATCCGATTAAGCAAAAGGTGCCGCTAGTGCGCCAGCCGCCTCAGTTTAAAACGCGGGGGGCGCAAAAAATGGACTTTTGTCGGGGGGTCGCCGAAATGGCCGAGGCGATCGCCGAACACCGTCCCAGCCGCATGGCCGCCGATGTCTCGCTGCACAATAATGAGTTGGCGATCGCCATTCAAAATTCGCTCTCCACGGGTGCTCCCTATCAGCTCACGACCACCTTTGAGCCCCTCGTGCCCACGGAGTGGGCCAAGTAGCCTGGGCTTCCGGGTGGGCCAGCCAGCGGTTAAACTCCAGAACAGTAGCCACCTGCAAGTCCGATGTCTGACCCCGCCAATTCGCCGGAACCGGAGTTCATTCCCCCTGATGATGAGGCTGTCGTCGCCGGGGGCGATCGCTCCGCCCAAAATCAGTGGATCTTACCGACTTTCCTGATTGGCTGCGGCTGCGTTGGGCTGCCCTTTGTGCTGATCGTGTTTGGCGCGTTAGGGGTGGGTAATACGTTGTTGCGATTGTACCGCTCCACCGGGTCTTACCAGGTTTACCAGTTAGCCTCAGAAACGGTGGAAACCGACCCCGAGGTGATGGCCGCCCTGGGGGAGCCCGTTGAAGCCGGCTGGGCCTCTCGCACCCAAGAGACTTACGAGACTAGCGAGTCGGGGCAGGTATGTATGCGTTTTAGCGTTGCGGGGGGCGATCGCAGCGGCAGTGCCTATGTCGAGGCCAACAATCGCGCGGGCGCTTGGCAACTTCATCAGCTTGTGGTCAGCGTCAACGGCGAAACGGAGCTGGTTGCGGTGATACCGTTAGACGCCGAAGCACAGCCGTTGTGTCCCGACTTTGAGGCTCCCGATAGTTTTGATGCCCCCCAGGACGAAGAAGAAGAGATTTTGCCGGATGCCGGCACTGAAATTTGAGGGCTAGGGGGCGATCTCGGTGGGTTGTCCCGATGGCACCAGGGAGCCAATGGACACCTCGACTTCCTCGGGTTGTGCCCAGAGAATCAGTCGTGGCTCAAGGGAACTGTGCAGATAACGGTGTTTGGGCAAGAGCCGCAGCGACAAGCCTTGCAAGCCGCTGGTGACGTACTGCATTTCT
>Ga0081535_100266_pt1 | contig 44205 bp, 43 predicted proteins | sample HotLakmasection3_FD_71020 | JGI IMG/M metagenome (GOLD analysis project Ga0081535, IMG submission 71020) | Hypersaline microbial mat communities from Hot Lake, Washington, USA - Section #3 (SPADES assembly) (version 2) | ecosystem: Environmental > Aquatic > Non-marine Saline and Alkaline >... | reverse complement strand
CACCAAAATGCACGAGCCGGAGCTCGGCTTTGCCGAGCGCGGCGAGAGACTGGAACATCCGCGCCTGAACGGTCTGCGCCTGTTCCCAGGTCGCCTGCCGGCTCCCGGTCGCATCGACAATGAAGCCGATGCGAATGACGCGGCTGTCCGCCTTGCGCTTCTCGCGGAAGCGCTCCAGAGCGCGGCCGAACGCGCCGGTTTTTGCCGACGCGTTCGTTGCGGTCTTCCTGGTCGGTAGCATTGGACAGTCCTCCTTCTCCATGCTTCCCGGCAAGCATCGCAGCCGGCCCCGCGAAGGTCCTGTTCACAGCCTGGTCACGGTGATGGCGGGGAGATGGTCAGGCGGCGAGAGGGATCAGCAGAGCGCGGGCCGCATTCACGGCCTGCGCCTGCGTGATCGAGCCGCCAGCATCGGGATGCGCCCGCTTGATCGCCGCCTTGAAGGCGGCATCGAGCTCGGCGCGCGTGAAGCCGGGCGCGAGGCCGAGGAGCGTCATGGCGGCTTCGACCAGGTCCGCATCTGCGGCTTCAGCGTCATCGTCCCATGCCGCCTGTTGCTCGTCGGCTCCGTCGCCCCGCAAGACCTCGCAGATCAGAAAGTACACGAACACCGCGCCGAGCCACGCGCCCCGGCCCGCGAGCCAGACGCCCCGGAACAGCAGGTCGAGGATGAGAGCGGCGAGCCTCAGCAGCGATTCCACCGTGACCTTCACGGCCAGCGCCAGAAAGCGCACGAGCGCCCCTATGCCCTCGCAGACCAGCGGCAGCAGGGCCGCGAAGGCATAGGAGAAGAGGACATACATGATGACGCCGACGATGAGGCTCATGACCGCGTGGCTCCTTCGATCATGGCGAGGACGAAGGGCGCGGCGAGATACGCTGCCGTCAGCGCGATGATGACGGCCGCGACGGGATGGGGCGCCATCGTCCAGATCAGCGCGTAGTAGAGCCGGCCGCAGAGCGCGCGGGTCAGCGAGGGCCTGCCGGACTTCCCCGTGTAGTAGGGGTTGGGATGAAACCGCCCTTCCAGTTCGCTGCGCTTCCAGTAGGGGGTCTGGTGCAGCTTGATCGGACGCATGTTGCCGATCAGTACGATTTGCCTGTCGCTCTCAAGACGGCGCAGCTCATCCGCCGTCAGCAGCGCCCGCGCCGCCTGCGAAATGCTGCGCTCGCCCCTGCCATTGGTGGTGACGGTTTCGATGGTGCACTTGCCGAGCAGCCGTTCGGTATGCTCGGCCGTTTCCAGCTCGTTGCCGATCGAGAGGATTTGCAGCAGCCCGCAGTTGGCGGTCAGCGTCTGCCAGCCGCGACCGTAGAGCTCGGCGAGCTGGCCCATGTTCTGAAAGATCGGCCAGAGCACGACCTGGTACTTGCGCAAGGTTGCCAGCCACTGGGGCAGGCGCTCGATCCTGCCGAGGTCGGCAGCCTCGTCGATGACGAAAAGCACCTTCTCGCGGGCGAAGGGCGCGCGCTGCATCGTCAGCACCGCGCACGCCATCGCGAGGCGCGAGATCGCGGCATGGGTCTGGTTGTATTGCAGGGGCAGGATGACGCTGACGATCCCGCCGCGCTGATCCTGCCGGCTCCCCTTCAGGATCGAGAAATCGACATCGCTGCGGCTCAGGAACGTCCGCACCTGGATATCGATCATCCAGTTGAGATGCTCCTGCATGGTCGAGAGCACAGCCGAGAACTCTTCGGGCGCCTGCGCCTCGCGGCGCTCAAGTGCGATCGCGCCGATGCGGGCGATGCCGCCGCAGGCATCGTTCGCCTTCATCCCCGCAAGCAGCTCTTCCCACGCCCCGGCATCGCAGTGCGCGTACTCGAAAACGGTGGCGAGGTTTTGCCGCTCCGCAGGCTCGGCCGTCTTGCAATGGACGATGAAATCCCGCAGGTGCCCGCGCGCAGTATTCTTGAAGAAGCTGCCGGCCTCGCTCTCCTTGCCGCTGCGGCCGATCAGCATGTCGGCGATCACCAGCGCGTCGGCGGCAAAGGTAAGACTGCCGGGATCGAGCAGGTCGAGAGGGTTGAAGCCGTGCGCGGGGAGCGACCAGGGCGCATCCCCGTGCATGCCAAAGAAATTGATGCAGCCGAACTCGTAGCCGGACTCGCGCCAGTGCTTCGCGGCGACGGCAGTGTTCTCGCCGCCGGGATCGAGCAGGAAGACGTAGGGATAGGAAAGCAGGTTGGGCAGCACGGCAGTCGTGCCCTTGCCGCCGCCTGTCGCACCAAAGGTGATGGCGTGGGTCTGCTCGTAGTGGATGGGCACGAGGCCGTTCCAGTCACCGACCAGAAGCCCGCGGCGCTTCATGAAGCCTTTCTTGAAGAGCGGCCAGACGCGGCACCAGCCTGCCGAGCCATGGGTGCGAGGGCCTTCGCCCTCCATGCGCCAGCCGCACAGGATCAGGAACAGAATGAAGAATGACAATCCGGCGATCCACATCGCGCCGTCCTCCTGCTATTCTTGGCGCCTGCGAAGGCGTCCGTCCGCAACGGAGGATGGGGGCGGGATCGCCGGCGGTATTGTTCAGAGACTGGTCATGATGAGGCGATGAACGAGAGCGCGGCCCGCGAAGCTTTTGACCAGAAGGAGCGCGCGCGCATCCGGCGCAGCCTGCGGCGCTACATGGAAGAGCACCGCGTCGGCACGCCGACACTACAGCGCCGCATCGAGGAAGCCGACGCGCGCAGGCGCGAGCTGCCGCTCTCGACCCTGCAGCGCTTCGTCGCCGGCACGCACCGCACTTCGGACTCCTATGTCGATATGTGCGCGCGGTTCCTTGAGGGCGTGGGCGTGAGCGCCGCAGCAGAAAATATCGGCGAGGCCCTCGCGGGATATTTCGGCGACAAGGACAGACAGCAGGCGCGCACGCGCGCCGCCGTGTTCGCCGGCGCGTATGTCATTCACGCCGAGCCGTGGGATCGCACACACGCGGGCGGCGCTCCTTATGCCGACGCCCGGTTCGACCACGAACCCGAAAAGCCGTATCTGGCGGTCGCTGAAGAAACCCATGACATGCAAAGGCAGGGCGGCTTGCCGCGACGGCACCGCTATGAGGGCACGCTCGTCTTCTCAGGGCATTATGTGCATGGCTTTCTGCGCAGTTGCCTCACGAGACAGCCGAAGACCTACACGCTGCGCTATCCCGGTCCCGCCGGGACCGGTTCGACGCTGCTCGAAGGGGCGGTGCTGTACACCGACACCGAAAATGAAATCCGCCAGCTTGCCGTGCGGCTCACCGGCAACAAGAGCGAGCCGCTGAGCGTAAAGGCGGATGAGGCGTTGTCATGAGCGGGACCGGCAAGCACACCGGCGCGGGCGACCCGGACGAGCCGGTCCCCGGCACGCCGGGCGAAGCTTTCCGGCGGGCCGTTCACGCCGGCGATATTCCCGGCGTGCGGGCCGCGCTTCAGCGCGGGGCCGATGTCAACGAACCCGACGCCGTGACGGGCCTGGCTGCGCTTCATCTTGTCACCGGCCTCAATGATGCGGCGTTTGTCCGCTTCCTGATCGAGGAAGCGGGCGCCGCCTTCTTCCCGGACCGGTTCGGACGCTGGCCCTCGCTGGTCGCGGCCGAGAACCGCGTCGATGACGAGCTCTCGCTCTACATCGCCGAAAAGGAGGCCGAATACATCGCCCGGCACGGGGGCGGCGACACCGGCCCCTGAAGTACCCACCCGTGACCAATTCTTGACCAGTGGCGTGGAATTCTGCTACAAATCAGCGACTTTGGCGTATGGCGGAGCATTCAGTGCAGAGCCAATGGTTAACGCCTTCTTAATATCCCTTCCTGCATAATGGAAAAGTGGCCGTTAGGAGCGGATACAAGATGTGCGCGGGGTCCCCGCGCCATCTTGGCAAGGGGGGCTAGAGCCGCCCCCCGTTGCATCCCCCGGCTCGTCGGCTGATTGCGGCATCGAGCCTTATCAGCCGATCGCAGCGGCACGCCCTTCGCCATGAGGCGAGAGGGCATCGTCCGTCATGACCAGTTCATGACGTGGACGCTTGCCGCCGCTGCGTCCGACCATCCCCGCGTGTGAACACTTGGAACGGCCGCCAAAGGGAGACTTCGGCTCTCCCCTTGGAACCCCATCGATCAGGGTTTTCGCACCCTGAACGACGACCAGGACTTGGGGGCTTCCCCCTCCCCCTGGGCCGAACCCTGGACGGGGGGTTCGCCGCCCGCCCCCGCCCCGCGCCGCCGGGGCAGGCCATCTCCGGGCCCGCCATGCGGCTGACCCGCAGCTGCCCGCCGGGGGGGGGAAAGCCGCCGATCAGCCGGTTGCAACCGGCGAAGCCGGCGATCCGCTCCTCGTCCGGCAAGAGGGTGATGTCCGGTCGCTGCTGATCCGCCGCGAGCGCGATCGGCTCGCCGTCGAGGTGGGTCAATTGCCACTCGGTGCCGCGCAGCTCGGCGGCGGTGAAGGGCTCGGGGCAGGTTTCGTCCGGGTGGAGGGCGATGAAGCGCAGGGGCTCCAGGGTCGGCACGAGACCGTCGCCTTCCATCGGCGGCAGCCGGGCGATGCGGCCGTAGAGCTCGGCCAGCACCGGCTCGCCGGGCTCGAGGTCGCCGGCCTGCTGCAGGTCGAGATAGGCCCGCTCGAGGGCGACGTTGTCGCCGACGAAGGCCACCGGCAGGCGGCGCCCGGTCAGGCATTCGTCGAACACGGCGGCATCGGCCAGATAGCGATAGAAGCCGCGGAGCTCGAGCTCGGGCTCCAGCAGGGGCACGTCGGCGCGGTCGAGGGTATCGGGCAGTTCGGAGTCGATCGGCTGGCCGTCACGGTCGAGCAGCCGGAGCCGCTCGGGGCTTTCGATCGCCAACGCGATGGGCTCCTCCGGGTCGCCGACCAGGAGCAGGCTGCGCGCCGCCGAGCCCACGAGCCAGCGGCCGAGGCTGTCGAAGACGTTGTCCGGCGCGCGATCGAGATAGCGGCGTCGGAGCTGAAAGCTGCCGTCCGCCAGGAGATCGAGCTGCCAGTCGACGCCCGGTCCGGATGCCGCCGGCAAGGTGCCGGTGAAGCTCCGCGGCAAGCTCTCGAACGGCGCCGTATCGATGGTGTCGGCGGCTGCCGGGGCTGCGAGCGGCAGCACGGCGGCGAGGGCGGCGAGGGCGAAGACGGTGATGCGCTGCATGGCCGGGACACCTCGTTCTCGTGCGTAGCCTCTGGTGAGGGTCGGTGTCATGCGGCCTGCGGACGAGCGTGTCCAGCCTCGGGTACGGCCGGTCGATATCACCCCGGCCGTGCGGTCGCCCAGCGGCGTGCCGGGGCGAGGGAGAGAGGTGCCGGCCGCAGCGTCGATCGTGCAGCTGCCGCGACGCGCCACCAATCGGGCGACGGCTTCGGTGGCGCGTCGCGGCGGCTTCGCCCGGCGGGCCTCGCCGCCGCGGCCGTCCTGTTCGGCCCCGCTGCAGGCGTCTTCGCGGCGGCTTCCCGGCCGCCTCCACTGCGCTGCGCCCCGCCGGGCCGGGCGGCGCTCGCCGCGGCTACTCGGCGGCGAGCGCGAGTTCGACCGCCGAGGCGTAGCGGTCGCCACCCCGGCGGCGGGCTTCGTACATCGCGGCTTCGGCACGGGCGCACTCGGCAGCGAAATCGGTCGGCGTCGTGGGCCAGGGGGCGACGCCGATGCTCAGCCGCAGCGGCACCGGTGCCGCCGGATCGGCGCCGCGCCGGCGCATCGCAACCAGGAGCTTGCGTGCGACGACATAGGCATCGCTCGCATGTTTCATGCCGTCGACCAGGGCGAGAAAGGCGGCACCGTCGAGCCGGGCGAGGCTGTCGGTCTGGCGCAACTGCCCGCGCAGCGTGACCGCGATGTCGACCAGCTGCGGCTCGGCCGCAGCGTGTCCGATTTCCGCTTCGAGGGCGATGAAGCCGTCGACGTCGAGGTGGAGCAGCGCCAGCTGGCCGCCGTAGCGCTGTCGTCGGGCGAGACTGCGCTGCAGTCGCTCCGCGAGGAGCGGCAGGCGGGGCAGGCCGGTGAGCGAGCAGCGGACCGCGCCGTCGAGCTCGGCCGTCTGGCGCGATTTGCGCGCCCGGGCGAGCTCGAGGACGCGATACAGATCTCGGCCGGCGAGGCTACCCTTGCCGATGAAATCCTGCGCCCCGAGACCGACCGCCTCGCGGGCGACCATGAGATCGTCGGCACCGAAGCCGGAGAGGACGACGATCGGCAGCTCGGGGTTGCGCCGCTGCAGGCGACCGATGCCGTCGAGGCCGTGCGCATCCGGCAGCTGCAGGTCGAGCAGCACGACGTCGGGGGGGACCTCGTCGATGGCGTGCTGCGCATCGCTCAGGCTGCCGGCGAAGCGGCGCTGGATGTTCGGGAAACTGCCGAGTGTCGCGTCGAGCAGCGCCTGCTCGGCAGGGCTGTCCTCGATGACGAGTAGGCGCAGTTGGTCGGTCATGCGTGGCCGCCGTGAACTGACGATCGGAGCAGCCCTCACCTTAGCGGGAGAGTCCTAAGATTCGGTGAACCGTAGGGCCGAAAACGGCGGTGTGGCGATCTCAGTCGCGCCAGAGATAGCCGACTTCGCGGACCCGGGTGCCGCCGATGGCCAGCGTGTTCTCGGCCACCCGCTTGCCGCCCAGATGCTCGTAGAACCGGCGCGCCGGGTTGGACGCCAGGACCCAGACGAGCGTGCCGGCATGGCCGCGTTTGGCGAGCTCGAAGTGGCAGGCGTCGAAGAGTCCCCGGCCGATGCCGTGGCCTTGCCGTTCGGCGAGCACGTAGAGAACGTAGATCTCGCCGCTCGCCAGGTTCTGCCGCCGCGCCCGGCCGCCGCTGGCGATGCCGACCACCCGGTCGCCCTCGGCGGCGACGAAGGCCCAGCCGCGGGCGGCGAAGGTCTGCCGCCAGTGCCGCTCGAAGGCGGTGTAGTCGAGCTTGGCGAGGTAGTTCGCCGGCAGCTGGCCTTCGTAGGACTCGCGCCAGCTGTCGACATAGACCCGGGCGATGGCGGCGGCATCGGTGGGCCCGGCCCGCCTGATGACCAGTGGTTTGGTGAGATCCGATCGGTACGGTCCCAACATGCTGCCCGGCATCCCTCCTCGCTGCGGCGGCGTGTGCCCGACGGTTGTCGGCAAGGCGCCGTGCGCACCGCCGTTGAAGCACTTTCGGTGGCCGTTGGGCAAGTGCCCGACTGCGGCCGCGCGTCCGCGGATGCGCCCTCAGCGGCCGGCCTCGGCGAGGATCTCGGCGCGCAGCTCGAAGGCGAGCGTACCGCGATCGAGGTCGACGTCGTCGACGGTCAGCACCGCATCGGCGGGCACGGCGCGCTTCAGCCGCACGCCGTGGGCGAGGCCGATCGGCAACAGGCCCTCGGCGGCGGCGCGCGCGGCCGGCACGAGGCGGCCGTAGACGGTGTAGCCGCCTTCGCCGTCGAGCTCTTCGCCGGCCGAAAGATCGCACTTGGCGGTGGCGGCGACGTCGCCGGCCCAGCGCCAGGGGGCACCGGTAGGCTCGCCTCTGAGCGCCATGTCGGCGACCGAGATGCCGAGCTCGAGGCCGATCAGGTGATAGGGCCGCCAGAGTGCGGCATAGCGGCCGGTGCGGTCGGTGGCGAGACCGTAGTCGCGAAAGCAGCCGGCAACGTAGTCGGAGGACGCCTCGAAGACGACGTAGACCCCCCAACGGAGGTCGTCGGGCACCGGTCTGCCGTCGGCATCGAGGCAGGAGACCGTCTCGACCATGGGCGTGCCGGTCATCCCGGCAGCAGCGGCCCGGGCGGCCAGCACCGCGGGCAACTCCCGGGTCGCCGCCGGGGGGAAGGCGAGGCCGTCGGCAGCGACCTCGAGATCGGTGGCGTTGGCGATCGCCGCCATCTCGATCGCGGACTTCGTCCCGTCGAGGAAGGAATTGAACATCTTGGGGTTCATCCCGGCCGCCCGCGCCCGCTCCGGCGTGAGCCCGTAATGCTCCCAGACCGTATCGGGCGTCGAGAAGCGGTAGGGCCACTGGTGCTTGGTGCCCTTGCCGGCGGCGACGATCTCGAGGCCGGCGCTGTGCGCCCAGTCGACCAGTTCGACGACGAGGGCCGGCTGATCGCCGTAGGCCATGGAATAGACGACGTCGCGGTGCCGGGCGCGCTTGGCCAGGGCGGGGCCGCAGAGCACGTCGGCCTCGACATTGACCATCAGGACATGGCGGCGGGCCTCGATCGCCGCTGCGGCGTGCGCGGTGCCCAGCACCGGGTCGCCGGTCGCCTCGATGACGAGCTCGACCGCATCGTCGGCGAGCAGGCTCGCCGCCGTGTCGACGAAGCGGATGCTGTCGGCATCGAGTGCCGTCGACGCGGCCACCTTCTGCCGCGCGGCCTGCGGATCGAGATCGGCGATGCTGCGGATCGCAATGCCGGGGGTGCGCGCCGCCTGCGCCAGGAACATGGTCGCGAACTTGCCGCAGCCGATGACGCCCACCCCGATCGGGTTGCCGTCGAGGGCTCGCTGCCGCAGCCCGTTGGTCAGTCGCATTGCTGCCTCTCCCCTGATCGCTGGTGCCGGCCGGCTGCGACCATCGGGTCACACCCGGCCGTGTCGTCGTTGTTGTCCATCAACTGTCACGTGATAATCGCTGGCTTGTCGCGATCCTCGACTAGCGTCCCCAGTGTGTCAGGATCAACTAATGGTAGATATCGTCCCGCTCGGAGGGGCCATGCACGCTAGCCGGTCGGCCAACGATCTCCAGCTGCAACTCGGCCAGGATTCCCTGCGGGCGGCCGTGGTGCAAGCGCTGCGTTGCCGGGTTTCCGTCGCGGCGCCGGGTGCGCCCGCCGATCCCGCGGCACGGCGCGCCGGCTGCGATGCGGCCGCGTTCGCTGCGGTGGCCGATCATCTGGTGGTGATCGACCGGCGGCCGGCACCGGCCGATCGGGGCTGCGACCGTCTGCCGGATCGCTGTCTGCGCCATCTCGCGTGTCGGGCCCAGCATGCTGTCGCTGCCTGAAGGGCGGCTCGAGGCCGGCCGCTTTCGGTCGCTCCGTCTGCGGGTGCGGGCCGTGCTGCGGGCGCTGGTGCTGCTCGTCGTCACGCTCGCCTTGTTGCCGCTGTTCGCCGCCGCCGGCATCTTCGGCCGGGTCGCGCGCCGGCCGATCCGCAGGCTCTGGGCGGGCTCTTGTTTGCGGCTGCTCGGTCTCGAGGTCCGCTACCGGGGCGCGCCGATGCAGGCTTGTGCGACACTCCTGGTCAGCAACCACGTCTCCTATCTCGACGTCGTGCTGCTCGCGGCGCGGACCGATGCCACCTTCATCGCCAAGGCCGAGGTGGCCCGCTGGCCGCTCTTCGGCGCGATCGGCCGGTCCGCCGGCACGTTCTTCGTCCGTCGCCGCCGGCGCGACGCGCTCGTGCAGCGCAATACCCTGGCGGCCCGGCTGCGCAACGGCGAGAGCTTCATTCTCTTCGCCGAAGGGACGAGCAGCGACGGGCTCGGGGTGCAGCCGCTGAAGACCTCGCTCTTGAGCGTCGCCGAGCCCTGGGTGCTCGACCGGCCGATCGCCGTGCAACCGGTGACGCTGGCCTATCGGCAGCTGCGTTCGGGCGCTGCGATCACCGCCCGCAATTGCCGGCGCTACGCCTGGTGCGGCGACGACGAGCTCGTCCCGCATCTCTGGAAGTTGTTGCACGACGACGGCTGTGTGATCGAGGTCGTTTTCGGCGAACCCGTGGTGTCGTGGGCGGTAGAGAATCGCAAGTTGCTCGGGCGGCATTTGCGGCAGAGCATCGCGGCCGAACTCGAGCCGCCGGCCAGCCGAAGATGTCGAGCCGACGCAGCACCACCAGTCCAAGACGTCGCCGCTTGACAAAAAAAAGGAGGCGAAGAACGCCCCCTTTTCGAGATCGGACCTGCGTGTGTGGGCTTGCGCCTCATTTTATGAAGCGACGTTAACAGTGATACTAAAAGGCGCCTAGATTAAAAAAAGGCGAAAATCAGACGTGCCGTTCAACTAACAGTTTCTTGATCTCCGCGATCGCCAAGGCCGGGTTGAGGCCCTTGGGGCAGGTATTGGTGCAGTTCAAGATGGTGTGGCAGCGGTACAGCTTGAACGGATCCTCGAGGTCTTCGAGGCGCTCCGCCGTCGCTTCGTCGCGACTGTCGGCGAGCCAGCGATAGGCCTGCAACAGCACGGCCGGGCCCAGATACTTCTCGCTGTTCCACCAATAGGACGGGCAGCCGGCCGAACAGCAGCCACAGAGAATGCATTCGTAGAGCCCGTCGAGCTGGTCGCGATCCTCGATCGACTGCCGCCATTCCTTTTCGGGGGCGGTCGTGTAGGTCTTGAGCCAGGGCTCGATCGATTCGTACTGCGCCCAGAAGTGGGTCAAGTCGACGACCAGATCCTTGATCACCGACATGTGCGGCAGCGGGTAGACGGCGACGTCGCCCTTGATGTCGTCGATCGCCTTGGTGCAGGCGAGCGTGTTCTCACCGTCGATATTCATCGAGCACGAGCCGCAGATCCCCTCCCGGCAGGAGCGACGGAAGGTGAGCGTGCTGTCCGTTTCCGCCTTGATCTTGATCAGCGCGTCGAGGACCATCGGTCCGCAATCGTCGAGGTCGACCTGAAAGGTGTCGAGCCGCGGGTTCTTGCCGTCCTCCGGTTCGTAGCGATAGATCTTGAAGGTTCTCGGACGCTTGGCGGCGGCCGGTGCCGGATGCGTCCGGCCGCCCTGGATCCGGGAGTTCTTCGGTAGCGATAGCTCGACCATCGGCTGTCCTAATCGTGTTGCGTGGTCATTCCGTCCGCCCGGCGGCCGTCAGTAGACGCGCTTGGTCGGCGGGATGACCTCGGCTTCGTTGGAGAGCGTGAAGTAGTGAACCGGCCGCGGCTCCAGGCGGACGCCGTAATCGTCGTCGACCCAGACCAGGGTGTGCTTCATCCAGTTCTCGTCGTCGCGCTCGGGATAGTCCTCGCGGGCATGCGCGCCGCGGCTTTCGCTCCGATAGTTGGCGGAATGGACGGTGGCAACCGCCTGCGCCATGAGGTTCTGCAATTCCAGCGCCTCGATCAGGTCGCTGTTCCAGACCATCGAGCGATCGGCGATCTTGAGTTCCGGCATGACCTTGGTGATGTCGGCCATGGCCTGGATGCCGGCTTCGAGCAACGGTCCGTCGCGGAACACCGTGGCGTGCTTCTGCATGGTTTTCTGCATGCTGTCGCGGATCGCCCCGGTGGCCTCGCTGCCGTTGGCGTGGCGGACCGCGTCGAGCCGTGCGAGGCACGCCTCCTCGGCGTGCGCCGGCAGGTTCTTGTGGGCAGCGCCGGCCTCGATGGTGGCGGCAGCACGGTGTGCAGCGGCGCGGCCGAAGACGACGAGATCGATCAGCGAGTTGCCGCCGAGCCGGTTCGCCCCGTGCACCGAGGCGCAGGCCGCCTCGCCCACTGCCATCAGGCCGGGGACCACCGTGTCGTGCTGGCCGTTGCGCAGATCGACGACCTCGGTGAGGTGGTTGGTCGGGATGCCGCCCATGTTGTAGTGGCAGGTGGGGACCACCGGGATCGGCTCCTTGGTGACATCCACACCGGCGAAGATCTGGGCGGTCTCGGAGATGCCGGGCAGCCGCTTGTGCAGCAGGTCGGGGTCGAGATGCTCGAGGTGGAGGTGGATGTGGTCCTTGCCCGGCCCGACCCCGCGACCTTCGTTGATCTCGATCGTCATCGCCCGGCTGACGACGTCGCGCGAGGCGAGGTCCTTGGCGGTCGGGGCGTAGCGCTCCATGAAGCGCTCGCCCTCGGCGTTGGTCAGATAGCCGCCCTCGCCGCGCGCACCTTCGGTGATCAGGCAGCCCGCACCATAGACCCCGGTCGGATGGAACTGGACGAACTCCATGTCCTGCAGCGGCAAGCCGGCGCGCAGCACCATGGCGTTGCCGTCGCCGGTGCAGGTATGCGCCGAGGTGCAGGAGAAGTAGACCCGGCCGTAGCCGCCGGTGGCGAGGCAGGTCTGGTGCGCCCGAAAACGGTGCAGCGAGCCGTCCTCGATGCACATGGCGAGGACACCGAGGCAGCTGCCCTCCTCGTCCATCAACAGATCGAGGGCGAAGTATTCGTTGAAGAATTGCACCTTGTTCTTCAGCGCCTGCTGGAACAGCGTGTGCAGGATGACGTGGCCGGTCCGGTCGGCGGCGGCACAGGTGCGGTAGGCTTGGCCCTTGCCGAACTCGATCGACTGGCCGCCGAAGGCCCGCTGATAGATGCGGCCGTCCTCGGTGCGGGAGAACGGCACGCCGTAATGCTCGAGCTCGTAGACGGCGGCGGGCGCGTTCTTGGTCATGTACTCGATCGCGTCCTGGTCGCCGAGCCAGTCGGAGCCCTTGACGGTGTCGTACATGTGGAACTTCCAGCTGTCCTCGTTCATGTTGCCGAGGGCCGCGTTGATCCCACCTTGCGCCGCCACGGTGTGGCTGCGGGTCGGGTAGACCTTGGAGATGCAGGCGACGCTGAGGTCGGCCTCGACCATGCCGACCGCGGCCCTGAGGCCGGCGCCGCCGGCGCCGACGACGATCGCATCGAACACGTGCTCGGTGATCGGATAGGCTTTCGCCATGTGATCAGGCTCCTGTGGCAAGCATGAGGACGGCGACGACGCAGGTCGCCGCCAAGAGCGCGACGATCACCGTCTCGATCATCAAGGCTGCGATCCGTGTCGCCTCGTTGTGGACATAGTCCTCGACCATCACCTGGAAACCCAGATGCACGTGGTAGAAGGTGGAAAGCGTCATGGCCAGGAGCAGGCCGGCATTGAGCGGCGACTGGAACCAGGCCGTCCACTCGGCGTAGCCGGCGCCGCTCATCGCCATGGCCTGGAAGAGGAACCAGCCGACCGTCACGAAATTGATGACGGCGGTCACCCGCTGCATTTTCCAGTGGGCAAAGCCGCTCTTGGCGGAGCCGCGGGCACGCAGTCTTCCGATTGCCGATTGCATCATCTCTGTCCTGTTGCTCTGGCCCGTTGCTCGGGCTCGTTGCTCGACGCCGCCACGCCGTCCTCAGCCGACCACGAAGACGACGATCCAGAACAGCACCGTCAACGCCACGGCGATGCTGCCGACCAGGATACCGCTCTGGCGGATCGCGGTCTTGCTGAGGCTGTAGCCGGCATCGAAGACGAAGTGCCTGATACCGCTGACCATGTGGAAGAAGAGGGCGAGGGTGAAGCCCATCAGGATCAGCGTGCCGAACCAGTTCTGCATCACCCCTTGCACCAGCGCGAAGCTCTCCGGTCCGCTGGCCAGTGCCGTCAGCCACCAGGTGAACAGCACCAGCCCCGCCGCGATCGTGAACCCGGTGATCCGGTGCAGGAACGAGAACACCATGGAGAGGTAGACGCCATAGATCTGCACATGCGGTGAGAGCGGTCTCGATCCTTGTGCCATGCGGCCTCCACGCGACGCTGCGGCTCGACGGCAGCGACTGGTTTGTTGCAGTGCATCATTTTCGCGAGAGATACTATACCCGACACCCGAACTGTCAACGCGACAGAACATGCCAGCGGGACGAGCCGCACGCGGGTACCGGCCGGCTGGCGGTGGCGGCCGCGGGCGGCGTCTGCTAGCCTTCCGTCACGCAACGAGGACGAGGTGTCATGACCACGTTTCGCAAGGTCGCCGAGGGCTTCTACGTCGCCCCGCAGCTGGAGCCGGAGGATTTCGCCGAGGCCGCGGCGATGGGCATCAAGACGGTGATCAACAATCGTCCGGACGGCGAGGCGCACGACCAGTTGAGCGACGCCGAGGCGCGCGCCGCCGCCGAGGCGCACGGTCTGGCCTACGTCTTCGTGCCGGTCGTCACGGGCGGCATTTTTCCCGACCACATCGCCCAGATGAAAGAAGCGATCGACAGCCACGAGGGGCCGTACGTCGCCTATTGCCGCTCGGGTACCCGTTCCTGTCATCTCTGGGCCCTGGTCGAGGCCGCCGACGAGGACCCTGATCGGTTGATCGAAGCGGCCGCCAGGGCCGGCTACGACCTGTTCGCGATGCGCCCGTTTCTCAAAGAAATCCACGCCCGCGGCGGGCGCTAGGGAGATTCACGCCCGCAGCGGGCGCTGGGGAGATCCACGCCCGCGGCGGACGCTGGGGAGATCCACGCCCACAGCGGGCGCTAGGCGGCGAGCTGGAGCTGCCACCAGAGCAGGACGAAGCCGGCGGCGGCGAGCCAGGGGCCGAAGGCGAGCGCATCCGCGGCCCGGCGGCGACCGGTGGCCAGGGCGAAAGCGAGGGCCAGCAAGGCGGCAAGCAGGACGAGCGACGGCAGCGCCTCGAGCCCGAGCCAGGCGCCGAGAGCGGCCAGGAGCTTGGCGTCGCCGCGGCCGAGCCCGGCCTGCCCGCGCCAGGCCCGATAGAGCCGGTCGATCGCCAGGAAGAGCGCCAAGCCGATGCCGGCGCCGAGGCCGCTGGCCACAGGCCCCTCGAGGCCCGGCAGCGGCTGGAGCGCTGCCGCGGCGAGGCCGCCCGCCAACAGCGGCAGGGTCAGGATGTCCGGCAGCCGGCCGTGCTCGGCATCGACCAGGGCCAGCAGGAGGAGCCACCAGCCGATGCCGGTGAGCAGGGCAGCCGTCGGTGGCGCCAGCGTGGCGAAGGCGAGACAGGCGATCGCCCCGCCCGCGATCTCGGCCACCAGCGGCAGCCAGCCGATCGCCGCAGCGCAGTGCCGACAGCGGCCGCGCTGGCGGAGCCACGACCAGAGCGGCACGAGCTCGCCTGTAGCCAACTCGGCACCACAATGCGGACAGGCCGAGCGCCCGACGAGGAAACGGTGGTCGAGCGCCGGCCAGCGGGCGGCGAGCGCCGCCAGGGACGAGCCCACGGCGAGGCCGACGAGTCCGGCGGCGATCGCGGGCAGGAGGCCGGCCGCGGCCATCTCGGGCTAGGACGGGCTGTCGGCCTCGACCGGGGCCGTCGCGGGCTCGGGAGCGGCCGGAACCACCGCGCTCGCCGGCACGAAGCGCATGCCGCCGAGCCCGGCCGGCCGCGGCGACGCTGCCTCCTCCGGCGCGCCGGTCTCGATCCCGCCGCTCGGCACCGCTGTCGTGGCGGGCGCCGCGTTCGGTGCCGCCGTTTCGACGCTGCTCGTGGTCAACGGGCGCGGGGCGGCGGTCGGCGGGGCCGGCGCAGGGGCCGGGCTCGGCGGTGCGGCCGGCGGTGTGGCTGCGGGCGGAGCGGTTTCGGCCGACGGCTGGGCGGCGCGCATCCGCGCCCTGAGTTCCTCGCTGATGTCGCGGGCGTCGTCGGCATTGCGGATGACGCGCGGGGTGATGAAGACGATGAGCTCGGTGCGGACGTTGGCGTCGCTCTGGCTGCGGAAGAGGTTGCCCAGGACCGGGATGTCGCCGAGCAGCGGCACCTTTTCGGCGGACTGGGTGGTGCTGTCCTGGATCAGCCCGCCCAGCACCACCGTTTGGCCGCTGGTGACGTTGACCTTGCTGGCGATCCGGCGCTGGGCGATGATCGGGTTCTCGTCGCGCCGCTCGCGCTCGGGCTGCTCGACCCGGCTCACCTCCTGGGTGATGTCGAGGGTGACCACGTTGTTGGTGTTGATCCGCGGCTGGACCTCGAGGATCACACCGGTCTCGCGGTACTCGATATTGGCGACGATCGGGGCGTCGGGGTCCTGGATTCCCTGGGTCGTGCGGGTGATCAACGGCACCTCGTCGCCGACCGTGAGCACCGCCTCGCCGTTGTCCTGCACGACGACCGAGGGCGACGACAGCACCTGCACGTCGGTGATCCGCGACAGCGCGTCGATGGTGATGTTCGAGTTGCTGCCGCTGACGATGAAGTTGAAGCCCGGCAGCTGGCCCAGCGGGTCCAAAAGCCCGCTGCCGGCGCCGGCCGGGCCCGATCCCGTGGTGTTGAAACCGCCCTGCACGCCACCGGCATCGAAGTAGTACTGCACACCGAAGCGCAGCAGGTCGTTGAGCACGACCTCGGCGATGGTCGCCTCGATCAACACCTGCAACGGTGCCCGGTCGAGCCGGCGGATGGTCTGCTCGATCAGCTGGTAGGCCTGCGGCGTGGCGCGGATGACCAGCGCGTTGGCGGTCTCGTCCGCCACCACCTTGACGTTGGCAAAGAGGTCGCTGCCGTTGCCGGCCGCCGGTCGGGGGACCCCGCCCTCGGCGCCGATGCCGTCCGGCGGCGGTGTGCCGAACTCGCCGCCCGGATCGTCCTGGAACATCGGGGCGGCGTCGGCGCCGGCGCCGGGATCGAAGCCGACCGGGACGGCGGAAGGCTGGAGCGCATCGCCGAAGCTTTCGTTCAGCACCGTGGCCAGATCCCGCGCTGCCGTGTGCTGCAACTGGTAGACGAAAAACTGCACCGACGAGCCGCTACCGCGGTCGAGCCGTTGCACCCAGCGCTCGATCTCGACCAGTTGCTCCGGCTGGCTGGCGATCGCGAGCACGGCATTGAGCCGCGACATCGGCAAGAAGCGCACACCGCGGACCTGCTGGTCGAGGCCGTCGAGCGGCATGTAGAGGCCTTCGAGTTCGGGGATCAGCGATTCCGGGGTCGCGGTCTGCAGCGGGAAGATGCCGACCGAGCGGCCGGCCATCCAGTCGACGTCGATCTCGCCCAGCGTGCGCACCACGTTCTGCCGCTCCGCCGCGTTGCCGACGAAGAGGACGAGATTGCGCGCCTCGTCGACCCGGATCTGCTCGGGCAGCGAGAGCAGCGGCCCGATGAACTGGGCCGCCGCGTTCGCACCGACATAGCGCAGCGGCACGATGGTCACCCCGGTGCCGACGATGAGCGGCGGCGGCTCGCCGCCACCCACGGGCGTGATCTGCGCCGTACCCACGGCGGGCGACCCGGCGAGCACGGCATAAGTGTTACCGAGATCGACCAGCGTCGCGTTGTGCATCTGCAAAATCGTCTCGAGCACGGTCAAGAGATCGCCCCGGGCGAGCGGGCCGGCCGAGGAGAAGACGACTGTACCCTCGACCGAGGGGTCGATGGTGTAGTTGGCGCCCATCACCTCGCCGAGAATCGCATCGACCACCTGGCGCAGGCTGGCGCCGTCGAAGTTCAGCCGGACACCGTCCTCGGCATCGACCGCGCTGGCCGGACTTTGCCGGCCGAGTGGGTCGCTGCCGAAGAACAGCTGCGCCTGGGGTCGTTCCGGGCCGGCGGCGGGCGGTGCCGGCTGCAGCACCGTCGGTGTCGCGGTGGCCGCGGCCGGTGCGCGCAGATCGACCCCCTGGATATGCGCCGAGACGGCGCCCTGCTCCGCCGGAAGATCGCAGGCCGCGAGAGCAAGCGCCAGGAGTGCCGTGAGCGCCTTGAGCCGGCGGGGCAACGCCATGTCGAGCATCGGCAATTCTTCGTTGTTTCGGAGGTCTCGGGAGCGCGAATGCAGCTAGCGCGTTATTACAGGTGTGCTCGCCGCTCTACAACCTTGGCGTGCCGATTGCGCGTGATCAGAGAAAATCGACATCGTTCTCGCGTATTAGTTGATAAGTGCGGTGTCTGCAGTCGATAGACGCGGGTGCGCTTCATTTATTCTGGACGTTGGCTGCGGGCCGCCGCTTCCGCCGTCGGCGGTGCGGCTGGCCGGTCTTTACAGCGGTCACCGTTGCGTGGAACAAGGCGCTCATGATCGTGCACCGGGATTTGCGCCAGTTGCCGCCCGAGGCCCGGGGATGTGCCGTTGCCATCGGCAATTTCGACGGCGTGCATCGTGGGCATCGGGCGGTGATCGAGGCGGCGCGCGGGCTCGCCGCCGGCGGCCGGCCGCTGGCCGTGCTCACCTTCGAGCCGCATCCCAAGGAAGTGGTGAGCCCGGCGACCGCCCCCAGGCGGCTGACCCCGATGCGCCGCAAGATCGAGTTGTTGCGCGAACTCGGCTGCGCCTATCTCTTTCTGCTGCGCTTCGACCGCGCGTTGATGGCGATGTCGGCCGATACGTTCGTCGAGGAGATCCTGGTCCACCGGCTCGGTATCGGCGCGCTGACCTCGGGCGACAGCTTTCGCTTCGGCCACAAGCGGCAGGGCGACGCGGCACTGCTCGCCGCCGCCGGCGCCCGGTACGGGTTCGACTACGCGGCGATCCCGCCACTGCTCGACGACGGTGCCGCTTGCTCCTCGACCCGGATCCGGGCTGCGCTCGAGCAGGGCGAGATTCGCACCGCCAATCGGCTCCTCGGCTACCCGTTCACCTATTCGGGCCTGGTCCACAGCGGTGACCAGCGCGGGCGCACGATCGGCTTTCCCACGGCCAATCTGCTGCCGGCGACGGCCCGTCACGCCTTGCCGGCGAACGGCGTCTACGCAGTGCGCGCCGGGCGACGGACGCCGGCGGGTTCGAGCTGGCATCCCGGTGTTGCGAATCTCGGGCGCCGTCCCACATTCGGGGGCGGCCGAGTGCTGCTCGAGGTGCATCTTTTCGACATTCAGCTCGACCTCTACGGGCAGCGGCTCGACGTCGCCTTTCTCGAACGGTTGCGCGGCGAGACGACCTTCTCGGGTGCGGCGGCACTGGAATCCCAGATCGCGAGCGATTGCCGGGATGCCCGCCGCGTCCACGGTCTCGTTCCTTCCTGATGATGGGCACGACGATGGCCAGATTGGCGGACAGCCCCCGACGAGCGGACAGGCCCGGATGAGCAGACCACGATGACGCAGGATTATCGCGATACCGTCTTCTTGCCGCGGACCGGCTTCGGCATGAAGGCGAATCTGCCGCATCGCGAGCCGGAGTGGCTCGCCCGCTGGACGACGATCGACCTCTACGCCCGGCTGCGCGCGGCGGCGAAGGGCCGTGACCTCTTCGTCCTCCACGACGGCCCGCCCTATGCCAACGGCCACCTGCACATGGGCACGGCGCTGAACAAGATCCTCAAGGACGTCATCAACAAGAACCAGCAGATGCTGGGCAAGGATGCCGCCTACGTGCCGGGCTGGGACTGCCACGGGCTGCCGATCGAGTGGCAGGTCGAGCAGGATTACCGCAAGCGGGGCAAGAACAAGGACGACGTGCCGATCATCGACTTCCGCCGGGAGTGCCGCGAGTTCGCGGCGCAATGGATCGAGATCCAGAAGGCCGAGTTCGAGCGGCTGGGGGTGACCGGCGACTGGCAGAACCCCTATTCGACCATGCATCTGAAGTCGGAAGCCGACATCTATCGCGAGGTGGCGAAGTTCCTGCTGAACGGCTCGCTCTATCGCGGCAAGAAGTCGGTGATGTGGTCGCCGGTCGAAAAGACCGCCCTGGCCGAGGCCGAGGTCGAGTATCACGACCATACCTCGACGACGATCTGGGTCGCCTTCCCGCTGACCCGACCGAGCCAGTCGTGGCTCGAGGGGGCTGCGGTGGTCATCTGGACCACCACACCCTGGACCATCCCGGCCAATCGGGCGGTCGCCTTCGGGCCGGCGATCGACTACGTGCTGCTGGAGGCCGGCGGCAGGAAGCTGGTCATGGCCGAGCAGTTGGTCGAGGAGGTCATGGCGCGCGCCGAAATCCACGGCTGGCGGATCGTCGAGACCTTCAAAGGTCGTGCGTTGGAGGGTGCCGTCGCCGCCCATCCGCTGGCCGGGCATGCCGGCGGCTACGGCTTCGAGGTGCCGCTGTTGCCCGCCGACTTCGTCAGCGACGAGGAGGGGACGGGCCTGGTGCACATCGCGCCCAGCCACGGTGCCGACGACTTCGAGCTCGGCCGGGTGCACGGCCTCGACGTGCCGGACACCGTGGCCGAGGACGGCAGCTACACCGACCAGGTGCCGGGCTTCGCGGGGCTGCACGTGTTCAAGGCGGCGGGCCCGGTGCTGGAGGCGCTGAGCCAGAAAGGGGCGCTTCTGGCGCACGGCAGCCTGGTTCACGCCTACCCGCATTCCTGGCGCTCCAAGGCACCCTTGATCTTTCGCGCCACGGCGCAGTGGTTCATCCCGATGGAGGGGGAACTGGGCTTGCGCGAAACCGCACTTCGGGCGATCGATGCCACCACTTTCGTGCCGAGCAAGGGGCAGAACCGGCTGCGCTCGATGATCGAGACGCGGCCCGACTGGTGCATCAGCCGGCAGCGCGCCTGGGGCGTGCCGATCGCCGTCTTCGTCGACAAGCAGAGCGGCGAGCCGCTGCGCGATCCCGAGGTCTGCGAGCGCATCGCCCGGGCCTTCGAGGCCGAGGGCGCGGATGCCTGGTGGACCCGCGACCCGCAGGACTTCCTCGGCGATGCCTATCGGGCGGAGGATTTCGAGAAGGTCGACGACATCCTCGATGTCTGGTTCGAATCCGGCTCGACCCATGCCTTCGTGCTGGAGCAGCGAGCGGAGCTGAAATGGCCGGCCGATCTCTACCTCGAGGGGTCGGACCAGCATCGCGGCTGGTTCCACTCGTCACTGCTCGAGAGCTGCGGCACGCGGGGCCGCGCCCCCTACGACACCGTCCTCACCCACGGTTTCGTCGTCGACGAGAAGGGTGAGAAGATGTCGAAGTCGAAGGGCAACGTCGTCTCGCCGATCGAGCTGATGAAGACCCACGGCGCCGACATCCTGCGCTTGTGGACCGTCTCCGCCGACTATGCCGAGGACATCCGCATCGGCAAGCAGATCCTGGACGGCATCGGCGACAACTACCGCCGGCTGCGCAATACCCTGCGCTACATCCTCGGCAATCTCGACGGCTTTCACGAGAGCGAGCGGCTGCCGTACGCCCAGATGCCGGAGCTCGAGCGTTGGGTGCTGCATCGGCTGGAAGAGCTCGACCGCCTGGTGAAGAGCTGCAATGCCAGCTTCGACTTCCCCAGGCTCTATTCCGCGATCCATCACTTCTGCGCGCTCGATCTCTCGGCCTTCTATTTCGACGTGCGCAAGGACAGCCTCTACTGCGATCCGGCGGACAGCCTGCGCCGCCGCGCGGCGCGCACCGTGCTCGATCAGCTGTTCCACTGTCTCACCCGGTGGCTCGCCCCGGTGCTCGCGTTCACCGCCGAGGAGGCGTGGCAGGCGCGTTTCCCCGCGGCCGAGGGCAGCGTCCACCTCGAGCTCTTTCCCGAGCTTCCCGAGGCGTGGCGCGATCCGGCGCTCGCCGCCCGCTGGGAGCGGGTCAGACGGGTCCGTCGGGTGATCACCGGAGCGCTGGAGGTCGAACGTAGCCAGAAGCGGATCGGGGCGAGCCTGCAGGCAGCGCCCGTCGTCTACGTCACCGAAGCCGACCGGATCGCGATCGGCGATCTCGACATGGCCGAACTCAGCATCACGAGCGACATCACGGTCGAGGTCGGCGAGCCGCCGGCGGCGGCCTACACCTTCGCCGAGGTGCCGGGGGTGGGGGTGGTGCCGCAGCTCGCAGCGGGTGAGAAATGCGGCCGCTGCTGGCAGGTGCGGCCCGAGGTCGGGGCACCGGGCGAGCTCTGCCGGCGCTGTGCGGCTGCCGTCACCGCCCGGGCCGCCTGAGGCACCACCGGTCGCCGGAGAACCGCCCCGCAATGACGGCAGCACCCGAGCCTGCGCCACGACACGCTCCCGGCACGACCGGCTGGCTGGGACCGCTGGTCTTCGCCGTGATCCTGACGCTCGATTTTCTGACCAAGCAATGGGCGCTCGCCACCCTCCTGAATGTCGGGCGGATCGAGGTGACGAGCTTTTTCAACCTGGTCCTCGTCTGGAACACCGGCATCAGCTTCGGCATGCTGCAGACGGACGGCGAGCTCGGTCGCTGGCTATTGATCGCGCTGGCTCTGGCGATCTGCGTCATTCTCCTCTTCTGGTTGCGATGGGAGCAACGACTGCCGTCGAAGATCGCCATTTGGTTGATTCTTGCGGGGGCCATCGGTAACGTCATCGACCGGGTCCGCTACGGTGCCGTGGTCGATTTTCTCGATTTCCACGCTTTCGGTTACCATTGGCCGGCGTTCAACGTGGCCGACAGCGTGATCGTGGTCGGTGCGGCGATTCTGGTCGTCGACAGCTTGTTCGGCGACCGGCGGACGCTAGGTCGTGAGGGGAAAGAAAAGTGAGGGCGGGAAAACGCGAGATCGGGGTCGGCAGAACCGAGCGGAGGGTTCGTCTATTCGGCAAATGGTTCGGCATCGTCGCGGTGGGTTTCGGCATCGTCGCCATGACCGCGTGCAGCGGCACGGTGCAAGATCGCCTCGGCATGACGCGGCGTGCCCCGGACGAGTTTCAGGTGGTGCGGCGCCAGCCGCTGGTGATTCCGCCCGACTACCGGCTGCCGGAGCCCGGCACGTCGAGCCCGGCGCAGCAGGCGGACACGGCCTCGCGCGATGCCCGGGCAGCGTTGTTCGGCGGGTTCTCGGAGGTGCCGGGGGTCGGCGCGACGGGGCCCAGCCAGGGCGAGCAGGTGCTTCTCGCGGCCGTGCCCGGCACTGCGATTCCGGATATCCGCGACATCATCTTGAGCGAGAACACCGAGCTCACCCAGCTCGACGAGAGCCGCTTTCTCTTCATTCTCGATTTCCAGCGCCGTGCGATGAGCGAGGGCCGGGCCGTCGAGAATCCCCTCGACCCGGCGGCCGAGGCGGCGAGGCTGGAGGCCGAGGGGGTCAGCGAGCGGGTGATCACCCGCCGCGTCGGCTCCAGCGTCGTGCAATAGCGGTCGTCGGCAGCAGACCGGCCGGCCGCAGCGGTGGCTCGGCTGCAGGCCGAACGACCATTTTCGAGACCGTCACAGCCATGGGGCAGAACGCGTGAGGAGTATGATCTTGGCGACAATGGCAGGGGTCCTGGCGATCGGGCTCGACCTCGACCCGGGGTCTGCGGCGGCCGCCGGCATGTTCCATCCCGACACCTTCACCCTCGACAACGGGATGGAGGTGGTGGTGATCGAGAACCACCGCGCCCCCGTCGTCTCGCACTGGGTCTGGTATCGGGTGGGCTCCGCCGACAGCCCGCTCGGCAAGTCGGGCCTGCCGCATTTCGTCGAGCACTTGATGTTCAAGGGCACGGAGGAGATCGCCCCCGGCGATTTCTCGAAGATCGTGGCCCGCCACGGCGGCCAGGACAACGCCATGACCTCGGCCGACTTCACCGCCTATTTCCAGAACATCGCGCGCGATCGGCTGGAGATGGTGATGGAGATGGAGGCCGACCGGATGGCCAATCTCCGCCTCGAGCTGCGCGACGTCGAGGCGGAGCGCGACGTCGTCCTCGAAGAGCGGCGCAGCCGCGTCGACAACCAGCCCTCGGCCCTGCTCGGCGAGCAGCTGAACGCCGCCCAGTACCTCCACCACCCCTATCGGCTGCCGATCATCGGCTGGTATCATGAGATCGAGAGCTACACCAAGGAGGATGCGCTGGCCTTCTACGAGGAGTGGTACGCGCCGAACAACGCGATCCTGATCGTCGCCGGTGCGATCACCGCCGATGAACTCCGGCCGATCGCCGAGCGCACCTACGGCGCCGTACCGGCGCGCGAGGTCCCCGAACGCACCCGGGTGCAGGAACCGCCGCACATCCTCGAGCGGCGGATCGAGCTGGCGCACGATCGGGTCGAGCAGCCGAGCCTGATGCGCTCCTATATCGCCCCCAGCTTCGCCACCGCCGACGGCAACGAGGCCTATGCCCTCGAGGTTCTCTCGGAGCTCTTCGGCACGGGCGGCACCAGCCGGCTCTACCGCTCGCTGGTCGTCGAGCAGGGCCTCGCGACGGGCGCCGGTGCCTACTATCGGGGCTCCAGCCTCGACCAGACGACCTTCCGCATCTACGCCAGCCCGCGTTCGGGCGGCGACCTCGACACGCTGGAAGCCGCGATCGACGCCGAGATTGCCGAGCTGCTCGACGAGGGTGTCGACGCCGCCGAGGTTGCCCGGGTCCAGCAGCGGATGATCGCCGAGGCGATCTATGCCCGGGACAGTCTCACCACGGCAGTGCGCGTCTTCGGCAGTGCGCTCACCACCGGCTCGAGCATCGAGGACGTCGAGGCCTGGCCCGAGCGGATCGCCGCGGTGACGCCCGAGGAGGTGATGCGAGCGGCGCGCAAGGTCTTCGACCGCACCCGGGCGGTCACCGCTCGCCTGGTCCCGGCCGGGCCGTCGGCCGCCGGTGCCGGTATCGCCAACGGATCAGCAGGATGATGCGCCTTGCCCAGTTCGATGACATCGCCCGCCTGGTCGGGTGCGCCCTCGCCGTCGCGGCTGCGGCCGTGATGCTGGTCCCGACGACAGCCACGATCGCCCGCGCCGAAACCCCGGTCGAGGAGGTCCGCACCGAGGCCGGCATGACCGCCTATCTGGTCAACGAGCCGGCCGTCCCGCTCTTGTCCGTCAGCTTCGAGTTCGAGGGTGGGGCGGCCGCCGACCCGGTCGGCCGCGAGGGCCTGTCGCGGATGGTGGCCGGGCTCTTGGACGAAGGTGCCGGCGAGCTCGACAGCTTGGCCTTTCGCACGCTGCTCGAGGATCAGGCGATCCGGCTGAGCTTCAGCCACGGCCGCGATGCGTTCTCGGGGCGGCTCTCGACCTTGAGCGAGAACCGCGAGCAGGCGTTCGAGCTGTTGCGCCTGGCCCTTGCCGAGCCGCGCTTCGATCCGGAGCCGGTCGAGCGCATCCGCCGGCAGATCGAGGCCGATATCCAGCGTCGGCGCAACGACCCGAGCAGCATGGCGGCTCTCGCCTGGTTCGAGGCGGCATTCCCCGAGCATCCCTACGGCCGGACCACGCAGGGTACCGTCGATTCGATCCGCGCCATCGAGGTGGCCGAGCTCCGCGCCTACGTCGCCGAGCGGCTGGCCCGCGGCAACCTGACGATCGGCGTTGCGGGTGACATCACCGCCGCCGAGCTGGCACCGCTGCTCGACCAGGCGTTCGGGCATTTGCCGGAGAGCGCCAGCCTGCCGGCGCTCGAGCCCACCACGCCCGAGATCGGCGAGACCCTGGTGCAGCGCATCGACGTGCCGCAGAGTGTCGTCACCTTCGGCCTGCCCGGCATCGCCCGTGACGACCCCGACTACTACGCGGCCTATGTCGCCAACTATATCCTGGGCGGCGGCGGCTTCGCCTCCAGGCTCACCGAGGAGGTGCGCGAGAAGCGCGGCCTCGCCTATTCGGTCTATTCCTACCTGATGGACACCGAGCTCGCGCCGTTGTGGATGGGCGGGGTGGCGACCCGGAACGATCAGGTCGGCCAGTCGATCGAGGTGATCCGGGGCGAGCTTCGGCGGATGGCCCAAGGCGACGTCTCGGCCGAGGATCTGGCCGACGCCCAGACCTATCTCACGGGGTCCTTCCCGCTCCGCTTCACCAGCAACGAGAACGTGGCGCGCATTCTGGTCGGCATGCAGACCAACGATCTCGGCCTCGACTATCTCGACCGCTACAGCGGCTATATCGAGGCGGTGACCCTCGACGACCTGCGACGGGTCAGTGCCCGCTTGTTCGCCGATGATCTCCTGGTCTCGATTGTCGGCGATCCGGTCGGCATCGAGGCGGTGCGCGAGATCGAGCCTGCCGACGGGCCCGGCGGGCGGGCGGCCGATGGTCGAACCGGTGGCGAGGGCTGAAGCCCGGATCGACGACGACGGGCCGGCGGCACCACGGATCCGCCGGCTGCCCGAAGCGCTGGTCAACCGCATCGCCGCGGGCGAGGTGGTCGAGCGGCCGGCCGCCGCGGTGAAGGAACTGGTCGAGAACGCTATCGATGCCGGTGCCCGGCGAATTACCGTCAGCCTCGAGGGGGCCGGCCGCCGGCTGATCCTGGTCGAGGACGACGGCTCGGGCATGCGCCGGGACGAGCTCCTGCTGGCGCTCGAGCGGCACGCCACCTCGAAGCTCCTGGACGACCAGCTGATCGACATTCGCAGCCTCGGCTTTCGCGGCGAGGCGCTGCCGTCGATCGGCTCGGTCAGCCGGCTCGGGCTGACCAGCCGCACCCTCGACGAGCCGCACGGCTGGCGGCTGCGCTGCGATGCCGGCGTGCTGCAGCCGCTCGAGCCCGCGGCCGCCCCCGTCGGCACCCGGGTCGAGGTGCTGGATCTCTTCTTCAACACGCCGGCGAGGCTCAAGTTCCTGAAATCCGATCGGCGCGAGCAGGAGCTGGTGCGCGACATCGTCGAGCGCCTCGCCATGGCGCATCCGGCGATCGCCTTCGCGCTCGAGGCCGAGGGTCGGCGGCTGCTCGACCTCGCGGCGGCGCCGCGGGCCGAGCGTCTGGCCTCCCTGCTCGGCCGCGAGGTGGTCGCCAATGCGCTCGAGATCGAGGCCGAGCGCGACGCTGCCCGGCTCTCCGGGCTCGCCGGTTTGCCGACGCTGAGCCGCAATCACGGGCGGCAGCAGTTTCTCTTCGTCAACGGCCGGCCGGTGCAGGATCGGCTGTTGAAGGGAGCGTTGCGCGCGGCCTACGCCGATCTGATCCCGCACGACCGGCAGCCGATCGCCGCCTTGTTCCTCGAGCTGCCGGTCGATGCGGTCGACGTCAACGTTCATCCGGCGAAGACCGAGGTGCGGTTCCGGGACGCCGGCGAGGTGCGGGGGCTGATCGTCGGTGCTCTGAAGCGGGCCTTGGCCGAGCACGGGCACCGCACCGCGTCGACCGTGAGTGCGGCAGCCCTCGGCCGGTTCACCAGCGGCGCCGGCCCCGAGGGCAGCTGGCTGCCGACGGGACGCCCGACGGGCGAACGGCCGCCGCCGGCTGCCGGGCTCGCCGAGGCCGCGACCGCCTGGCAGGCACCGGACCCCTTCGCTCCCGCGGCCTTCGATCTGGGGGCGCCGAGCGTGCGGCAGAACCCGCCCGGGTCCGAGGCCGTGGCCGCCGACTACCCGCTCGGGGTCGCCTGTGCGCAGCTGCACGACACTTTTATCGTGGCGCAGAGCCGGGGCGGGCTGGTGATCGTCGATCAGCACGCAGCCCACGAGCGGCTGGTCTACGAGCGGATGAAGGCGGCACTGGCGAAGGGCGAGATCGGGCGCCAGGCGCTGTTGATCCCCGAGGTGGTGGAACTCGCGGCGGCGGCACGGGCCCGACTCCTGGAGTGGGCCGACGATCTGGCGAGGCTCGGCCTCGTGCTCGAGCCCTTCGGCGAGGCGGCGGTGCTGGTCCGCGAGACCCCGGCGAGCCTCGGCAATCCGCCGCTGCCGCAGCTGCTCGACGACGTCGCGGCCGATCTCGCCCGGCTCGACGCGGCCTTGCCGCTCGAGCAGGCGCTGTTGCGGGTCGTCGCGTCGATGGCCTGTCACGGCAGTGTGCGGGCCGGGCGACGGCTCACCGGCGAAGAGATGAACGCCCTCTTGCGCGACATGGAGGCGACCGCACATTCCGGACAGTGCATCCACGGCCGGCCGACCTGGGTGGCCCTCGCCAGGGCGGACATCGAGCGGCTCTTCGGGCGTCGTTGAAAACGTCTTCGAAACGGCCGGGAAAGGACTGGTCCGGTTTGCCCGGCTGGGCTAACTGAGGGCTGGAAACGCTTTGACGGAGCTACGATGACCTACGTCGTGACGGAAGCCTGCATCAAGTGCAAGTACATGGATTGTGTCGAGGTCTGCCCGGTCGACTGCTTCTACGAGGGCGAGACGATGCTGGTGATCAATCCGGACGAGTGCATCGATTGCGGGGTATGCGAGCCCGAATGCCCGGCCGAGGCCATCCTGCCCGACACCGAGAGCGAGGCGGAGAAATGGCTCGAGCTCAACCGGGAATATTCGACCGGCCCGTGGCCGAATATCACCCGCAAGGGCGAGCAGCCGGCCGACGCCGACGAGTACAAGGATGTGCCGGGCAAGTTCGAAAAGTACTTCACCGCCAACCCGGGTAGTGGCAGCTGAGGGTTTCGTCGCCGCCTTGCAACACTGTGATTGCGCCAGCTCTCCGGCTGCGACTTAACGTCTCTTAACCCTTCGGTCACGCGGCAGCGAAGGTCGGCTGCAACGCAAATCTGGCTTTTTTGGCAAATTTGTGTTAATGACGCGCGGCTGTGATGGAACAAAGGGTGAGCAAGCCCTCGGCCTGGCCCTCGGCGCCGCTGATCGTGCACGCATCGCCGCATCGAATCGCTTCGGTGCGGAGATTTTTTTCGTGCGCCCTAGCGAAAGTGCCCGGGCCGGTTGGTCTATCCGGCTAGAGGCAACAACAGGTTTGCGGAGAAACGGCCCGATGGCAAAGGAATTGGCATACGACGTCGGTGACTACATCGTCTACCCCAGCCACGGGGTCGGGCAGATCACCAACATCGAGAAGCAGACGATCGCCGGGATCAGCCTCGAGATGTACGTCGTGTCGTTCGAGAACGAGAAGCTGATCCTGCGCGTGCCGGTCGACAAGGCACCCAATTCCGGCATGCGCAAGCTCAGCAGCCGCGAGAAGATCCAGTCGGCCCTCGACGCATTGAAGATCCGGACCCGGCCGCGGCGCAACATCATGTGGAGCCGGCGCGCCCAGGAGTATGAGGCAAAGATCAATTCCGGTGATCCGGTCTCGATCGCCGAGGTCGTGCGCGAGCTGCACCGCGCCGACGACACCGACCAGTCCTACAGCGAGCGGCAGATGTACCGCGCCGCGCTCGAGCGGCTCGCCCGCGAGGTCGCGGCCATCGACTCGGTCGACGAGGCGGTGGCGACCAAGAAGCTCGAGAAGGTCCTGCTCGCGGCTGCTGCCTGAGCCTTTTTCCTCGGTCTGCCGAAACGGGGCTCCCGCCGAAAGGTGCCGGAGCCCCTTTTTCTCGGGCTGCGGTCGAGCCCGGCGCGCGCCGCGATTTCGCCCGCCGGTTGGACTTGCACCGTGTCTCGCCGACCAGCTAGCTCTGTGGTCGTCATGGTGAGGCAGGCAGCCGTGGCGCTCGGTGGTTGTTGACCTTCGAACGAGGAGATCGAGGTGGCCAGGAAAACGTCGCGGCCGGCATGGATTGCCGGTGCCGCGCTGATCGGATTTGCCGTGGCATTCGCTGCGCAGGCCGACGAATACGCTCAATATCGTGATTTCTTCGAGCCGCTGCCGGCGATGCCGCCGCTGCCGGCCGAGAACTCGATGAACCAAGCCCGGATCGACCTCGGACGCATGCTGTTTTTCGAGCCCCGGATCAGTGCCTCGGGTGTCATCTCGTGTGCGACCTGCCACAATCCGGCCCTGGGCTATACCGACCGGATCCCGCGGGCCGTCGGCCACGACGGCCAGATCGGCGAGCGCAACACGCCCACCGTGTTAAACTCGGGCTTTTTCGGCGCGCAGTTCTGGGACGGCCGTGCCGCCACGCTCGAGGAGCAGGCGCTGGGGCCGATCGAGGCCGAGGTCGAGATGGCGATGCCGCTCGAACAGGCGCTCGAGCGGATCACCGAATTCGACATCTATGTCGAGCGGTTCCACGCTGCCTTCCCCGGCGACGACGATCCGGTCCATGCCGACAACGTCGCCCTGGCCCTGGCCGCCTTTCAGCGCACGCTCAACACGCCGAACTCGCCGATCGACCGCTGGCTGTTCGGTGACGACGGGGCGATGACGGAAGCGCAAAAGCGCGGCATGGTGGCGTTCGTCGAGCGTGGCTGCCTCGCCTGCCACGCCGGGCCCGCCTTCACCGACAGCCAGTTCCACAACATCCAGACCCCGGGCTCGACCGATGTCGGCCGTTTCCTGGTGACCGGTGAGGAGCAGGACCGGCACGCCTTCAAGACGCCGACCCTGCGCAACGTCGCCCTGACCTACCCCTATTTCAACAACGGCGAGGTGGCGGCGCTGGACCAGGCGATCGTCGTCATGGGGCGGGAGATGCTCGGCGTCGAGCTCGAGGGCCAGGAGCTCGAGGATCTCGTCGCCTTCATGCACGCGCTGACCGGCGAGATCCCCGACTTCCCGGTGCCGGCACTGCCCTGACCACGCGACACCGCACGGCCCGGCACGTCCGGGCCGTGCGGCTGGACGCCGGGCGTGCACGCTGCCATGCGGCTGAGACGCGGGCGACGCTCACAGTCGGGTGGCTGGCGGTGGCGGTGCGGGGTCATGACGAGGATCCGCCGTGGGGTTTGTTGCCGATGGGTGAAGCCCGGTTGCGGACCGCGGGCTCGATACCGGTTCGTGCGAACTCGTCGCCTTTGAAGAGCAGCGGCAAGCCGCTCTCTTTGCCCAGCGCACAGGCGAAGCAATCGCCGACATTCAAACCGGCCGGATGGCGCCCTTGGCCGAACTCGGCACAGGCGAGACGCGCCGATCGCGTCCGGCCCAGCGACACCGGCTGCACCGCGATTCGCGTCGAGGCCATTGGCTGCAGCAGCGAGATGGCCAGCACGGCCGACGTGTCGACGATCACGCCGGCAAGCCGTCATCGTCGTAGAGGTCCCTGTGATCGGCCGAGTGCCCGACCGTGCCGAGCGCTGCCCGCACCCGGCGCGCCGCGGCCAAAATCGCCTCGCCGCTGCGATCGGCCGCCCTCGCGGCTCGCTCTTGCTCGATTTGCTCGAGCCGTGCGGCGAGAGCGTCGCGGACGACAGCGGTGAGGCTCTTGCCGGTCAGGGCGGCGAGCCGCCGTGCATCACCATGGGCGGTTTCGTCCTCGATGTTCAGCGCCATAGCGATCGCCAATTTCCACCATGTTTTTGAACAAAGGGTAGAATTGTCGATCTCCGGTCGGGGTCCGGCCGCTGGAGCCGGGGGAACCGCACAGCTGCTCTGGGCGTTCTTCAGACGAGCGAGCCGATCCACCCGGGCTGTGGACGTTGGTCTGTGCCGCGTGCCGCCCCGAGCTCTATTGGAGGACGATCATGTTGCAACAGCGAACGATGCGGCCACGCGGTGTCGCCTTGGCTTTCTGCCTCTGCCTCGCGGCATTGCCGGCCGCAGCCCAGGATGAGCCCGCGGACGACGCGCTGCCGGCGGAGGGCAGCCGTGCGGTTTCGGTCTTCGCCCTGATGGAGTTGCCCGTGGTCACCGCCGACGGCGAGGCGCTCGGCGAGCCCTGGGATTTCATCGTGGATCCCCGGGACGGACTGGTGAAGTTCCTCGTCGTCGAGCGTACCGAGGACATTCTCGGGGTCATCCCCGGCGGCTGGTTCCGGGTCGCCGTGCCGTGGCATCGTCTCGGTCTCGAAGACGGTGCCCGCGAATTCGTCGTCGACATGACGGTCGAGGAATTCGAGGCGATGCCGACCTGGGAGGGGGAGCGGGCCGAAGGCGGGATGATGGGTGCGGCGCCGATCGGCGAGCGGCCCGATCAGGAGTCGATGACGACGGACTGACGCTCGACCGTCTCCCAGCGCCGGGTCAGGGCACTTCGTGCGATCGCCTCGCACACGGCCTCGACCCGGTGACCTTCGACGAAGTCGGGCCAGGCCGGCGTGCCGGTGGCGATGGCCTCGAGCAGGTGCGCTGCTTCGACGACTTTGAGGTCGTTGAAGCCGAGGCCGTGACCCCAGCCCGGCGTGAAGCGGGCGAAGGGCGGATGCGGCGGGCCGGTCAAGATGGTGCGAAAGCCGTTGTCGTCGGCGCGCCCGTCGGGCCTGAAGAGCTGGATCTCGTTGAACCGTTCCTGGGTGAAGCGCAGGCCGCCCTGCCGGCCGTAGAGTTCGACATCGATGCCGTTCTTGCGGCCCCAGGCGATCCGCGAGCAGCCGATATGGCCGATGGCGCCACCGGCGAAACGAACCAGCACCTCGGCGACGTCGTCGTTCTCGACCGGCCGCAGCCGTCCCGCGGCATCAAGGCGCTCGGCGATCACCGTCGAGAGCACGGCGGAGACGTCGGTGATCGGCCCGACGAGGAAGTGTGCCAGGTTGACGAGGTGGCTGCCCATGTCACCCAAGGCCCCGGTCCCGGCCTCGGCGATTTTGCAGCGCCAGGAGAACGGAAAGTCGGCCGGCCCCATGAAGTCCTCGTCGAAGATCGCCCGGAAACAGGTGACCGGCCCGAGTTCACCCTCGGCCACGAGCTTCTTCGCGAACGCCATGGCCGGCGAGCGGATGTAGTTGTAGCCGACGAGGGTCGTGGTCCCCGCCGCGTCTGCCGCCGCCACCAGCTCCGCCGCATCGGCGGCGGTCGAGGCCAGGGGCTTCTCGCACCAGACGTGCTTGCCGGCAGCCAAGGCGGCGAGCGCCATCTCCTTGTGCAGGATGTTGGGCGTGGTGATCGAGACGAGCTCGACCGCAGGGTCGGCAACCAGCTCGCGCCAGTCGGTGGTCGCTCTGGCGAAGCCGAAGCGCGCGCGGGCAGCCTCGGCGGCATCTGCCGTCACGTCGGCCACCAGCTCGAGCCTCGGCCGGAGCTCGGGCTCGAAGGTGTGGCCGACGCCGATGAGCGCCTGCGCGTGGCAGGCCCCCATATAGCCCGTGCCGATGACCCCGCAGCCGATCGTGCGGGCTGCGCTCACACCGTGCCGCCGAGCTCGGCCGAGAGGTCCTGCAGCTCCTTGCCGCCGGCCATCAGGTTCTGCAACTCCTCGAGGTTGACCTCGTCCTTCGTGTAGGTGCCGAGCGTCTGGCCGCGATTGAGCACGGTGAAGCGGTCGCCCACGGCGTGCGCATGGCGGACGTTGTGGGTGATGAAGATGACGCCGAGGCCCTTCTGCTTGACCTGGAAGATGTACTTCAGGACCATCGAGGTCTGTCGCACGCCCAGGGCCGAGGTCGGCTCGTCGAGGATCAGCACCTTGGCCCCGAAATAGACGGCGCGGGCGATCGCCACGCATTGCCGCTCGCCGCCGGAAAGCGTGCCCACGGCCTGTTCCGGGTCGCGCACGTCGATGCCGATGCGTTGCATCTCCTCGCGGGCCACCCGGTCGGCTTCGGCGAAGTCGAAAAAGCGCAACGGCCAGATGCCCTTGGTCGGCTCGCGACCCATGAAGAAATTGCGGGTGATCGACATCAAGGGGATCATTGCGAGGTCCTGGTAGACCGTGGCGATGCCGGCATCGAGCGCGTCGCGCGGGCTCTGGAACTCGACCGGCCGGCCGTCGACCTTGAAGGTGCCCGTACTCGGCTTGTGCACCCCGGCCAGCGTCTTGATCAGGGTCGACTTGCCGGCCCCGTTGTCGCCGAGCAGGCAGTGCACCTCGCCGCGATAAACGTCGAGGCTGACCCCGGCCAAGGCGATCACCGAGCCGAAATGCTTGGTGATGTTGTCGACCTCGATCAGTGGTGTCCCGGTTGCGGCCGCGGCGTGCGGACGGGCGGTTTCGCGAACGGCGGCAGTAGCCATCTCAACGCTCCCCGGTCGCACGCTTGCGCACGATATTGTTGAAGAAGACCGCCATGAGCAGCATCCCGCCGAGGAACACGAGATACCAGTCCTGGTCGATCTGCGTGTAGGTCAGCCCGATCAGCACCATGCCGAAGATGATCGCCCCGAAAAAGGCGCCGATCACCGAGCCGTAGCCGCCGGTCAGGAGGCAGCCGCCGATGACGGCCGCGATGATCGCCTCGAACTCCTTCTGGAAGCCGCGCCTGGCATCGGTGCTGCCGGTGTCCATGACGGTGAGGATGGCGACCAGTGCTGCACAGCAGGCGGTGGTGACGAACAGCGCCGTCTTGATCCGGGCGACCGGCACGCCCGAGTTGCGCGCCGCATTCTGATCGCCGCCGGCAGCGAAGATCCAGTTGCCGACGCGGGTGCGGGTCAAGACGACGGTGCCGACGGCGGCGAGGCCGAGAAACCAGATGATGTCGACCGGGATCCCGGTGACCTTGGGCATGCCGCTCGCGAAGGTATCGATCATGCCGCGCTCGGCGAGCCAGGCGAAGAGGCCCTGGAAGGCCTGCCCGGAGAAGAGGGGCGCGAGAGCACTGTCGGCCACCGCCTCGCGAATGCCGCGCATCTGCGTCGACCCGCCGGTGGCCCATTTGAGCCCGACCAGGGTCAGGCCTCTGAAGATGAAGAGAAAGGCGAGGGTGACGATGAACGAGGGCAGGCCGGTGCGCAGCACGATCTGCCCGTTCAAGGCCCCGAACGCCGCCGCCATGGCGAAGGTGACGAGGAGCGCCAGCAGCAAGGGCAGTTGCAGCACGGTGACCGCGGTGCCGAAGATCAGCCCGGCGAAGGCCACCATCGAGCCGACCGAGAGGTCGAACTCGCCACCGACCATGAGCAGCGAGGCACCGATCGCGAGGATGCCGAGCTGCGCCGCCGGCGACATGAAGGTGAGCACGCCCGAGAGCGTGAACATCTGGCTCGACGCCATGCTCCAGAAAAACACCGAAACGAGGATCAGCCCCGCCAGCGCCCCCAGCTCCGGACGCCGCATCAGGCGCGTCAGCGCCGATGCCTGCTTCAGCCGCTCGTCGCCTGTCGCAACTGCCATGCCCGCCTCCCTCGGCGTTCGTTGTCGGCGTTCAGGTCGAGGGCGGGATCGACCGCGAGCCGGCCGATCCCGCCGGACCGTCAGCGAGGCTCAGCGAATACCCTGAGCACTGAGCTCGACCACCATCGGCGCCTCGTCGGCCGTCACCAGGTTCGGGCCGGACGGCACGTCGCCACCGGGCATCAGCCCGTAGCGGTCGTTGAGCGCCAGGAAGGCCACCGGCAGGTAGCCCTGCAGGAACTGCTGCTGGTCGATGGCGAAGGCGGCCTTGCCCTCGGCCACCGCCTCGAGGAAGCTCGCCGAAAGGTCGAAGGAGGCGATCAGGATCTCGTCGGTGCGGCCCAAGGCATCGATCGCCTCGACCGTCGGCTCGCCGGCGAGCGGGGCACCCAGGGTCATGATCGTGTCGATCTCGGGATCGCTCTCCACCGATGCCGTGACCTTGGCGCCGATCTCGGCCGGATCGTTGGTCGTCGGCAGCACGGTCACCGGTTGGCCGAAGCCGTCGGCGAAGCCTTCGCAGCGCAGATCGAGGGCGACATTGCCGACCTCGTGGTTGACGCAGAGGCCTTTGGTCCCACCCATCTCGGCGAGCCGGGCGCCGGCGATCTCGCCGGCGTCGTACTCGGACTGCCCGACATGCAGGAGCGCCCCGAGCTCGGCCGCGACGTCCGAGCCCGAGTTCATCGAGATCACCTTGATTCCGGCGTCGACCGCACGCTGGATCGACGGGCCCAGCGCATCGGCATCGGGGATCGAGACGACCAGGCCGAACGGCTCCTGGTTGACCGCGGCGTCGATCAACTGACCCATCGCCACCATGTCGAAGGTCTCGGGGGCCCGATAGTCGACATCGACGCCGTAGTCCGAGGCGGCTTCCTCGACGCCGTTCTTGACCACCGACCAGAACGGATCGGCGGCCTGGCCGTGGCTCACCACGATGATGTTGGTCTCGGCCATGGCGGTGCCGGCCATCAGGGCGCCGGCCAAGACGGCAGCGCCCGCGGTTTTCGTCATCGTCATTCTAACCTCCCGGTTGTCTGCGCAGAGCGCCACCGCCCGTACCGGATCAGACGACCAGTTCGGAACGGCGTTTCCATCTGCTTGCCAATATGGAATGCACATTCTATCCAGTTGATCAAGAGGCTTGGAACAAGAATTCCGAACGACCGATCGATGGAACGAATGTGCCGGGCATGAAACAAATGTCATCGAACCCGCTGGCAACCCCACCGGACAGCTTCGCCGATCTGGAGCAGCTGATCGCGGCCCGCCATGCCGGGCTGAGCTCGCGGCTCAAGGACATCGCCGTCTTCGCCTTGGCGAACCCCAACACCATCGCCCTCGAGACGGTGGCGACCGTGGCCGAACAGGCGGGCGTGCCGCCCTCGGCGCTGGTGCGTTTCGCCCAGGCGCTGGGCTTCGACGGCTTCAGCGACATGCAGCGGCTGTTTCGCCTGCGCCTGGTCGAGCAGATGCCGTCTTATGCCGATCGCCTGGCGCAGCGCGAAGGGGCCGAACCCGGCGCCGGCGACACGCTCGACCAGCTGGCCAACGCCGCCCACCGGGCGATCGACGACCTCGTCGCCGAGACGCCGCGCGAGGTGCTGGCGCAAGCGGCGACCCAACTCGCCCGGGCCCGGCGGATCGACATCGTCGCCCAGCGCCGCAGCCTACCGGTCGGGACCTACCTGCTCTACGGCCTCTTGAACCTCGAATTGCCGGCCCGGCTGCTCGACAACCAGGGCGGCATGCTCGGCCCCTGCCTGCGCTCGCTCGACCCCGCCGACGTGATGCTCGCCGTGAGCTTCAAGCCCTATGCGCCGGAGACGCTCGAGGCTGTTCGTGCCGCCGCCGAGCGCGGCCTCGAGGTCGTGGTCGTGACCGACCTGCCGGTCAGCCCGCTCACCGCCTTCGGCAAGCCCACCCTCTTCGTCCGCGACGCCGAACTGCAGCAGGTCCGCTCGCTGGCCGCCGCCATGTGCCTCGCCACCTGCCTCGTCATCGAGACCGGCCACGAACTCGTCGCCCGCCGCAGCCGGCAGAAGGAATAGACGTTCCAATCTTGCGCCGGGCTGGAATGTATGTTTCGTTGACGGTGGCAGGGACGGATAAAGGGAGGCCGCAACAGATGTCCGGCACAACGCTCGATGTCGTCACCATCGGCCGCTCGTCGGTCGATCTCTACGGCGAGCAGGTCGGCGGCAGGCTCGAGGACATGTCGAGCTTCGCCAAGTATGTCGGCGGCTGCCCGACCAACATCGCCGTCGGGACGGCCAAACTCGGGCTGAACTCGGGCCTGATCACCGCCGTCGGCGACGAGCACATGGGCCGCTTCGTTCGCGAAGAGGTCGAGCGCTGGGGCGTCGATACGCGCTTTCTCAAGACCGACCCCGAGCGGCTCACCTCGCTCGTCGTCCTCGGCATTCGCGACCGGCACACCTTCCCGTTGATCTTCTTTCGCGAGAACTGCGCCGACGGTGCCCTCGAGCCCGCCGACATCGACGAGACCTACATCGCCGGTGCCAAGGCCGTGGTGGTCACCGGCACGCACTTCTCCCGGCCCAATCTCGACGCCGCCTCGCGTAAAGCCGCCGAGACGGCGAGGGCCGCCGGCCGCAAGGTCGTTTTCGACATCGACTACCGTCCCGTCCTCTGGGGCCTCACCGGCCACGGGCTCGGCGAGGAACGCTTCGTTGCGAGCGAGCGGACCACCGCGCACCTGCAGACCATCCTCCCACTCTGCGACGTCGTCGTCGGCACCGAGGAGGAACTGCACATCGCCGGCGGCACCACCGACACGCTGGCTGCCATCCGGAAAGTCCGCGAACTCGCGCCCGAGGCCCTCGTCGTCTGCAAGCGGGGGCCTATGGGCTGTGTCGTCTTCGACAGCACGATCCCCGACGACATCGAGGCCGGCATCCAGGGCCCGGGCTTCCCGGTCGAGGTCTACAACGTGCTCGGCGCCGGCGACGCCTTCATGTCCGGCTTCCTGCGCGGCTATCTCCGCGACCTGCCGCTCGACGAGTGCTGCAGGCTCGCCAATGCCTGCGGCGCCTTCGCCGTCTCGCGCCACGGCTGTGCACCCGCGATCCCGTCCTGGACCGAGCTCGAGCACTTCCTCGAGCACGGCTCGGCCGTGCGGGCACTCAGGAAGGACCCGGTGCTGGAACGCCTGCACTGGAGCACCAATCGCGAGCGGCACTGGCCGCAGGTCCTGGCCTTCGCCTTCGACCACAGGAGCCAGCTCGAGGCGATGTGTGACGCGGCCGGCGTCGACCACGCCCATATCCCCTATTTCAAGGGCCTCTGCCAACAGGCGATCGAGGCCGTGCGGGGCGACCGCAGCGACCTCGGCCTGCTGCTCGATGGCCGTTACGGCGAGGAGGCGCTCGCCAAGGCCACGGGGCAGGGTTTGTGGATCGGCCGGCCGATCGAGCAGCCGGGCTCGCTGCCGCTGCGCTTCGACGACGGCCCCGATCTCGGCCGCGTGCTCAGGGAATGGCCGCGCGAGCACTGCGCCAAATGTCTCGCCTTCTACCACCCGGACGATCTGCACGCGCTGCGCCGCGCGCAGCAGGAGAGCCTCCTGGTCCTCCAGGATGCCGCGCGCAGCACCTGGCACGACCTCCTGATCGAGATCATCGCCAGCAAATCCGGCCTGCCGGTCGACGAGCAGACCACCGCCCGCGCCATCCGCCAGCTCTACGCCGCCGGCCTCTATCCCGACTGGTGGAAGCTCCCCGACCCCGAGAGCGATGCCGGCTGGATCGCCATCGCCGAGGCGATCGAGAGCCACGACCCGCACTGCCGCGGCGTGCTCCTGCTCGGCCTCGACGCCCCCGAGGCCGAGCTCGAAGCCGCCTTCCGGCGAGCCGCGAGCCACCCCATCTGCAAGGGCTTCGCCGTCGGCCGCAGCATCTTCGGCGGCCCCGCCGAGGACTGGCTGAACGGCCGCATCGACGATAAACAGGCGATCACCCGCATGGCAGCCTCCTACAGCCGACTGATCGCCGCCTGGGACAAGGCGAGGGAAGGAACAGCCTGATGTCCGAACTCATCTTGAAGAACCACGCCCCCGATGCCACAGGCCTCGTCCACGAGGTGACGCCCGAAAGCGCGGGCTGGGGCCATGTCGGCTTTGCCGTCTATGAGCTCGCCCCGGGCCGGCGCCTGGAGCGGGCAGGGGACGACGACGAGCATTGCCTGGTGATCCTCTCGGGCACCTGCACCGTCGAGGCCGGCCCCGAGATCTTCCGCACGATCGGCGGCCGCGAAAGCCCGTTTCAGGGCAAGCCCACCGCCGTCTACATTCCCTATCGGACCGCCTGGGCCGTCATCCCCGAATCCGACCTCGAACTCGCCGTCTGCAGTGCTCCCGGCGGCGGCGACCACAAGATCCGGCTGATCCGCCCCGAGGACGTCGCGACCTCGACCCGCGGCCGCGATACCAACACCCGCCACGTCGCCGACATCCTCCCCGAAACCGCGCCCGCCCACTCGCTTCTCGTCGTCGAGGTGATCACCCCTTCCGGCTGCTGGTCCTCCTACCCCAGCCACAAGCACGACACCGACAACCTGCCGCACGAATCCAAGCTCGAGGAAACCTATTACCACCGCTTCGACCCGCCGCAGGGTTTCGGCTTCCAGCGGGTCTACACGGATGATCGAACCCTCGACGAAACCATAACCATCGAAGACGGCGACGTCGTCATGGTCCCACGTGGCTACCACCCCTGCGGCACCGCCCACGGCTACGCGCTCTACTACCTCAACGTGATGGCCGGGCCGAAGCGGGTGTGGAAGTTCAACACCGAAGAGTGTCATCGCTGGCTGTTGGGTTGAGGGCGAGGGTCAGAAGAAGAAGAGCAATGTGGGGAGGCTGGCCTCCCCACGCCCCTCCGTTACTTGGGGCAGGGGGCAGGACTGCGCCGTCCTGGATGCCGTGTCCGGCCCTTCGATAGGTCGGTCGAGCAGGCGAAAGTCGTCTTTGTCGCGGCAACCGCCCCATGCCCTTGCCGAGTTACGAATAAGGTGTAAAGCTGGCAAAACGACGAGCTATGGATCACGTGTTGCCGGACACGCCGGACGTGACCACCTCGCCTCAACGGGCGATTTCTAGGGGGAAATTGGATGGATCAGGATCGCGAAGAACGCGTTCGGGCGCGAGCGTACGAGATATGGGAGCGTGAGGGCCGGCAGGAGGGTGGTCACGAGTCCCATTGGCAACAGGCGGAGAAAGAACTTCGAGAAGAGGAAGCCGGTGAGCCGCAACAGGAGGAAGAGGCAACGGCCGAGCCCGAGCCCACGGCCGCGACACCGAAACGCAAGCGGCGCGTGCAGGCGAGCTGACCTCCGCCGGTCCGCGGCTGCCTCCGGGGAGCGATAACGAGGTAGCCGTCCGCTTCTCGGAGCAACCCGGCTTATAGTCCAGCGCGGCATTTCTCATCGTCGTCACCGTCCAGGCTGCAGAAGGCGACGCAAGCTGTGAAATGCCCCCTCGGCAAGAACGGCGAGACCCAACCCGGCACCGCCACTTCGACCCTGGAGCGCGGCCCGCTGACCATCCTCGTGCGCCACGCCGGGCGCAAATCTGCGCCAATTGCGGCGAGCAGTACATCGACGAAGCCACGACCGAAGAAGCCCTGAACCAGGCCGAAGCTACTGCGCGACAAGGTGTTACTGTGCAAGTGCGCGAATTCGCGGCCGCGTGACCCAATCGTGAAATCGAGATCGAAGCAGACTTGGCTGGCCATGGCGATGTTCTTGTCGGGCGGCTCGATGGCACCACCACGTCACTGTCCTATCGACTTGAAAAATCGTCGAAAACAGGTGGCCGAAACCTTCAACTGACGAGGCCCGAGCTGCTGATCTGCATCGCAGCCGAAAGTGAACTTCAGCTCATTCTACCTGTCCGCCCTCGGCGATACCACCGACGTTCACCCCGCCACTCCGACAAAGGACCGGATGGGCGCGGGAAGGCGTGCCTTCCCGCATTCTTTCTTCCTTTATCCGAGGCGCGGGTTTCGACCTTCGCCCGCCCATAGTTGGCTGCGCTCACCCAATCGGCTCGCTCGCGTGGCTCGCAAGACAGCTCCCGTTTCAACCACCCGCCCCGAAATCCTCGCGAAATCGGTCGATCTGGTGCATGCGTTCGTGGAGGATCGTGACGATGCCGATGTCGCCGCCCTCGAGTCGGCGCCAGTAGACGAAGTGGTGCCGGTAGCGGCAGACGTAGCCGTCGACGCCGAAGGCGGCGGGGACGGGGCGGGAGAGGATGGCGTGGCTTTCGATTTGGGCGAAGGCTTCGAACAGACCCTCGATATAGCGCTCGGCCTGGGCGTCGCCCCAGCGGTCGCGCGTGTAGCGGAAGATCTCGTCGAGGCGATGTGAGGCCGCGCGCTGGATGCGGACGGCCATGTCCTCAGCGCCGGTTGCGGGCGATGACGTCGGCGGCGGTCAGGGGCTCGAAAGTGTCGTCGGCTGCGGCGAACGCGTGCTGCAGTTCGGCCTTCAGCCGCTCGAAGGCCTCTCGCTCCACGCGTTCCTTGTCGCGGCGGATCAGGTCGCGGATGTACTCGCTGACATTCTCGTAGCGCCCGTTTTCGCCGACGTTCGATGCCACGAATTCGGCGAGCGCACCCCCGACGCGCACGGTCATGGTCGTTTGCGCCAATCCTTGTCTCCCGCAGCCATTCGTCTTCAACTTCACCAATATCGCACACGGCACAAGGTCGAGCAACAAGGCCGACCCGACCACCACCACCGCAAAGGACCGGATGGGCGCGGGAAGGCGTGCCTTCCCGCTCTCTTCCTTCCTCCGGTCCGCTTGCCCCACGGGCCGGATCGGCCTAAGCGCGCTTTTCTTCGTCCGTTTCGAGGAGGGCAGGGGTCTTGGCGGCCGGTGCGTTGCGGGAATCGTTCAGGCTGGCCTGGCCGCTGGTGCTTTCCAACCTTTCCGTGCCGCTGCTCGGCATGGTGGATACGGCGGTGGTCGGGCGGTTGCCGGAGCCTTATGCGCTGGGCGGGGTGGCGCTGGGGGCCAATCTCACCTCGGCCGTCTATTTCGCCTTCGGCTTTCTGCGGATGGGGACGACAGCACTGACCGCCCAGGCGCTGGGTGGCGGTCATGTCGTCGAGATTCGGGCTGCGGCCTGGCGCGCCTTTCTGCTGGCGGCCGCTATCGGTGTGTTGTGCGTTCTTGCGGTCCCTCTGGCGCTCGCCGCCGGCAGTGCCGCCTTCGCGCCCGAGCCCGCCATCGACGCCGAGTTCCGTGGCTATCTGCAGATCCGCCTCTTGGCTGCGCCCTTGGCGCTGGCCAATGCCGTCACGCTGGGCTGGCTGCTCGGCATGCAGGACAGCCGCGGGCCGCTGCTGCTGCTGATCGCCACCAACCTGGTCAATGCGGTCCTCGACGTGGTTTTCGTCTGGGGTCTCGGCTTCACCGCCCCGGGCGTGGCCCTTGCCACGGTCATCGCCGAGGCGTTCGGCTTGGCACTCGGCCTCTGGCTGATCCGCCGGCGGCTCGCGGCGCTGGCCGAGGGCGCGCGGCCCGGCTGGCCCGACATTCTCGCCCTCGGCCCGTTCCGGCGGCTGTTGCGGATCAACCGCGACCTTTTTTTGCGCACCATCGTCCTGCAGGCGGCTTTCTTGAGCTTCATGGCGTTGGCCTCGCGGCAGGGGCCGGTGGTGCTGGCCGCCAATGCCATCCTGATGCACTTCTTCATGCTCGCCTCGCACGGCCTCGACGGCTTCGCCTATGCTACCGAAGCGATGGTCGGCCGCGCCGTGGGTGCGCGGAACGCCACGGCGCTCCGCGAAGCGGCCCGCGCCGGCTTCGTCAATGCCGGCATTCTCGCCGTCCTGATCGGTCTGGGTTTCTGGCTCGCCGCGCCCTGGATCGTCGGCCTGTTGACCGCTATCGAGACCGTCCGGGCCACCGCACTGGACTATCGCCTCGTGGTCGCGATCCTGCCGGTGATCGCAATCTGGGCTTTTCTGTTCGATGGCATCTTCATCGGGGCCACCCGCACGGCCGAGTTGCGCAACGCCATGCTCGCCTCGATCGCGGTCTACGGGCTGGCGGCTGCAAGCCTCGTGCCGAGCCTGGGCAATCCGGGCTTGTGGGCCGCGATGCTGGTGTTTCTCGGGTCGCGCGGGCTTTTCCTGGGGCTGCTCTACCGCCGCGCCGGTTTCGGCGCGTCGTTTGCGGGCGGTGCTGCACCCGGCTGACGGCCGAAGGGGGCCCAGAGGAGCCGGACGAAACCGCGATCGCGCATCCGCTCGACCCCGATCTTCATCTCGGCGAAGCGTTCGGTCGAACTCTTCGAGCGGAAGAGCCGGTCCCAGAAGCTGAAGATGGTGCCGTAATTGCTGTCCGTATCCGCGCGGATCGCGTGGTGGTGCACCCAGTGGATCGAAGGCGTGATGATGACTTTGGCAAGCGGCCGCTCGAGCCAGCCGGGGATCTCGGCGTCCGAGTGGTGGAAGATGGCGGATGCCAGGACCAGGGCCTCGAAGACGATGACGGCGGTGAGCGAGATGTCGAAGGCGACGATCACCACCGCCCGGACCAGGGCGGAGAGCACCACCTCGCCGAAATGAAAGCGCACCGCACTGGTGGTGTCCAAAAGCTCGTCCAGGTGGTGCACCTGGTGAAAGCGCCAGAGGATCGGGAACTCGTGGTTCGCCCGGTGCCACCAGTAGATCCAGAGATCGAGGATCAGGATGTCGACGACGAGGCCCCACCAGCCGTCGAGGAAGGCGGGGCGCAAGCCGAACGAGAAGCCGCTGGCCCAATAGGTGACGGGGATGACGATCAGCGGCGAGAGCAGCGCGTTGAGGCTGAACAGCCCGACATTCTTGGTGAGCCGGCGCCAGGCTTCCTTGGTGCTGCGACCGAGCCGGACCAGCAGCGGGCTGTCGACCGCCGGCCGCCAGCGCTCGGCCACGGCGAAGACGACGAAGACGGCGAGCACCAGTGCCGACTTGAAGGCGAGGGCGGTTTCGAGCGTCACTTCCATGCTGCGCTAAATGGGGCGCAAGGCCGGCCGCCGCCAGCCGATCGCGACATCTTGAACCTGCCGGAATCGCTGCCCACCTGCCCGATGTGGATGCCATCGGGTCCACGTCTCACTGGTTGCTCTTGGAGGACTGGTCATGCGCAGTTTCGATCTTTCGCCGCTTTTTCGCTCCTCGGTCGGTTTCGACCAGCTCGACAAGATGTTCGACACCGCCTTTCGCGAGGCGGCCCGCGATACATCCTATCCGCCCTACAACATCGCCAAGCTCGGTGCCGACACCTACCGGATCACCATGGCGGTGGCGGGCTTCGCCAACGGCGATCTCGACATCACCATCCACGACAACGTGCTCATCGTGAAGGGGCAGATCAGCCGTCCCGAGAAAGATGTCGAGTATCTGCATCGCGGCATCGCCCAGCGCGCCTTCGAGCACCGCTTCCAACTCGCCGACCACATCAAGGTGACGGGTGCCGACCTCAACAACGGCCTGCTCGACATCCACCTCCGGCGCGAGGTCCCGGAGCAGATGAAGCCCCGGAAGGTCGCGATCGGCGGTGCTGCGGGGCCGACGCTCGACCAGGCGCCGGCGGCCGAGAAGCCGGAGGTCGCCAAGTCGAGTGCCGCTCGCGCCAGCGCGTGAGTTGCCGGGCGGCAGGCGGTGGGCTATAGCGCCGGCTCATGCCGCCCGCCATCCAGCCGCCTCGAGCTCCGCTGCCGCTGATCGGTGTCTCCGCCTGTCGCAAGGCGACCGGCCACGCCACCTCGCACTGCGTCGGTGACAAGTATGTCGACGCCGTCATCGAGGCTGCCCGCGGCCTGCCGCTGATCATCCCGGCCGTGGGCTCGGCCCTCGACATCGAAGCGCTGCTCGACCGGCTCGACGGCGTTCTCTTGACCGGCAGCCCCTCGAACCTCGACCCCGAGCTCTATGGCGGGGGGGCCCGCCCCGGCGGGGGTCCCCCCGGCCCCCCCCCCCGCGCCCCCACGGTGCCCCCGCCCCCCCCCCCCCCCCCCCCCCG
>Ga0081535_100260_pt1 | contig 45258 bp, 36 predicted proteins | sample HotLakmasection3_FD_71020 | JGI IMG/M metagenome (GOLD analysis project Ga0081535, IMG submission 71020) | Hypersaline microbial mat communities from Hot Lake, Washington, USA - Section #3 (SPADES assembly) (version 2) | ecosystem: Environmental > Aquatic > Non-marine Saline and Alkaline >... | reverse complement strand
CTATCGTTTTCAAAAAAAATGCCTTCCCCAGTATTGTTACAGGGAAGGCACCGCACGAAGAACGTTGATAAACCGGGTCAATTTGCTAAGGATTCACCGTGGCTGGGACAGTCAGCTCTCATCCCCTAGCAGGCATCTGCTGCAAGAATTGGCTAGAGCGTTGCCACAGGTCATCCCACCAGGGGTTGGGGTCAGCGTCGTTGGAGGAATTGCTAACGCTGGGCAACTGTCGGCGAATGTCGTTGATATTCCAGCCGGTGAGTCGGGCCAGGGTTTGGGCTTCTTGCTCAAAGCGGGCGGGCAGCGATCGCCGATATTCCTGCCCCGCCGGACAGCTCGCCTCCCCCAGATAGGGATGCTGCATGACGTAGCGCCCCTGAAACAATTCCTGATTGTTCGTCTGCTGAAAGGCTAAATCTTCGGGAAACTGATGGCGGCTGTAGCGCACATGCAGCCGGGTGACGAAGACGTTGGCGTCCCACGGGGAGCTATCAGGAGCCACCCAAAATACCCCCGCCTGCCGCAGTTCTGCCGCGTTGAGCGGTTCTGCTGAGCAGGGGTCGCACCCTGCCATGCTCCAGGCATATTCTAAAAACGCCACCTCTCGGTTCTCCCGCTCGTAGCTGCGATCGAACACCGCTTGGTAAAACTCGCCAAACTGCTCTTCTACATAAGTCGGCAGGTTGACATTGGAAGGAATTTTCACCGTCCGGTAGTTGGTCAGTTCGGCCTGACCGTCGGGCGTCAAGAGGTACACCACCAAATCCTGATCGCCCTGGGCATTCATCATGCCGAGGCGAATCGGCAACATGAAGCGGGGCGATTCGTAGGCGATCTGGAGGGGCCGCAACTGTTGAAAGCCGGTGCGATCGAACTCCTCCAGGTTGACCTTCGCCACAAAAAACTTGAGCCCCTGGCGAATGTAGGGTTGCAGCAGCTCACTCGCGCCTCGCGGAATGTTGTAGCCGCTTTGAATCAGCCAGGTTTCCAGCCCGTCCGATTCTTCGGCGCTGAGAATGACAATTTCATACTCGCCCACGGCAAATTGCGCCTCGACGGTGACCCCCAGGGCGGCATCATCGACTGCGCCCCGAGTGGCGACCCCCGGAGGGGCTGACGGCAGGGCTTCCGCCGCCTGGTTATACAGCATCATGGGAGCGCAAGGGTCCGGATCGAAATATTCCACTAACCGGGGCGCGCTAAAGTCATCGAGCCGCTGCACGATCGCGGGATCGCCCACATTCACCTGCCCCTCTTGCAACACCGTCGGCACCGGCACCACCATGGCAAAATCCGCCACTTCGCCCTGATAGTCGTTCGCCATGGTGAGCACGGTGCGATCGCCGTCTCGCGCCAGGATGACCTGGGACGCTTCGTTATACAAACTGGTATCGGCTTTGGCGACGTAGAACCCGCAAAAGGCCAGCACCGGACGGGCAAATAAGAGACACGCGATCGCCATGACTAAGCCAGCCGTAATGACACGCAAGTATTTCATAGGAATCCATGGAAATGAATGAGTCAACAACCCAGGGCTTGAGGCAAACACACCGCTGCTTGAGCGCCGATGGATAGAGGAATCGGCTTTACCCGGCTTAACCCGCCACCGGAGTCCGAGGCTGCCACCCCTTCCACACGAAGCGATCGGACTGCCAGAGGCGATCGAGCACCAGGGTCAGGGGCGACAAGATAAAGAGCGCCCAAAACACCGCCGTCGAGAGATAAAAATAATTCCGCAGAATGAAGGTCAGCCCCGCAATGCTCAGCGCCCAGATCAGTCGCGCCGGTCGCGCATTGGGAATCGATCGCGGATCGGTCACCATAAACAGCGCAAACAATAACAGCGAACCACTGGACAGCCGATGCAGCCACACATCCCAGGTCCAGCCCAGGTACAGATTGCGCAGGGCTTCGAGCAGGGCATAGCTGCCCAAAAATGCCGCCGTCGTATCCCACCGGCCCACTCGCTTGAGCACTATGCCCCCCGCGCCCATAAAGATCAGCGCATACCAAAGTTCGTCGCCCCATTGCCCCGGCGACACCCACGCATCGTGGGTAAAGCTCAGCACTGCGATGATGCCCAAATTACCCGGATTGAAAAAGTGCTTGCCATCCACTTTGAAGAGGAACTTGCTCGCGATCGCCACAAAGGCCGCCAGCGCCATCGTCGGCAAATGCTCGACCCGCAACAGCAAGCTCAGCCCCAGCGCGGAAATCAGCGGACTGCGCCAATTGACCGAAAAGTTTGACCACACTGCTCGCCAACGTGCAACCGCTGAATCGGGCAACACCGCCGCCGGTAAAACCAGTTCGCTGGTGGCTGTCTCTAGCGAAGCGGCATAGCTATGCCAAAGGGAAAATAAAATTTGGGTGAGTAGAGTGGTGGCGATCGCCACACCAATCACGATGGGGCGCAGCGTCCAATCACGGGTCGCGAACCCCAGCACTAAAAACAACGATAAAAACAAAATTTGGTAGTCACGGGCATCTCGCAACACAGGCCAGATCTCCAATCAACGCAACAGCATGCCCGTAGTATGACGATGCTTCTTGGTGATTCGTTGCTTGGTTACAGCTTCTGTAACAGCAGATGAGTGAGGAAGAACCCTAACTATGAGGGAGTGCGGCCATTGGCAGCGGTGCTGCAATTTAGAAATCGCCTCGGCTCTCTCCTCCTCAGACGCCTGCATCGAACTGCCTGCATCCAACTAGAGAGGAACTTGCTGGAATTGCAGCGCGATCGCACCTCTTTCATGCAGTTCTGAGCAATTGCTGAGAGGCCCGATTGCTAGACTTTCCACGTGGCCGTTGGATGCCTAGTGTTTTGATCAGTGATGTGGCCTTGACAAGGTAAGTCTCAACGCATTAAACCAATACATGCTCTGAGGCTTGGTCGAACAGATGGAAGCGGTTCATATCGAAGCTGACGCGGACGGTTTCGCCTGGGGTGAAGCGCGATCGCGGATCAATTCTCGCCAGGAACTCATGCCCGTCAGCTAGCGCCAGATAGACGATTTCTTCATGGCCCATCATTTCCACCACCGAGACCGTCGCTTCGATGTCAAAGGGATGGATGCCGGGGGGGGCAAACTTGGGATTGTAGATATTTTCGGGGCGGATGCCGAAGATGAGGGGCGTGTCAATGTGGGCTTGATAGCGCGATCGCCACTCTCCGGCGATCGGCAAGCGCAACGCCCCCGCCTGAATGAACAACTCATCGCCTTCAGACTGGAGGGTCGCCTTAAAAAAATTCATCGCCGGGCTACCCATGAACCCAGCGACGAAAACATTATTGGGATGGTCATAAAGGTTTTGAGGCGTATCGACCTGCTGGAGAATGCCCCCATTCATCACGGCAATCCGGCTGCCCATGGTCATTGCTTCGACCTGGTCGTGGGTGACGTAGATGAAAGTGGTGCCCAGCTTTTTGTGGAGCTTGCTGAGTTCCGCCCGCGCCTGCACCCGCAGCTTCGCGTCCAGGTTCGACAGCGGTTCGTCCATTAGAAAGGCTGCCGGATCGCGGACGATCGCCCGTCCCACTGCCACCCGCTGTCGCTGACCGCCAGAGAGTTGTTTCGGTTTGCGATCCAAGAGTTCCTCGATGCCGAGTTGGGTCGCTGCGGCCTGGACGCGGTTTTGCATCTCGGCTTTGGGCGTACCCTGGAGGCGCAGGCTAAACGCCATGTTTTCAAATACGCTCATGTGCGGATACAGCGCATAGGACTGGAACACCATTGCGATATCCCGCTCGCGGGGTGACATCTCGTTCACCCGCTTGCCGTCAATGTAGATGTTGCCTTGGCTAATGGTTTCCAGACCGGCCAGCAGGCGCAGCGAGGTGGTTTTGCCACAGCCAGAAGGGCCGACCAGCACTAGAAATTCGTCTTCGCCAATGTCCAAATTCAGGTCTTTGACGGCGATGAAGCCGTTGTCGTACTGCTTGGTGACTTGCTCGAATACGATATGCACCATTATCCCTTTATCGAACCTGCCAACAACCCTCGCACAAAGTACCGTTGCAGCGCAAAGAACACCAGCAACGGCACAATCATGGAAATAAAGGCCCCGGCTGTGAGCAGATGCCAGTCTTGACCGCGATCGCCCACCAAGTTCCGCAGTACTAGCGTGACAGGAGCGACGTTTTGGTTGCCGCCTAGATACACCAGCGCCACCAACAGATCATTCCACACCCAGAGAAACTGGAAGACGGCAAAGGAGGCGATCGCGGGGGTGGATAGCGGCACCACAATGCGCGTGAAAATCTTCAGGTGCGACGCGCCATCCACAGCAGCGGCCTCGATCAGGTTGCGGGGTAGGGTGCCGATATAGTTACGCAGCAGGTAAATGCCCAGGGGCAGGCCGTAGCCAGTGTGGGCGAGCCAGACGCCCAAGAAGGTTCCCGATAGCCCCAACGCGTTGTAAGCCCGCAGCACGGGAATCAGCGTCATTTGCAGGGGCACGACCAGCAGCCCAACGATTAACACAAACAGCAGTTGCCGTCCCGGAAAGCGCATCCAGGCGAGGGCGTAGGCGGCAAAGGTGGCGATCTCAATGGGCATCACCGTTGCTGGAATGGTGATAATCAAGCTATTGAGAAACGCCTGGCCCATGCCCTGACCCGCCAACACGTCGGCATAGTTGCCCAGGTGGAACTGGTCGAGGTTCAACGGCGGCGTGAACACCGTCCACCAGCCGCTCTCAATCAGGGCGTCCGGTTGGCGGAAAGAACTGATCAACAGGCCAGCGGTGGGAAGCGTCCAGATCACGGCGATCGCAATCACTACAAAATGGACGGGAGCCGCCGTCAGCACTTGTTCGACGCGATCCATGAAGGTGAGGGCTTGGGGCGATCGCGGCTCGGGTAATAACGTCATCGGTTCACCTCCTGCTGCTGAAACCGACGAATATTGGCCACCATCACGGGGATGACAGCCAGGAGCAGGACCACCGCGATCGCGCTACCCCGGCCAAAGTTGCGGAAGTTGAACATTTCTTTGATCATGCGGCTGGCAATCACATCGGTGTCGAGATTGCCGCCCGTCATCACAAACACGATGTCAAACACCTTGAGCACCAGCACGATAATGGTGGTAGATACGACCACAAGGGTGGAACTGATCATCGGAATGGTGATGCGCCAAAAAATCTGCAACTCGTTGGCTCCATCGATGCGAGCAGCCTCAATTACATCCTTGGGAATGCCCTTCACCGCTGAGGATAGCAGCACCATCGCAAAGCCCGTTTGCAGCCAGATCATGATGGCAATCAGGGCAAAGTTGTTGACGCTTTTGTTCACCAGCCAACCAATTGGCTCGAACCCCAGCGCCACCGCGATCGCGTTCAATAACCCAATCTGATCAACGCCCGGTGGCTGATAGGCATAGATAAACCGCCAGATCACGCTTGCCCCCACAAAGGAAATCGCCATCGGTAAAAAGATCAGTGCCTTAGCCAGAGGTTCGTAACGTACCTTATCCACCAGTACGGCAATCACTAGCCCTAGACTGACGCTGATGCCCGTCACCAACACCAACCACAAAATGTTGTTGCGGAAGGCAATCAGCATATCCGGGTTGGTGAAGGCAAAAATGTAGTTGTCTAGGCCGACGAAATTTTCCGATCGCCGATCCATAAAGCTGATGATGATGGTGCGAATCGTCGGCAAAATCAGGAACGCTCCCAGGACCGCTAGCGCTGGCGTCATGTAGACCCACGGTAAGATCCGCGATCGCGTCCGATAGGGCAACCGATTGACCAAAATATTGGCGGCATAAAACAAGGCAATGACACCGCCAGAGCCCAGCACAATGGCCGCGATCGCCCCCAAAAGCCGAATTGCGTTTGAGGAGTCTTGCATAGAGCTACCGTACCGTCACGATGGCGACGGTTTCAAGCCCGACATCAAGAGATCAGGCAAATTCAAAGCCGTCGGCTGGCGGCTCAGGAACGGTCATCTCCTAACCAGACACCGTCATCACCGATGGCCTTGACTGGTGCAGGGACCCTGAGCGGGCTCCTCCTGAATCTTCAGCCAACCCTCTACCTGGAGGCTAACCAAGTTTGCAAATCCACTGTAGTCGAAAAATCAAACAGGGCTTCGCTGAGTTGCTCTAGCTACCCCCTCGAAAGTTGAGTGATGGCTACCTGAGACGCCTGCGAGCGAGTGCCCAATTTCAGGGTTAGTGTCGTAGCAGAAGCGATCGTGTGGCTTCCTCCCGACCCTCTTCCAGCGCCTCTTGATAAACACGGGTTTCCTTCATATCGGTAAGACCGAGCATGGCAGCAATCTCCTGACACGATAAGCGAGGAAAGGTGTAAATGACGATCGTCTCAGTCAATTCTACAAATCTTGCGGGGTTAGCGTTGGTGGTCTCGGACTGTTGTACTCGCTCGATCAGGGACTGACCCATCCACTGTCGTCAATTGGAAGGTCATGTTCCCGCCAATACCTTAAGTTCGGCAAGCATGGCACCGAGGGTTAACCCCGCCAGGGGGTTAGATATCGAGATCTTCGAGGTCGAGTTTGGGACCGTAGGTTTCGATAAATTCGCGACGGGGAGCGACGCGATCGCCCATCAGCACGGTAAAAATGCGATCGGCTTCAGCGGCATCTTCAATTTCGACTCGCTTCAGGGTGCGGCTTTCCGGATTCATGGTCGTATCCCACAGCTGTTGCGGCATCATCTCACCCAAACCCTTAAAGCGCTGGATGCCGTAGTTGGCATTGGCAGGAAAGTCGCGGAGGACGGCGTCCCGTTCGCGATCGCTGTAGCAGTACCAGTGATTGCGCCCCCGCTCAATTTTGTAAAGCGGCGGACAGGCAATGTAGACAAAGCCCTGATCGATCAGTGCCCGCTGATAGCGATAGAAAAAGGTCAGCAGCAGCGTCCGAATGTGAGCCCCATCCACGTCGGCGTCGGTCATCAGACAAATGCGGTGATAGCGCAATTGCGACTCGTCGAACTCCTCGCCTTTGATGCCCAGCCCCAATGCCGTAATCAGGGCTTGAATCTCGGTGTTCTTGTAAATGCGGGCATCGTCCGTTTTCTCAATGTTGAGGATTTTGCCTCGTAGCGGCAGGATGGCCTGAAACCGGCGATCGCGCCCTTGCTTCGCACTACCGCCCGCCGAATCTCCCTCCACGATGAAGATTTCCGATTCGCTGGGGTCACGGCTACTGCAGTCCGCTAGCTTACCCGGCAGGGTCGAAGACTCCAGCACCGATTTGCGACGCACCAGTTCCCGCGCACGCTTAGCCGCTTCCGCCGCATTAAAAGCCTGAATCGCTTTCTCCAGAATGGTGTCAACCACGCTGGGATGGAAGTCCAGGTACTCCGTCAGCGTTTCGCCCACCAGGGTATCCACGATGCCCCGCACCTCAGTGTTACCCAGCTTGGTTTTGGTCTGACCTTCAAACTCGGGTTCGGGCACCTTCACAGAGATGACCGCTGTCAGCCCCTCGCGAATGTTTTCGCCGCTCAAATTGGGCTCATTATCTTTGCGCTTGTTGCGCTTCCGGGCAAACGTGTTCAGCGTGCGGGTGAGGACGGTCTTCAAACCTTCTAAGTGGGTGCCACCATCAATGGTCCGAATGTTGTTCGCAAAGCCCAGCAGATTGTCGGAATAGGCATCAATGCACCACTGCAGCGCGACTTCAACCTGGACGCCATCCTTTTCGCCTTGCACGTACACAATCTCTTCGTGGACGGGCTGCTTATCGTTATTGATGTACTGGACGTATTCTTTAATGCCGCCTTCGTAGTGATAGCGGGAAACTCTCGGTTCGCTGGCTTTGATCAGTTCCAGACGATTGTCGGTAAAGACAATATCCACCCCCCCATTGAGATAGGCCAATTCGCGCAGTCGGCCTGCCAGGGTATCGTAATCAAACTCAATCCCGGTATTCACAAAGATGGTGTTATCTGGCTTGAAGGTGATGGCGGTGCCGGTGCGATCGCGACCACTGTCACTTACGGCCAATTCCCCAATGGGGATGCCGCGCTCGAACCGCTGCTGATGCGTTTTGCGATCGCGCCAAACGGTGACTTCCACCCATTCCGACAGGGCATTCACCACTGACACGCCGACCCCATGCAACCCGCCCGACACCTTGTAGCCGCCGCCGCCGAACTTACCACCCGCATGGAGCACGGTCAGCACGGTTTCCAGCGCCGATTTGCCGGTCTGCGGATGCACGTCGGTCGGAATGCCCCGACCATCGTCGATGACGGTGGCTGAGCCATCTGCATTTAAAGACACTTCAATGCGAGTACAGTAGCCTGCGAGGGCTTCATCGACAGAGTTGTCCACCACCTCGTACACTAGGTGATGCAACCCGCGCGGCCCGGTGCTGCCGATGTACATCCCAGGTCGCTTACGAACCGGCTCCAGCCCTTCTAGTACCTGAATCTGTTCAGCACCGTAGTTGCTCGCCATAAATTCTTTACTCCCAAAAAGGCGCGTAAACGCCCCTAGCCGCAATTCAAGTCAAAAGACCCTAAAATTCTAACACAAACCCGTTTATGCAGTGCATAGGGCAGTTTCCGGGGATACTTGCATCAGGGATGTTATCGCGCAATTCTAAGGCTGTTGGCCCAGTCTCGCAGAGTACGCCTGATCTACACTATATACAGCATAGTACACATCAACCGGGACTACTCGTGATTGCGGGGCCGACGGCAACTGGCAAGACTGGCCTGGCGCTGGCGATCGCGGAAAGATTGTCGATCGCGGTTTTGAGTGCCGACTCTCGGTTGGTGTACCGCGAACTGGACATTGGCACTGCCAAGCCCAGTCTGGAAGAGCGATCGCAAGTGCCCCATTATTTAATTGACATCCGCGAGCCCACCGAGACGCTGACCGTGGCGGAATATCAGCAAGCCGCTCAGGCGCTAATTCGGCAGCTTCACAATACCGGCACCCGACTGCCCTGCTTGGTGGGAGGCACCGGACTTTACATTTCATCGGTGGTGGATGGCTTGCAGATTCCCCCGGTGGCTCCACAACCTGACTTGCGATCGCAACTCACCCAGCTGGGACAGCATCAGTGCTATGCCATGTTGCAGCAAGTCGATCCGGCAGCGAGCGATCGCATCCACCCCCACGATGCCGTCCGCACCATTCGCGCCCTCGAAGTTGCCTATGTCACAGGCCAACCGCTCTCCGCCCAGCAAGGACAACACCCCCCCGACTATCCCATCCTCTATATTGGCCTCGACTGCGATCCCGCGGTCCTCACGGCTCGTATTGAACAGCGCACTGCCCTGATGATCGAGCAAGGTTTGGTCAAAGAGGTGGAATCTCTGGGCGAACGGTATGGTCCTGACCTACCGCTGTTACAAACCCTTGGCTATGCGGAAATTTTGGGCTATCTGGTCGGTGATTACTCCCTCGCAACAGCCCAATCCCTCATCGTTAAAAATACCCGCCAATTTGCCAAGCGCCAGCGGACCTGGTTCCGAAAACGTAAGGTTACTTGGTTTGATGTCAGTTCTCCGACGTTAATGGAGGATGTGTGGCAAACGATTCAAATATTCCTCGCTCACTCAAACTGATGGGCCGCGATCGCGCTGCCGCCCCCTTCAATCCAACTCGCCTTCTTTAAGGGGCGGCGGTTGGGGGACTACTTTTTGGGGTTGCGATGGCCGCGTTGCCGTCGGTGTTTCGGCCTCAGACGTTGGCATTGCCATTTCCTGCACGACTTCAGCCTCGGCAGCTTCCGGGAGAGCCACCAATTCTTTCTCCTGCTCTTTCTCTTCGAGTTTGAGGGGTAAGCGTACCGGCTTGTCAGTTTCGAGTTCTTCGGCGATCGGCAAGGATTGCTCTAGATCATCCAGCGGTCGGGGAATCACCATCACGGCGTGGAGTTCGCCGATGCGTTCGGCCTCGTGCATGCCCGCATCTACCGCGATCGCGACATTAGACAACGATCCACGAATAATCACCGTACACAACCCATCGCCAATCGACTGATGAGCCACCACTTGTACCTCTGCCGCCTTCGTCATGGCATCAGCGGCTCCCACCATTGCCGGAAAGCCGCGAGTCTCTAGTAGCCCCAGGGCTCCGCTGCCGACTCGGCCTTTGCCCATGCGATCGAGCTCATCCAGGTGCATACAAATTGGCAGCACCGCTTCTAAATTCGGCAAAGGTCGGGGAATCAATGAGGCCGAAATGAACTGGCCAAATTGTTTGGCCGTGGCCGTTCCCGCTTCGACCGCCATGCGCACATCGGCAACGCCGCCTCGCACTACTGCGGTACAGTGGCCGGCCCCGGTCTTTTCATACCCAATCAGCATCACGTCAGAGGACTTGAGCATCGCGTCGGCAGTGCCGACCACCGCCGGAAAGCTCTGAGTCGAAACCAACCCGAGGGCGGCCCCTTTTAACTTTGACGCCCATCGCCGAGCATGGGGAGAAGGTTTGGCCAGGGTTAGTTTTTGGGAATTAGTTACCACCACTGCGGGGCCTCACAAAATTATCGACGGGCGTGCTTCTATTGTAAGAACTGTGAACGGAAGCGTCTGGCAGATACGGTTAAATGTCACATCTAAACCGTTACAGATCTAAACCGTCATATTAAGAAGAGTTGCCATTGTTCGCGTTGTCGCCGTTGTGGTTGAGCGCATCGTGATGAGGAAAGAGCGTTTGCATCAGTTGCACCATCTGATCGCGACCATACACAATTTTGGCGGGAGCCGCATGATTGTCGAGGGCCGCTTCGGGGTTCGCCACAGCCGCACTGTCCGCACTCCCATGAGCCGCCTCGGCATCCGCCTGAGAAGACGTGTCAACGACTGCTGGGGAGGGGGACTGGCCGTTTTGCACAGCTTCGGGGCGATCGCCCTCTAAATGATCGGGAGTGCCTAAGAGCGATCGGGCGGGGATGACCGCCCCTGCAACGACTTGGGGATTGAGCAAGGTACTTTCGGCACCGACGCAAGCGTGGGCATTCACCACCCCCTGCCCCAAGATCAGCACCCCCATACCCAAACTCACTCCGGTACCGATGGTCAGCTTGCCCCCTGAGGCTTGCACAATGACTCCTGGTCCCACACAAACCCCCGCAGCTACCACCAATCGGGCTCCCGGAGCAGCTTCTAAAACAGCCCCCGCAGCCACCACCACATCAGCCGCCAACTCAACGTTTGCCCCAATGTAATAGTTGACTACTTCTAACTGTTCATCTACCGGCACCATGTATGCAATAGCTATGGACGCTGAATCGTGGTTTCCAAAACGCGGCGTTTGGCTTGAGGATCAATTCCTACCAACCGCACATACTCACCCGAATGAGAGGTCAAGCCTGACTCTAGGGCCGATAACACGGCTGAAGGGTTCTGCCCCTCTAGCACCCCGCCACTTTGCCAGGCTCCGCTGCGATACCGCCGCACATCAGCATGCTCAAGACTGATGCGATAACCCTGCCCGATGAGTTGCCGAACTTGCTGCACAATGTCATCCGAAAGCGCCCGATGCCCATTCTGGCCGTTGCCGTTATGGGACGCAGCCCCAGCGGATGCCTGGGAAGGCGCACGATAAGGAACGGATGGACCGCTGCTGACGGTCTCGCCAGGGCGATGGATGATCACCGGGGCTAAACGTTTTTTCGCTTTTGGTTCAATGCCAAACATGCGCACATATTCTCCCCCATGCTCTCGTACACAAGCGCTGAGAGCCGCCATCACTTCGCCCTCTCGGGTCGATTCAATCGGCGAACAGGTCTGCCAGACATTGCTACGAAAACGTCTTTGGTCAGCGTGCTCAGTCCCAATCTTTAAGCCCTGGCTCAGCAAGCCCCGGACCTGCTGCACCGCTGCGCCGGAAAGCTGACCCGACGGCGTTGCTGAGGATGCAGAAGGACCGCCGGAATAGCTGGGTCTGGAGGCCTCCATGGTACTGCCCCCCGCAACTTGAGCCGGACTGCCTGGCCGCTGAATCGTAATCGGCGAAATGCGCCGCTTGGCTACGGGGTCGATGCCAAACATGCGCACATACTCGCTCTGGTGTTCATTCACACAGGCTTGCAAAGCGGACATCACTTCCCGTTCGTTAGTGGCATGCACAGGCGAACAGCTCTGCCAGACATTACTGCGAAAACGACGAACATCGGCATGCTCTAAACCGATTTGGTAACCCTGACTCAACCAATTACGGACATGATGTAGCCAATCCCCCCCGGCTTGCGAGGCCCCGCTACTCGCTGTGCGCCCGTGATCAGCAGCCGGTTGGCCAGATGCCCCAGCCAGCGGCACCGATCGCGACTGCACGTCCACGGGCTTCCCATCGGGGCGCTGAACCGTGGTGGTGGCAATCCGCTGCTTGGCTACTGGGTCAATGCCAAAAATCCGGACATATTCCCCCGCATGCTCTTCCAGGCAAGCCTCTAGAGCTGTCAAAACGTCCCCTTCGCGAGTGGATTGCACCGGGCTACAGGTTTGCCAAACGTTACTCCGATAGCGACGTGTATCCGCGTGCTCGGTGCCGATCCGATAGCCTTGGTTGAGCAGCTGCCGGACCTGCTGCACGATGTCGGTAGTCAGTCTTTGAGGTTGCATGGTTTTAGTTCCGTTGTCTTGAGCGATAGAAGTTAGGGGTAGGCGATCGCGATCGTCAACGGTCGCTGTGCGCCTAGTGGGGCCTTGAGGCGGTTGGCGATATCCAGCGCGCAGGGCTTGACCAACCGCGGTGAGTTCTTCAACAAAGGCGAAATCTTGGGGCTGGGCATCTGCTAGGCGATCGGCTTGGTCTTGCTGAGTGATGACTGCTCCCGAGGGCACGACTTTGCCCGCCGGAATCTCCACGTCCTGCACCAGGGCGTGCATCATCACCATGCAGCCTGCCCCCAGTCGAGCGTTGAAAACAGTCGACCGAAAACCGACAAACGCATGATCGCCGACGTAGGCCGGACCTTGAATGATGGCTTTATGAGCAATACAAGCATGACGACCAATCCAAACTGCATAGGACTGGTCATCGTCACCCAATACTCGGCCTTCTCTCAAAGCATGGATCACGACGCCGTCTTGTATCGTGACCCCAGCACCAATGGCGAATGCAGCACTGCCATCCGCGCGAACTGAAGCCCCTGGTGCCACTAACACCTCTGCCGCGACCCGCACATTGCCGACAAGCTCAGCAAAGTTATGGACGATCGCCGTCGTATCGATTGTCGGCTCTGCCAAGCTCTGAGACCAAGCATTCGGCGGGGCTACTGTACTCCGGGTCAACATGAACCCGATACCTCCCTGTATTGATTCGGCTACCATCCCAGGTTGCTGGCTCATACGTTCGCTCACAGCAAAGGGATCGGCATAGTCGTTTTGCCGTTCCCTTTACGTCCTCAAACCCGTTAGCTGAAATCGTCACGCTTGCTATAAAGTGTGCCTGAACTCAGCGAAACTGTATCGACGATCGCAATGACCGCTGCATCGACTGGGCGATCGTGATAACCCTGATGTTCCCGAGCACCACTGCCTCGGGTAATCAAGACCCACTCCCCAGGCCCAGCCCCAACCACATCAGCAGCTACCTCGTAATCGGGCAATGGCTCACCCGTATCACTAATAAGCTGCACCAGCAAAAACTTGACGCCGCTGAGGCTAGGTTCTTTGCATGTACTGACGACCGTGCCGCGAACTTTAGCCAAAAGCATAGGAAGCGATGACCTAACGACCGTAAGGGCGAATGCCGCTTACGCTCTCGCGGAACTGCTCAACCGCTTCGGTATAGCGGATGGGAAGCACGAACTCCAGGTTTTCATGAGGCCGCGCAATGATGTGGGTAGAAAGAACCTGCCCACCATTCACCCGCTTCACGTTTTCGATACCAGCCGAAACTGAAGCCTGGACTTCGGAAACGTCGCCCCGCACAATCACGGTTACGCGGCCACTCCCAATCTTCTCGTAGCCCACCAAGGTCACCCGTGCCGCTTTTACCATAGCGTCTGCTGCTTCTACCACAGCCGGAAAACCTAGGGTCTCAATCATGCCAACAGCGATGGCCATAATGCTAACTCCTTTGAATATATTGATGAATTGCTTGAAAAACGTCAGGGATGCCCCAAGGCATTGAGCCTAGGCCCAACCCGTGCGGCGCAATCGCCTGAAGCTGACCTATTCAACTTGAATTAGGTAGGGGGGACTATCCCAACTAACTAAATCCTTGCCAAAAGCCTAAGAGCTACGTTCTAAACTGCTCGACAGCTTCGGTGTAGCGAATCGGCAAGACAAACTCCAGGTTCTCATGAGGCCGGGCAATGATATGCGTCGACAACACCTCACCACCATTAACCCGCTTAGCGGACTCAACCCCAGCGGAAACGGAAGCTTGGACTTCGGAGACATCACCCCGGACAATCACGGTCACCCGACCGCTACCGATCTTTTCGTAGCCCACCAAAGTTACCCGCGCCGCTTTTACCATCGCATCAGCGGCCTCTACAACGGCGGGAAACCCCTTGGTTTCAATCATTCCAACTGCAATAGGCATTTTATCGTTATCTCCCTCTTAAGACGCTGTGAGCCAGTGCGTGGCAGTTGTTTTCTTAAGGAACTCACGAATTGCGATCGCTCAGCATGTCGCGTTAAGAAATCCTGCGTTGCTAAAAAAGGCACGGAAATGGCCCACTCAAACTCCATGTAAAACCAGGATATGAGGCCATTGCACCCTTGGCAATATAAGCCTCGATGATTGTCCTTAATATGAAATATCAATGCAGCTAATGAAACATTTCGTAGGCATCGGCAGAGAATCGCAACCTGTGCTGCAGCCAGCACTCCCGCAGAAGGTTAAGCAAAGACTGTAATTCGACAGAAAAATTAACATAAAAGTCATTCGATATAAGCGGTTCAAACAATGGGTGGGAGGCTGTTTCAGCCCAATCCAAATTCAGTTATGATGAACCAAACTTACGCGCAAACGTAAACGGAGTGTTAGCGGCTCGGGGATGGAAATTGCTTAACGTAATTTCCTTTTTGAGGGTTGCTCCTGGGTGAGTCGCACAGGCTAATCACTATCGGTTTTTAGTAAATTGCCCTTACCGGCTGTAGGGCTTTGTTTGTTGCTTAGTTCCGGTGTCTACCCTTGAGGGCGGCAGTCTCAGCTGCGGCTATTGTGAGGCGCGCAGGCAGTAGCGTGGCATATCGAAAAGGCTTATGGCAGATTTTTGGATGCAATCGGGATGGCTAATTCCCGCTTATGGATTGATTGGCGCGATCGCCACCCTGCCCTGGTCAGTGGGGCTGATTCGCCGAACTGGGCAGCGGCCAGCGGCTTATCTCAATCTCGTGATGACAGTTTTGGCATTTATCCACGGGATTGTTGCCTTCAAAAGTATCTGGGGACACGGGCCGCAAGAACTCAACTGGGATTGGTTTCAGGCTGCTGATTTAACGCTCCATGTTTCCTTTGAGTTATCGGTGCTGAATTTAGGGATTGTCCTGTTAATCACCGGCTTGAGCCTGTTGGCGCAATTTTTTGCCTTGGGCTACCTCGAAAAAGACTGGGCTCTAGGGCGCTTTTTTGGACTCATGGGCTTCTTCGAAGCGGCCATGAGTGGGGTTGTTCTCAGCAGTTCTTTGTTTTTGTCGTATTCGCTGCTGGAGATGCTGACGCTGTCCACTTACCTGCTGGTGGGGTTTTGGTACGCCCAGCCGCTGGTGGTGACTGCCGCTCGCGACGCTTTTTTGACCAAGCGGATTGGTGACGTCTTACTGCTGATGGGCGTCATTGCGCTCTCTGCCTTCGCAGGAAGTTTACGGTTCAATGATCTGTACGAGTGGGTGAAGGTCGCCGATTTGACCCCGACGGTCGCGACTCTGCTGGGCATCGCCCTGATTGCTGGTCCAACGGGAAAATGTGCTCAGTTTCCGCTGCATTTATGGCTCGATGAAGCGATGGAAGGGCCGAATCCCGCTTCCATCCTCCGTAACTCAGTCGTGGTCACCTGTGGAGCCTACATCCTGATTCGCCTGCAACCGGTGGTGGTGCTGTCGCCGACAGCCTTGGCGATCTTGATTGTGATCGGGGCCGTGACGGCCTTAGGGGCTTCCTGTGTGGCGATCGCCCAGGTGGATATCAAACGCACGTTTTCCTATTCCACTAGTGCGTATTTGGGGCTAGTGTTCATTGCGGTCGGAGCCGAATGGCCAGGGGTCGCCCTGACCATTTTGCTGACCCATGCCATTGCCAAAGCGCTACTGTTTATGAGCGTGGGCTCCATTATTCTCACTACGAACTGTCAGGATTTGACCGAACTGGGGGGCTTAGGCCGCAAAATGCCTGCCACCACCGTGGCCTATATCGTGGCGGCGCTGGGCATGGTCGGCCTATTGCCCCTCGGCTGCTTTTGGGGGTATCGCCTGGGTCTGGATTTTTTTTGGGGTCAGCAGCCCCTTTTAGTGGTCGTCTATTTGCTCGTCAATCTCTTGACTGCGATGAACCTTACCCGGTGCTTCCGGTTGATTTTTTTAGGCCCTGCCCAACCTAAAACTCGTCGCGCTCCAGAGGTGGCCTGGCCCATGGCCGTCCCGATGGTGGCCCTGGCGATCGTCACGCTGGCCGTCCCGCTGATGATGCAGCGGATGCATTTATTGCCCCCCTGGCAGTACATCAACCTGACTGCTCTGGTGCTGTTGGTGCTATCGGGTTTGGCTGGTGGGGTGATCGGCGCAAAGCTGCCCTTAAGTCAATCCCTTGCCCGGTCAACCCAAAAACCTCTGCGCATTTTGCAAGATCTGCTGGCTTACGATTTCTACACCGAAAAGCTGTATCGATTCACCGTGGTGTGGGTGGTTGAGCAGCTTTCGCTAGCGAGTAATTGGTTTGACCGCTATGTCGTAGATGGTCTCGTCAATAGCGTGGGCCTGGCCTCTCTGATGGGGGGTGAAAGCTTAAAGTACAGCATTTCGGGGCGATCGCAAGGGTATATCTTGACCATTGTGATTGGCGTGGGCCTGTTAGGGCTGTTAATGACTTGGACGATGTGGTAGAGCCGTAGCATGATGCTGAGTGCGTTAATTTTGATTCCCCTAATCGGGGCTTTAGTCATCAGCCTCTGGCCGCAAAAGTGGCCGAGCCAGCAAGTTTGGCAAGTCACGCTGTTAATTCAGGGGCTTTCTCTGGGGTGGGCTGGGGTCATCGCGGCCCAGTTTGATATTCAGCAGCCAAATCTACAATTTGTCGAATCGCTGCCGTGGATTGAGACCCTGGGCTTGACCTATCAACTCGGGGTCGATGGCTTGTCCATGCCGTTGTTGCTGATCAACAGTCTGTTGGGGGGAATTGCCGTTTATGCCAGTTCCGAAAAAATTCCGCGTCCGCGTCTCTATTTCTGCTTGATTTTGCTCATCAATGCGTCAGTCGCGGGGGCTTTTCTGGCCCATAATTTGCTCCTGTTCTTCATCTTTTACGAGTTGGAGCTGATTCCGCTATATTTGCTGATTGCCATTTGGGGCGGGGCGCGACGGGGCTACGCCGCCACCAAGTTCTTGATTTACACGGCCACCTCAGGAATCTTGATTTTGGGGGCCTTTTTGGGGTTTGTCTGGCTAGGCGGATCGAACTCCTTCGATTACGACCCGTCCCTTGCCCAGTCGATGACGCTATTGCAGCAGAGCCTATTGCTCGTCGCATTCCTCGTGGGGTTTGGCATTAAGATTCCGCTATTTCCCTTTCACACTTGGCTCCCTGACGCCCACGTCGAAGCCTCGACGCCTGTTTCTGTGTTATTGGCTGGAGTCTTGCTAAAACTGGGTACTTACGGCATTGTGCGTTTTGGCCTCCAGATGCTGCCCGATGCCTGGACATTCTTTGCCCCCTGGTTAGCGGTCTGGGCTGTCATCAGCGTGTTGTACGGTTCCCTCGCAGCGATCGCTCAAACTGACATGAAAAAGATGGTGGCCTACAGCTCGATCGGGCATATGGGCTATGTTTTGCTGGCGGCGGCGGCGGCGACGCCCCTCGCGATTTTGGGCACGGTGATGCAGATGGTCAGCCATGGTCTCATCTCGGGCCTGCTGTTTTTGTTAGTCGGCATCGTCTATGCCAAAACCGGCACCCGTGACCTGACAGTGCTGCGCGGCTTGCTGAACCCCGAACGGGGGTTGCCGATTGTCGGTAGCTTAATGATTTTGGGCGTCATGGCCAGTGCTGGTATTCCGGGCATGGTGGGCTTTATCTCTGAATTTGTGGTCTTTCGGGGGAGCTTCCTCGCGTTTCCGGTGCCGACGCTGCTTTGTATGGTGGGCTCCGGTTTAACCGCCGTGTACTTTTTGCTCCTGGTCAACCGGGCGTTCTTTGGGCGGCTGAATATTGCTCCACCCAGTGACAAGGTCGAACCGGATGTGATTTTGCCGCCGGTAGCCTGGCGCGATCGCATCCCCGCGATCGCCCTGGCTGTCATCATTGTCACCCTGGGGCTACAGCCGACTTGGCTCTCCCGCTGGAGTGAAGTCACCACCATCGCTTGGCGATCGCCCACCGTTGAGGTGGCTCAACAGCTACCATCCGATTCTCCCTAGAGCGGTCACCGCTGCCTCGTTTACCGTCGACTGAATGCCATGACTAATACCCTGTCTCCCACCCCCGCCACTCACCATCCGCTGCAACCGTTCATTGATCGGCTGCTCAATGCAGAAGCGCTACTGCCCGACACGGAGACTAATCTGCTCGAAGTCGTCGGCATTTTAAAAAGTTATGGCATTGTCTTAGATGCTTATGCGGTCAACCTGAAATATATTGCCAACCATCAGTTTTTGTTGCTCTTTCCGTTCTTCAAATATTTTAATGGTGAGGTCACGCTGCCCAAGCTACTGAAGCACTGGTGGCACGATCGCATCAATTACGAATATGCCGAATACTGCATGCGCACCATGCTCTGGCACGGGGGGGGCGGTCTTGACGAATACCTCGACAGCGAAGAGTTTAAGCAGCGTTGTGAACGGGCGATTCGCGCCAAGCTCAAAGGCAATTTCCTCATGCAGGGACTGCACCGGCTGTTTCCGGATTTTTTGCCTGAGCAGGTCCGACAGCTGGCTTACTACAGTGCCCTGGGCCAGTTCTGGACGGTGATGAGCGAAATGTTCCTTACCCTCTCAGAACTCTATGACCAGCAGCGCATCACTTCGATTCCAGAAGTCGTTGCCCATATCAAAGATGGGTTAGTCGCCGCTGCCAATCAGCCGATTACCTATGGCGTTGAGCTGGGTGGCGATCGCTACGACCTGCTGCCAGAATCCGCTGGCCTCACCTTTCTGATGGATACCGCTGTTCCCTATGTGGAAGCGGTGTTCTTTCGCGGTACCCCGTTCCTGGGCACGGTTTCCTACAACGCCCAGGTGCAGCAAATTTCCCCCGACCAATCCCGATTTGACTATGGGGCACTGTATGCCGATCCGATTCCTGTCGGCGGCGCAGGCGTTCCCCCAACGCTGCTGATGCAAGACATGCGGCACTTTTTGCCCGATTATTTGGCTGACTACTATCGCCAGGGACTCCGGGGTGACGAAGATGTCCGCGTCCAAATCACTCAAAGCTTCCAAAAATCGATGTTTTGCGTCACCTCCGCCGCCCTGCAAGGACTGCTGCCTCACGCGGCAACGACGCAAGCGCCCCAAGAGCAAGCTGCGAATCAAATCTTCCTGGCAGGCTGGATGGATCGGTTGATGGCGTCCCGATTAGCCATAGTGCAACTGTCTGAACGCTAAGGGAGCGCTCGTTCCACCAGTAAGTTGACTAAAGCCGAGAGGGTTTGATCGAGCGGCGACTCAGGGTTTCATGCGATCGCCGCTCCTGGTGAACGTCAATTCGACGGACTGATTTCGCCCTCTCTCCAAACCTCTCTCCCGAGGGGAGAAAGGCTTCAAACCCTGATTTTTTCGTTAGCGAGGATGAGGAAATCAACCCAGAATCCCAGGCGAGGTCTTTTCATCGAACTCACGTTGGTGAGCATGCCGGACAGGAGGTTGCCAGGGCAAAAGCAGTTCACTGGTAGCGGCAAACGCTCATCGCTTAAAGACCTCCCCGGTCAGGGTTGCTGATCGGGGGATAACTTTAGACTTCCACTTTGACGCCGCGCCAGAAGGCGACATAGTTTTTGATATTGCTCGCTGCCGATTTGGGATCGCGATAGACCCAGGCTGCATCGGGGTTGGTTTGTCCATCCACTTCGATGGTGTAGTAGGATGCGGTGCCCTTCCAGGGACAAGACGTGGTTTTCTGGCTGGGCTTAAAGTATTCCATCTTGAGCGCATCAGGCGGAAAATACTGGTTGCCTTCCACCACCTCGCAGCGATCGCTCTCGGCTAAGACCACACCATTCCAAGTTGCTTTCGGCATTGCTTCGCCTCTCTAAGCTAGGGGACTGGTTTCAGCATAAATCTTAGCCGCAAAAATAGCCGCAAAAAACGGGCACCCAATCCTCAACCAACGCCGCCTATCGGCAACGCTTAGCCCAGCATCCGGTGCCCGCTCATTAGGCAATCAGCTAGCTCACTGATTGATTCCAGCCAATTCTGATTGTGGCTGATTCTGATAATAACTATCAAGACTTTGTGATTAGCCTTAACAGAATCCTGTTGTACGATTGAGCCCAAGCCCACTTTGCCGTGAGTTGCCTGCCATGAATCAAATCTCTCCTCACATTTTGCAAGAACTCGGCCAGCGCGATCGCGCTGGTCTTGACCAAGCCCAGGACTACGGACACATTCAGTCGTTGCCCGAGATTTGGCCGCTAGCAGCAGCGCGTTATGGCAGTCGCCTCGCGATGGATGATCCCCACAACCACCCCAGTGCGCAACTTACTTACCAGGAGTTATGGGCCGCCATCCAGCAGTTTGCGGCTGGGTTGCAAGGTCTGGGAATGCCGCCGAGGGGCCATGTCGCGTTATTTGCCGACAATAGCCACCGTTGGTTGATTGCTGACCAGGGCATCATGGCCGCCGGGGGCATTGATGCCGTACGCAGTGCTCAAGCTGAAACCGAAGAACTCCGGTACATTGCCGAACATAGCGACAGCACGGTGCTCATTGTCGAAAACTTGAAGCTGTGGCAACGGTTGAGCGATCGCTTCCAAGATCTGCCGATGCTGTTTGCGGTGTTGCTCTCCGATGAAGCCGTGCCCGAGCACCCGCCGTTTAAGATGGTCAACTATTCCCAACTGCTCGATATCGGGAATCAGCATCCCTGGCAACCCGTCAAGGTCGAGCCCGATAGCCTGGCAACGCTAATCTACACCTCTGGGACTACCGGAAAACCTAAAGGGGTCATGATCAGCCATGCGAATTTGCTCCACCAAATCACGACCTTAGGAGCCGTCGTGCAGCCGCAACCAGGCGATCGCGTTTTAGGGCTGCTCCCGACCTGGCATACCTTTGGCCGTACCGCCGAATATTTCCTCTATTCCCTGGGATGTACCCAGACTTATACCAATATTCGCCACGTTAAAGCCGACTTTAAAAACAGCAAACCCCAATATATGGTGGGGGTCCCAAGAATTTGGGAATCCATTTACGAAGGGGCGCAAAAGCAATTTCGTGAACAGCCTGCCAGTAAACAAAAGTTGGTGAATGCGCTGCTGTGGTGGAGCCAAATCTATGTCTTAAATCGGCGCATTGCCAATGGTCTCAGTCTTGATCATCCCCACACTTCTAGTCTTGGGCGGTTCGGTGCGCGGCTCTTACAAGGAGTGGCATGGCCCCTCCATCTCCTGGGCGAAAAACTGGTTTATTGCAAAGTTCGCGAAGCCACCGGCGGCCAAGTCAAGCAACTCATCAGCGGGGGCGGTTCCCTAGCCCGACATATTGACTTGTTCTTTGAAATTGTCAACGTGCCGATTTTGGTCGGATATGGCCTCACCGAAACCTCTCCGGTCGTCTCCGCCCGCCGCATTTGGCGCAATCTCCGGGGCGCATCGGGGCAACCCATTCCTGGCACTGAGTTCAAAATCGTTGACCCCGAGACCAAATCCCCCTTGCCGATAGAACAAAAGGGGCTCGTGCTCATCCGTGGCCCTCAAGTCATGCAGGGATACTACAAAAATCCTGAGGCCACCCAAAAAGCGATCGCTGCGGAGGGTTGGTTTGATTCGGGTGATCTCGGCTATCTCACGGCTGACTACAACGTTGTGTTGACGGGGCGGGCCAAAGACACCATTGTGCTGACCAATGGAGAAAATATCGAACCTCAACCCATTGAGGACGCCTGTATCCAGAGTCCTTACATCGACCAGATGATGCTAGTGGGGCAAGATCAGCGATCGCTGGGTGCCCTGATCGTCCCCAATATAGATGCTCTGCAGGCTTGGGCCGCCACCCAGTCTTTGTTCTTAGAGGCTCCTGGTCACGAGGGCGACAATGCCCAGGCTTGGCCGCGTATTTCTTTAGAGGACGGTCGCATCCACAAGCTCTTTCGCGAAGAACTCAACCGCCGGGTTCAAGACCGTCCTGGCTATCGACCCGACGATCGCGTGGGTCCCTTCCGCTTAATTGCGACCCCCTTCTCCATTGAAGATGGCACCATGACCCAAACATTGAAAATTAAGCGCCCTGTAGTCGCGGTTCGCTATCGCGATATGATTGACGGGATGTTTAACTGACGCCCCCTTGCACAAGTGAACTTTCTTCGAAGTTTAAAGTTCAAGGCTTGCGATCGGTCACATCCTCTGCCAGTTTCTAGGTAGTGCATTTTGAGTCCCAAAAACTAGCCAGAGAGTATGGACGTGTCTCAACTTCAGCTCAAACGCAACATTACAATCAAAGCCATTGTGACGCCTCTATGGAAAGAGGAAGCGCAAAAGCAGCTACAAAATCAAATCAATCAAGTCGACAGTCGCCTGCAAGAGTTAGAAATGCAGGGGCAGCGAGTGGTTTCAGAAGTGCAAAAGCAAACCACCAACCCTGAAGATCCGGCGGTGAAGCAACAAATTGCGTCAGTACAAAACAAGCTCAACCAAGATAAGAGCAAGCTCTTGCAGCAAAAGAACCAGTTTCTTCAACAGCTGCAAACCGTGCAAACCCTTGAACTCGACAAAGAAGTCAATCAAGGACAGGTTGAGAGCTTCTTTACTGTCAGCCAGGGAGACAACTTGATCAAAAAAATGCAGGTCGAAATCCTCCTCCGCGACGGCGTTATCGAAGAAATTCGGGGCGAGCCATAACCCCCAATTCTATCCCCTGTGAATCCGCCTAAATCAGCCTGAGCCGATACTGACCGAATGTCCGACTTTTGGAGATTCTAGCTGTTCGATCCAGAACAAAGAGGTATCCAGACTGAGGTACAGTTTGTCGTCTTGCCAATCGGTTAAAGCGGCTCGAAGCAACGGTTTGTAGAGGCGATGAACATTGTCCGGGGATTGTGTAACCACCGCTGTACCCGTCGCTGTTTACTTTGCGTAAAGTGACCGCGACAGAGGATCTCACTACACCAAAGGGGGAGATTGACCTCACCGCTGTGGAGCAAGGCGACGACCATCCACAGATCAGTGGTGAGATGCGCTTGGTGAGCCCAAGGACAAGCTTGACCTCACCAAGCGTGAAGGCATCGTGAAGGCGGGAGTTGGGTTTCACCGCATTCCAGGGTTGTGGGTGGTATTTCGATCTTAGAATGCTGGCTCCCATTCACATTCTGGGGGCACGCGAAACTCTTCCCATAAACTGTTGCAAGCATCTTACGGACAACTTTTGTCAGTCAATCAGGCGTTAGGAGCCACTGCTGTAAAGTTCCTTGATAGGTGATTCCGGCGATGGCTGTGATGTTATTGTGGCTGGCTTCGGGTAGGAGCCACAGTTGCTTCGGTTCAGGGGCGTCTTTGTAGAGTTGCTGACTCATGCTTGCAGGAACTGTGGCATCTGCCAGACCGTGAATGAAGAGAACCGGCATTTGAATGTGCGAAATTTTGCTGAGGGAGTCGAAGCGTTGGTGGAGCAGGCTTTTGGGAGCGAGACGGCTGTAGCCGACGCGCTCTACCATGTCGCCCATGGACGTGAATGAAGCCTGCACGATGAGCCCGGCGGCAGCAGGTTCATGTTGAGCGAGTTCGATCGCGATCGCTCCGCCGATGGAGTGGCCAAAAATGATGATGGACTCGGCGGGGATTTTGCGGATTTGGGTCAAATAATTCCAGGCGGCGGTGGCATCTTCGTAAACTCGCGCCTCATTGGGAAAAGGGCCAGAACTGAGGCCGTAGCCTCGGTAGTCGATGATTAGGGCTGACAGGCCGATTTCGAGGAAGGGTAACGTTTGCTGTAGGGTGTTTTCGACATTGCTGGCGTTGCCGTGCAAAACGAGTACCGTGTTGGCATTGGGTCGGCGAGATGGCAGCCACCAGCCGTGGATCTGTCCAGGGCTGACGGGGATCCAAACCTCTTCGTAAGGGAGGCCGATGTCGGCTGGGGTGGAGGCCGGAGCGGGTGCAGGATAGAAGATCAGTCGGGTTTGTCCCAACCAGAGGGCTAAACAGAAAGTAGCGTAGGCGATCGCCCCTAACCCTAGGAGCCCCAATGCCGACTTGACCATAGCGATCGCAGAGATATCCGTGGGTGATAACTTCATGGGTGAGCCTAGCCCGACTTTTTTCTCACTTGTTTCTGATGGCCGGTTCGAGGATTGAGACCGTGTTTCGTAAAGCTGTGACTGCTCAGGCAAAGCTATAGATGGATTCAGGGATTTTCATTAAGGCCAAAATCTCTTTCGGCCAAAGGTCCCAGGGCGTTATGAAAGTTGAGCTATAGCGATCCTAAGAGGTTAGGACGCGGCGGCGGCAATCAGTGCGTTGACTTTCTCTAGCAAGGATTCTGGGTCTAGCGGCAGGGCCGCGATCGCATCCACATCCGCAATGTCCTCGAATGGCAAATGATTATCTGCCAGCGCTAAAATTTTCACCTTCGACGTGACCAGGGCGTCTCTGAGGGCCGCAATCATGCGCTTACCGTTCACACTGCCGATATTCATGTTTAAAATCACCACCGTCGGTTGTAGCAGCGCCACCTGTTCTACCACCCGTGACCCTTCAATCATCCAAATCACCTGATAATCAGCGGCGGTGAGCAAGTCGCAAATCAAGCCAGCCCGTTCTTCTTGATCTTCGACCAGTACGATGCGGCCCACGATGGGCATGACGACATCGACTTCCGATTCCAGCTTTCGTGCCGCTGCATCGGCAATGGTTGCCAAGCGCTGCAGTGGGATGCGAGCGGTAAACACGGAACCCACCCCCACTCGCGAATGCACCGAAATGGTGCCCCCGTGGAGCTCAATCAGTTGTTTGGTGAGGGCCAGGCCCAATCCAGTGCCGGGGTACTGCCGCTGGCGACTGGTTTCCAGTTGTTGAAAGGTTTGAAACAATCGGGGAATCTGGTCTTCAGGGATGCCGATGCCGGTGTCTTCGACTTGAAATACGGCGGTTTGTTGCTCGCGCCATAGCCGCAGATTAATGCTGCCCCCTTCGTGGGTGAATTTGAGGGCATTGCTGAGCAGATTGTCCAAAATTTGGGTGATCCGCCGGGGGTCGCCGATAAATCGATCCTGGTCGGCGAGCAGAGTCGATTCAAAATTGAGCTCGATATCGCGATCGCGGGACAATTTGCGAAACGGGTCCAACGCCCGCTGGGCCAAGCGGGTGAGCGAAAAGTTCTGGACTTCGAGAATGGTTCGCCCCGACTCGATCTTGGCCATTTCGAGAATGTCATTGATCACCGCTAACAGCCGCTCGCCGCTGTCGTGAATGGTTTGCAGATAGGTGCGCTGACGGGCATTGAGTTCGCCCAGGGACCAGCGCAGCAGCGTCGCCGACATCCCAATGATGCAGGTGAGCGGCGTCCGCAGTTCGTGGCTCATCGTGGCGAGAAATTCGCTCTTGGCCAGATTGGCAGACTGGGCTGCCGCCAGAGCATCTTTGAGATCTTGGGTGCGGTTGACCACGCACACTTCTAAAGACTGGGTTTGTTGGCGCAATTGAGCGTATAACTCGGCCTGCTGAATGGCGATCGCCAGATGCTCAGCGATTCCTTGCAAAAAGTTCAGCTCGCGTGCTGTCCAAACGCGCGGGGTGCCGCAATGGTGGGCAATGAGCAGCCCCCAAAGCTCTCCCTGTACCAAAATCGGGGCGATGACTTTAGCCCCTACATTCGCCTTGCGTAAAAAGTTTTGTAAGCAAGGGACGGCTTGGTAGGTGGCTTGCGCATCGTTGACGGCGATCGGCTGCCCCTTCCCATACTTTTGGCAACAATGGGGATAGTCGTTAAAGCAATATTGCTCGTGGAATTGTTTGACTGAGTTAATGGTGGGTGAGGCCAAGGCTTCGTAGGTAATATAGCCGGGTACCTGCGGGTGGACATCTTGACCGCTCTGGGGGGCAGGGTTTTCAGCCGAGGTATCCCCATCAGGTAGCTGAAATTGATAGATGAGGAGGCGATCGGCCACCAAGAAATGGCGCACTTCTTCCACCGTGGTGGAGAGAATCGCATGTAAATCAAGGCTTTTCCGAATTTTGGTGATCACCTGATTCAGCAGTTCACCTTGTTCTAAGTGGCGGTCCAACTGAGTTTGCACCGTTTCTGACGCTGGTGGCTCAGCCGTTGCGGGCGGCGATGGGGCGGCGGTGAGATGGGGTAACAGGCTCAAGAGGAGTTCGGTACCGGAGGCGGCGGTGCGATCGCTGAGTCGCTGTTGTGCGGTCTGGAGTTGCTGATAAATGGCGGTTGGCAAGGGTCGCGCCAGCAAATGCTGCATGGCCGCCGCCACCTCTGCTGGATCGGTGATGAGGCCGACCAGGCACTGAGTTGCCTGACTCGCCTCTGAGTCTACCGGCGCATCGTCGCTCCGATGCACTAATATGCCCTGGGTGGTGGGGGACACGACCAGCAACCATTCTCGGCAATCGGGTGACGAGAACTCTAGATCGGCCTCAGTGAGACACCATGACTCGGACCGATGGGCCACCTGCCACAGCGATCGCCGCAGAGTGCGGTAGGTGTCTATCGGCAGCATCCGCTCGGCAAAGGCTAAATTATGGGGAAATAGAGTCATAAACCTCAACAGTTGAGACGCGATGCGGCAACTTTGTTTGCTGTAATTTCTGCCTGACTCGGTACCTAAGGGGGGGCGATCGCTGTAGCCTCTTCAAAATCGCGCCGGATGCTCAGAATTCATGACCAAGCCCTAGATTAACCAGTCTCCCGGACCTGTTTCGCCGTTAGCACCAAGCTATCGACCCCTGCGTCGCGAGCGCTGACGCTAAAAAAGAGACGGCCAATTTTTCCCACTGAGCACTTTAGCCCTGATCAACGTCGAAAACATGGTAACTTTCGAGCGCGTGCTTCTCCCCCAGATACTAGAGTTCCTTCAGATTTCCCCGTTGGGGTTTAGATTTTCACCATGCACAGATTAGCGGCTACCCCCGGCGGATGGACTCCGGACACCGATGGCGTCATTTTTGTCGAGCAGTCCCCGGCCCCTCTGGTGGTGATGACGGCTGCCGATACCGACATTCAATGTCTCTCGCGGGTGGTGGAGCAGTGGCCGACTGAGGCTCCAGCGGTGCGCGTGGTGAATTTGCTGCAACTCCAACAGCAGCTTGCGATCGATGCCTACGCCGACTCGGTGCTGGGTCAGGCCCAGGTAATCATTTTGCGACTGTTGGGGGGTCGTGCCTACTGGTCTTATGGGCTGGAGGTGACCAAGGCGATCGCGGCTGACCAACCAATCGCCCTGATCGTCTTGCCCGGCGACGATCGCCCCGATCCCGACCTGATCAGCCACTCCACGGTGCCGCTGGCGGTGGCCAATCAACTCTGGCGCTACCTGATCGAGGGCGGGGTGGAAAATTGGCGTCATGGCCTGATGACGGTGAGCGATCGCTATTTGCAGACCCACTTTCAGCCCCCTGATCCCCAGCCTGTGCCGCGTCTGGGGCGGTATGCTCCGGCGGCTACCCTGACCGCAGCCGCTGCTGAGGACGCCTCGACTGAACGGGCACTTCCCCAAGTCGGCATCCTGTTTTACCGGGCGCACTATCTAGCGGGCAATACGGCTCCCATTGATGCCTTGTGTGAGGCCCTGCAACAGCGGCACCTGCAAGCTGTTCCCGTATTTGTCTCCTCGCTGCAAGACCCAGATGTGCAGGCCGACTTGCTGGATCTATTGCGTCCTAAAGACGCTGCCGGGATCGACCTGTTGCTCAACACCACCAGCTTTGCGGTCGCGAAACTTAACACCGCCGAACCGCAGCTAGACCTTTGGCGACAACTTGACGCGCCAGTGTTACAGGTGATTCTTAGCGGCGGTACGGTGGAATCGTGGCAGCAAAATCCGATGGGGCTGAGTCCCCGCGACATTGCCATGAATGTCGCCCTGCCCGAGGTGGATGGCCGCATTATCACGCGGGCGGTGTCGTTCAAGACGGCAGCGACCCGCAGTGATCGCCTGGAAACGGACGTGGTGACCTATCAGCCGGTGCGCGATCGCCTCCAGTTTGTCGCTGACCTCGTGGTCAATTGGGTGCACCTCCGCCAAACTCCCCCCGCAGAACGGCGCGTGGCTCTGGTGCTGGCGAACTATCCCAATCGCGACGGTCGCCTGGCGAATGGCGTCGGGCTGGATACGCCCCAGAGCTGCATCGAAATCCTGAAAGCCTTGCAGGCTGAGGGTTATGACGTTCCCGATCGACCCCAGGATGGCGCTGAGCTGATGGATCGCCTGACCCGCACCGTCACCAACGACCCGGAAAGTTGGTCTATGCGTCCGGTGCGCCAATCTCTAAATATGGCGGATTACGAAGAGTTTTGGTCAGGGTTGCCAGCGGCGGTGCGAGCCGGGATGCAACAGCAGTGGGGCAGTCCTCAAGCAGAGCGATCGCGCTATCACACCGCCCCCGCTGCTGCCTGGCCCATCGCTGGACTGCAATTAGGTAATGTCTTCGTCGGCATTCAGCCCAGTCGCGGCTACGATCTGGATCCCTCGCTGAACTACCATGCCCCTGACTTGGTGCCGACCCATGCCTATCTGGCGTTTTATGTCTGGTTGCGGCAGTCCTTTCAGGCGCAGGCGATCGTCCACGTTGGCAAACACGGCAACCTGGAATGGCTACCGGGTAAGGGTATCGGCCTGTCAGCCGACTGTTATCCCGAGGCCGCATTTGGCCCCCTGCCCCACCTCTACCCCTTCATCGTGAATGATCCGGGGGAGGGGGCTCAGGCCAAGCGCCGCGCCCAGGCGGTCATCGTCGATCACTTGACGCCGCCCCTCACCCGTGCCGAACTCTATGGTCCTCTGCAAAAGCTGGAAGGACTGGTGGATGAGTATTACGAGGCGCAAAGTCTGGATCCGAGTCGCTTGTCGGCGATTCGCGATCGCCTGCTGACCCTCCTGCAAAGCACCCATCTCCTGGATGATCTGGCGTCTGCGACTGACCGTTCGCCCCAAGCGCCGGAGCCGCGATCGCTGGACGATAACCAATTCGCGGCGCTGCTGCCTGCCGTCGATGGCTATCTCTGCGAACTGAAGGAAGCGCAAATTCGCGATGGGCTGCACATTTTTGGGTGTTGTCCCACGGGACGGCAATTGCGCGATCTGGTGGTGGCGATCGCCCGCCATCCGGCATCGGGGCGAGTGGGATTGACGCGGGCGATCGCCCACGGCTGGCATCTCGACCTCGATCCCCTCACTGATGACTTGGGCCAGACCTGGCAACTCCCCATCGATCACGCCATTCCCGCCGACCAGCTCGGCAATTTCTCAGCCTGTCGCACCGTGGGCGATGTCGTCGCGGTGTTGGAAGACCAGGCCCACCAGTGGATCGAAGCGCTGATAACCGAGGACTCCCTACCAGCAGAAACTTACTCTCCTCAGTTAAAAACCGAACTGGACTGGATCCAAGATTTCCTGCTGCCGATGCTCCGGCAGACCGATCGCGAGCTGCAGGGCTTGCTCACCGGCCTGGACGGGCGTTATGTGCCCAGTGGGCCAGCGGGAGCCCCGACCCGCAATCGGCCCGACGTCTTGCCGACGGGGCGCAACTTTTACTCGGTGGATATTCGCGCCATTCCCACCGAGAGCGCCTGGGATGTGGGTCGCAAAGCCGCCGAAGTGCTGGTCGAGCACTACACCCAGGAAAATGGCGAATATCCCCAAAGCCTGGGGCTGTCGGTGTGGGGCACGTCGACCATGCGCACGGGGGGCGACGACATCGCCGAGGCCCTGGCCCTGCTGGGGGTGCGTCCGGTGTGGGATGGCCCTTCCCGGCGCGTCGTGGACTTTGAGATTTTGCCCGTCGCGATCCTGGGTCGTCCCCGTGTGGATGTCACCCTACGGGTCTCCGGCTTCTTTCGCGATGCTTTTCCCAATTTGATCGACCTGTTTGACCAGGCGGTGGCGGCGATCGCCCAGTTGCCGGAGGCCCCCAGCGACAACCCCCTCGCGGCAAAAGTGGCCGCCGAAACTGCCCACTGGCAGCAACAGGGATTGGCTGAGGAGCAGGCAGCGGCGCGATCGCGCTATCGCATTTTTGGTTCCAAACCCGGTGCCTACGGGGCGGGACTCCAGGGGCTAATCGAAGCGCAGAACTGGACGACGGACGAAGACTTAGCTCGCGCCTACATCAACTGGAGCAGCTATGCTTATGGGCGGCAGGCTCAGGGGCGATCGGCTCCCGAAGCGTTTCAGGCGCGGCTGGAAACCCTGCAGGTCGTGCTGCACAACCAGGACAACCGCGAGCACGACCTGCTGGATTCCGACGACTATTACCAGTTTCAAGGGGGGTTGACGGCAGCGGTGCGGGTGGCCTCAGGCCGATCGCCCCAAACCTATTTCGGCGATCATGCCGTGGCGGAGAATCCCAAGGTGCGATCGCTGGCCCAGGAAATTGCCCGCGTTTACCGGGCTCGCGTGGTCAACCCCAAATGGCTGGCGGGTGTCAAGCGCCACGGCTACAAGGGTGCCTTTGAAATGGCTGCCACCGTGGACTATCTGTTTGCCTACGATGCCACCACCCATTGCGTCGCGGACCACATGTATGAAGGGGTGGCCCAAGCCTACGTGCTGGACGACGACACTCGCGCCTTTGTGCAACAGGCGAATCCCTGGGCGCTACGGGACATGGCGGAGCGCTTGCTAGAAGCCCACCAGCGCCAATTGTGGGCAGACGCCCCCAGCGATCTGCTGGCAGCCCTGCGGGATATTGTGCATGCCGCTGAGGCTGAAGTCGAAACCCGTCAAGATTCTGTCCTGGGATAGAGCGTACCTTCCCGAGAACTTTGTTTTCGCTGCTAAAATAGCGGGGATCGTTCCTTTCACACACAGTTTGGAGTTAATCCCATGGAGCCTGTATCCACGGATGTGGTTCAGCAGGTCGCCTCTTACTTCAGTATTCTGAGCGAACCCATGCGCCTGAGGATTTTGAATCTACTGCGCGATGGCGAAAAGTGCGTTCAGGATCTGGTGGAGGCCACTGCCACCAGTCAGGCCAATGTGTCAAAGCACCTCAAGGTGATGATGCAGGCAGGCATCCTGGCGCGGCGGTCGGAGGGCACCGCCGCCTACTATCGAGTCACCGACGACCTGACTTACGAACTCTGTACGCTGGTGTGCGATCGCCTCGCTTCCCGCATCGAACAGCAGGCCCAGAGCATTCGCGCCTTTAGTCTGGCTCCTTCGCCTGGTGAGTGTGGTCGGTGAGGGGGTGGGTAGGTGGGTGAATGAGTCCGTGGGGTAGGTGGGGTGAAGAGTGGGTGGGGTGGCAAATCGGCTGAGGTTTTAAGAAAAAAGTCTTTTGGGGATTTGACGATCGCTCACTCCACCGACTCCCCCATTTCACCAACTCTCTACTCCCCCACTGCACCTACTCCGCTTCCGACGGCGCTTCGACCCCAAACTCCGCTGCCACATCGCTCCGGGTCATCGGTTGACTGACGATCAACCCCTCCCCCCCCAGCAGCGTCAGGGGTTCGCCTTCCACATCAAGCCACACCGGCGCATCGGGATCTAACGCTGTTGCGGTGTAAATTACCTGGGCCAGTCGGCCAATCATCGACGCGCTACCGCCGCCAAAGGTAAAGTCTTCTGACAAGTTGACGTGGACGCCGTCCGACTCTACGGAGAGGGCCAGCAACTCGGTGGGCTCTGGAATGCCAGTGGCGACCCCTGCACTGTCAGGGCCGCTCATGAGGTTAGTGAACGCGATCGCTAACGCTTCGGCGTCGGTAGCATCAGCGGGCACCTCAAACGTCGCTGGGTTTAGCGCTACCTCTGTCCCTTCTGTCGAGAGCCAGTAGAGGGTGCGGGACTCAGTGGAATTGGCCGCCACACCGGGGTCTGGCGGATCGGGCACCTCGATCGACTCGCCCGTGGGGGCCTCATCAATGCCTTCGGGGATCGTCTCACCGTCAATATCAATTTCGGGAAAGTCAACGATGGGTTCTGGCGGCGAAATGGCCCGCCAGGTAAACCAGGCAGTGGCGCTGCCTGCACTCAACACGATCGCCGCGAGAGCCACCAAGATGCCCAATGGCGGTCGCCGCCGGGGAGTTTTATCTTCCATCACTCAAGCCCTCAACATTATCTATAGCCTGACACGGTTGTTCGCCAGACGGGGGCTATATTATGACACTTCCCACGGCGGGAAAATGCGCTGCTGCCGAAATTTCAGGGAGGCTAATCGTCTAGGTTCAGCAGGGGCGAACTGGGGTCAACCCGGAGGTAAACGACCAGATCCAGGGCGTCGGGCTGAAGTTCAAACTGCAACACCCGAGCCACCACGGCCAGGTCTTCAAACTGCTTTAGTGTCAAGGCTGAATCAGTGCCTTCGGTAAACGCTTCAATCAGTTGATCGGGGACCGGCTGCTCATCAATCACGATGGTAGGCTCCAGCAATACGAGTTGATGCCCGTCCACAAGTTGCACTCCCGTCTCCACCAGCGCCTCCACCCGTTCCTGCTGGACGCGATCTTCCAGATCGATCGCAATGCGTACGCGATTGCCTGGTAAAAACGTGACTTGGGGATTGCTGAGGCCGTAACGATTCCTTTCGCGATCGGATGCGCCGGGTAGATTGAACTCCAAAGTGTTCAACAGGGTTTGCATGCGGGGCGATCGCAAAAACACATTCAAATCCTCTGTAGTCAGGACAATGTGGGCCGCCGCCTGGATCGGTTCGTCCAGCGCAAAATCGCCAGCTTGTAGAGCCGGTAGATCAATATCAATGGGGTCAGTTTCGACATCGAGGGTGTCGATGCGGATTTCTGGCACGGGGTAAATGCCCCGACTTGCAAAGCGCACCCGCTCTACCCGTCCCCCCACTAAGCGAAAGTTGGGCGTATTGTCAATCCGGACATCAATGAGGTCAGCCTGATAGACGCGATCGCGAATCAGCCCCTCGGCCACTTGATCGGCCACCAACCCGATCGGCGACAGCAGCGTAAACAGCGTTGACAGGATGATCGTGATCCATTCCATAACGGTGTCCTCAGGCAGGAAGATGGAGTCGGTGGAGTTGGTGGAGCCAGTGTAATGGGTGCAGTAGGGGGAGTAGGTGCGGTGGGTGAGGGGAGATCGCTAAGAATCTCGGCAACTTCGGTCAGAAGGGCGATCGTACAGTTTCAAAAAACTCCAACCACCCTTCTCCTCACCTACCGCACTTAACCTTTGACCTCACCTACCACTCCTATGCCCCCTTTAGGCTTCTTTTACCCATTGCTTCAAAGTGGGCACCACGTCGTCGATCGCCATTTCTTGGGAGGCTTTGGTGGCCCGCTGGACGACCTCGACTTTGCCATCTTTCAGCGATCGCCCCGTCACAATCCGGAAGGGAATGCCCACCAGTTCTGAATCTTTGAACTTGACCCCGGCGCGCTCGTTGCGATCGTCCAGCAGGGTTTCGACCCCGGCGGCGTTGAGGTCGGCGTAGAGCTTTTCCGCTGCCGCCATTTGGGCCTCGTCGCTGATATTAGGCACCACTACAATGGCGTGATAGGGGGCGATCGCGATCGGCCAGATGATGCCGTTTTCATCATGGGACTGTTCCACGGCGGACTGGGCCAGCCGCGAGACCCCGACGCCATAGCAGCCCATCCACAGGGGCACTTCTTCCCCCGATTCGGCGGTGTAGGTTGCGCCCATCGCCTGGGAATATTTTTGTCCCAGTTGAAAAATGTGGCCGATTTCGATGCCCCGTGCCGTGTGTAGCGTTTGGGACGGATCATGGACGGCGCGATCGCCCGCCTTGGCCTCGCGTACGTCTTCAACATATTCTGGCAAATCAAATTGTTCTCCCCAATTAGCTCCAACGGTGTGACAGCCAGTTTCGTTGGAACCTGTTATGAAGTTTTTGAGGTCTGCCACGGTTCGGTCTGCAATCCGAATATGTGTTGGAAACTTTTGCCTTAACTCCGTTGCAAGTAACCACGAAGCTTGACTAAGCTCCTCAAACACTCTGGCAGTAAGACTTTTGTCACTTTCGAGTTGTTCCTTGTATAGTTTGATTGCTTCGTGCAAGCCATCAAGAGGAGGTAAAGAATTTAACCTCTCCGCCCAACAACTGAGTATTGCCTCAGCGGTTGACTCAGAGAACTTGAGATCATCAGTCAGTCTCCTTACAGAAAGATTGGGATAAGTCTCGAAGAAGAGTTTCCAGTCTAATGATGGAGCAATATATCCAACAGGCAATGCTTCTTTGCTATCGATACTTTCTGCGCTCGTATCTAAGGGCTCGACAGAGAAAATACTCTTGCCACCAAGTAAACGTTGTAGGCAGTTTTGTAGCTTGACCTCATTAACTGCCTGGTCCCCTCTGATGCTAACTAAAACAACCGCTCTACCCTCTGAATACTGAACGTTGTAAAACACATTCTTGACAATCTGTGTTGGCGAACACTTGAGGAAATTCGCTACAGCATCAATAGTGGGAGTATTAGGTGTTTCCAGCTTTTCAAACTGTTCAAAGGTGGACGGCACAGCATCTGGAGGCAGGGAAACCGCCTTTTCCACGTTGGCGGCGTACTGGCCATCTTCGGTGTAGAGCACCTCGTCTTCACCGGCCTCTGCCAGCACCATAAATTCCGTCGACCCGGAACCGCCGATCGCCCCCGAGTCCGCATCCACTGCGCGGAACTTCAAGCCGCACCGCTGCAAAATATTGGTGTAGGCGCGGTACATATCCTGGTAGGTCTGCTTCAGGCTCTCCTCATCGGTGTGAAACGAGTAGGCATCCTTCATGATGAATTCGCGACCGCGCATCAGGCCAAAGCGCGATCGAATCTCATCGCGAAACTTCGTCTGAATTTGGTACAGGTTCAGCGGCAACTGGCGATAAGAGCGGATCATGTCGCGGGCGATCGCGGTGATCACTTCTTCATGGGTTGGCCCCAGGCCCATCTCCTGGTCGCGGCGATCGATCAGCGAAAACATGATGCCTTCCGCTTTCGTATAGGTATCCCAGCGTCCCGACTCTTTCCACAACTCCGAGGGTTGTAGTTGGGGCAGCAGGCATTCTTGAGCGCCCGTGGCGTCCATTTCTTCCCGCACGATCGCCGACACCTTGGTCAACACCCGCCACAGCAGCGGCAGATAGGCATAGACCCCACTGGCGATGCGCCGCATGTAGCCCGCCCGCAGCAACAACTTATGACTGGGAATTTCCGCCTCGGCGGGGTCTTCTCGCAGGGTGACAAACAACATCTGAGAGAGGCGCATGGGGAAATCTCCTGCCTAAAACATGGACGCAACATACATCCCAGCATTGTAAAGACTTTTGGCACGCCACTGAAGTGCCCCAGCATCCCGGCAGCAGTATTTCGTCGCCGGGCTATCCAGCACTATCCTCAGGGCAGGTGAATGCAGCCTGCAAAACAGGACATTCAAAATGCGGCTCCCATTTGCGGCAGGGTCCTAAAGCGAGTAAACACTCCTTGAGCATCCTGGCGACTCACACCAGCCCCAACCGCTGGAGTTACCCTTACTAAGGAACTCGGCTAGCGATCAAGCAATGCCATGGGCGACTCAAAACTTAACATTGCGTTACATCCTCGCAAGAAAGATTAGGAGTGGCTCTCACACAATTTCAGGCCGCGATCGCCTTTTTGTTAATTAGGATGCAGTTGCCAAAGGTTGAAAACGTTAATATTTCGGCATCTAAGAGCAAAGCGAACAAGTAAATTTTTCCTTAAGAATACCTCCTCAGGAATTCCTGAAACCCTCTCATAAATGTTACAGTAGTTTACATATTCAGCATTCAAGCCAAGTCTTCTCATTCCTTTGGGGATGGTAAGGCAGTCATGGTGGGGCTTTGATGCCTCTATGTCAGCGTTATTTATCGCTTTGTTCTCATGAAAACTACCCAAAGCACAGATCTTGTTCGCACTTATCTAAAAGAGATTGGCCGCGTTCCCCTGTTGACACATGAGGAAGAAATTGTATTGGGTAAGCAGGTGCAGCAACTTGTTGCCCTAGAAAACCGCCGGGCAGCGCTGTTGGATGAGCTAGAGCGCGAACCGACCGATGATGAATGGGCGGCGGCGGCAGCGGTCTCGGTGCCGGAGCTGCGATCGCATGTCAGGCTCGGTAAGCAGGCCAAGCGCAAAATGGTGGAAGCAAATTTACGCCTGGTGGTCTCCGTGGCGAAGAAATACATTAAGCGCAATGTCGATCTGCTGGACCTGATTCAGGAAGGCACCATTGGCATGCAGCGCGGGGTCGAGAAGTTTGATCCGACTAAAGGCTATCGCTTCTCAACCTATGCCTACTGGTGGATTCGACAGGCGATTACGCGGGCGATCGCCGAAAAGAGCCGCACCATCCGCTTGCCGATTCACATCACTGAAAAGCTCAACAAAATTAAAAAGGTTCAGCGCCAGCTCTCTCAGCAGCATGGTCGGGCCGCCACCGTGGCAGAAATTGCGACTACGCTGGAGTTGACCACGCAGCAAGTCCGGGACTATTTGGAAAAATCTCGCCAACCCCTTTCCCTCGATCTGCGGGTCGGCGACAACCAGGACACCGAACTCAGTGAACTGTTGGAAGATGACGGTATCTCTCCGGAAGAGTTTGCCACCCAGTCCTCCCTACGCAGTGATCTCGATCGCTTGATGGTGGATCTCACTCCCCAGCAGCGTCAGGTGCTCACCCTGCGGTTTGGTCTCTCCGACGGCAAAACCATGACCCTAGCAAAAATTGGCGAAATTCTCAGCGTCTCCCGTGAGCGGGTGCGCCAGATCGAGCGTGAAGCCCTTACCTCTCTCCGCAAGCACCGGGGGGATGTCCGCGAATACCTCGCTAGTTAACAGCAGGGGTGCACGGCTGTGCGCCCCGATCAAAAATCGTGAATGAAGCGATTGCCCTGCCCTCGGTGCGATCGCCCCGCATTTACCCCTTAGACTGCAACTTTTGCGCTAACTCTGCCTTGATCCGATTCAGAATCGAAGCTTCATCCAGATTGTCTAAAATTCGGCTGACCACGGGCTTGGGTCCCTCAGCGCCCCAGGTGGCCCCATTCGCCAAATACTGCTTCGTCACCAGACCGATGCCGTAGGTCGCCACCCCCACCACCGCCGCCTGCGTCATCGCCACCGACGTATAGGGCGCGAGCGACAGTCCCCCCGTCGCGGGTGCACTGATCCCCAGTAGCCCCTTTAACGAACTCAGGCCCAGCGTCACCATTAACTCACTAGCCGAGATCCCCCCCAGTTCCAACGCAATGCTTCTCAAAAGCTGTATCGCTCCTGCCTGAGTCATGGGCAAACCGTAGAGCCGTGATAGGGTCACGATCATCGCTACATCGACGATCGCCCCCGTCAGCACATCTAGCACCGTCACCGGATTCAGCGCCACTGCGATCGCCTTGGTCATGACGCTGCGCCAGATGATCTCATTGGCCGCCTGCTCGCGAATTGCCAGTTTTTTCTGCACGATGGTTGCATTCAGCTCATCGGCATACAGCAACGTATTCAGCGCCACTAACGCCAATCCCTCCTGCTGCAAAATCTCCAAGATCTTGAGTTTGAGGCTTTCTACCTGGGGGGCCCCGCGCTGCAGGGTGGGGCGCAGGCGACCATCGGCCTGGGGTTTGGCGATCGCCACCAGCGGCGCGGCGGACGCCATGACCACCTCATCCGGCGAAATCAGTTCTCGCAGGCGCTCATCTACCAGCGTCGTATAAATCGTCTGGCGATCTACTTCGGGATATTGGTCAACCTTGTTAAACACCAGCAGCATTGGCTTACTGGCTTCCCGGAGCTGGGCCAACGCCTCAAACTCCACACGGGTGATGTCGCCGGCAATGACAAACAAAATCAGGTCGGCGGTGGCAGCAATCTGGCGGGCCAGCCGTTCCCGTTCGGCCCCGTTCACCTCATCGAGTCCCGGTGTGTCGATCAGCTCAATGCGCGACTGCCCCGCCCCCGGCAGGGCCACCCGATGAATGGTGGCGCGATCGCCAAAGGCCTCCTTCTCCACTTGCCATTCAGCCGACTGTACGGTCTGCGTCACCCCGTGGGTCGGTCCCGTCTCAAACACGGGCGCACCCGCCAGGGCATTCAACAACGACGACTTGCCCCGACCCACCAGCCCAAACACCGCAATTTGCACGATCGCCTGATCGAGCTTTTGCCTCAGGCTGTTTAACTGCTGCACTTCTACTTCCAGGTCAGCGGCCTCGCGTGGCGTCAGGCTGAGTCGCTCCATAATCGACTGTAGTGCCCCCTTAGCCTGATCGTAAGTGAACTCCGATTGCAGGTCTTCAAATTCCAGGATGACAGCGTCTAGCTCGTCGGCAAGATGGGTAGCCGCATCGTCAGCGGGTAGTTCTGGATAAGCCATATTGGCAAGTCAGTGTTTTCTCCAAGATACTTTGATATAAATGCAACTTCAGATGTCTGAGTGCGTCAATCAGGATGCCCCATCAATGCGAAAATGGTCCGAAGGATCGACTTACCCTGATGTTATGGAATTTCAGACGACGGCCCAAGCAGCCTGCTACAAACGCATAGAACCCTGGATGCATAACCTGTTTGGAGGGAGCGTCGTATTGTTTGACGATGAACCGCTGTTTGTGATCAATTTTGGCTCAGCGGTCGCCTCTACCCGCGTCATTCCCTGGGAAGAAAACGATGCCTTGATCACCACCCGCTCCTATGTCGTCACTGACATCAACGTTACTCAGGAACTTTCTTATTATCTCTTACGAGAAAACAACGGCATCCGCTTTGGTCGCTTTGCACTCGATTCAGAAGATGACATCGTGTTTGAACACAGCTTGGTCGGCTCCACCTGTGACCAGATTGAGCTGAAATATTCCGTGACGACGGTGGTGCGCCTGGCCGACAGCTACGATGACGAGATTGTGGCCCGTTGGGGTGGCAAGCGCGCCCTCGATCGCTGGTCATCCTGGTAATTTTTTGCAGAACAATTATTGTAAAAAGTGTGATCGTTGGCCCAGACTTCGGCAAAATTAACCAAAGATTGATCTACAACGATAAAAATTAACGAGCGTCCGTGCAATAAGGGGGAGTGAACGGTCATGCTGAGACGCAGCAAAGAATTCTGGTGGAAAGGACTGAGTGTCGTGCTGTTCGCCGTCACCCTATTTTTACTCTTTCCTCGGCCCCCTCATCCCCAAGCGATCGCAATGGTCTCCGCTAGATCCGGCTTGCCGGATCTAGCGGAGACCGCCGTCACGGCGATGTTGCCAACGCTCACGGATCCCAACAGCCCCCTCGACTTGGCCCCCACCGAAACTGGGGTAGCTCAAACTGCGCCCAGCTATCAGCCGCGTCAGGTGATTGAGCTGGCCGATCCATCCAATTATGGCGATCGCTACAGCACCGACGCCTACGGGCAACCGTTGGGTAACCAATTCATCGCCGTGATGCACGAAACCGTCGGCTCCGCCCAAAGCGCCATCAACCTGTTTCAGACGTATCACCCCAACGATAACGATCAGGTCAGCTACCATGCGCTGATCGATCGCGATGGCACCATTTACTACATCGTGCCGCCCGAAAAACGGGCTTTTGGGGCGGGCAACTCCACCTTTAATGGCCCCAATGGTCCCGAAACCGTGACCACCAATCCCGCTTTTCCGTCATCAGTCAACAATTTTGCTTATCACGTCTCTCTTGAAACACCGGGAGACGGCCGCGGTAACGGTCCCAATCACAGTGGGTATACTCAAGCCCAGTACGAATCGCTGGCGTGGCTGCTGGCCCAGAGCAGCATTCCTGATAGCCGCATCACGACTCACAAAGCCGTCGATCGCTCCGGTAGTCGTCAAGACCCCCGCTCATTTGACTCCAATCGTTTCTTCACCCTGCTGCACCGTTATCCCAATCGGTCGGGCTTGGCTTCGTAACGGGCTATCAGCAAGCAAATTCTGGGTGGGGGCTAATAAAATAAATTTCGTGAAAGATGCCCTGGGTGCAGGAGAGGCGCTGTGCGAATGCATCAGGTGCGAAAGCTGTTCTCAACTGATGCTGCCCTCCTCCTCAGTGCCCTGAGATCAGAGCGCGACGACGCTATACCCCTTATTCATGGACTTAATCAATCGTCAAGCCTAAAACGGTGCCCTTACCTGTCCCTTCAGGAATCTGGTTCCGCTTCTGCTGCGATTTTGAGCCAAGACCCAATGGATTGGGGCAATGACTCACCAAGATTGGGATGGGGCAAGTATGCGGTCAACATAAACACGCAACTAAACAAAAATACCAACCGCCAGGGGCGAACTTTAAAAGCGTGCATGATGCTTACCTTGTCGTTTTTAGGGGTTTAAAACTGAAATAATTAGGGGCTGTCATCATTTAGCGGCCAGATTCTTTTGCTCGAAGGGATCCAGCCCCTCGCTGATTGAGTTAATACAGGCGCGGTAATACTTGTGGCTCAAGGCCGCTTGAATTAATTGATGACGCGCCCTAGTGCGTATCCAAGGGACAGACCTGCCGCGATCGCGCCCCGAATCCTGTAACTCACATGGTCGCAATGGTGCCTTATCGGCCTGCATTTGTCGAGAGCAATCAGACGAATTATCAACTGGTCGTATCCCGGCTGATCCACACTGTGGTGCTCTAATCCACTCATGTTTAGAGCAACGGCCCCTGACGCGATCGCCATTTCCCTTTCCAGGCAATGGCTTATGAAGCTGGCGCGACACTCCAAATGATGCAAAGGGAGAGATTGAGGCATCCGGCCCCTGTCGGGGCAACCAAGACATGAAGGTCAAGCCCAAGGGACCGGGTGCCTGAGAAGAGGACTATTTGAGAGCGATTTCACCCGTGGTTGGGGGGCAAAATTTTGCCATTAAAAAAAGGAAGCCCAGTCAGAGCTTCCCCCCATAAAATCTGAAGTTGCCGGGCATCCTTGCAATCCAGCGTTAATAAACGGGTCGTGCATCTGGTCCGGGAGAGCTACGCGCCCGCTCTTTCGCTTTGGCGGCACTCTTTTTCAAGGCGTCCAGGCGCTTGATGTATTGATCGCGCTTCCGCTTTTTGGGCGTTTGCTCAATCAAGGTCTTCAACGCACTCCCTAAGCTCTTGTAGGCATTGGGCAACGTGTAGCCAAAGCGAGTCGCGATCGCGATCGCCCGCTCATCCGCCTCGATCGATTCTTCCACCGCTTTGATGGGGTTGTTGCGCTTGTAGAGCCGCCAGCCTGAAAAGCCACAGAGCGTCAGGGCCAACATCAGCAAGAGGCCATCCTGCACCCACAGTTCACCAATTGCGCCACCCAGACCAATCGCCAGGGCCGCCATTTCCCAACCATCGCGGGGAATCGTATCGTTTTGGATGCGACCGACTTCATGCCAGAAGAGAAGGTTGCGCTGATCAAGGGCAAAGCTTTCCCACTTCGCGAGATCGATTTGAACCTCCACCTGGTCTTTGCCGAGTTCCTCGCTGGTAATCAGCGGGGGGGTCACATCGGTGGCGGCTTCCACCGTGACCCAGCTCTGAAGCTCTGGCGGTAATAGACTCCGTAGGCGGCGTAACTCTCCCATATCGGCTCTGGCGGTGGTGGTTGCGTAAGACGTCATGAAAACTCAAGGAAAACTGAAACACCTCAGATTTAACATGACCAAGCTGATCAGCATTCCGAGGCAGTACTGCTTACTATCCTAGCCAAAAATTGGCAATCCTATGGACGCGTTCGGTAATTACCCCACCATGGGCACTGGCTGCCCAGCGCCCTGCTGCCGGAACATTTTAGGCTGAAAACCCCACATGCAGGCAGCTTCGCCCTGCTTTTCCAGGTTCGCGATCGCCCCTTGCAGCAGGTCTTCGCCCGCCGCGACCGACTCAATGCGACACAGCGCTTCCCGTAATTCTGCGGCCCCGGCAAAGCCTTTGACGTACCAGGTCATGTGCTTACGGGCCTGACAAATGCCGCGATCGCCTTTGTAGTCAGCAATCAGCCGCAAATGTTCCTGAGCGCAGAGCAGACGATCAATGAGGGTTGGCGAGGGCAGGCGATCGCCCGTTTTAAGAAAATAATCGATTTCTCCGACCAGAAATGGATAGCCCAGCGTCCCCCGCGAGCACATCACCCCATCCGCCTGGGTCATCTCCAAACAACGCACCGCCGCCTCGACCGAGTCAACATCGCCGTTCGCAATCACCGGAATGGATAACGCTTCTTTTACTCGCCCAATCCACTCCCAGCGGGCCGTGCCGGTATAGCCCTGCGCCCGCGTGCGGCCATGCAGCGTCAGCAGTTGAATGCCCACATCTTCTAACCGGCGGGCGAACTCGATCGCGTTAATGTGGTCATCATCCCAACCAATGCGCGTTTTCACTGAAACCGGCACGTCTACCGCTTCGACCACGGTGCGCGTAATTTTTACCGCCATCTCCGGGTCTTTGAGCAGGGAGGAACCGCCCCCCTTGCGAGTAATTTTGTTGACCGGGCAGCCCATATTGAGGTCAATGGTATCCGCCCCTTCGGCCACTGCCCGACGAGCCGCATCGGCCAGAAAGTCAGGCCGACCATCAAAGAGCTGAATGCTGATGGGATGCTCATCGGGGTCGATTTCCATAATTTGCGGCAGCGTGTCGACATGGCAGACCCCTGCCGCATGCACCATCTCGGTATACATCATGGAAGTGGGGGCATACCGCCGCACCAGCCGCCGAAAAACCTTATCCGTCACCCCGGAGAGGGGCGATTGCAAAACCCGGCTATTGACCCTGACAGAACCAATCTGCAACGGCTCTGACAGCCGTTGACGAAGTGCGGGAGCAAGCGAAGTCATAGCCTCAAACCAAACGGAATTCACCCCAGGGGGCTTTCTCAGTATGCCAGGGTCAGCCCTTGATCGGGCCTTTGTGGCTCAGCAGCCAATAGGTTTCCACATTGCCCTGACCTTTGACAAATACAGTGCCCCGAGATTCGAAATGGTAGTGATGCTTGAGCCGTTCATAGACTTCGGGGGTGACCTGGATGCGCTCGGGAATGCCGGTGCTCTCCATGCGGCTCGCCAAATTGACCGTATCGCCCCAGAGATCATAGGCAAACTTGCGCACGCCGATGACCCCGGCGATCACGGGGCCAGTGCTGATGCCAATCCGCAGTTGAAAGGCGGTCCCGTCCGGACGCTGAAACTGCCGGATGGCGGATTGCATGTCTAAGGCCATGGAGGCGACGGCATCAATGTGATCGGGACGAGGAGTCGGTAGCCCCGCAGCCGCCATATAGGCGTCTCCGATGGTTTTAATTTTTTCCAAGCCATACTTTTCGGCGAGGCGATCGAAGGTCGAAAAGATCTCATTGAGCAGCTTTACCAGTGCCTTGGCTTCCATCTGGCCCGAAGCGGCGGTGAACTGCACCAGGTCGGCAAAAATGACGGTGACTTCGTCAAAGTTTTCCGCGATCGTGCGGGGGCCGGTCTTCAAGCGATTGGCGATTTGGTAGGGCAGGATATTGACCAAGAGCCGATCCGCCTGTTGGCGCTGCTGCCGGAGTTCCATTTCCATGCGGCGGCGTTCGGTAATGTCATGGACGATGCCTTCGTAGTACTGAAATTCGCCCTGGTCGCCGTACACCTTGCGAATGGTTTCACTAATCCAAATTTTGCTGCCGTCTTTGCGGTAGACCTCGGATTCTGAAGCCTCAATCTGCTCAAATTGCTCCAAATAAACCACTAACTCCGCGCGCCGCTGGGGCTCGACGTATACCCCTTTGCCGATATCCGTCACGCTGTGCATGAGATCTTCTGGCGAGTCGTAACCGTAAATTTTCGCCAAGGCCGGATTGACGCTGATATATCGACCGGCGTAACTCGACTGAAAGATGCCCTCGGTGGCATTTTCAAAAATGCGGCGATATTTAGTCTCGGTTTGCTGCAGCGCGGCTTCAGTTTGCTTACGTTCGCGCACTTCATCGAGCAAAAGCCCATTTTGCTGGCTCAACTGCTGGCGGCGCTGATAATCACTCAGTCGGGCTTGGATACGGGCGATCGCCTCGGCCGCCAAAAACGGCACGATGAGGTAATCCTGAGCCCCCGCATCAAAGGCGGCGGCAATTTGCTGAGGATCGCGATCGCCCACCACAATAATGGGAATATCCCGGCTCAGGCGACTGGCTTTTAACTTGCGACAAGCGTCATGCCCCAACTCAACAAGCAAAGCTGATTCAAACAGTACCAAGTCAATGCCCTGTTGCTTGAGGAAGGTGGGAGAAACCTCAGGGTAGGCGCAGGTTTTAACAAGGTAATGAAAGTTCAGAGCCTGAGTTAAAGATTCACAGGTTTCAGGGTCACGATGAATCAGCAGCAGGTGTTCTTGACCTACTGGACCGTACTTTCCCTGAATGACTGAAGCTCCTTCCTGATTAAGCAAGACTCACGTATCCCTGCAAACACTTTTTGTCATGATTTAGCTATTATCAGCGAGCGGCAGCGCTTTCTTTACACTCCCTCTGGAAAACTTACAATGCTTGGGCGATGGCTTAGCCGATTTTCAAAAATTTGGTTGTAGCTATATTCATAATCGATGGCGACAGTAGTCGTCACTCACTGTCTGACCAACTCACCAGAAAGCCTTGATGAGTAGTTACCTTTACTCACGATTTCACTGGTTCTCAGGATAAAGCGATCGCCCGATTGAGCAGTCATTGAGCCAATTCCTCTTGCATCCTATCAAGATCCTTTAGCCAGCCGCCGTAATCAGTGTATATAGAGACAGTCCGGTAGTCTTTCTTGAATGACTGGTCAAGGGGTGGGGTACAATTCTGGAAGTCGGTTCGTTAAAAAAATCTGCAAATCATGACACCCTCTCTTACTAATTTTCTGTTAAG
>Ga0081535_100259_pt1 | contig 45391 bp, 39 predicted proteins | sample HotLakmasection3_FD_71020 | JGI IMG/M metagenome (GOLD analysis project Ga0081535, IMG submission 71020) | Hypersaline microbial mat communities from Hot Lake, Washington, USA - Section #3 (SPADES assembly) (version 2) | ecosystem: Environmental > Aquatic > Non-marine Saline and Alkaline >... | reverse complement strand
CCCTTGAGCACCACGATCACCCCGAGGAACGACGCCAGCCGCTGCGCCGCCGCCGCCCGCCCCTGCGGATCCACCGGATCGCCCTCGAGGCCGAACGCCTCCGCCAGGCGCCGAAACTCCCCCGGGTGCGGCGTCAGCACGCACGTCGCCCGCACGTCCCGCTGCGCCTCGGGCGTCTGCGCGAGCGCCGAGAGCGCCCCCGCGTCCAGCACCACCGGGAGCTCCTCCTGCAACGTCGCCTGAAGCGTCAGCGCCCGCGACGCCTCCGTCACGCAGAGGCCAGGCCCCACCACCAGCGCATCCACCTCCTCCAGCGCCCCCGCGAGCCGCACCGCCGCCTCGCTCGCGATCAGCTCGCCCGCCTGATCCACCGGCAGCGGCAGCCCCGTCGCCGACGGCGCGATCGTCAGCGCCGCGTCCACGATCGGCTCCGGAACCGCGAGCATCGCCAGCCCCGCCCCCGCCCGCAGCGCCCCGAGCGCCGACAGACACGGCGCGCCGATCATCCGCGGCGCTCGCCGCTCCGCGCGAAGCGCGCACCCCCCGAACACCGCGACCTTCCCGAAGGACCCCTTGTGTCCGCGGGGATCGCGCGCCGGAAGCGCCGGGATGCCTGCGCCCCCGCTCACCGGATCCGAACCGTCTCGATCTCGAGCCGCCCCATGATTGAGCCGAGTTCCATCAGCGAGTTCACGAGCATCCCGTCCCGCATCGGCGTCACGCTCAGCGCGATGTGCGCCGCGTCGAAGGGCGCCGGCCCGGGCAGCGTCGGGTCGAGATCCACCCACCGCCCGTCCAGGCGCGCCTGCGTCCACGCGTGATACCCAAAAACGTCCTGCGCGCCCGCGAACGCCTGCGTGTACACCAGCCCGCTCACCACGCGCGACGGAATCCCCGCGGAGCGCAGCAGCGCCGCCAGAAGCACCGCGTGCTCCGTGCAATCCCCCGCCGCCGTCCGCGCCACCTCCGACGCCGACGCAAACCCAACCCCGAGCGACTTCTCCTCGACGAACTCGTACACGAACCGCCGCAGCGCCAGCGCCCGATCCACCGGCGTCTCCTGAACCCCCTCGAGCGCCCGATCCCGAAGCTGAACGACCACCGCGTCGTCCGCCGCGATCATCGACGAGCTCTCGAGGTGCTCGGGCCCCGACGGGTCGTCGTCCACGCGCGAAAGGTCCAGCCTCACCCGCACCCGACCGTCCTCGAGCCGCTCGGCCTCCTGCGCCCCGCTCGAGAGCGCCGGGATCTCGCCGCCCCCCGCGCTCAGCACGTACTCCGCCCGCGTCGCGAGCCGCGGGTCCTCGATCGCCGCCCCCGTGGGCTTGACGAACGTCGCCGTCATGATCTCCGGCGCGTCCGGCTCCGCGAGCGCGAGCTGCTGGTCCGCCGCGATCACCGTCAGGCTCATCGCCCCCATCGATTGCTCCGTGCGCACCGCCCGTCCCTCGAGGTCCGTCCACTGCACCGTCCGCTCTCCGGGCGTCAGCGACGTCTCCACCCGCGCCCGCAGCGCCGGCACGATCCGCCCGAACGCCTCGATGTTCTCCCGCTCCTCAACGAACATCACCGACTCGATCGGCGCCGGTCCCACGAGCGGGCTCACCATCCGAACCCGGATCTCCTCCGCCCCCGCCGCAAGCCGCTCCGCGATGTGCTCGTACGCCTCCACCGGCGTCATCCACTCGCCCTCCGGTCTCGGCATCGTCTGCGTGAACTCCTGCCCCGCGTTCACCGTCGTGAGCGTGATCCCGTCCTCCGTGAAGACGAACCGCGACGTCACCGGCGTGTTCCCGAGCCGCTGCGTCATCGTCATCTCGATCGGCTCGTGGTCGACCGTCTCCAGGAACGTCGTCTCGACCCCCGCCGTCGCCCGCTGGCCGCCGCGGCCGAACGACAGGTGCATCTCCATCCCCGACTCCCACCCGCGCTCGGTCAGGCGCTGGTGCTCGCGCATCCATCCCGTGCGCTGCCCCTGAAGCTCCACCACGTACCAGTCCTCGCGATCCGCCCCCGGGGCGCTCGCGGCGCCCAGGGCCAGCATCGTCACGAGAGCCGAAACAAGCCACCGTCGGATCGTCAGCATCGAAGGCCTCCGGAAGGCGATCATCGTAGAGGTCTACCAGCGAGACCGCCCCGCGCTCCACGCCCGGGCTGCTGAGAGCGCGGCCGGGCGTAGGGACTCCCGGTCGCTCCCGCCGCTTTGGCGCCCGCCCCGCTCCAACTCTACGCTCACCCCCATGATCGACACCCACTGCCACCTCACCTTCCCGCAGTACGAGGGCCGCCTCTCGCAGGTGCTCGAGGACGCCGCCGCCGAGGGCGTCACGGGCGCCATCACCATCGCCACCACCCACCGCGACGCCGCCAACGCCCTGAAGCTCGCCGAGCGCTACGACCGCGTCTGGTGCTCCGCCGGCGTCCACCCGCTCTACTCGAGCGAGTCCCCGCACGACTGGGGCGAGGTCGAGCGCGTCGTCCGCCACGACAGGTGCGTCGCCTGGGGCGAGCTCGGCCTCGACAACCACTACGACGAGCCCCCCAAGTCCACCCAGCTCGCCGTCCTCGAGGAGCAGCTCGACGTCATCGCCCGCGCCCGCCCCGAGATCGACAAGCCCGTCATCCTCCACTGCCGCGAGGCTTACCCCGAGCTCATCTCCATCCTGCGAAAGTCCCTCATCCCCCCCGACAGGTTCGTCTTCCACTGCTTCACCTCGGGCGAGGACGACGCCCGCCGCTGCCTCGACTTCGGCGCCATGCTCTCCTTCACCGGCCAGGTCACCTTCAAGAAGGCGACCGACGCCCAGGCCGCGGCCAGACTCGCGCCGCTCGACCGCATCATGGTCGAGACCGACGCCCCCTTCATGACCCCCGAGCCCTACCGCAAGGTCCGCACCTGCGAGCCCAGGTTCGCCGCCGTCACGGCGAAGTTCCTCGCGGAGCTCCGCGGCGAGGAGTGGGGGGAGTTCGAGCGGGCGATCGACGACAACACGCAACGATTCTTCGGCGTCAGCTAGGGCGATCGCGACCAAGCCTTCGGGCGCCGCGACCCGCCGCCCGCCGCGCTTCGTGCCGGCAGACCCGATCCCGCCTACCCGCCCACATACCGCGAGTAAATGGTCTTCGCCCGCGCCGGATCCGTCGTCCCGCCCACGATCGCCCGCCCCGTCGAAAACACGTGCAGCGTGATCCGCCCGAACTCCCCCGTTTCGTTCGCGAACTCGCCGCGGAGCGAATCCGCCTCCGTCCGGAAGTCGCCGAAGGGCGCCAGCCGCGCCGCCAGCGTCTCGAGCGCCACCCGCCCCCGCCGATGAGGCGCGATCTGCACGCTCTTGCGACCACACAGCGGCGTCAGCTCCTCCGCGTCGCCGTCGAGGTACTGAAAGTCGCGCTTCCCGCAGCACGGACACTCCGGATCACGCGCCCCGCTCACGTCCACCGCCCGCATCGCCGGCGCATACGCGTCCAGATGAATCAGCCGCGTGTTCGCGTCGTCGACGTGCCCCGCGAGCAGCTTGATCGCCTCCGCCGCCGCAAGACTCGCTACGGCCCACGCCGCCGGGCCGAGCACGCCCGCGGTGTCGCACGTCGGCTCCGCCCCCGGCGCCGGCGCGTCGGGAAACAGGCACCGCAGGCACGGCCCCACGCCCGGCCGAACGGTCAGGAGCGTCCCGCTCGTCCCGACCACGCCCGCGTGCACGTACGCCAACCCCTGCGACACCGCGACGTCGTTGAGCAGATACCGCGTCTCAAAGTTGTCCGTGCCGTCAAGCAGCAGATCAATCGTGCCCCGCTCGCCCTCCGCCTCCCCTCTGCCCCGGAGAGAGGGGCCGGGGGTGAGGGCTCCAGCGTCTTCCGCCTCACCCTCCCACGCAAACCCCACGATCCCCGGCGCCGTCCGCGCCGAGAAATCCTCCACGAGCGCCCGCACCTCGACGCCGGGATCGATCTCCGCAAGCCGGTCCCGCGCCGCCGTCGCCTTCGCCCGGCGCCGCTCCGCATCCTCCGTCGTGTAGAGCGTCTGCCGCTGAAGATTCGTCAGCTCCACCACGTCCCGATCCACGATCGTCAGCTTCCCCACCCCCGCCCGCACCAGCGCCTCCGCGATCGTCGACCCGAGCGCCCCGACGCCCACGATCAGCGCGTGCGACTCGCGCAGCCGAGCCTGCCCGGCGCCGCCGATCTCCGGCAGGATCTCCTGTCGATGGTGGCGATTCACGCCCGCATCCTAGGGCGAAATCAACCCTCAAAGAGCGCCGCGCAGTCCCGCAGCTCCGCTCCCGCCGGCGTGCATACTGCATACTGTCGACCGCCGCGCATGCACGCGGAGCCGAACGCCCCGTCCTTGCGCACCGCGTAGTACACCACGTTGAAGTCCGGCTCGCCCTTCTCGTTGAGCAGACGCTTCGCTCGCGTGCGCTCGGCGATCTGCCGAAGGGCGTGGAGGCACGCGTCCGTCGGATGGTCGCCCGCTCCCATGCGCATCACGATGGTGTGCGCCCCGCACGTCTGGATCACCGCCTCGCCGCGGCCGGTGCCGCCGGCCGAGCCGATCGCGTTGTCCGTGTAGCAACCGGCGCCGATGATGGGCGAGTCGCCCACGCGCCCCGGCAGCTTGAAGAACAGCCCGGACGTCGTCGTGCAGCCGGCGAGGTCGCGCTCGGGCGTCAGCGCCGAGCAGTGGATCGTGCCGGTGGGGGGCTCGACGATCGGCAGCGGCGGGTGCGTCCGTGCCGGTCGAGCGCCCCGCGCGCCCTCGCCGAAGGCGGGGAGGTCCCACTCGTCCTCCTCGAGCCAGTCGTCGCGCCGGTTGGCCTCGGCCTTCCACCGGAGCCATTCCCGCCGCGCCCGCTCGGTCAGCAGGTTCTCCTCCGTGAAGCCCAGCCGCAGCGCGAACCGTTTGGCGCCCTCGCCGACGAGCATGACGTGGTCCGTCCGCCTCGCGACCTCGAGCGCGACGGCCGCGGGGTTCCTGATCCCCTCGAGCGCCGCCACCGCGCCCGCGCGGTGCGTCGGCCCGTGCATCACCGCGGCGTCGAGCGACACCACGCCGTCCTCGTTGGGAAGCCCGCCCAGACCGACCGTCATGTCATCCGGATCGTTCTCGTTGATCTCGACGCCCCTGACGACCGCGTGAGCCGGGTCGGCGCCCTCTTCGATGAGCGCGTACGCGCGCTTCACGCACTCGAGCCCGTTGCCCGAGGCGATCACGACGGGCGGCTCGGCGGACGGCCCGCGCCGCTCGCGACGGCGCGCGGGCTGCGCGAGCGCCGCGCCCGCCGCGGCGAGCCACGCGGTCGCCGCGAGAAACGATCGGCGGTCGACGACGTTCACGCGAAGCTCTCCACCACCGGCATCTCGCCCACCAGCGGGCGCAGGTAGTTCACGAAGGCGTCGGAGACGTCGTTGTCGCCGCGGAGGAACTCCTCGGGCATGACGCGCGTCCTGCCCGCGACGGCGTTGAGCTTCACCGCGACGGGCTGGGACTGGTAGGTCTCGCCGGGGGAGCGCTTGATGGCGATCGAGCCGTCGAGGTCGCCGCTCATGGCGAGCTTGGCGGCGTGAGCGCCCGCCGCCCGCGCCTCCTGCTGGTCAAGGGGCGACGGATCCGGGTAGCAGCGCTGCATGTAGCCCAGGGTGTCGGCGCGGATGCGCGGCGGCTTGCCGCCTCTGGCCGCGAGCTTCGTCCGAAGGAGCCCCGCCAGGAAGTCGCCCAGGGCGCCCGAGCCGGAAAGCTGCACGTTGCCGTGGGCGTCCACCTCGCCCGTCTGCTGGAGCAGGTGGCTGATGGCCTCGCCCGAGTCGTTGTGGACGCCCTCGGAGACCGCGATCAGGCACCGCCCGAGGCGCGAGTAGACGCCGTCGACGTCCGCGACGAACCGGTCGGGGTCGAAGTGGCGCTCCGGCAGGTAGATCAGGTGCGGCCCGTCGGTCTCGAAGCGCCGGGCGAGCGCCGCCGCCCCGGTCAGGAAGCCCGCGTGGCGGCCCATCACCACGTTGATCTTGATGCCCGGGAGCGACTTGTTGTCGAGGTTGTCGCCCGTGAACGCCTTGGCCACGAACCGCGCCGCCGAGGGGTAGCCCGGCGTGTGGTCGCTCTCCATGAGGTCGTTGTCGATCGTCTTTGGGATGTGGAAGCAGCGCAGCTCGTAGCCCGCCTGGTCGGAGAGCTCGTTGACGATGCGGCAGGTGTCGGAGGAGTCGTTGCCCCCGATATAGAAGAAGTAGCGGACGTCCTTGGCGCGGAGGGACTCGAAGATGCGCTCGCAGTACGCCTCGTCTGGCTTGTCGCGGGTCGAGCCGAGGGCGGCCGACGGCGTCTGGGCGATCGCCTCGAGAAAGTCGGGGGGCGAGTCGGTGAGGTCCACGAAGCGGTTCTCGACCATGCCGCGGACGCCGTTGCGGGCGCCGTAGATGGCGGTGATCGCCTCGTGGCCCTGGAGCGCGAGGACGGCCCCGACGAGGGACTGGTTGATGACGGCGGTGGGTCCGCCCGACTGTCCGATGACGGCGGCGCCGTGGATGAGGTCTGTGGGCATGGCGAGGTTCTCCGGCCGCCATCCTAAAGCGATCGGCGTTCGCGCGGGTAGACTGGCGGCGATGCCCCACGCCGCCCCGAGGAGGATCTCCGCGACCGCGCTCCTGATGCTGGGGGCGCTGGCGCTCGGCGGGTGCCGGGTGTCGGGCCCGACCACCGTCGACGTGGGCGCCGGCCGGTACGCCGAGGCCTTCGAGGACGCGCAGGACGTGCTTCGCGCGCAGGGCTTTGAGCTCGAGCGGGTCGACGCCCGGGCGGGCGTGATCACCACCCGTCCGCTCGCCTCGAGCGGGCTCTGGACACCGTGGCAGACGGTCGAGCGTCGCGTGCGCGACGAGGCGGAGGCGACGTTCCACCGCGAGCGCCGGCGCGCGGAGGTGCGGTTCCTGGGCCCCGAGCAGTCGCCGCCGACGGTGGACGCGCCGGTGCGCGCGGACGTCGATGTGCGCGTCGAGCGCGTGTACCATCCGGGCGTCAGGGCGTCGGCGGCGAGCGTGCGCCTGCGCCACGTTGCGGAGCACGCGGATCGGCCGGCCAGCGCCGACGAGGAGGGCGTCTTCGCGGTCGACCACAGCGCCGACCGCGCGCTCGCGTCGGAACTGGCGCGCCGGCTGGCCGAGCGACTGGGCGTCGCGCGTCCGGCGGGCGCGTGGTCGCGTCGCGGCGCGCCGTCGAGTCGAGCTGAATCAGCGCCGGACTGAGCCGATCCTTCGCGGATCGGCGCCGAACCGAACCGAGCAGGCGCGCGGGTCATCGCGCGCGATGACCGACGCCTCCGCGCCAGCGAGGGGTCCTACACTCACCCGAAAAGGGAGTGAATCACCTGATCCAGCGCGGTCGCGCGAGCGGGTATCAGTATCCCGCCTCGCGGGAGTCGTGGCGCCAGGAGGCGCAAACCGTCGAGTGCTCGAATCGGGCGCGGAAGGAGCAGGGATGCAAGGCGCGTCTCGGGAAGTGCACGAGCGGATGGCGCTGGTGGCACGGGTGGTCGAACGGCTGTGTCAGCTCCCGGCGGCGCCGAGCGCCGACTGGTGCCAGCGCGCGGCGGCGGAGTTGCTCCCGCTCGGGGGCGACACGCTCGCGTGCGTGATGGTGGCGACGCACGACGCCGCGGGCCGCCCCGAGAGCGTCGAGGATGCGGGCGCCGCGGGTGGCGTGCGAGGCTCCAGGGAGGCGCTCGGTCGCGTTCTTGGGCCCGAGGCCGGGGCGTGGACCCTTGCGATGGGCCTTGAGGGTCCTGAGCGCGTGCGCCGGGTGGAGCTTTCGTCGCTCCCCCTTGAGGCGCGCGAGCGGTGGCGCGCGGCGGGCGCCGAGGCGCTTCTGGTGGTGAGCGAGGCCCTGTGGGCCGGCGAGAGCGCGCGGCGCGTGACGGCGACGCTCGCGTCCCCGGGCGACGAGGGTCTGGGCCTCGCGGCGGCGCAGGCCGCGGTCTCGGCGTTGGCGCGACGGGTGGGGCTGGCCTTCGGGCGCAAGCCCCTGCACCCGTCGTCCCGCCTGACCGCCCGCGAGATGGAGGTGCTCGAGCGGCTTCTGCTCGGGTGGAGCATCAAGAAGATCGCCGAGGACATGGGCCGCAGCCCGCACACGGTGCACGATCATGTCAAGTCGCTCCACACCAAGCTGGGCGCGACGAGCCGCGGCGCGCTGGTCGCTCGGGCGCTCGGGCACCTGGCGCCCGGAGGCGAGGGGGCGGCGGCCGAAGGGGTCGCCACGCCCGGCGGGCTTCGAGCCGTCGTCAAGCCCGTCTCCCTCGCGAGCCTGCGAGTCTGAGGACGGCGCGGTACAACGCCCTTATGGCCAGACCAGCAACCGGCGAGGCCTCGCACGCGCGAGCGCTCCGGCAGGCGATCGAGACCGGCGCGCTCCTGGGCGTGGACTTCGCCCCGCGCCGCCCCGCCGCGGCCGCGGAGACCGCGCCTGCCCCTCCCGGGGCAAGCGGCGGACCCAAGGCCCGGGCGCTCGAGGCGCTCCGGGCCGAGCACGAGCGCGCGTGCCCCGAGCGGGCGTTCTTCCCCGACTTTGAGCGCATCGTCTTCGGCGAAGGCGATCCCGACGCGCGGCTCATGTTCGTGGGCGAGGCGCCGGGGGCGGAGGAGGACCGCACGGGTCGGCCCTTCGTCGGGCGGGCCGGGCAGCTCCTGGACGGGATGATCCGCGCGATGGGGCTCTCGCGGGAGCGGGTGTACATCGCCAACGTGATCAAGGGGCGCCCGCCCGGCAACGCGACGCCCTCGGCGGAGGAGTCGGCGGCCTGCGGCCCGTTCCTGATCCGCCAGATCGAGATCATCGAGCCCGAGGTGATCGTCACGCTCGGAAAGCCGGCGACCGGGTACCTGCTCGAGACGACCGACGCGCTCGGGCGGCTCCGCGGGAGGTGGCACGAGTTCCGGGGCATCGCGGTGATGCCGACCTACCACCCGGCGTTCCTGCTGCGGTCCTACACGCCCGAGAATCGACGCAAGGTGTGGTCCGACCTGCAGATGGTGATGGAGCGGCTCGGGCTCGAGGCGCCGGCATGAGGGCCATGGCCCTGTTCCGCCGCGTCTGAGCGGTGGTCGGACACGCGAAGATTTTCCCGCGCGACGAACCGGTGGAACCGGCGGAGCCGAGTTCCGTACAACCGAACGAGCCGGTCAGGCCTTGCCCCCAACCTCGCCCCCACGAGGCCCGACGCGCCGGACGAGCGATCTCGTCCGCCGTCGGGCTTTTTCTTGCGCTCAGCCGCCGGGGTTTGACGGCTCGTCGTCTTCGGGTTCCGCGTTGGACGGCTTCTGGGCCTCGATCTCGACGGCCTCGTCGGGCGCCGCGCGCCCGAAGTTGAGTTCCGTCTCGGGGGGGAGCGGCGTGATGCTGGTGGTTTCCCAGCCGTCGATGTCTCCCGTGTCGGGGTCGTAGAAGACGACGAACTCGAGCGTGATCTTGTCGCCGACCGAGAGGCCCTCGGTGGTGACGCCCTCGGCGAGCGGAAAGGGCATGATCATGGCGTTCATGCCCGTGGGCGTCGTCTCGCGGTAGTTGGCCTTGAAGGCGGGGATGGGCTCGTGGCGCACGAGGAACTCGGACTGCGGCCCGGCGGGCGCCGGGATCTGCGAGACCGTGCCTCGGACGACGTAGCGGTTGACGTCCTGCGCGAGGGCGTCGACCTGGCCCGGATCGGTCTCGGCGTCCTCGCACGCGGGGAGGGCGGCGCCGGCGAGGGCGAGGAGGAGACCGAGGACGACGAGTCGGGAGGTGCTCATGCCCACAGATTAGGCGTGCCGGCGGATCGAGGCGCGGGCGCCGGATCGGGCTCGCGGCGCGCGGTCCTGATCGCTCAGGCGGGCTTGATCTCGAGGTGCTTCTCGACGGAGCGGAAGTCCGGGACGAGGTGGGGGACGTAGGTCATGGTCCACTCGGCGCCGGGCTCGACGCGGACGATCTTGGCGGGGTGCTGGCGGATGTACCAGCGGCGTCCGCCGCGCGTCTTGGTGGGGGTCTCGCGGCGGCGGAAGCGCTGGGCGCGGGCGAGCGCCCGGCGGGATCCGACGTCCTGCCGCATGAGCCGCTCGATCGTCTGCACCTTGTCCTCGCGGTGAGGGCGGGAGGTGACGGAGACGGTGATCTTCTGACCCGGGGCGATGTTCTCGAACATGACGGTGATCTCGCGGGACGTGTCTGGCGTCGCGTACGGGGCGTCGCGTCTGGGGGGTTGGCGTGCGGCCGCGAGCGTGAACGGATCCTGACGGCGCGGCGCGAGCCGGACAGGATAGCGTTCCTCCGCGGGGTCGCCAAGCGCGGCGGGCGGGGGTAGATTGGGGCGATGAGCGACGAGATCACACCGGGCGGCGCCGGGAGCGCCGGAGAAGGTCAGCCCTCGAACGCCCCCGGCGGGCCCGGAAGCGGCCAGACGCCGCGGTTCGAGGGGGCCCCGCACCAGGAGAGGCCCCGCCTGCGCCCCGTCCGGGGATTCATGACCCAGCACCAGGGCCAGCCGCTCCTGGGGCTCACCGACGCTCAGCAGGTGTCGGACAAGATGGTCTTCGCGGCCCCGGCGGTTCAGGCGGTGCTCGGGAAGTTCGACGGCGAGCACGACCTTGACCAGATCGTCTCGGAGGTGGGCAAGGGTCTGAGCCGCGACGTGCTCGAGCCGCTCGTGGCCCAGCTCGACGAGGCGGGCCTGCTCGCGGGCCCGCGCTTCGACGCGATGTACGACGCGCTCAAGAAGTCCTACGACTCGCAGGACCACCTTCCCGCGGGCGTCTCGGCGCAGGTGGCCGACCGCCTCGTCGTGATGGCGCGCGGCGAGGACGCGACCGACGAGCAGAAGGCCGAGGAGGGGCCCGAGAAGCTCCGCGAGCAGTTCGACGCGTGGATCGATCAGGCGCTGAAGTCGGCGAGCGACCCGAGCTTCGACAAGCTGCCGCGCGTCGTGTTCACGCCGAGCGTCGATTACCAGATGGCGTGGCCCAACTACGCGGCGGTCTACGGGCGGATGCGCGTCGTCGACCGCCCGAAGCGCGTCGTCATCCTCGGGAGCCACCAGGCGGGCTTCGCCACGGGCGTGTGCGGGTGCGACAAGGGCTATGAGACGCCGCTCGGCGTGTCGCCCCTCGCGAGGGATCTCTTCGACGCCCTCACCTCCGCCCTCGGCGACGAGAACGCGGAGAAGCTGCTCCGTCACCGCTACGACCACGAGCGGGCGCACGCGATCGAGGCGCAGGTCGCGTGGCTGCAGCACGTGCTCGGGACCGACGACGAGACGCCGCAGGTGATGGGCGTGCTCGTGCATGATCCCCTGCGCAACGGCGGCGAGAGCTACGACGGGGAGGGCCTCGGGCTCGATCCGTTCATCGCGGCGCTCCGGCGCGCGGTCGACGAGCTCGAGGGTCCGACGCTGATCGTCGCGGCGGCGGACCTCGCGCACGTGGGTCCGCAGTTCGGCGACCAGCAGGCGCTCGTCGGCGACGACGAGGGGGCGCAGCAGTTCCGCCAGCAGGTGATGCAGCACGACCAGCAGATGGTCGGGCTCATCGGTCAGGGCAAGCACCAGGAGCTGCTCAGCGCGCTGCAGTGGCAGCAGAACCGCATGCGCTGGACGGGCGTCGGCCCGATCGTCGCGGCGATGCGCGCGGCCGAGGACGGGCAGACCCGGCTGCTCAACTACTTCGCCGCGGCCGACCCGCAGGGGCGGGCCCTCGTCAGCAGCTTCGCCGCCTCGATCGGGTGAGCGGGCCCGTGCGCCTCGTCATCCAGCGGAGCGGCCCGGCCCGCGTGACCGCCTCGCGCGATCGCGAGGGGCGTGCGATCGAGCACGAGGCTCGGATCGAGCGGGGGCTCGTCGTTCTCGCGTGCGCCGAGCGCGGCGACGACGCGGCGACGTTCCGGTGGGCGGCGCGGAAGGTGGCGCAGATGCGGATCTTCGAGGACGACGAGGGGCGGATGAACCGCTCGGTCGTCGACGCCGGCGGCGGGGTGCTCGTCGTGAGCCAGTTCACGCTCGCGGGCGAGGCGAGCAAGGGCAACCGCCCGAGCTTCACGGGCGCGGCGCCGCCCGAGGAGGCCGAGCCGCTCGTCGAGATTCTCGCGAGCGCCCTCGAGCGGGAGCACGGTCTGACGGTCGGGCGCGGCGTCTTCGGCGGGGCGATGCGGGTCGAGCTGGTCAACGAGGGGCCGGTGACGATCATCCTCGAGAGGCGCCCCGCGCGGTGAGGGCGCGAAAAAAAGCGGCGTCCCGATGGGAACGCCGCTCGAGGATCGTGGCCCGGTCCTGATGCGTTCAGCGCCGGCGACGCGCGGCCGCGAGGCCCGCGATCCCGAACAGGGCGGCGGCGCCCGGGGTCGGGATCACGTCGAAGGCGTTGGAGAGCGTGATGATGTCGCGGATGACGGCCGGTCCGACGCCGCTCGCGGTGACCGCGGCGAGCTCGCCGGCGAGGGACGCCGTGGAGATGTCCTGCCCCGGGCTGAGGAGGACGGAGAAGCGCCCGACGAAGAACTCGCCGTTCGCGTCGGGCGGCACGCTGCCCGAGCCGCCGTTGGCGGGCGGGTTGACCGCCCAGGCGCCCTGGAGTCGGGTGCCGGAGGCGACGGAGAAGTCGATGGGCTGAGCGGCGAGGATCGCGGCCTCGCCGAGGGCGCCGAGCCCGATGTAGGAATCGAACTCGAGGTCGGGCAGGAAGGACAGCTCCGCCGCGCTCGGGGGCAGGTTGTTCGGGCTGCCGAAGAGGTCGACCTGGTAGAAGGTTCCGCCGGTGACGTTGATGCCGCTGGTGGGCACCTGCGACGGCGTGTTGGACTCGAGGGCGATGAGCGGGAGACCGCTCCCGTCGTCCTGGAGGTACAGGTCAAACGTGTAGACGTTGACGAGGCCCGTGGGCTGACCGGCGAGCGACCCGAAGCTGTAGGTGGAGTTGTCGATGACTTCCCACCGGTGGCCGGAGATCGCGGCGCTGGCGACGCCTGTGCTGGCGAGCAGCGCGAGCGCGCCGACGAGCGGCGCCACGCGCGAGATGGTGTTCGATGCGTTCATTTCTCTCTGACTCCTCTGGACTGGGCGACGAGAGACCTGCCGGCGCACGGACCGGTACGGACCTTCGACGACCACTCTCTGATCCTCTGGATGTGACCCGGCGTATCCCTGGCAAGGACGCCGACTGCTCATGAATGTACTGCAGTTCATCCATGGATCAATACCCTTGGCATGGTTTTTCGAGACGCGTAGCATTTGTGAGAGCGGAACTTAGAGGTGTTTCCGGTCCGCCCGACGCCCGCGGGCGCATCAAAAACGCCCCTGCAGGGATCAAACCCTGGGGGCGCTGGTGTGGTCGTGGGGATCGTGAGGGCGGCGCGGGTCGCGCCGTGGGCGCGGATCGCTCGGCTCGTCAGGGCATCGTCCACCCGAAGTTGTTGAGCAGGCGGGCCAGGTCCACGATGTCGACGAAGCCGTCGAGGTTGAGGTCGCCCGCCTCGAGCGCCTGGCGGTCTTCGGGATCGATCGCGGGCGTCGCGTCGGGATCGTGCTCGATCCGCTCGAAGGCGAGGGTGTAGCACCCGACCACGCCGTGGACGAGCGGGATCTCGGGAATCGGATTCTCGACGTTTCGGGCCGTGCCCTTTGCGGCCTCGTCCTCGCGGAAGTCGGCGAGTCCGTTGAAGTTCAGGTCGCCGCGCCCGGACACCGCGAGGCGAACCACCCCGGAGGCGTCGGAGAGGACCGTGAGCTGGGGATACAGGGGGGTCGGCCCCGAGTCCTCGTCCGCCGCGATCAGGTCGCCGTGCTTGTCGAACCAGCCCAGGACGGCGTCGGTGGGGCGGCAGTCGACGAGGTTGACGCCGCCGATCATGGTGACGGCGTAATCGCAGAGCGGGTCGAGCCCCTCGACGCGGTAGTGGTCGACGTCGCGGGCGATGGGCGTGGTTCCGACGGTGTTGTCGATGCGGACGTCGACCGAGTCGGCGTCGACGGGGGGCACGAAGTTGAAGCGGAAGGACTCGGCGCCGGTGACGAACTCGGCGAAGACGGTCTCGGACCCGAGGAAGCCGGTGGGGACGCCGCGGTGGTCCTCGTCGGCGAAGTAGTCGACGGTGAGTGAGAACCCGCCGCGCTGGTTGTGAGGCGAGTTGAAGAACAGGCCGTTGAAGTCGGTGTCGAAGCCGTCGGGGCGCCCGGCGACCCAGAGGCGGACGGTCGAGCGCGGGTCGTCGCCGTTGGGGACGACGGGGAGATCGAAGAGGGCGGAGGCCTTGCCGTTGCCGAGCGGGCTCGAGTTGTCGTCGGCGGCGATGCGGATCTCGCTCTTGTTGAACGCGCCGAGGTAGGTGTCGGGGTGCGGCCCGGGGAACTCGTGGCGCTGGAGCTTCCCGCTCAGGTAGGGCTTCTCGAGATCGAGAACGATGGTTTGGGCGCTTTCGAAGGAGCCGTTGGGCTCGATCTCGTAGCCGGGGTGGAGTGGGTAGGGGAGCTCGCTCGCGAGGACCGCGCCGGCCGCGGCGCAGGCGGCGAGGGAGGCGCATCGAACATAAGCGCTCATCGGTCTCTCCTCGTGGTCCGGCGTGCGTCGGCGACGCCGGTGAAAGAGACGGGCCGGGCTTTCACCCGGCCCGTCTGGATGATCCGGTTCAGCTCACGGGGAGCTGTCGGTCAAGGGCCGGTTCCGGGTTACGGAGCGGTCCAGCCCCAGTTGTTGAGGATGATGGCCAGGTCGACCACGTCGACGCCGCCGTCGAGGTTGAGGTCGCCGTTGGACAGCATGAGCATGGTCTCGCTGCTGTCGCCGCTGCCGTTGCCGCCGGGGGTGCCGTCGGGAACGTGCTTGTTCCACTCAACCTTGATGGTGTAGCACGTGCCGCAGCCGTGGACCGGGGGCAGCTCGACCGGGGGGGTCTCGACGTTGCGGGCCTCGTAGGTCTCGTCGAGGAGGCCGTCGAAGTCGTTGTCGCCCTGACCGGAGACGGAGAAGATCACGCGGCCGTTGGCGTCAGAGATGACGGCGAGGGACGCGGTGGGGTGGCCCGTGGCGACGGGGAGGACCTGCTCGCCCTGCTTGTTCCACCAGCCGAGGATGGCGCAGTTGGGGGTGCAGTCCTTCTGGACGCCGCCGATGACCGTGATCGCGTAATCACAGGCCGGCTCGAGGCCCTCGAGCTGGTAGAAGTCGACGTCGTTGTAGATGTCGAACGTCTCGGTGGTGTTGTCGATCTCGACGTCGACGGTGGCGGTGCCCTCCGGAACGACGTAGTTGATGCGGAACGCCTCGGCGCCCGTGACGAACGTGCAGAGGTAGATGTCCGTGTCGATCACGTCGCCCGCGTCGTCGTAGTAGGTCACGCAGACCTCGGCCTCGCCGAACTGGCCGTGCGGGGCGTTGAAGAAGAGGCCGTTGAACATGTTGTCAACGCCGTCGGGACGGCCGGTGACGCCGAGACGGATCGTCGCGTCGTCGTCGTCGCCGTTCGGGATGGGAGCAACGCCGAAGCAGGCCGAGGCCTTGCCGTTGCCCTTGGTGGAGGAGTTGTCGTCCTCGCACACCACGTTGTCGTCCTTGTCGAACATGAACAGGTAGGTGTCCGGGTAGCGGCCGGGGAACTCGTTGGCGTCGAGCTTGCCGGACAGGTAGAAGCAGATGTCGTCGTTGACGGCGACAATCTCGCGATCCTCGAAGGTGTCGTTCTCGTCGACGTAGGACGGGGCGCCCTCGAAGGCCACGTCGTAGACGGGCGCATCAACGGCGACGGCCATGGCGCTGGCGAAGGCAACGCCAGACGCAGCGATCAGTGCCTTAAGCATCAGACTCTCTCCTAGAAAATCGAACCAGTGTGTGTCGTGACCACTCACGACGTGACGGATCTCAGATGGCCCCAGTGATAACGGGTCGCGCCCCCGGAAGCAATGGTTTCCCTCTAATCCGTTGAGACACAATGGCGTGGAGCGTGGGAAGCCCGCCCCCCGATCGGGGCATGTCAGGGTGTCGCCTGATGCGCAAGCCATTCAGAGGCAGCCGTTTACGGCGTTCGTCGCCCCGAGTTTGGGCCCCCCGAGCGCCATCGTCTCGTAACTTTCGTTCACGAAAAGTTTTACGGGCCTGGTCGCCCGCCTGCGCGGTCCCCCGCCGGCGTCGCTTCCCAGGCCTTGGCGATCGGCAGCCGGCGGCCGATCCCGAACGCCTCGCGCGTCACCTTGAGCCCCGGCGGCATCTGCCTTCGTTTGTACTCGGCCCGCGCGAGCAGGCCCGCCACGCGCTCGGCCACCTCGAGCGGAGCGCCCGCGCGCCGCGCCGCCTCCGCCACCGGCGCGCGCTCGTCGACCAGCGCGTCAAGGATCGCGTCGAGCACGTCGTAGGGGGGGAGCGTGTCCTCGTCCTTCTGGTCGGGCCGCAGCTCCGCGCTCGGCGCCTTCGAGAGCACCGCGTCCGGAATGGGCGGCTCCGAGAACCCCGCGTCGGCGTGGCGGGCGTTGATCCAGCGCGACAGCGCGTAGACGCGCGTCTTGGAGAGGTCCGCGATCGGCGCGAGCCCGCCGTTCATGTCGCCGTAGAGCGTCGCGTAGCCCACCGCCATCTCGCTCTTGTTGCCCGTCGCGAGCGGCAGCAGGTGGAGCTTGTTCGCGAGCGCCATCACGAGCGCGCCGCGAAGTCGGGATTGCACGTTCTCCTCGGCGATTCCCGGGGCGGACGACGCGCCGGCGGCCGCAAAGAGCGGCCCGAGCGTCCGCTCCGCGGCGTCGTGGAGCTCGCGGATCGGAACCTCGTGGAGGCGCAGCCCGAGTCGGCGCGCCTGCTCGCGCGCGTCGCTCACCGAGCCCGCCGAGCTGTAGCGGCTCGGCATCGCCAGGGCGTGGACGTTCGAGGCGCCGAGCGCGGCGGCGGCGAGCGCGGCGACGAGCGCCGAGTCGATCCCGCCCGAGAGCCCGAGCGCCGCGGCGCTGAAGCCCGTCTTGCGGGCGTAGTCGCGGATGCCGAGCGTGAGCGCGCTGAAGAGCGCCGCTTCCTCGTGCTCGTCCTCACCCTCGCCGGCGAAGCCGGGGTGATGCGCGGCGCCCACGTCGATCAGGTGAGTGCGATCCTCGAAGCGCGGCGCGTTCAGGCACCTGGCCTCGGGCCCGTGCGCGCCCGGCGGGAGCGCCACGTGCGCCGCGCCGTCGAAGATCAGCTCGTCGTTGGCTCCGAGCTGGTTGACGCCGAGGACCGGGGCCCCGACGCGTCGCGCCGCGGACTCGAGGATCCGCCGCTGCCGCGCGTCCTTGCCCAGCACGAAGGGGCTCGCCGAGACGTTCACGAGCAGGTCAAGGTCCGCTCCCGCGAGGGCGTCGAGCGGATCCGGCTGGCGGTGGTAGCGCCGCGCCCCGGGCACGTCCGCGGCCTTCCAGAGGTCCTCACAGATCGTCAGCCCGACCCGCCGCCCCGCGACCTCGATGATCGGCGACGTCTCCCCCGGCTCGAAGTAGCGGGGCTCGTCAAAGACGCTGTAACCGGGAAGCAGTCTCTTGTCGTAGCGGTGCTCGAGCCGGCCGCGGGCGAGGAGGAAGAGGCTGTTGCGGACGGCGTCGCCGTCGAGCGCGGGCGCGCCGACGAGGGTGGGGACGTCCGGAAGTTCGCGCGCGACCCGCTCGAGCGCCCGCTCGCTTGCGCGAAGGAAGTCCTCGCGCAGGAGGAGGTCCCGTGGCGGGTACCCCGTCAGCGCGAGTTCGGGCAGGACGATGAGTCCCGCGCCCTGGTCCGCGGCGGCGCGGGCGCGGGACGCGATCGCCGTCGCGTTGGCGTCGAGATCGGCGACGGTCGGGTTGAGCGGGATCAGGGCGACGCGCATCGGAGGCGAGCATGGTAGGAAGCGCGTGCGGACGCGGCCCGGCGCGCGGAGCCGCTCTCTAAAGGCTTGCCTCGCAATCATCTGCGGTTATCGGATCGGGGCGGCGCGGGGTTGGGGTTTTCCCGCGGCTCGCTACAATCCGGTTCGCCCCGGGCTGGCGCGGTGCTGGTCGCTGCGCGGCCCGTTCACCTTCCGGGAGCCCACCGATGTCTCGAGCCCTCCTCGCCCTTGTCTCGCTCACCGCCCTTTTCGCGTTTGCAACGCTCGCCAGCGCTCAGGTGGCGATCGAGCCGCGGATCGAGCCGGGGCGCGAGCTTGCCTACGAGCTGGGGTTTGAGCTTGAGCGCGGGCTCGTGCTGGGCGCCGGGCGCGATCGCCTGGTGCAGGGCGCGGGCGTCCGCCTCGTCGTCGAGAGCGTCGACGAGGAGGGCGTCGCGACGGTTCGCGGCGCGTTCGACTGGGTGCTGATCGATCTCGACCGCGCCTCCTTCCGCGTGCGGGTCGACTCGCGCGATCTGGTGGGCGACTCGCCCAATCTCGCCGAGACCACGATCCGCGAGATGGTCGCGGCGTACCTCGCCGACGAGTTCACGCTCCGCGTCTCGCCCGAGGGCCGCGTGCTCGAGACGAGCGGCCTTGAGGGCGTCACGACGAAGCTCGAGGCGTCGCAGGGTTCGCTCCGCCGCCTCGCGGCCGGACGGTTCCTGCCCGAGACGCTCGGGCAGGACCTCGAGCCGATCTGGTCGGCCGACGGCGCGGCGGGGACGCGGCTCGCCGAGGGCGACGAGTGGTCGGTCGCCCGCGAGCAGGCGCTCGGGGCGGGCGTGAGCATGACGATGACGACCGACTGGACGGCGACCGAGATCGAGGACCGCGCGGTGACGCTCGACGGCGCGGTCGTCGCGCGGATCGAGCTCCCGGAGACCGAGGGCGAGCTCCCGATGACCTTCGAGCTGACCGAGCAGACGGGCGACTCGTCGGCGGTCTGGGACGCGGAGGTCGGGGCCATGCGCTCGCGCGAGGCGTCGCTGTCCTACACGATCACGGTTTCGGTGGGGGAGCAGGCGCAGACGAGTCAGCGCACGGGCCGCTCGACGCTCGAGCTGCTCTCGGCCTCGACCGCGCCGCCGGCTTCCGAGTGAGGCCCCGCGGGCGCGGCGATCAGCCTGTCGGGACGCTCGTAGAGCGCGCCCAGAGCCCCGGCGATGAGCGCCCCGACGATCTCGGCGGCGGTGACCGTCAACGCGATCAGCGCCAGCTCCCGGCTCGCGTCGATCGCCGGGAGGAATCCGACGCCCGTCACGGCGCCCTCGCGGGCGCCGAGGTTCCCCGATGGCGAGAGCAGCCCCGTGATGAAGTACACGGAGGCCGCGACGACCGCTTCCGACGCGGTCAGGTCGATCCCGAGGATCTGGGCCGCGATCGCGAACCGCAGCGCCATCGAGGCGAGGTCGGTGAGCCGAAGCGCGCCCAGGGTCGCGACGCGGGGGACGCTCGTCGCGTACTCGGCTGAGCCGAGCGTCACCGCGTGCAGCGCGGGGATCGTGCGCACGCGTCGGGCGACCGCCACCGCGAGCGCGAGCAGCGCGGCGGGCGCGACGACGGCGCCCGCGAACCACAGCGCGTCGAGCTGCGCCCGCCAGAGGCTCGCGAGCGTCGCCGGCCCGAGCACGCACACCGACAGCCCCCCGACGGACGCGAGCCAGGCGATCAGCACGCGGTAGCGGAGCCCGTCGCGGCGGCGGTGGATGAAGACGCGGGCCAGGAGCGAGAGCTTGAAGGGCAGGAACGCGAGCAGCGTCGCGATTCCCGTCACCGCGACGAGGTGGAGCGCGCCGAGCCGGTGCGTGTGGGCGAGGATCGTCTGGAAGATCACGCCGTTGAGCACGACGCTCGCGAGCACGAGCGCGACCAGCGCCAGGGCGAGGTGGGCGGGCGCCTGGCGGAGGCGGGCCAGGCTCTCCTGATTCTCGGGCGTCAGCGCGAGCGACGCCGCCCAGACCAGGAGCCCGAGGGAGACGACCATCCCGAGGACCTGGAGCGCCAGGCGCGTCCGCGACCGGCGGGAGGGCGGCTCGAGGTCCTCGATGGAGACGGGGTTCAGCGGCGCGCGGGGCCGGTGGAGGCCCTCGTCGCGCGCCGGGGGCGGGGGCGACTGCGGCGCGTGGTCCGGCGGCGATTCGGGATGGGCCGGGTCGTGCTCGGGCATCGGCGCGGGATGCTAACAGGGCGAGAAATCGGGCGTTTCCGGTTTGGGCAGAGGGGGGTGGGGGGTACACTCCCGTCTGGCTCGAAGGTCGCTGCAGGGAGGGGACGAATCGTTATGGGTCATTGGTTCTCGGCGTGGGCCGCGGCGCTCACGACCGCTTCGCTGGCGCCGGCGGCGCTGGCTCACGCGGCCGGGTCGTCCTGCGCGGCGAGCCCCGCGATGATTCCCTGGCGCCCGGTGGAGGCGACCCCCTTCGTGGCGTGCTTCGATGCGTCCGACGCGGAGCTGGTCGAGCAGGTTCTCGCGACGGTGGGCGCGCAGCCCCCGACGTGGCGACCGCCGCTCCTGGCGCGCGTCGCCTTCGACACCTTCTCGTGGCGCGACGAGGCGACGGTCAGCCTCGCCGGACGGGCTCAGCGCGCGAACCTGACCTACTCCTTTCCGCCCGACGGGATCGTCTGGGGCCTCACGACCGTGGACGTCCCGGGCGGTTCGACGGGCCCGAACGACCTGGCCGCGCGGTTCGAGCAGATCTTCGGCCCCGGGAACGCGGACCTCGGGCGGGAGTACATCCGCCAGTCCCTCGCCGCGTGGTCGAGCATCGGCGGCGTGACCTACACCGAGGTCGCCGACGACGGAGCCCCCACGACCGAGGACACCGCGCGATCGGCCCTTCGCGGGGACATCCGCATCGGCGGCGTCTCCCTCGGGGTCAACGGCGTCCTCGGCTACAACGCCTTCCCGAGCCCCAACGGCGAGATCGGGATCGGCGGCGGGGACATGCTCATCAACACGTCCTACTTCGACACCGTCACGTTCAACAACCCCGGCAACGACTATCGCTCGTTTCGCAACACCGTCACCCACGAGCACGGTCACGGGCTCGGCCTGATCCACGTCGTCCCCTGCGACGGCACCAAGCTCATGGAGCCGTTCATCCTCTCGTTCCTCGAGGGCGTGCAGGTCGACGACATCCGCTCGATCGCGCGCATGAACGGCGACCGCTACGCGGGGAACGTCTCGCCCGGCGCCGCGGCGAACCTCGGCAACCTCACCACCCCCGTCGTTCGTTCCGTGCTCGAGCGCGATCTCTCGACCAACGGCGTCAGCGGCTTCGGCAACACCGACGAGGACTACTTCCGGTTCACCATCGACTCGGTCCAGGACGTCGTCATCCGCGTGACGCCCACGGGCGGCGTCTACGAGAACCAGCGCCAGGGCTTCGGGTGCATCGTCGACGACGCCGACCTCGTCGACGCCACCCGCGCCGGCAACCTCCGGCTCGAGCTGCGAAACAGCGCGGGCACCAGCGTGCTCGCCTCGGCCGTCTCGGCCCCGGCGGGCTCTCCCGAGACGCTCACGCTCCCGGGCCTCGCCGCCGGGACCTACGTCGTCAAGGTCTTTGATCCGGGCCCGAACCCGGCGATCAACCAGATCACGCAGACCTACGACCTCGAGATCCGCGTCGGGACGGCGACCGCCTCGCCCATGGCGGTCGCGGGCGTCGACAAGCGCGTCGCCGCGGGAACCACCGCCTTCTTCATCGGCGACCTGAACTCGCGCGCCGCCGAGAAGGGCGCCACCCTCGCGACCTACGACTGGGACCTTGACGGCGACGGCGTCTTCGAGATCGCCGGCGACCCGCGGCCCTCCGTCTCGTACGTCTCCAACGGCGACTTTGAGGCCACGCTCCGCGTCGTCGATTCGTTCGGGCAGGCGGACGAGGACTCGATCACCGTCACCGTCTTCGGCGCCACGACCACCGTCGCCGCGGTCGCCCCCTCGATCGGGAGCGCCGGATCGGTCGTGCCCGTCGTCATCACGGGGACCGATCTCTTCGGCGTGGACTCGGCGAGCGACGTCGTCGTCTCGGGCGACGGCGTGAGCGTCGTCGGCTCGCCCGTGGTCGACGCCATGGGCAGCGAGATCACGGGGCTGAGCTTCGTCATCGACGCGGGCGCGAGCCTCGGCGATCGCTCGATCACCGTGCAGACCGCGAGCGGCCCGGGCGTGGGCGACGGGCTCTTCCTCGTGAGCGAGGGCGTCGAGCCCCGCCCCGCGGACCTCGACGGGAGCGGCGTGGTCGACGCGGCGGACCTCGCGCAGCTCATCGGCGCGTGGGGCGTCTGCGGCACGTGCGCGGAGGATCTCGACGGCGACGGCGCCGTGGGCCCCGCCGACCTGGCCGCCCTGGTGGGCGACTGGGGACCATGACTTTTCCGGGTGCCGGCTGAGAGAACCAGCGGCCCCCGCGCGGATTGATGGTGAATGGCGCGCGAAGGCGACGCGTGGACGTCGCCGCGCTGATTGACGTTTTCAAACAAGGAGAGCACCAATGCGATTCGTCAAGAACGCGGTGGTTGTCACGTGGCTTGGCGCGGCGTGCGGCGCCGCCGTGGCCGTGGAATCACCCCTGTCGACCGTCACTCCCGAGAGCGTGCGCGGGTGGATCCAGACGCGCGGGGCCGCCGCCGAGGGCAAGGAGGTCGTGCAGGTCGATCTGGTCTTCAACTTCCTCAAGGGGGTCGGGTGCTCGGACGCCGACGCGAAGGCTGCGGCCGACGCGGCGGCCGAGCGAGCGAACGAACTCCTCAAGGGCGCCTGCGTGCAGGTGAACGTCAAGGAGATCAACAACGACTGGGAGGGCCCGGGGAACCAGGGCACGGGCGCCGACGGGGAGGTCAACGAGAGCGAGGTGCGGCGCATGAAGCGGGAGGGCCTCAAGGAGGTGACGGGCGACGACGGGATGGGCGGCACGAAGAAGGGCTACAAGGTCTTCATCGTGAAGGACTTCGTCGGCGATCTCGACGCCACGGTCGGGTGCACCATCGTGTGCGAACCGTGGACGGCGATCCAGAAGGTCGTCGACGGCACGAGCATCGGCGAGATTCTCGCCCACGAGATCGGGCACTCCTTCGGGAAGCTCGAGGACGTCTACGACATGGACGACATGAACTGCCTCATGTACGGCTACGTCAAGGAGGGCAGCGCGCGCCTGCTCAAGAAGGGGCAGGGCGACAAGATTCGCGACGGCGCCGCCGATCACGGGCGGACGGTGAAGAAGCCCGCCGACGAGCCCGCCGAGACGCCCAAGCAGCCCAAGCCCAAGGCCGACGGCAGCTTCAGCCGCCAGACGAGCGCGCCCCTGACGAACCCCGCGGGCGAAGTCGCGTACGGCTCGATCGTCACGAGCTCGTTCAACGCCGGCGAGGGGACCGACACGATCGTCGACTTCACGCTCGTCCGCGGCCCCGCGGCGCCCGACCCGGCGTTCATCCACCTCGGGTGGGACGTCGACGGCGATCCGACCACGGGCGTCGCCCTCGGGCCGTGGGAGGGCATCGAGCTGCGCATGCTCCTGATCTACGACGCCGGGCTCGGCGATTCGCAGTGGCAGCTCGAGGACCTGATCGGGGGCGATTTCCTGGCCGGGCCGCTCATGGTCGGGGACGGCCTGCTCTACACGGACGAGTTCCAGCCGTTCGGCGCGCCTCCCGCGCCGCTCCTGCCGCTCGACGAGGTTGTGCTCGGGCTTGAGATCCCGTTCCCGGATCTGCCGATCGTCGTTGGGCCGGCGCCGGCGATCGTCACCGGCTTCGTCTCCGCGACGCCCGATCCGCTGCAGCTGCCCCTGCCGCAGGACCAGTTCATCGAGCTCCCGGTCCTGCCCGATGACTTTGCGCAGCGGCCGATCCTCGTCGCGCCTGGCGCGGCGATGCCGGGCGATCCGATCCCGATCGACGGCTTCGGGTTCCCGCCGCTGTCGCCCGTGGACCTCTGCGCCGACGGCGTCCCGATCGCGACGGCGATGACCGACGCGTCGGGCGCGTTCGACCTGCTCGTGCCGCTGCCGCCGGCGATCGTCCCGCCGCTCGACCTCGTGATCCTTTCGGGCAAGGGGCCGACTCCCGGGCCGAGCGGGTTCACGTGGGTGGAGCTCGGGCCGCTGCCCTGCCCCGCGGACTTCGACGGCGACGGTTTCGTCGGCGCGAGCGATCTGGCGCTGCTGATCGGTCAGTGGGGCCAGGTCGGCTCGGCGGCGGACCTCGACGGCGACGGCGTCATCGGCGCCGCCGATCTGGCGATGCTCATCGGCGACTGGGGCCCGTGCCCCTGAGGGCGGCCCGATCGACCTGATCGGGAGGTCATCCCGCGCGGCGTCGCTCCAGACGGGGCGGCGCCGCCGTTTGCCTAGTGCGGCACTTCCTTGACCGCGTTGCGGTTCCAGGCGGGGACGCGGACGACGATGGGCCCGTCGCCCTCGATCTCGCACTGGCAGGACAGTCGCGAGTTGAGCTGGAGGCCCGGCGCCTCCTCCACGCGGTCCTCCTCGGCCTCCGTGGCCTCGGAGACCTGGTCCATGCCCTCCTCGACGTAGACATGGCAGGTGGAGCAGGCGCACACGCCGCCGCAGGCGTGCTCGATGTTGATCCCGTGCTCGACGGCGACTTCAAGGAGGTGCTCGCCCTTGGCGGCCTTGACCTCGACCTCGGTCTTGGAGGCGTCGCCCGTGAGGCCCTCGGGATCCTCGAGGTAGAACTTCACGGGGACGGTGGCGGGGCCGTGGACATGGTCGGACTGTCGGAGGTGCATGGGCGTCTTCCGGTGGCGTCTGGTGGCTTCGCGGTCAGGGGATGTGAAATCGATGGTAGCCAGCCACGGGCGGAACGTCAGACCCGCCCGGACCATGCGCTTCCGCCCCGGCGCCGTGAGAGCCCGGTCACGCTCACGCGAACGTCTCGGGACCGAGCTTGGGCCCCGGTTCGGCCTCCGCCGCCGCTGAGGGCGATCGGGCGGCGAGAGAGCCGGAAGTTGGGCGATGAGTTGTGCAGCCGCGCCGACCCTGGGCCGATGATGGGACCATGAGCACGGCCACCATGCGCGCGTACCTGGATGATCAGCCACTGGAGCTCGACGGCGAATCCCTCACCGCGGCGGTCGTCGCGGGCAAGCGGGCCGCCGACGCCCGCGGGCGATTGATCATCGAGGTCTGGGCCGACGGCGAGAAGGCGCCGGCGGAGGACCTCGCGGACCCGCCCGAGCGAGAGCCCTACGCCGGGGAGGTCCGGTTCGTCTCCGTGGCGCCGCGGGCGCTCGTCGCCGAGGCGCTCGCGGAGGCCGCGGAGAACCTCGAGGCGGTGCGGGAGCCGCAGCGCGAGGCGGCGGCGGCGCTCGCCCGGGGCGAGACCAGGGACGCGATGGGCCTCGTCGGCGCGAGCCTCCGGGCCTGGGAGTCGGCGCGGAAGGCGCTTCAGGAAAGCGCGGAGGTCCTCGGGGTCACCCCCGCGCAGCTCGCGGGGCCCGGTCCGTCGCAGGAGCGATGCGCCGCCGCGATCGACGATCTGCTCGGCGCGCTCCGCGAGGTGCAGCGGTCGATCCATGAGCAGGACGTCGCGTCCCTCGCCGACACGCTTGACTACGATCTCGACGAGCTGGCGGGCGTCTGGGTGGACCTGCTCGCCGAGATGTCCGCGAGCGTGCGGGCCGGGGCGGAGTCCGCGTCGTGACCAAGCGAACCAAGGCCGCCGAGAAGATCGACGCCATGATGGAGCGCGCGAGCGAGGCGCTCGTCAAGGGTCGCTACTTCGAGTGCGAGCGCGAGTCGGTGCGTGCGCTCGAGCTCGCCCACGCCTCGCGCGACTGGGACCGCATGGCCCGCATCCTCATGCCCCTTGAAGAGGCGCGTCGGCAGAAGCGGCTCGAGGCCGCCGACGCGGGCGTGATCCATCGCGCGAGCGACGTCGAGGGGCTCCTCGGTCTCGACCGCATCGAGCCCGGATGCTGGCTCCTTGAGCCGATGCTCGTCGCGGCGCACGGGCGCGAGTTCCGCGACCGCGCCGACGAGCAGGAAACGCCCGTCCTCGTCATCGTCCGCGAGCCCGAGACGCAGCGCAAGCAGTGGCCGCTCGCCGCGATCGGCCCCGTCGTGGTTCGCACGCGCGTCGCGCCGCCCGACGAGCTGTCGCCCGAGTGGTTTCTCGCCGCGGCCGAGTCCCTCGGCGAAGAGGCGATCGAGAGCGTCGAGAGCGATCTCGACGCCGAGACGCGCATCAATCGGCTGATGGACCGCCTCGGCGCGCTGCGGGATCACGACGAGCTGCACCAGGCGCTGGCCGAGGCGTGCCGAGACGCGCTCCACGAGTCCGCCGCGGCGTAGGCCGCGGCCGCGCTACCAGCAGGAGCTGTACCCGACGCCGAAGCGCCAGGACGGGCGCGAGTGGTAGTACGATCGGTACCTCCACGACGGACGATCCTCGTAGCGGATGATCACGCGCGGCTCGGCGCGATATTCCTCGTAGCGTTCGTAGCGGTACACCGGCGCCTCGCTCCGCGGCCCGTAGCGGTCGGACCAGTCGCGCCCGCGGTAGGGGTCGTCGTCGGTCTGGTATCGCTCGTAGCGGTGCGCGTCGCGGTAGGCCTCCGCCTGACGCGCGGCGTTGCGGGCGGTGCGATCGTTCTGATCGCCGATCACGCCGCCGACCACGGCGCCCGCGGCGGTGCCAAGGACGGCGCCCTCGCCCGCGTCGCCCACCATCGAGCCGAACACGAGCCCGGTGAGCGCGCCGAGGCCCGCGCCGGAGACGGCGCCCTCGCCCGCCGTTGAGCACCCTGTGAGGACCGCGGGAACGGCGATCGCCGCGGCCAAAGCCGCCGCGCGCAGCGAGCGGCGGGCCGAGCGGGCGCGAGTCGGGGGGGAAGCGTGCATGGCGTCCTCCAGACGGAGCGTCGGAAGCGATCGCTCTCGAACCATGATACGCGTGGGGGTATGATGAGTTTCACGCGGGCAGCCGGGGAGGTGAGCACGTGGGATTCCGCGATCGTCGACAGCGCATTCTGACAGCGTCCGAACAGGCGCGTCGCGTTCATTCCGCGTGGCTCACGCGCGCCCTTTCGGGCGAGATGGCGGAGCTGCCGCGCATCCCCGCGCGGCGCGTCGAGCAGGGCGGGTTCAATGCGCTGCTCTTCACCGCCGCCGGGCGACGCTGGGCCGCCGAGTGGTGGCGCCGCGTGCTCGAGCGCCTGGAGTGAGTCGCGGAGCGGCGCGTTGAGCGACGCGCAGCCACTCCCGATCGGCTAGTCTGCGGTTTCACCGCCGGAGGCCCCCTCGCGGCCGGTTGGAGGAAGCGGACCGCCATGCGTGAGACGACGATCAGCCGCAACTGGCTCGCGAAGATGACCCTCTTCATCGCGGCCTTCATCGGGCTCGGCATCTGGGGACTCGTCGACGCGCTGTACGTGTACCCCGCTCGAGGGGAGCGATTCGCCGAGTTCGCGGAGTACCAGTACCTCTCCGCCCAGGCGGAGGCCGGGCAGGTGCTCCGCGCGAGCGTCGAATCCCCGCGGGAGGAGTACGACCGGCTCCGGAGCGAGGCGGATCGGCTCGCCGAGGAGCGGGGCTCCCTCGCGCCCGACAGCGTCGCCCGCCGGCGCGTCGAGGCCGAGCTCGACAAGCTCGCCTGGCTCCGCTCGCTCGACCTCATCGGTCGACTCGACCCCGCGTACACCACCATCGAGGCGCCCGCCGAGCGGCTCGAGACCCTCGAGGCCGAATGGGCGACCCGCGAGCAGCCCAAGGGCCTCAGCGCCCTGGACATCCCCACGCAATGGCTCTTCGTCGTCATCGGCTTCGGCGGCGGGCTCTGGATGCTGTTCGTCGTCGCCCGCGTGCTCAAGACCAAGTACCGCTACGACGAGGCGGAGCACCGGCTGACGCTCCCGAGCGGGGAGTCCTTCACCCCGAATCAGATCCAGGAAGTCGACAAGAAGAAGTGGGACAAGTTCTTCGTCACGGTCAGGCTCGAAGGCGGCGCCGCTCACAAGCTCGACCTGCTCCGCTACCAGCCTCTCGAGCAATGGATCCTCGAGATGGAGAAGCTCAGCCCCAACTACGAGCCGCCCGAGGAGGACGAGGCCCAGGCGGCGATCGAGTCGACCAGCCCCGTGCAGCCGGCGATCGGCGGCAACCCCGTCACCGGAGAGACCGACGCCGCCGCGGAAAGCCCGAGCGACGAGCGGACGCGCTAGGCTTCAGCGCCGGGAGACGCCGCGCGTGGAGCTGCTCGTCCACATCCTGCTCGCCCTGACCTTCCTCGTGATGGGGATCGCCGGCGGCCTGCTCGTCGCGGTCGGTCTTCCCGGCGTCTGGCTCGTCGTCGCCGTCTCGGCGATCGCCGAGCTCATCTGGCCCGGCTCCCTCGGCTGGTGGGCCGTCGTCGCGGGCGTCGCGAGCGCGGTGATCGGCGAGATCGCCGAGTTCGTCGCGGGCGCCGCCGGCGCCAAGGCGGCGGGCGGATCGCGCTCGGCGGCCATCGCCGCGATCTTCGGCGGCCTGGTCGGCGCCATCCTCGGCACCGTCTACCTCTTCATCCTTCCCGTCGTCGGGACGATCGTCGGCGCCGTTGTCGGGGCCGGGCTCGCCGCCGCGCTCGTCGAGCGCGGCGTCAAGGGCCGCACCTGGGCGGATTCCTCCCGCGTCGGCCGCGGGGCCGCCGCGGGCCGGCTCTGGGCGATCGTGATCAAGGGCGGCATCGCCGTCGCCCTCGGGGGCGCGCTGGCGGTCAAGGTTCTGTTCTTCTAGCCGTGCGGCGTCGGCGCGGGATCACGCGTGGGCGTGCGCCCGCGCCGGCTCGCCCGACGACCTTGACTTCGGGCTCGGCCCCGTGTGCCACGTGATCAGCCCCGGGATGAAGGGCTGAACGAGCCGCTCATCGGCGGGGATCACCCGCACGGAGCACCCGCACCGCCCCGCGAGGCTCGGCGTGAAGCTGCCGGCGAATTCGTGGCGGCCGTCGCCGAGGTCCCGCACGTGCTTCATGTTCGCGGCCGACGCCTCGACCAGGTCGCCGCCGCCCGACTCGCGCCCGTGATAGAGCTGCACGACGATCTCCGAGGGCTTGAGCGACCCGAGCGCCACGCGGGCGCTGGCGGCGACCTCGGCGCGGATGGGGTGGGCGTCGCCCGCGGAGATCTCCACGTGCTCGATGTTGATCTCGGGCCAGTGCCGCCGCCAGCGCTCGATCTGCGCCGCGAGCCCGCGGGCGCCCTCGAGCCCGCCGCGCGTCAGCGCCTGGCCCGACTGGTGCGCCGCCACGTAGTACATCCGCGCGTAGTCGCCCACCATGCGGTTGGTGTTGAACCGGGGGGTGAGCGTGGCGATGGCGCGCTTCATGCGCTGCACCCACGCCCGCGGGATGCCGGCGGTGTCGCGCGTGAAGAACTCCGGGATGATCTGCCGCTCGAAGAGATCAAAGAGCGCCCGGCTCTCGACCTCGTCCGCGAGCTCCGCGTCCTGGTACGCCTCGCCGCGCCCGATGGCGAAGCCGAGATCCGAGTCGTACGCCTCGTCCCACCACCCGTCGAGGATCGAGACGTTCGGCACGCCGTTCATCGCCGCCTTCATGCCCGAGGTGCCCGAGGCCTCCATGCCGCGTCGCGGCGTGTTGAGCCACACGTCGCACCCCTGCACGAGCCGCCGCCCCGCCTCCATGTCGTAGTCCTCGAGGAACAGGATGCGGTCCTGCTGCCCCGTCTCGTCGGCGAAGCGGACGATCTGGCGGATGAGCTCCTTCCCCGGGCCGTCCGCCGGGTGGCTCTTGCCCGCGATGAGGAACTGCACGGGGCGCGCCGGATCGCTCAGGAGCGCGTGGAGCCGCTCGCGATCGCGAAGCAGCAGCGTCGCTCGCTTGTACGTCGCGAACCGCCGCGCGAAGCCGATCGTCAGCGCCTCCGGGTCGAGCAGGTCGTCCACGTGGCGCACCTGCTCGGCCGAGACGCCGCGGTCGCGGAGCTGGCGGCGCACCTTGCGGCGCGCCCACGCGATCAGCTCGCGACGCTTGCCCACGTGCGTCGACCACAGCTCCTCGTCCGGAATCTCGTGCACGTCCTCCCAGATCGAGTGGTCCGCCGGATCGTCCTGCCACGCCCACCCGAGGTACCGGTCGTACAGCTCGCGAAGCTCGGGCGAGATCCACGTGCGCGTGTGCACGCCGTTGGTCACGTGCCCGATCGGGACGTCGTCGACGGGCGTCTGCGGCCAGATCCGCCGCCACATGTGACGCGACACCACGCCGTGAAGCTTGCTCACGCCGTTGTGGAAGGAGCTCGTCCGGATCGCGAGCACCGCCATCGAGAAGAACTCGTTCGTGTCGAAGACGTTCTCGCGCCCGAGCGCGAGCAGCCCCTCGAGATCGAGGCCGAGCCCCTCGAGATCGCGCGAGAAGTACTTCTCGACGAGCGGCGGTGAGAAGCGGTCGATGCCCGCGGGCACGGGGGTGTGCGTCGTGAAGACGTGCTGGCTCTTGGCCGCTTGGCGAGCCTCCTCGAAGCTCACGCCGTGCTCGGCGCGGAAGCGTCGGATGCGCTCGAGCGCGAGGAACGCCGAGTGGCCCTCGTTCATGTGGTAGACCGAGACGTTCTCGCCCACCGCCTCGAGCGCGCGAACGCCGCCGATCCCGAGCACCACCTCCTGGCGGATGCGGGTCTCGACGTCGCCGCCGTAGAGATTCCGGGTGATCTCGCGGTCCTCGGGGTGGTTCTCGCGCTGGTTGGCGTCGAGCAGATAGAGCGGCACGCGCCCGACGTCCACGCGCCAGATGCCGAGCACGACGTCGCGGTCGGCGACGCGCACCGTCACCTTTCGCTGATCGCCCTCGGCGTCGAGCACCCGCCGCACCGGGTGCGTCGCCGGGTCGATCTCCGGGTACGTCTCCTGCTGCCACCCGTCCGCGGAGACGTACTGGTGGAAGTACCCGTGGCGGTAGAGCAGCCCGACCGCCACGAGCGGGAGCCCGAGCTCCGAGGCGCTCTTGAGGTGGTCGCCCGCCAGGACGCCAAGGCCGCCCGAGTAGATCTGGAAGCACTCGGTGAGACCGAACTCCGCGCAGAAGTACGCGACCTTGAAGTCGCTGTCGCCCGTCCCGGAGCCCTGGGCGAGCTCGGGGAAGTCCCGGTGGAACCAGCCCGGCTTCTTCAGGTGCCCCTCAAGCGACTCGATCGCCCGGTCCAGCGCCGCGATGTACGTCGGGTCCGCCGCGGCCCGCTCGAGCTTGTCCTGATCGAGCAGGGACAGCATCCGAACCGGGTTGTGACCGCACCGGCGCCACAGATCCCGGTCGAGGCGGCGGAAGAGGTTCGTCGCCTCGGGCCGCCACGTCCACCACAGGTTGTGCGCGAGCCCGTGCAGCGGCCGCAGCGGCTCCGGGAGGCTCGGGACGACTCGGAAGGAGTGAACGTGCGCTTGACCGGCGTGAAGCATGGCGTCCTCGGGTGATCGATGTCGGGTCGTGGATTCGCGGGATGAGTCAAAGTCGCTATCGGACGAGCGCCGGCGAGAGTTTATCCGAGGCCGGGGCTCACCGCGGATTCATCCCCGTTTCACGGTCCTCGCCGCACCAGCCATCGCACCTCCGGGCGCCCCGCGATCGCCGCCCCGCCCAGGAACGCCCCGGCTCCGACCGCCACGGCCGCCCCCAGGCGCAGGAGGTCCGTCGCCCGCCCCTCCCCGCCCGCCGGCAGGAGCGCCAGCGTCAGGAGCACCGCGCCGGCCATCACCACCGACAGCCCGACCGTCCACGCCGCGGAGCGGGCGGTGTCCGGGTGAAGGAGCGCGGGCGCCGGCGCGTGCCGGCGCCTCCAGAGCGCCGCGAGCGTCAGGAACTGCCCGACCGCGCAGATCGCGGTCGACCACGCGAGCCCCGCCTCCGCGAGCGGCCAGATGAGGGCGAAGTTGAGCGGGACGTTCAGCGCGACGAACGCGATCGACACCCGCATCGGCGTCGTGGTGTCGCCCCGCGCGTAGTAGGCGCGCGTGAGCGTGTGGTTCATCGCGTACGCCCACACCGCCGGCGCGTACCCCGCGAGGATCGTCGCCACCCGGCGGACCGCGTCGGCGTCGAAGAGCCCGCCCGCGAGGATCACCGCGACGAGGTCGGTGCGCACCAGCACGAGCCCCACCGACGCCGGGAGGCCGATGAAGAGCGTCAGGCGCAGCCCGTCGCGGAGCGTCGCCGCGAACGCGGGGGGATCCTTCGCCTGCCGCGCGAGCATCGGGAACACGGCCGTCGCGAGGGCGATCCCGAAGACGCCGAGCGGGAACTGGTAGAGGCGGTGCGCGAAGAAGAGCGCCGCGTTGGACGCCTCGTCGAGCGGGTACTCCACGGCGCCCACGCCCGGCACGAAGAGCGTCGGGCCCACGAGCACCGGGTAGCTCGCGATGAGCCCGTCCAGGAGCGTGTTGAGCTGCAGGGCGCCGAGGCCCAGGATCACGGGCGCCGTTCGACGGAGCGTCTCCCGGACCTCGCGCGCCGCGGGGGCGAAATGAGCCGTCCAGCTCGTGTGGGCGCGCGCGGCGGCGAGCGACCACGCGATCTGCAGCGCGCCCGCGACGAGCACGCCCCCCGCCGCCGCGAACGCCGCCGACTCGAGCGACGCCCCGACCGCCGCCGCGACGAGCACCGCCGCGATGATGCACAGGTTCAGAATCACCGGGGCCGCCGCGGTGGGCGCGAAACGGTGGTGGCTTTGCAGCACGCCCCCCAGGAGCGCCGTCACGCACACCATCGGCGCAAACGGCAGCAGAACCATCGCCAGGAGCAGGGCCAGCCCGCCCGACTCCCCGAGGGGCGTGAAGAAGTACAGCCCGAGCAGAACGCCCTCGACCACGATCGCCAGCGCGAACACCGCGGCGACGACCAGGGCGAGCATCGCGCTCGCGTACCGCCTGGCCCCTTCCGGATCGCTCTCGGAGAGCCGCGCGTACGCGGGGATGAAGGCGCCCGTGATCGCGCCCTCGCCGAAGAGACGGCGGGCGAGGTTGGGCAGCAGGAACGCGAAGGCGAAGGCGGACCACACGGGCCCGGCGCCGAAGACGCGGGCGCAGACGGCGTCGCGGAGCAGCCCAAAGACGCGTGAAAGAAGGGTGAGCCCGCCGACGACGCGGGCGGCGCCGACGACCTGGCGTCTGGCGCCGGCGTGTGCGGGGTCGTCAGGGGTCACGGCCAAGGAGGATATCGGGCGCGTCCGGCCCCGCGCATAAAACAAGCCCCCCGATGCGGCCGCACCGGGGGGCGTCGTTGAGCACGTGTGTGCAACGGAAAACTCGTGTCGGGAGCACCGCGCTCCCGAGCGACGTTGCACGCGTTCTTCGCGTTAGCGGCGGCGACGGACGGCGGCCAGGCCGCCGAGACCGAAGAGCGCCGCGGCGCCCGGAGCCGGGATCACGTCCGCGTCGATCAGAACCGAGTAGACGCGGCTCGCCGCGCCGGGCATGAACGACTTCTGGGTGATCGTCTCGAGACCCGAGACGGCCAGGCCGCTCAGACCGAGACCCTGGTTGCCCGGAGCGCTGGAAAGCGCGCGGCGCCAGTTCGTGTTGGCCTCGGAGGTCATGATGAGGTAGTAGGTGCCCGCGCTGACCTCGGTGCCCGAGGCGTCGAGGTCGACCCAGTGGTACCCGGACTCGCTGCTCGAGCCCGCGGAGCTCCACATGATGTCGATCGCGTCGGAGGCGGTGTCGCCCACGTTCCGCGCCAGGTACAGGTTGAAGTTCGGGTTCGACACGTTCACGCTGACGGTGTTGAGGTTGTAGGCCTGATCAAAGACCACTTCCTGCATCAGGTGAATGTTGGGGTTGGCGCCGTGGGCGTTCGTCCCGGCGCCGGTCAGGTCGGTGTTCACCACGGTGTCGGCGCTGGCCGCGGCGCCCGCGGCAAGGGCCACACCGATGGCGGCAAGTGTTCTACGCTTCATGCTCTCTGACTCCTCTTTCCTTGTGACGATGCCGAGACGATGAGACCGCTCCCGTGCGAGCGGGGCGTCCCGGCGAAACGTCGTGCTGTGGCGGAGCCGCTGTGCGGGCGGCCTCCGATTCCCTATGCGTACGCCTGAAGGAATACCACGAGCGGGGGCGCGCGGCAAGAGGTAATCAATGATTCTGCAATGAACTAGCGCTCAGGGCCCGCGTCTTCGGGCGCTGGTCGGATAACCATCATCGCCAGCGCCGACGCCGCGAGCACCCCGCCCAGGTTCGCCGCCATGTCGAGGACCGAGAACTGCCGATCGAAGATCGGGATCAGCTGAGACGTCTCGTCGAGCGCGCTCCACGCCGCCGCCAGCGCCGCCGCGAGCAGCAGGTTCCGTCTCGACGTTCTCGGACCAAACAGCCCCGCCCCGATCGCCAGCCACGTCCACAGCGCGTACGCAACGAAGTGCGCGACCTTGTCCGACCCCGCCTGCGCCCCGGGCGGGTTCAGCCGCGGCCAGTGCGTCAGCACGAGCAGCGCCAGCACGTAGACGGCAAAGGCGGCGCGCCACAGGCGGATGCTGAGCAGGGGGGCCATCAGGAGTTCGCGGCGCCGTGCCGCTCGCGCGCCGCGTCCGTCACCACGACCGGGTTCGCCTCTGTTCCGGCGCCCGCGCGAGCGCGACGGCGCTCGAGCATCAGGTCCCACTCCGCTAGGAAGTGTCGCGCGAGCGCCTCGTAGTCCTGCGCCCCCGCGAGCCCCGGCGCGTACTCGAAGATCGTCTGCCCAAAGCTCGGACACTCCGCCAGCTTGATGTGCCGGCGGATCGGCGGCTGGTACACCCGCGCGCCGCGCCACGGCACGGCCTGATCCCGCGCCGACTCGAAGAACTCTTCGAGGTCCGCGACGACCTCCCTCGCGTGCCGCGTCTGCTCGTCGTGCGCGCAGAGCACCACGCCCGACACCCGGATCTCCGGGTTCACGTTCTGCGAGATGATTCGCACCGTCTCGAGCAGCTTGCCCACGCCCTGAAGCGCCAGGAAGTGCGCCTGCATCGGCACCACCACCTCCCGCGCCGCCGCGAGCGCATTGAGCGTCAGCAGCCCGAGCGACGGCGGGCAGTCGATGAAGATGAACTCGAACGACTCGTGCAGCCGCACGAGCCCCCGGCGAAGGCGGTCGTTCCGCCCCGCCTGCCCCGCGAGTTCGGTCTCCGCCGCCGCGAGGTCCACCTCCGCCGGGATCACCGCGAGGTTCGGCCTTGCGTGGATCACCGCCTCCGCCGCGCGCTCCGGATCGAGCAGAACGTCGTAGCTCGAGGCCTGGTTCGCGTCCGGCTCCACCCCGAGGTGGATCGTCGCGTGCGCCTGCGGGTCCATGTCGACCACGAGCGCCCGCCGCCCCGTGTCCGCGAGCGCCGCCGCGAGGTTCACGGTGGTCGTGGTCTTCCCCACGCCGCCCTTCTGGTTGAGAAGCGCGACGGTTCGGGTGAGCGAGTGCGGGGCCGGCGCTGGCGTGCTCGTCATGAGCGCGATGGTACCGATCGCGGCGCGCCCCGCGGCCCGGCGCTGGAGAAACGAAGCTTGCGAAAACGGTTGCGATAGTATCAGATTATGATACTTTCAGGCGATGGCGAATCTCACGGTCCATCCCGATCGCCGCGTCTCGCTCACCGACCAGATTGTCTCGGCGCTCCGCCGGTCGATCGCGACCGGCGCGCTCCGCGTCGGCGACGAGCTTCCCCCGGTCCGTCAGCTCGCGGCGGATCTCTCCGTGAATCTCAACACGGTCTCCCGCGCATATCAGGCGCTGCAGGAGGAAGGCCTGATCCTGACTGCTCGCGGGCGGGGGACCCGTGTCGTGCGTGATCGCGAGGCGGAACGCATCGCGGGCGGCAAGAGCGTGCCGCTCGAGGAGCGCAGTCTTGATCTCGCGGCGAGCGCGAAGCTCGCGGGAATGGACGCTGCGGCGACCCGCGCGATGGTCGAGAGGGCGATCGCGGCGTGCTTTGATTCCGAACGGATCGACTCTGAAGGAGACATCCCGTGATGAGCGTCCCGGGCTTCATTGGTTCACGGCTCGCGCTCGCGTCCGGGGAACCCGCTGGCGCGGGCGTGGCGTGGGACGTTGTCTCGGCGGCGTTCCTGTTGCTCTTCCCGGTCTGCATGGCGCTGCTGCTTCCGCCCGTGCGCGGGAACGACCACACGCGGTGGGTGGTCAAGCAGCGGTGGCTGATCGCGTTGAGCCTCGCGGCCGGAGCGGTGTGGTCCGCGTGGTGGATCACGACGGGAACGCCGCTTCGCTCTGTGTGGCTCTTTGGGGCGTACGTTCCGCTGCTTGGCCTGGCGATCGTGGTCGTCAACCTGAAACGGCTCGATCCGGCGATCGGGCCGGCGGCGCCCGCGGCGTCCGGCGGAGGCGCGCGGACAGCATCGCTGAGCCCGAGGACGACGCCGAACGAGGCCGTCCCGACGCGGGCGTGGATCGTGCTGGCGCTCGCGGCGTGTGTCGCGATGACGGCGTGCGTCGCCCGGTTCGCGGCGGGATTCGGCGATCGCGGCGAGGTGATCCGCGCGGGCTCGGGGCTGCTGATGGCGACGCTCGCGCTCGGTGAGGTCGTGCTCTTCGCGTGGGTGGTTCGGCGCGTGCTCCCGCGGGAGCCAAGGCCGCTTGATCCGCGCGGGTCCGCTGAGCTGACGGAGGGCTACGAGCGGCTCACGCGGTTGCGGGCGCGAGGGATGTTCGTCCTCGGCGCGCTGCTGACGCTCATGCTCGCAGGCGGCGGCGTGCTCGTGGCGTGGATCGGCGCGGACATGGATGGTCGGGCGCTCGGGATCGCCGGCGCGATCGTCGGGTCGGCGGTCGGACTGGCGGGCGGGGTGTTCGGCGCGTGGTGCTCTCTGCGGGCGATGAAGCTTCAGGATCGGCGCGTGGAACTGACGGGAGAAACGCCGCGCGTCGGGCGATGTCCGCCCGCGATCGGTGAGGATCGGCGGTAGGGTGCGGCCTTACACCCCCGCGTGACGCGCGAACGCATTCGCGGGGGCGTCATGATCCGGAGCGAGGCGGGTGAACGACCTCGAGCCGCTCATCGATCTGCACGCGGTCAGCGACCGGCGGGGGCCGGGGAGCGATGCGGAGACGCGGCGGGCGATCGAGCTGGCGCGGACGCTCGAGGCGCGGATCGTGGAGACGGAAGAGGCGGAGACGGCGATTCCGCGCGAGCACAGGGCGTGGTACGGGTACGCGTTCTGCATCGCGAGGAAGCCAAAGAAGTCGGCGCATGAAAACGCCCCCGGCGAAGGGCCGAGGGCGAAGTCGGGGTGACTGGATTCGAACCAGCGACCTTCTCGTCCCGAACGAGACGCGCTACCAAGCTGCGCTACACCCCGGTGAGCGACGCACTGTAGCAATGCCTGCCCTAAAAACAACCGGCGGCGTTTCCGCCGCCGGTCGGTGTCGATCCGTGGGACCGTGAGGCGATCAGTTGCAGTTGGAGCCGGTCCAGCTGCCGATCAGGACGGCGAGGTCGCCCGCGGCGGTCGTCCCGTCGCCGGTGATGTCAGCGCCGGGCGTGCCCCAGGCGCTGATCAGCACGGCCAGGTCCGTGGCGTCCACGCACCCGTTGCCCGAGAAGTCCGCGGGAAGGCCCATGCCGCCGCCCTCGGTCGAGATCGTGACCTCGTACATCTGGGCGTCGCTGAAGGAGTTCGCCGAGCGGACGCGGACGTACCACGTGCCCTCGGTGTCAGCCTCGAGACCCGCGATCGTCTCGGCCTGGCCCGCCGCGGTCGAGTTGGCCGTGGCGGCGGTCGAGAAGTTCGGACGCAGGATGTCGACGATAAGGTCCGACACGGCCCCCGAGTTGAACGACGTGCCGGCGCTGCAGCTCCCGTCGAAGTTCTGCGGTCCCTCGAGGTAGGACGTCCCGACCGGACGCACCTGCACGTTGATCTCCGTTCCCTCGAGCGCCTCAAAGCGCATGAGGTCGAAGTCGGAGCCCGAGTGGAGGGAGAGCTCCTCCACGATGAGCGGGTTGCCCGTGTTCATCAGGCCGAGCGCGGGCAGGTCGATCGACGTGCCGCCCGCGTTGTTGGGCTCAAAGCGGTCGCCGTAGAGGAACTGCGCCGCGAGGCGGTCATCGAACTGCGGGCCAATCAGGCCGTTCGCGAAGGGCTCCATCAGCTTGGAGGTGTTCGCGGGGCAGACGTGGGAGATGCCCTGGGCGTGGCCCAGCTCGTGGCCGACCACGTTCCGCAGGAAGTTCGAGAAGGCCCAGTTCTCCGCCTCGTCGAGCTGCATGTCGCCGTTGTCGGGGAAGAAGTTGAACGCGAGCGTGTTGCTCGGGCCGTCGTCCGGACCCATGACGATGCGGATGTCGCCGCGGCTCGAGCCGCCGTTGAAGGGGCCCGGGGCGGCGGCCCAGGTGGCCCCGTCATCCGACACCTCGGTGAACGTCACGCCCGTCGCGTCCGCCCAGCGCTGGAACTCCTGCGCGAAGATGTTCTTCCAGGTCGACGCGCTCCCGTAGATGCTGGTGAGGTCCGCGTTGATCACGTTCGTGCCGCCCGAGACGGGGATGCCGTCGGGGGGGAAGCTGTAGGTCAGCGCGACGGGGGTCCCGCGGTCGGCGATGCTGCCCCAGCGGTCGCCCGCCTGGAACCGCGCGAGGTTGCTCGTGTCCTCGCCTTCGCCGTCCCACGAGACCGAGGCGAGGTACTCCTCCATGCGGATGAGCGTCGCCTCGATCGCCTCGGGAGGCGTCCCCGGAGCCGCCAGAACGCTGCCAACGCCGGACATCAGGCAGCTGGGGCCGTGGTCCGTGTGATCGTGATCAGGCTCGTCAAGCAGGCCCGTCACCACGGAGGCGACGCGCTCGCGGATCTGCAGCTCCATCGCCTTCTGCACCGAGAGCGGGGCGGCGGTCGTCGGCTCCGCGGGAACAGCGGCGCCCGTGGACACGACGGCGGCCGTCGCCAGCGCAGCGGCGCCGAGGGCGCCAAACAGGGAGATCTCCTGAAGCTTCTTCATGGTTCGTTGCACCTTTCGTCGACTCTGCGATTGCGCGCGCCTGACGGTTCGCCCGATAAGCGGGCTCACCGACCGCGCTATCCTCACCACCCCTTATTGTGGCGCCAAGGAACGAATCAGGCGAGCATAATCCATGAAATTGTCTGCGGCGGGCGGAGCCGCTTTGCGGTTTCCAACTGCCCGTCCCGCGCTCGGGCCGCACGGGGCGCCAATCAGGACCGGCAGGTCCGTGACGTCGCTTGCATCCGTCTCGCCGAAGGTCCGCCGAGCGGCGCCCGTCCCCGCTCCGCCCCGGCGCCCGCGGCTTAGGCGTGGATGACGCGGCCCTCGGAGGCGAGGGCGGCCTCATGGACCGCCTCGTACATCGTCGGGTGGGCGTGGATCGTGGCGATGAGCTCCTCGCTCGTGGCCTCGAGGCGGCGGGCGAGGCCGAGCTCGCCGATGAGCTCGGTCGCGTTCTCGCAGCAGAGGTGGGCGCCGAGGATCTCGCCGCGGGGGAGTCCGCGGATGATCTTGATCACGCCCTCGTTGGCGTTGACGGCGATGGCCTTGCCATGGGCGTTGAGGGTGTAGCTCCCGACGGCGTAGTCCTTGCCCTTCTCGAGGCCCTGCTCCTTGAGGGCGCGCTCGGTGTAACCCACGGAGGCGACCTGGGGGTGGCAGTAGGTGCACCCGGGGATGACGGAGTAGTCGATGGGGTAGGGGTCGTGCCCGGCGATCTGCTCGACGGCGATGATCGCCTCCTCGCTCGCGACGTGGGCGAGCCACGGGGCCCCGATGACGTCGCCCACGGCGTAGACGCCCGGGACGGAGGTCTGGTAGGTGAGCTTCTGGTTCTGGAAGGGGGGGCCGGGCTTGTAGTCGGTGACGATGGCGCCGCGATCGGTCTTGAGACCGAGGGAGTCATCGAAGAGCCCGTCAAAGCGCCCGGTGACGCCGATCGCGAGGAGCACCTTGTCGGCCTCGATGGTCTCCTTCTTGGACTCGTCGGCCTTGCCGTCCTTGAAGGGGGCGACGGTGACCTTCACGCCGTTCTTGGTCTTCTCGACGGCGGTGGTCGTGGTGGACGTGCGGATGTCCATGCCCTTCTTCTTGTAGGTCTTCTCGAGGAACGCGCAGATGTCGTCGTCCTCGACGGGGAGGATGCGCGGCATCATCTCGACGACGGTGATCTCGGTCCCGAAGGAGTGGTAGAAGTAGGCGAACTCCATGCCGATGGCGCCGGCGCCGACGATGACCATCTTCTTGGGGCGCTCGGGGAGGGTCATGGCCTCGCGGGCCCCGATGATGGTCTCGTTGTCGAACTTGGCGAAGGGCAGGTCGCGGGCCACGGCGCCGGTGCAGACGAGGACGTTGTCGGCGGTGACGGCCTCGCGGAGCTTCGTGACCTTGGTGGGGGAGGGGGTGATCTCCTCCCGGGTCTCGGCGTCGTAGACCTCGACGCGGCAGGGCGTGTCGCCCGAGCGGCCCGCGACGATCTTGGCGTGGCCGTCGATGTGGTCGACCTTGTTCTTCTTGAGGAGGAAGCCGACGCCCTTGTTGAGCTTGCCGGCGACGTCGCGGGAGCGCCCGATGATCTTGGACCAGTCGTAGCCGAGCTTCTCGAAGGAGAGGCCCCACTGATCGGCCTGCTTGGAGACCTTCTCGTAGAGCTCGGCGTTGGCGAGGAGGCTCTTGGAGGGGATGCAGCCCCAGTTGAGGCAGACGCCGCCGAGCTTGGCGCGCTCGATGCAGGCGGTCTTGAGCCCGAGCTGACCGGCGCGGACGGCGGCGACGTAGCCAGCGGGCCCGCCGCCGATGATGACGAGGTCGTAGTGCTTCTCGGCCACGTGGAGTCCCTCACGTCTGATCGGGTTGGGGCGGAATCGGAAGGGTCGGGATTGTAGCTCCCGCTAACACGCGGGGCATGGCGCGCGGGAGGGCGGGCGCATGAAAAAGCCGGCGTCCCGGGGGGGGGACGCCGGCGTAAGGGGCGACCGGGGTCGCGGCGTGAGCCGCGGTCCCCGGTCCGGGGTTGGGGCTTGTTACGGGCGAGCGCCGAAGCCGAAGCTCGGCATGCCCAGTTCGATCGAGATGTCGTCGGAGTTGTAGATGAACTCCGCGTTCAGGGCCCGGTCGATCTTAGCCTGCACGCTCTGGAGATGCGAGAGGGTATAGGGGTCGATCTTCGAATCGGCCGTCTCGAGCGTGGCGTCGACCTTGCCCTTGATCTCGCGCAGGTGGTGCGCGGCGAGGTTGGCGATGGGCTTGCCCGCGGCGCCGCTCACGCGCCCGGCGGGGAGCGTGAGGTCGACGAGGCGGGAGACGTGCTCGTCCTGAAGGTTGCGCCGGAGGCTCGAGACCATGGGCTCCCGGGCGGTGAAGCGGCCCTCGACCTTGCCGTCGAGCTCGGACCACACGGCTTCGGTGATGGAGTCGAGCATCTCGGGGAGGGTGAAGGCGTCCTCGCTCGAGGGGATCCGGAACTCGTTGTCGAAGACGCGACGGAGGCTCGTCGGGTTCATGACCATCGTCATGGCGGCCGACTGGATGCCGACGATCATGTCGTGCACGTTGAGCTGGGGGTCGCTGATGATGGTGCTGAAGCCGCCGCCGTCCCACCACTTGTCGCGGCTCATCTTGGAGAGGAGCTCGGGGTTGAGGCCGAAGGCGTCGTCGTTGAAGGTGTAGTCGATGACCTGCTTCAGGGCGCGGCGCTGCTCCTCAGCCGGGACGGGCTCGGTGGGGTTGCGCTCGCCCGGGTCGCCCATCCGGTCGCGGTTGACCGAGACGCCGCCGATCCAGTTGGCGGAGTGGCTCACGGAGCGGACGTGGCGGCTCAGGAGGGTGGTGAAGGCGTTGCGGACCTTCTCCCAGCTCTCGCCCTCCTCGAAGACCTTGTCGAGGATCTCGCCGCGCATGCTCTGGATGAGCTTCATCTCGGCGTCGACGAAGTCGAGCGCGTCGGAGCCCATGTCGCGCCGTCGTGCGAGGGGGTCCGGGCCCCAGGTGTCCTCGTCGGTGAGGTAGACGAGCTCGGGCTCGCTCACGCGCTTGAGGACGGGGGAGAGGTCCTTCTCGAGGGAGTAGCCGTACTCGATGGCCCAGACGTCGTAGGGGCCGAGGGTGGTCATGAAGTAGGGGCCGTCGCCGAGCTTGCCGTCGGCGGTGTAGTTCATGGCGTTGTAGTCCATGACCGAGCCGGTGATGGGCTTGTTCTGTTCGCGCCATTCCTCGGAGTTGATGTCCTCGAGGGAGTAGATGGCGGAGGCCTTGAAGTTGTGGCGGAGGCCGAGGACGTGCCCGACCTCGTGCATGACGACGTCCTTGACGATGCCGCCGACGAAGGCCTCGGGGGCGCCGTCGACGGTGTCGTTGTCCTTGTAGATGGGCAGGTCGATGAGGGAGCTGCGGATCATGGCGAGGTCCATGCCGCGGTCGTGGGCGTAGGAGCAGTGGCCGTTGAGCTGGACCATGCGGTGGGCGAGCCCGTCGTGGCGCTCGGCGCCGAGGGGGGAGAGGGCGGGCTCGGCCGCGGCCTCGGATCGCTCGAGCATCTCGTGGCGCTCGCGATGGAGGCGCGCGGCGCGTTCGGCGAGGATCTGCTCGCGCATCTCGGGGGGCGCCGTGCGGACGCGGGGGTCGAACTGCGGCCGGCGGTCGAGCCAGGCGAGGGTCTCGGGCCCGAAGCCTTCGATGGCCTCCTGCCCGAGGTTGAGCTCGAACTCGCGGGAGGCGTAGCGGAGCCAGCCGTCGTTCATGACGACGTCGGCGTCGAGGATCTGGCCGGTGCGGGGGTCGACGCGCGAGGGGCCGATCGCGAAGGAGGCGTTGTTGGAGTTCCAGACGATGAAGTTGTAGCGGACGTCCTCGGGGTCCTTGTCCATGTGGGCGCCGGTGCGGGCGTCCTGCTGGTAGACCTCAACGGCGTTGGCGATCCCGATCTTCTCAAAGGCCTTGTTCCACTCGAGCACGCCCTCGCGGACCCAGCGCCGGTACTGGATGGGGGTCTTGTGATCGATGTAGAAGACGATGGGCTCCTTGGGCGGGCTCAGGGTGAGGGAGGGGTCCGCCTTCTCGAGCTTCCAGCGGTTGATGTAGCGGGTCCAGCCGGAGTCCTCCTCGGCCTTGCCCAGGTCGTTGTAGGCGGTGGCGAAGTAGCCGACGCGGGGGTCGGCCTTGCGGGGCTCGTAGCCGGTGTTCTCGGGGAGGACGCTCATGGAGTAGGCGAGCGTGATGAGCTGGCCGTTGCCGTCGGGGACCTCGTAGGAGACCGTGATGTTCTCGGGGAAGGCCTTGGCCTTGGCGATGCGGATGAGGTCGCTCTGGAGGCCGCGGGCGGCGCGCCCGAAGAACTCGGAGGCGTTGCCCACGAGGAGGGCGTCGAGGTCGATGACGGGTCCGCCGCCGGGACCCATCGTCTTGATGGGAACGCTCAGGACGACGCGGTCGGTGAAGAGCTGCTCGGCGGATTTCTTGCTCTCGAAGTCGCCGGAGGTGCGGGTCTCGAGCTGGGGCTGGATGAGGGCGAGCTTGTCGTCGTAGCGCTTCCAGTAGACGTAGGCGTCGCCGAACTGGATGCCGGCGGTGGGGGTGCCGGCGGAGACGGTGTAGCCGACGAAGAGGCGCTGACGCTCGAAGCTGGCGGGGAGTTCGGCGAGCATCTGCCCGTCCTTGTCGCGCCGGTAGAGCGTGTACATGGGCTTCTCGTCGAGGCTCGAGACGATCTTGGTGTAGCCCTCGGAGACCTTTTCCCAGTCAGGGAAGTCGCTCTTGTCCTTGCCGTTGTCGCCTCCGCCGTTCTTGGCGGCCATGGCGGCGCGCATCTGCTCGATCTGTTCGGGCGTCGGCTGGGCCTGGCTCTGGCCGGCGAACGCCAGGACGAGGCCCGAGAGGGCGAGCCCCGCGGCGAGGGAAAGGTTGGCGACGGTTCGACGTGGCATGAATGAGGTCTCCCGTTCTCGTTGCGAGTAATGAACCGGTTCGGTGAGCAGCGTCCGGCGGCTCGGCGTGGGCGCACGGCCCCCTCGGTTTGATACCTGGTTTGGTACCTATTCAACGCACGAAAGATGCGTCGGTTTGGCGGGGGTGCGGAATTGAGGGTAATCGTTCTCGGTCCCGGAGATTCCGGGGAACGCTCAGGCGGCCCCGGCCAGCCGAAAATGCCAGACCAGGTAGGCCGTCATCAGGCCGAAGACGGCCGCGCCGGCCTGGAAGCCGCGGTCGCGGACCGCGAGCTCCGTCGGATCGTCGTAGCGGCCCTGCTCGATGACGACGACCGTGCGGAGCAGGGTGTAGGTCGCCGGGAGAACGGTGAGCCAGAGCAGGTTGAACCCCAGGACGTAGGCCTCCTGGGCCTGCACGTAGATGGTGTACCCCATGAGCGTGGCGACGCCCGTGACGACGACCGCCATGCGGAGGAGGTCGTCGGTGTAGGCGGCCTGGACGCGGCGGGCCGCCCCGGCGCCCGCCCCGAGCGTGCGGCGCTCGCCCAGGCGCTTGGCGAAGGCGAGGAACATCGCGAGGAAGAGCGTGCAGTTGAGCAGCCAGACCGAGGGCGTGACGCTGATCGCGACGCACCCGGCGAAGACGCGGAGCACGAAGCCGATCGAGAGGCTCATCACGTCGGCGATGACGTGATGCTTGAAGAGCACCGAGTAGGCCGCGACGTTCGCGACGTAGGCGATGAGGATGGCGCCGAGCCAGAGGCGGGCGGGCGTCTCGGGCAGCAGGAACACCGCGGCGCCCGAGGCCACGACGAGCACGGTGGAGAGGACGAGCCCCTCGCGCGGCGAGACGGCGCCCGAGGCGATCGGGCGGTTCTGCTTGCGCGGGTGGGCGCGGTCGGCCTCGGCGTCGAGGATGTCGTTGACGATGTACATCGCGCTCGAGACGAGCGAGAAGGCGATGGCGGCGACGACGGCCCGCCAGAGGGAGTCGGCGAGGGTGAGCCCTTCGTCCGCGAGGGCGTAGAAGGGCCCGATCAGCACGAACACGCTCTTGGCCCACTGGGTGGGACGGACGAGCCGGAGGAGCTGCACGGGTTTGGAGGCGGAGGCGTCGGGCATGGGGGGCGAGAGGGGCATCGGCGTTTTCCGGCGCCCGTCTGGACCCGCGCCCGCGCGGGCGCGTCCCTTCACGCTCACCGAGGCCCGCGTGCGAGCCGATTATGCTACCGCCGATGGCTTCGGAGGCGCCGAAAGAACGCCGGTACTGGGCCGGGGCGAGGCTCGCCCCGGCGGCGCCGGCGCTGCTCACGCTGCTGGTCGCGATCGCGATCATCGCGAGCGGCCGCGGCGGACCGAGCGAGGCGACGGACCAGGACATCTACCACCTGGTGGTGATCCGGGGGATGGTCGACCAGTGGCCGGCGATCGACGTCGTGAACTACCCGTCGGCGACGAGCCCGGGGTACCACGCGCTGATGACGCTGGTCGCGGTGGCGACGCCGGGCGAGGGGAGCGATCTCCTGGCGATGCGGCTCGCGACGGCGCTCCTTGGGGGGCTGGGCCCGGCGCTCGCGGGGCTGGTCGCGGGGCGGGGGGGGGGGCCGGTGCCGCCGCTGGTCGCCGACGCCATGGCGGGCCTGGGCGAGCACTCGGTGCTGACCGA
>Ga0081535_100215_pt1 | contig 45501 bp, 38 predicted proteins | sample HotLakmasection3_FD_71020 | JGI IMG/M metagenome (GOLD analysis project Ga0081535, IMG submission 71020) | Hypersaline microbial mat communities from Hot Lake, Washington, USA - Section #3 (SPADES assembly) (version 2) | ecosystem: Environmental > Aquatic > Non-marine Saline and Alkaline >... | reverse complement strand
TGGCTTTGCCCCCCGGCGCGCGCAGCGGTGTGGGCCGGGTCTCTGGCTGAGTTGGCAATTAAGGCCCCGTTGCGCTCCAGGATGAAGCCTGCTCCCGTTTGCCCGATGACAATCTGCTCCAAAAAGTCATTCAACTGGTGCAAGCTGATATTCGCGAAAAACACCCCCTGGAGCTGGTTTTGCTCATCATAAAGGGGGGTGTGAGCATTGATGATGAGGTGATTGGTCCGCCCCATCTGATAGGGCTTCGTCCAGCCTGGTGTGCCGGTGGCGACCACCTGACGGTACCAGGGGCGAGTGCGCAGATCCATATTAGAAATAATTTCTACTGGCCGCAGTAGCTGACCGACTTCGTCAATGGTATATAAATTGAGCTGGCTAGGATCATCGGGGTTAGAACGCCCTACCTCGTAGGGTAAGTCGGTCGGAGTGAGACTGGTGGCCCCAGTTTCAAAGTCCACTGGGCTGACCCGGTTGCTGACCACAAAAGTCCCGTCGGGTTGCCCAAACCCCAGCGCCTTAATGGCAGAATTCTGCTGATGTTGCCCGATCAGATAACGGTGCAGGGCGTCAATGTCATCTAGGGTGATGGCACCCGTTTCGAGAGCCGCAATATGATTATTGTTGATCTGATGAGCCGTTTCCAGGTAGCTGTTCAATTTTTCGGTGATGTGGTAACCCGTTTCTGTCGTCAACTGCTGGGCCAGATCGGCGATCGCCTGTTGAGTGCTGCGGTAAGACAGATAGCCCACTAGAGACGTAATGCCTACTACCTGCAGCACAAAGGGGACAATCAGCAGGGTTCGCAGTGAAAGCTTCATGTTCTTTAAGACACATGGGTCTATCATCCCTTAGGATGCCCAGTTTTTAAGGTTTTCACGGAGAACTCATCGGTACGGTAAAGAAGAAGGTGCTGCCGTGGCCGAGCTTGCTTTCCACCCAGATCGCGCCCCCATGCTGCTCCACGATGCGTTTACTAATGGCCAGCCCCAGCCCGGTACCCCCCTTCTGGCGAGAGTCCGACACATCCACCTGCTGGAATTGCTCGAAAATACTCTCCCGCTTTTCGGCGGGGATACCGCGACCGCGATCGGTGACGGAGAAGATGATGGCAGGTGAAGTGGGTGAATGAGATACAGCATTTTTCATCCCACCGACTCCACCGACCTCACCAACCCACTCCCTCGCTTCCAGCACCACCTTATTCCCCGGATTCGAGAACTTAATGGCGTTGCTGAGCAGGTTGGTGAGGACCTGGACGATGCTGTCAGGAGCGGCGTAGCAGGTGGCTTTGAGCAGATTGACTCTGAGGATCACGGCGGCTTGGTCCGCGAGGGACTGGACACTGTCTTCGCCCTGCCGCATCAGCTCTTCTACCTGGCACGGTTCCATCATCAACTTGACCTTGCCAGATTCGAGCCGTTCGAAGCTGAGGATGTCGTCTACCAGACGGACTAAGCGGTTGCTGTTTTTGATGGCGATATCGAGCATGGCCTGGGCTTTTGCCGGACGGGTGCTGTAGACGCCAGAACTCAGTAGCTGGAGCGCTCCTTCAATAGAGGTGATGGGGGTGCGGAGTTCGTGGCTGACGATGGAGACAAATTCGTCTTTCAGGCGTTCGACTTCCAGGCGATCGCGAATATCTTCTACATGACCAATGGAATATAGGGGTAGGCCATTGGCATCCCGGACACATGAGGAGCTGAGAAAGATGGGAATGATCGTACCGTCTTTGGCGATATAGCGTTTCTCCATCTGAAAAGTTGGCAGCTTACCCTCATTCATCTGATTGAAACCAGCCATATCAGCGGCTAAATCTTCGGGATGGGTGATGTCTTTAAAGTGCATTTGCAGCAGCTCTGCCGACGAGTAGCCCAGCAAATCGCAATAGCATTTATTAACCCGTAAATAGCGTCCTTCTGGCGACACTAAAGAAATGCCAATGGGGGCGTCATCAAAGGCGCGGCGAAACAGTTCTTCGTTGTCCTGGAGAGCCTGTTCTAGTCGTTTGCGATCGGTAATATTTTCTACCGTGCCGACAATGCGCACGATGTTGCCGGTTTCGTCTTCAATGGGAAATGCTTTAGACTGCAGCCAGAGCAGGCGACCATCGGGGTGCAGAAACCGATACTCGACATCGAAGGGATCGCCGTGGCGTTCTTCCTGAAGCTTAGCTTCAACCCAAGGGCGATCGTCGGGGTGAATGTGGTTTAACCAATGGGACATGCCTCTGGCGTAGGGCGGTTCTTCGGGCAAGGGGCCGTAAGGCCTCCCCGTCAGGTTAAGAATTGCCGGGTTCAGGTAGGAGTACTGAGCGGTATCGGTATCGAAAACGAAGAAGCCTTCCTTGACGGCTTCAGCAAGCTGGCGGAAACGGGCTTCACTTTTTTGGAGGGCAATTTCGGCCTGTTTGCGATCGGTGATGTCCAGGGCAGTGCCACATAGCTTCAGGCCCTGCTGATCGTCAATGATCTCGCCTCGGCTCACGATATCCCGCTGGGTACCATCCGGACGGTGAATCCGGTGTTCGATACGGTAGGGAATGTGGTCAGTAATGGCTTGTTCGATCGCCTTGCCCACCTCATCGCGGTCTACCGGTGGGATCATGGCCAAAATCTGTTCGTAGCTGGGTTCCAACTGATCAAGACTGCAGCCGAAGATGCTAAACATCTCCTCTGACCAGGTGATCAGGTAAGTTTGTAGATCCATTTCCCAACTGCCGACATGGGCAATGCGCTGGGCCTGACGCAGGTTTGCTTCGCTGTGGCGTAGGGCAATTTCCGCCTGTCGCCGCTGGGATAGGTCACGAATAATGATGACCACCTCTTCCTTGTTCAGCGGGAAAATTCTGACCTCTTCCCACAAAAATTGGCCCTCAACCTGTAGCGGCAACTCAAACACTTGCATCTGCCCGCACTGGAGAACTTTTTCTGCGGCCTCTAGACGCTGACGGGCAACGGCGGCGGGGAGGAGATCCCTAATATTACGACCCACATCCTCCGCTGAAATGATGAGCGGAAAAGCATCAGTGAGTTTGATGTCTAGATAGGTGCCATCCCGATGCATGCGAACGATTAAGTCAGGAATCGCGTCTAGAATCGCTCGATACTGGGCTTCCCGCTGCTGTAACTCAGCGATCGCCTGTTTGCGATCGGTAATGTCAACGACGACGCCGTACCAGGCAATGGTTCCATTCGGGCGGCGTTGGGGTTGGGAATTGCCCTGCACCCACTTGACTTTTCCCGAAGGCGTCTGGATGCGCCATTGTAAAGAAAAGGTTGCTAGGGTTTCGGCACTGGTGCGAACGGCGGCGCTGTAGGTCGGCAAGTCCTCCGGATGAATGGAATCAATAATGATATTGGCATCCTGAAGCACTTGCTCCACGGAAATTTCATGAATAACTTCGAAGGCAGAACTCATGAATTCGAACCAGATGTGGCCGTCTGGTTCCTGCACCAGGATGTAAAAGTTGCCGGGGGACAGTCGGCTGTATTGCTGTAGCCACCGCTCACGATTGTGCAGGGAAGTTTGGGTATCCCGATAGCGTTGGTCAAGGTCAGTGAGGTGTTTGTCGACTAACTGGGATGTCCGCCAGGCTAGCGCGATCGCGCCCAGCGAGGGGCTTAGGATCAGTAACGCCAGATTGCCCGCTATCATTTCCCGCTGGACTAGGAATCCGAGTAGCGCAGCGGCACCCAGGCCAGCCGTGATCGCTGGCAGCCTCACTAACCACAACCACGGTCGGGCCGCTAACGCCTGACGCCGCAACTTAAATAAGACGGAAGACATGATTGAAGAATGACCATTGGCAAGGCATCGTCGCAACCCCAAGCATCCACTCGCTCACTCATACCGTTAATCCTAAGCGCTCTCAGTCTTGAGGGCTTCCGTGGGCATGGATTCGGCAAGCTGAGACAATGCGGTCTTGAGCTCTGCCAGCATTGCCGTAAACTGATGGCCCCACTGAGTCTCCTGCTCTAGATGCTGCCGAAGGGAGGCTTCCATCATTTCGGCGGCGATCGCCGCCTGGTCATACCCAAACGTCCCCAAGCCGCCGACTAGCTTATGCACACTGGCTAACGCCGCATCTTTTTGCTCACGGGTACAGGTTCCCGTTTTGAGTGCCTGCTCGGTCGCGGCCAAAACCGCCAGCCGCTGTGCCCAAGAAGCGCGAAACTTGATATCCGCCTGTTGCATCACCGACTGGAACCGATGTTGTTTGGCCTCTTCTAAAGTCGCAGCATTCACCGCGATCGCCTGCGCTGATGACAACTCGGGCGAGGGCGTTGAGGCTGTCGGCAGCGGCTCTGGTTTCAGCCGATAACCCAGACCATACACCGTATCAATGGGATCCTGCTCCATGCCAGCCGCTTTGAGCCGTCGCCGCAAATCTTTGACCAGGGTCGTGACTGACCCTTCTACCGGAGCGTCATCAAAAGACCACAAGCGATCGATAATGTTGCTGCGGCTAAGCAATCGCTCAGGATTCCGCAAAAACAGCTCCAGCAAAGTATATTCTTTAGGGCGACAAGGGACGACCGTAGGCCCATACGTGACTTGCGCCGACGACGGATCGAGACACAGATCGCCCCACGTCAACTGCGGTGAGACGCTGACCTCACCACTCCGTCTGAGCAAAGCGCGCACCCGAGCCATGAGCTGATCGGGCTCGCCCGATTTCACGACATAATCATCGGCACCAGCATCTAACCCAGCAATCACGTCTTCATTTGCCCCTTGGGTGGTCAAAATCAGAATCGGAGTCTGGCAAGCACGGGCCCTTAACCGCCGACAAACCTCCCCCCCATCCAGCTTGGGTAACATCATATCCAGCAGGATCAAGTCATATGACCACTGGCAAGCCATGTCTAATCCGGCTTCCCCATCGGTCACCACATCCACGGCGTAATGATGGGCATTCAACGTCGCAGCAACGAGTTCGCAGGTGTGTTCATCATCTTCTACGTACAAAATTTTCACAACTGAACGATCTCCAAAACCAAAATTCCAGGGAATCGTATCATGGGTAAAACCATCAAAAAGTTGAGATTTTATTGGCCTTATTTATAACATAAACTAGTTGCTCAGTAGGGCTAAGAAACGTCTTATGTAGATGGGCTTAATTATTTGCAGGATGTGGGGGTGCCAGCGTAACGCATCAAATCTCTGTGGAATGGTGCGTCACAGCCTCGCCTAGCAGCATCCTACAGCACCGTTGATTGATGTCCACCTGCTTAATTACTGAGCCTCATGAAAATCAACCAATTTTTGCTACTTAAATTAGGAAATATACTCGTTTAAGATTAATGGCTCGTTTTAGGAGGCTATATAACAAGTCTTTTACAGTCTAACCAAAATTGAATCACACATTAAAAACGCCCTTCTGCAGAGAAGGGCGAGGCGCAAGCAGTTCGTTAATTCAACCTCTTCTGAAAGGATAAAGGTTACCCCTATCTTTTGAGAGGCTGTGTTTAACAAAGGGTTTAAGCTGCTTGCGCCTCACTGGTTTATTAATGACAAGGTCAAATTGAAAGGGGATTAGCCTGACTCCTGACCCAAACTATCAACCCTTACAAAAATTCATCCGGAGCATTGCGGTGACGCACGACCTGCTGAATGAGCAAAAGCGCAATAATGACACCAATCAATCCAGCGGCGATCGCATGCACCAGAGCCTGAATCGCCAACATATTGGAAGGGGAAACCAGCGCCCCCTGGGCAGCGGTCTGATTCGGCATTACGACCGTGGCCCCCTGCGGTACTGTGAGCATCCGAATCGTCAATTTACTGACCTGACTTAAGGCGATCGCCACTGCTAGCACCATGACGGTGAGGTTGGTGAGCAACCCGATCTGCAGCGATCGCTTCACCCCAGACTTAGAAGGCCGAGACTCGGGAACTCTTAACCGAGCCGCCATGCGGGTATAGCGGAAGCTCCAATAAGTGCTGAAAACGAGAAATCCCAGACATAAAATGGCCAGTACTAGCCCGACCGAAAACAGATTTCCCGTCCACTGCCCGAGCCGGGAAACGACCGACAGCAGCACTACCAAGAGGGGAATCAACCCCAGGAACACCTGCAACCAAAAACCCACCCACCCTAACTGCTGACAGTTGCGGGCAATTTGCTCGGGGGTGGGATTGCCTGAACCAACCTTAAAAATGTTAACCATTGCCTAAAAGACAGAGTAAATTCCGCAGTGATGAGAACGGCGGGATGAATTTCTAAAAGCCCCTTTCCCTGAATTAAGGGTCTTTTTTTGAACCTGCCCAGACTTTAGAGCAGGAACCTATGAAACTGATATGAACGGCAGCGCTAGACTGTAACGACATCCCGTAAAGCGAGTTGACCTGGCGATCCGCACGTATCATCCGTTAGCTTCCCTACTGAGGGGGCAAGTCTAACAGCTTGAAAAGGCGGTTATTTCGACGCTCAAAAACTGCCCTTAAGCCGGTAAACTTCTGCGAATATCTAGGGCTGAGAACAGTAGAGCGATGCCGTTAAACAACACACTAATGCCCACATAAAGGCCAATCAACCACAGCGCACTAGAGGGCCAACTGTTCAATACTAAAATTCCTAAAATCAGCGTCACAATGCCGTTGAGCACCACCAACCAGGACAGACGCAGTCCGGCTTTTTGGGTAATTCCCATAATGATACCGAAGATGCCCTCGGTAACAAATAAAACCCCGAAAGTCAGGGTCAGAATGGCCACTGCCGCCGCAAGATTGAGCAGAATATAAATGCCGGAAATGATATAAAGCAGCCCGACAATCAAATTTAGCCAAAACCCTCTGACGGGTTTGGACATAAATGACTGCACCACCATGACGACACCACTAATCAGGGCAAACCAACCCATCATCGCCACAAAAAAGGCTGAAGCATACATCGGCGCGAGTAGGGCTAAAACGCCAAGAATGATCAGGATAATGCTGAGGAAAATAGTCCAGCCAATTGCTTTTCTGACGGTAGTGTTCGACTGATTCTCAATGGACATCTGGATCACCTCGTCCTTATCTTTCATGGAATGTCACTGAATTAAGGCTGGTGGGCAGTGCCCACCCTACGGCATATCAAGGCTTTCGCGATTTGCGAGGAGTGATTTCAGCTTATTTCAGTGACATTCATCTTTAGTGCTTTAGCTTAAAGTTGATTTCTATGATGCTGATATGAAAGCAAAGAAAGTTTGGAGTAGTTCGCCACCGGTTATGCCAATTGTCGACCACGCGATCGCGCTCCCCTAAATGATCATTGATGAGTGGCAAAAGGGCAGCCGGTTCCGGAACCCAATCCCTGTCGGGGTGACCCAAACATTGCGGTCACTCCCTGAGAAACCGGGTGTCTGAACGGGGAGAAACACCCCGGCCAGGTACCGTCATCCCGAGCAGATTGGCCCTACTGCCCCTGCTGATAGCGTTGGCGCATCGTTTTGGTCATCTGCTTCCAACGCCGTTTGGTGTTTTGATGGGCATGGGCATCTTGCCGTTGTGCGACCCACTGTTGTTCGCGCTGGAGCTTTTGGTAACTCTGCAACCGTTTGGGGCTGAGCTGGCCAGCGGCGATCGCCCCTTGCACCGCACACCCTGGCTCGCGGTCATGCTGACAGTCCCGAAACTTGCAGTGCTCCGCTAAAGCGGCGATATCGCCAAAGGTTTCCTGCAAGCCCGTCCCCGCCTGCCAGAGCTGCAACTCTCGCATGCCCGGCGTATCGATCAGCAACGCCCCCGATGGCAACCGCAACAACTGACGGTGGGTGGTCGTGTGCCGTCCCCGACTATCATCGGCGCGCACGCCTTGGGTCGACTGTTGAGCTTGCCCCAGCCAATAGTTGGTCAGGGTCGACTTCCCCACTCCCGATGAACCCAAGAGCGCTACGGTTTTGCCGGGCTGAAAGTAAGCATCGAGCTGGTTCAGGCCTTGCCCGGTCGCCGCACTGATGGGATGAATGGGCACCCCGATCGCAACGGCTGACACCTGGGCGATCGCCGCATCTAAGTCAGCACAGACATCGGCCTTGTTGAGCACAATGACCGGCCTGGCCCCACTATCCCAAGCGGTCACCAGATACCGCTCAATGCGCCGCAGGTTAAAGTCTCCATCCAACCCCGACATCAGCAACACCGCATCCACATTGGCAGCCACCACTTGCCCTTGGGTTACTGCCCCTGCCGCCTTTCGCACAAACTGACTCGTGCGCGGCAAAACCTCATGAATGGTCGCCAACGGGTCTTGCCCCTGGGACTCCACGACCACCCAATCACCCACCGCTGGCAACCTCAAGGCATCGGCGGTTTGATGTCGAAAATGCCCGGTCAACTGTGCAGAAGCTTCACCGGCTGCCGTATAAATCTGATAGCTCCCGCGATGCTCTGACACCACGCGAGCCGCGACAAACCCCATTTTAGCAAAAGGGGCCAACACCAAATCTGAGCTGCTGCCTGGGCACCAGCCGTAATCTATTAAAGTCAATGTCTGGTCCTCAAAAAACCAATTGCCGAGCAAGGTTCTGAGGGGTCAGATGAAAATCTTGCAAAAAGCTGCCGCCTCTGACCTTGCCGATTAAACGAAACGTTGGGTTGGGTTGGGTTGTTTACTGACTCGGCCATAGGGCATCTCCTAAGTAGCTAGGCACAATTAAATATAAAACGTTCTAGTGGGTAATCTCTGGCTTGATTGCGCGCCTCCATGCCCTCAATGACGGTCATGGCCGGTCATATTCGTTATCAAACATCTGTCCGGCGATTTCGTGACCTTTCAACTGCCGCCATTGAGTTTCAATCGGATTCATCTCCGAACAATAGGGCGGTAGAAAGAAGATGAATAGCCCCTGCTCCTGCCACCGAGGCCACTGCTGCTGGACCAAGCGACTGGTGTGCAGGGAGCCGTTATCCCGCACAATCACGGTAATGCGTCCGGTCTCGGCCAAGGTCTGGGACGCTTTCTGAGCCACCTAATCCATGACCTCGATATAGCTCTGCCCCTGAAAACCGCCTTGAGCCAGGGCAGACTCGAACCCCGCTCCCGGTTGCCACAATCCCAAGATACTAATCCGCCGACCGTGGCGAGTGGGCGTTTGCTCCATGCGCTTCTGCTCGCCTATCGGACTATAGCGATAGCTGACCGGACTCCAGAGGCAAAATCCCGCTTCATCCAGGTATTTGATATCGACCAAACCCTCTTCAGCTGCCAGCACCAGGGTCTCTAAATCTGCCTGCTTGAGCGCTTTCTTGGCAGGGTCTTGCTTCCGTTGATGGCTGTGTCGAGTCCGTTTCCACCGATATCTTGTTTTTGAGCAATCGGCGTAATCGGTCACTACTCAAGTCCACCAAGCGCTCCCGTTTCAGCTTTTGAGCTAATTGGGCACTGTTATCGGTGCGAGGCTCTTCATCCAAACACGCCGTCAAATACTCCAGATCGGACGGCTGCTACTTCGGTTTCGCACCCCGTCCGGGGGCTTCCCACAGTCCGCCCAAGCCATCGCTCTCCCACCGCCTGAGAGTTGCCCTAACCGTATGTTGATGACATTGAAAGATCTCAGCGATAGCCGGCACGTTCAGTCCTTGAGCATTCAACCGCAGCATGTGGGCTCGGTCACGGGTCCGATAAGGAACCGTCTGAGCCTCCCGCAGTTCGCTCAACGTACGGTCTTCTTCCTCGGTCAAGATGATGCGTAATGGGGCAGGCATTTGAGGGCACTCTAGCGACCTTACTATTTTACATTTAATTCAAACTGCCTACTTAACGAGCTAGCCTTTGCGCTAGCCCGCACCAGTTCTGAAAAGCCGACCGACATGAGGGCCTGCCCAGCCTTCACTCTGCCGACAGAAAGAAACTTTGAAATTTAGCGCCAGCTCAAAAGCTCAATTGAGTTGCAGGCAGCAAAGTAAATGATGAATTTCTGGGCGCAGTCTTCCCTGCACTCTACATGGCCCTGCTCGGAACCTACGTGTCAGGGGGTTAAGCCCTGTAGGAATACGACCTCTTCAGAAACCTTCAAGAACTTAATCTGGGTTGTTGAGGGCGATCGCGCACGTATTTCGGGGCGGCTGACCTGCATTCTCAACCTTTGACAAACGCTGGCTCACGAACGTCGGGGACAAGTTGATCTAAGTCAGTTTGACAGGCTGAATTCGCTCTCTCTGCAAACCTCTCTCCCAAAAGGAGAAAGGCTTCAAACCCTGATTTTTCCCTTTGCAAAGATGAGGAACTCAACCCAGAATCCGAGGCTGGGGCTGTTCATCGAACTCACGTTGATCTACATCCTGTTCTACTTCAAATGCCATCCCCATTTGACTTCGCCGATCTGCTGTTATCAAACATGGTGCTGATCGATGGGATGAGGGTCCTCTGGCATCACCAGGCGATCGCCTAAGCGACAAGATTCGTTCTCTAAAACTCGACAGGCGTGCGGGCGGGAGTAGGTTTGGGCGAAGCCGGAGTAGTCCCGTTGACGGATGCTTCCTCGTCCATGGTGAGGGTGTTGTCTCGCAATTGAGCCACCGCAATGGGGATATCCGCGCCGTTGATGACTGCTCCCAACAAGCGGATGTCTTCCTTCTCTTCGAGCTGCTCCAGCATGGCTTTGATAATCGGCTTTTGGGTCACGCCGGGGCGTGCTACTATCACCATGCCATCGGTACGCGGCTCCAGCAACATGGCATCATTGCTGCCAGTAAAATGCGGGGCGTCAAAGATGACAAAATCAAACCGGGACTGAATATCCTGCAAGAAGCGTCGCATCTCACTAGCGTCGAAAATCGCTGTGGGGTTGCGTTGGGGGCCGACACTCGGAGTGACATACAGGTTGGCGACAGTGGGCACCATCCGAATCGGATCAGACAGCCGTCCGCTGTAATATTGCAAAGGTTCAGTGACCGAATCGGCGTCGGGCTGCACGTCTAAACGCCAGGCCTGAGACGGATTCCGTAAATCCATTTCCACAATCAACGTGCGCCGCCCTGCCCGCGCTGAGGCAATTCCCAGGTTATAAGCGGTGGTGGTTTTGCCCTCTTGGGCGATCGCGCTCGTGATCAATACAGTTTTTGGTACCCGCCCGTTGTTAATCTCTGCGCCGGAAATTTGTAGATTGCTCCGCAACCTTTCATAAATGTCATTGCAGGGATGATTAGCGTCGATAATGAGCACCGGCTCACCCTGCCGGGGATGAACCTCAGGGACCAGTCCCAACAAGGGAATATCTTGATCTTCGAAAAGCTTGTCCAGATCTTCGAAAATGCGGATGGTCGGATCCAGCATATCCAACAAGAAAACGAGACCGCCCCCAAGACCAAGGCCCACAATTCCCCCCAATAGCAGGACCAAAATTGGGGACATCGCTTCGACCGGCACCACTTGCGTCGCCGGAGGACTAGCCACCGACAGGCTACTGACGGTTTCGGCCTCTGCTGCTTGGGCGTCAATCCGCTTGGCTTGCACCTGGTCGTACAGTGCCCGCTTCAGGGCGACTTGCTGCGCCAGGCGATCGCGCTCAAGCTGCTTGTTGGGCAGGCGCGTATAGGCTTCCCGGAGTTGCTGTTCGGACTGGGCAAGGACTTGTTGTTGCGTGATCAACGCATCCCGCTGGGTTTTCAGACCGACCAATTGGTTGGCGAGGGCAGCCCTCGCGGGGTCCAAGTTGCTATTTTGGCGAATCACTTCAGCACTCGGAATCGCCGCAAAGCGTCCCCCCCCGCCAATGATTTCGCCGGCGCGCTCACGCAACTGTTGATCATACACTGCCAAATTATTTTGCAGTTCCACCATGGTGGGGTGGGCCGGTCGCAAATCTTGAGATAGCATTTTGAGCTGCGATTCGGCCTGATAAATGTTGGCGCGCAGTTGCTGCAAGATTGGGTCGGCACTCAAGGCCGACGAGGCATAGGCCCCCTCTGGCGAGAGCCCGAGTTGGCCCTGTAGACTCTGCATTTGGGCGTCAAGCCCGGCCAGGGTGATGAGATTTTGCCGCCGCTGATTTTGGCTGGACGAAATTTCTGCTAGCAAACTGCCGTCCAGTGCGGCTTGAATGGCCGGACCTTCGAGGCGATCGTAGGCTTCTAACGCTTGTTCGGCCTCCCTCAGTTCCGCTTCGATCGCGGGCAAGCGCTCATCCAGAGCGGACACAATCGTGCCTAGCCGGGCGCGGTTGGTAACGCGGCTGAGTTCCACCATGCCCTGAAATAAAACCGATAAAACCGCTTCGGCTGCTTCGGGTTGATCCGCTACATAGTCGACGTTAACGCTTTGCAGCACGTTGCCCCCGCCGCCCTCTTCGCCCCCAGAGGTATTGATTTTGATCGTCGTATTGTTGCGAATTTGTTGAGGCGTCACTTCCAGACCGCCCGCGTTTAACTGCTCAGCCACTCGTTGGAGCAAAATATCGGCCAGCAAAAAGTCTTCGGTAATGATGCCTTGCCCCTGTTGTTGCAGCTCAACCCCGGTGGTGGTGAAGGAAACGACAGGAGCGTTTTGCACCAAGACCCCGGCAGAGCGGTACTGTTCCTCTGGTGGCGGCTGAATGGCGAAGACGCTTGAGACGCCCAGGGTGCCTAAAAACGCGGCTAAAGCCACCCATTTGTAGCGGTTGAGGGCTAAACCATATCGTTTTAAGAGGGGCATTACCATGGCAGAACCAGTTTGTAGTGTTCAAAGAACAGTGAGGGACAGGAGGGAAGGCAATTTTGGGGAGTAAAGTTGAGCGCTGTTAAGGACCAAACAAGTTACTGGCCGAGTCCGCCAGTTGATCAAAAAATAGGAGAAAGCCGAGGACATCCCGAAAGGGCTGAGTAAAGGTATTTAAGGTATAAGTTAGCTTAGCGAGCAGGGAACGGTTAACGACGATGACGTCGTTTTGTTGCAAAGGTGGATTTTCATCGGGAATCCCTCTAAACGCTTCGTTGCCGTCAAGGGTGATGGTGATCGCCCGACCCGCTTCTTCTTCGAATCGCACTAGGGCAATCTCGCCCAGATTTGAGGTATCAGGATTCACACCGGCTCGGACTAGGGCATCTGCAAAGCGACTGCCATTGGGCAAGTCGATGGCTGAGAGCGCCCCGGCATTCCCATAATTCAACAACCGCACAGTGATTGTCGGCGTCGCCAGGGTAGACCGCGAGACGAGTTCGCGATCGTATTCATCCAGGGCTGATGGATCGAGTCGACTGACCAAAATCACATCGCCGTCTTGCAGGCCGATATTGGGAATCTCTTGACCTTCTTTAAGCGGGGTGAACAAGTCAATGGCGCGCTCTAGCAGCTGCCCGTCGGGCAACCGCCGCTGCACGAGGACCGATCGCAAATCGGCAGCGTTAGTGGTGCCCCCTGCTGACAGCAAGGCCGCTGCAATTTGTGGAGCACCGAGCGGATAGAAACCAGGGCGCACCACTTCGCCCAAAATTGTCACTTCAACCCCTCGCTGGGCCACCAGGGTCATACTCACATCTGGACTGATGACATATTGGTCAAAAATCTGTGCAATCAGACTTTCGGCCTCACTGATGGTTAAGCCACTAAAAGAGACGACCCCTTCCAACGGCACCACTACGTTGCCCTGAATATCTAACGTGGCCTGAAAACTCAGATCAGGAAATTGACGCACATTGACAAAGAAAGAATCGCCGGGGCCCAGACGGTAAGTGGCAAAGTCAGGGGCCTGTTGACGTCCGAGGACGCTATCGATGAAGGGATCAACCCCCGGCTCGGGCATTGGTTGGGGGGGGGCCGTTTCCGTGGGTAGCGGTAGCGGGGCCACGTAGTCGGGGTCTGGAGTAAAGCCTGAGGAATCATTGGGGGCCGCTTCTGGTTTGGCGGTCGGCACCGTTTGACTGGTCTGAGGAGCTGGTGCCACAGGGGACTCTACGGAGTCGCCGGAAGGGATCGCCAAGGGCTGACCAGAAGTAGTCTGATGCTGCCGCAAGTAATCAACCGCTGCCCGTTGCCAGCCAGTGGGGATGGTTTCAGCATCCTGCCAAGATGCCCGAGTCGCCGCGATCGCCCCCGCGGCTCCGACCAGTATTAGCGCTGTGGAGAGGGCTCCAGCGCTAGCCCAGCGTTGGCATTTGAGCCAACCGATTTGTCGATTCCTATCGTTTGCAGCCATCCTTATCACGTTCGCACTAAAGAATCTTGCCAAAACTCACTATCACCGAGGCTATGGCCTATTTAATCACACTGCCCTTTGCTCACCTTTTTCAGCTTGATGGGTAGAAGTCGGGACAGTCTGGAGCATAGTTTACGGAAACAACATTAACGAGTCCCTTGTGGTCGCCTCCTGGCGGGTATTACCGTCTCTGGGCGTGGCACTAGCGCTGGCAGCGACCCAATCCGCCGCTTAGTTAAAACCGTCGCTATCTGATTGTTACAGCCTTGGACCAAGAGTCTACTGATTCTGCATTTCGCAGTCTGCCATAGCAATTGAGCGTTAACTCGGCACCCGGCTTTATTCGTCACTAAAGTTATTCGCCCCTGAAAGTAGAAGTCAGTAAGCCCTGCTGAACGGCCTCAGCGATCGCCGTCACGGTTTCCGTGTGGGGGCGAATGTTGCCCACCGGCTCAATCGGGAATAACACACTGACGGCAACCCAGGGCATGCGTTCCCGCTGTCGCCACTGTTGCAACTGATCGGCCCAAAACCACTTGCCCGGCGCAAAGTGGCCCCGCGTGGGCCAGGCATACCACTGCATGACCGCAAAGGTATCGCGTTCACTCACACCCCGAAAATAGCGGGTCGTCACCGACACCGATGGAGCTTGCCCATTTGCGCCAGTCGTAAAGCGCACCGTGTGGCGATCAGCGACCTGCCAGCTGTGTGCCCCCCGCAAATCGACCCATTCCACCTCAGGTTGCTGATCACCAGACCTTTGAGGTCGCATGAGCAGTGCAAAGGATTCCCCCTCCGTTTCCGAACTGCCGAGGCGGCGATACTCCGTCAGGCTCCAGCGATCGCCGCCGATGGGCACCTCTTGATGGTAGATCGATTGCCAACCGTCAACTTCCAGCGGAGTTTCTAACAGCGATCGCACCGCCTTGATATGGGGCACAGGCAACTCTGTACTCCAGGGCCACTGGCCACTGAGATAGCTAGGCATGGCGGCCATCGCCACCAGAGCGGCTAAGACAATAATCAGCCCCCACTGCACGACGGAGCGCTGTTTGGGCATGGGTTGAGTCGCGTCTGACATAGGGGAGCTTTCCTGAAAATGAAGGACAGTTAAACCGAGGCGTCGGGCTTAATGTTGAGCGCCAGTCGCGGCGGCACATATTGCTGAATCAGTCGCAGGATGAAGATCAGCGAGAGCAGCATCAGGGCGGAATACAGATCGCCGCCCCAACTTTCGTGGAGCCAGACGAATCCGGCTTCGTTGCCGGTGCCGTGAAAGTAGCTCAGGATGGCGTTACGGATGATGTTGCCCGTCACGCTCACGCCCACAGTGGCCGCAAGAAAAACTCCAGTTCGGAAACGCGATCGCCAGACGTCGTTCCAGTAAATCAGCATCAGCGCTACGTAGAGACTGGTAAATAGCATCTTGAGGCCAGCACAGTGGGGCGCGACCTCAACCATCTGATCGTTGACCCGGAGATAAATTTGGTCCACCGTAACGTCGATACCGGCTTGCATCAGCAAAAAGCCGGCCACGCTGGCGATGAAATGCTGCAGCGGCAGGATATAGGGCTCAATTAAATAAGGCAATTGGCTAGGGGTTGCGAATGCCACCAACGCCAGCGGAAAGCCCATCAACTTCAGCCCTGGCCAACCCTTGAGGGTGAGACATAGACCCGCCAGCATCAAGGGCAAAGAAATATTCATCCAATCGGGTAGCTGACTGAGGTAGAGGGCGCTGGCCAGGGCGATCAGTCCCATCCCGGTGGGCCGCCATTGATCCGGCTGGGCTTGCCACTGGGGCCGCAACCCCCAGGCTATATACGCCGCAAACGGAATGCCAATCAGGCCGTGGCTAAAGTACTCATGCTGAATGCTGATGGATTTGTTAAGCCAGCCATCGACCCAGTGCAGTAGCAACGGACCGTACATCGCCGCCAGCAGGCCCAGCAGAGCGATCGACAACGGCGACAACGAAAACCGATTTTTAATTGAGGAAGTGCTAAGAGCCATGGGTTTATTGAATGGGTAGAGCAGTTAGCGATTCGGTCGTCACGGCATCCTGATTCATCGCTTGGGCGATCGCGTCGACGACCCAGTCGGCTTGCGCAATCGTCATGCCGGGATACATGGGCAGAGACAAGATCTCTTGACTGAGCGCCTCCGAGACGGGGAAAGCCCCCGGCTGGTACCCCAAGAACTGGAAGGCGGGTTGCAGGTGACAGGGCACTGGATAATGAATGCCGCTCTGGATCTGATTTTCTTGCAGCACTAACTGCAGTGCCGTGCGGTCAATGGGGCAGTCACTGGTCACCCTCACCACATAGAGATGATAGACATGACCCTGGCCACTGTCATTACGGATGGGAATCAGACCAAACTCCCGCAGCGAGGCAAATCGTTCGTCGTAGTGTTGGGCGATCTGATTCCGGGCCCGGTTCCAATCGGGCAGCAAGGGTAGCTTTAGACCCAGCACCGAAGCCTGGAGCGTATCAAGGCGGCTATTGGTGCCCTTGGGTTCAGTATGGAAGTATTTGCGTACGGCCCCATAATTGCGCAGCGATCGCGTGGTTTGAGCCACGAGCGCTTCCTGGGTTAGCAGCATGCCCCCATCGCCGATCGCCCCCAGGTTCTTACTGGGGTAAAAGCTGAACGCCGCCGCCGTGCCGACGCTGCCAGCGGTCATGCCTTCGCGCGCTGCCAGGTGGGCCTGGGCCGCATCTTCAAAAATCAGCAGATCGTGACGCTCAGCGAGGGCCTTGAGGCCGCTTGGCGAAACCATTTGACCGTAGAGGTGCACGGGCAAGATGGCGCGGGTTTGGGGGGTAATGGCGGCCTCAGCAGCGGCCAGATCAATTAAAGCGGTGTCGCGATCGCAATCGACAAAGACCGGGGTGGCACCGCTGCGCAAAATGCCGATGAGGGTCGCTACAAATGTATTGGCTGGCAGCAAGACTTCATCCCCTTCACCGATGCCACAGGCAGCGAGCCCGAGGGCGATCGCATCCGTGCCACAGCCGACCCCGACCCCGTATTTGGCCCCCGAGGCTGCCGCAAACGCCGTTTCCAACGCTTGCACAGCTTGGCCTAAAACAAAATCACCTCGATTTAAAACTGCGGCTAAGGCAGCTTGAATCTGGTCTTGAATCTGGTCGTGTTGCCAGGAAAGATCAACAAAAGGAACGGCTTGGGGGGATTTAGTCATAGGATTATCAGCGTTAGAGGGCAAACAAATGAATAAAAAGGGACTTAAATAGGGCAATCAATTGAATAGTGTGCCAAATATGTGAAGCTGATCCAGCAGTCTGACCACTGTTAAGGGATAAATCAAAGACCGTTGCGGTCAACGCGCCATCATCGGGACTAGTCAGTCAGCGCTTGTTCTGATGCTAGTCAGCGTTACCAAGGGCATGGCCTCCTGTCATAATGGTTCGCAGTTTTATTACAGAATCCGACGGTTTCTTGATGAAGTCTCCATAAACATCTGAGGAGGTTGTTCATCAATAAGCTAGCTCTAGGGTGCCCGCAATGGCCCCACTTGCAACAGCTTGAAAGTGTTTTCTCTGAGGGTAGTGCCGCCATGGATTTCAATACCGCACGTCGGTTTGTACTCGCGCAAACGCTGATGCCAGTCGCCGGTCAGACATCGTTTATTGACTGTCTGCGTCAAGGTAAAGCCCCCGTGCCCGGACAGGTTACCTCGCTGTTGCTAGCCCTCAAAGCCTTGTCCCAAGCCCTCCAAAACGAGCCGACCATTGAGCGATCGCTCGGCCACGCCCTGTTCATCCTGACCTACGAGAGCCGACAACTCTATCTCCAAGGGCAGCAACAGCAAGTTGAGTGGCCTCCACTCCTCGACGAAGACCTGACGCGCATTGCCACGGCGGTGCGTCGAATCTGGGCTGATCAAGCGGAATGAGAGATGAAGATAGGCCCTGGATAGGGGCTCAATGCCGCACTTTAAATTCTGTCTGCCGCTCTGTCTGCCGCTGTAAACCCTGGACCTCAACGATCGAGTGCGGCTACAACTCCAGCCTGAAGACATAAAAAGGATGCAGTGATGAACTGCATCCTTTTTAGTAGCTCAGTATTTGAGCGAATATGAACTGGTCTCAGTTTACTTGTTGGGCTGAGGAGTCATCCGCAGGTAGGGCTTGATTTCGGTTACACCCTTGGGGAACTTTTGCTTCGCTTCTTCAGTCGGAATCTTGGGCGAAACGACTACATCTTCGCCATCCTTCCAGTTGACGGGGGTGGCAACGCTGTAGTTGTCAGTCAGTTGCAGGGAGTCCAACACTCGCAGGATTTCCTGGAAGTTACGGCCCGTGCTGGGGGGATAGGTGATGGTCAACCGCAGCTTACGGTTGGGATCGATCAAAAATACCGTCCGCACCGTCACTTTCGCATCGGCATTGGGGTGAATCATGCCGTACAAGTCAGAGACCTTCTTGTCATCGTCCGCAATGATGGGATAGTTCACCCCGGTGCCCTGGGTTTCTTCGATGTCGCCAATCCAACCCTGGTGAGACTCAACGCCATCGACGCTCAGCGCGATGACTTTGGCGTTGCGCTTTTCAAATTCGCCCTTGAGCTTGGCGACTTCACCCAACTCAGTCGTGCAAACCGGAGTGTAGTCAGCCGGGTGCGAAAAGAGCACGACCCAGCTATCGCCAGCCCAGTCATAAAAGTTAATTTCACCCTCGGAGGTTTTTTGAGTGAAATTAGGTACGGTATCGCCTAATTGCAGCGTCATAAGCAACTCTCTGTGAATCTGAAAGGTCAATAAAGTCGTGGCCCAGAGGACCACGTTTGTTATCTTGCCACAAACCCCGGTATTCCGGTCGGGCTTTAGAGGATTAATTTAAGAAATGATTTTTATCGGGGGGCACCGCCGCCGCGATCGCGTCCCAACTGTACCCCATAAAGACCGCAGTCAGGGGCTTTTACTGATATCTCGCCGGAGCCACTAGCCGTCACTCTAGCAGGCACTGGTACCACCGAGGGTGTCAATAAACGTGGACATTAGGGAGTGACTTGACCGCTTCCCCGGCGGCGGCATCTAGCAGCCACCACAGTTCACCCTTGGGGCGGATGGTACGCGAGGGAAAGGCCAGATCGCTCCCATCAGGGGAGAAAACTGCTTTGAGCGCAGGCTGTTTGTTGCTGCCCGACACCAAAAACAGGACGCAACGGCTTTGATTAACCAGGGAGGCGGTGAGGGTGAGGCGCGGTTCGCCCGCTTTTTCGCCTACGGTGACAAGGCGATCGCTGACCGTCACCGCCGCCGTATGGGGAAATAGCGACAGGGTGTGCCCATCATCGCCCATGCCCAACAGCACAATATCGAAGGTGGGCTGATATCCCAAAATATCCTGGAGCAGATCCTCATAAATTTTGGCGGCAGCGGCGGGCTGTTCTAAGTGCGTCGGCATGATGTGGATCTGGGTAGCGGGAATCGGCACCTGGTCTAACCAGGCGGCCTTCGCCATACCCGCGTTGCTGTCAGGATGATCGACTGGCACGTAGCGTTCATCGCCCCAAAAAATGTGCAGAGATGACCAGGGCAAATCGGCTTTGGCTAGTGCTTCATACAGCGGCTTGGGCGTGCTGCCTCCCGCCAGGGCAATCGCGCAGGTGCCTCGCTCGGCGACGGCATTCAGAATGCGAGCTTGTACCAGTTCGAGCGATCGCCCCACTAAGGCGACGCGATCGGGATAAATTTCAATTTGCGCAGAGGTCATGACGATCAGCAATAAACATCGGGGCGTTCGGTTGCAGCGTAAACGATTTTCTACCGCTGATGAGATTGCTTAAGCTTTACTTCTAGAGTGCGTGTGAATCGTTTAAGGATGGGCCTGTGATTTCAGTTGTGTTGCCTTGTGTTAATGAAGTTCGCCACGGTTACTTGCCCAAGATTATTGATAATTTACAAGCGCAAGCGGGGGATAAAGAACTCATTGCCGTCGTCAGCCCCAGTACTGATGAGACGCTGGCATTGCTACAGGCGGCTCCCCAATTTCGCGTCATTGAGGCTACCGCCCAAAACCGGGCCCAACGGCTCAACATCGGGATTCAGGTCAGTCAGGGAGAGATCGTGTTGCTGCATCATCCGGCGACTTTGTTGCCGACGCAGACAGCGCTGCTCCAGATTGAGCAAGCCTTTCAAAATCCGGCTGTCCTGTGGAGCGGCTTTTGTCATCAGTTTGATCTCGACCATTGGCTACTGCGCTACACCTCCTGGTACTCTTCGCGGGTGCGGCCTCGCTGGGGTCAGATTTTGTATCTAGATCATTGTTTGGCGGTGCGGCGATCGCTGCTCACCGACATCGGCGGCGTCCCGGATATGGATATTTTTGAAGACACCGTTTTGAGCCAGCGATTAAGGACATACGGAGCCCCCTTGATGCTGCCCAGCCGGGTCGTCACGTCGGCCCGTCGTTATCGCAGTCGCGGCATCTATCGGCAAGCGCTGCTCAATCAGATGATCAAAGTGATGTATCACCTCCATCTCGATCCACAGTGGATAAACCGCCTGTATGAGCAAACAGTTCAGATCAATGTCACTTACTCCAACACTCTGTCCCAATCGGGCGCTTCTGATGCCAACGATTAGCCCAGCGATAAGGCGGCGCAATACTGCTGCACCAGGATATCAATGCCGGTGATCGCCGTTCCCACGACGACGGCAAAAGCCCCCCGATCGAGGGCTTGACGGGCCGCTGCAGGCGAGGCGATGCCCCCTTCACAAATACAGGGCACGTCGAACTTACCAACCAGGTCACTCAACAGCTCAAAGCCCGGTGGTTTACAGGTTTGCGTGTCTGGAGTGTAGCCATAGAGGGTGGTGCCCAGCACCTCGGCCCCCGCCGCAACTGCTGCCTGCGCCGAAGCCAGCGTGTCGATATCAGCCATGACTGGCTGGCGTAACTCTGTATGAATTTGATGGACCAGATCGGCCAATGTTTCATCACCGGGTCGAGGGCGCTGAGTCGCATCGATCGCAATCACATCCGCCCCCGCCTCGGCGACCGCCTGGGCATGGTGAAACTGAGGCGTAATGTACACCTCAGAACCGGGGATGACTTGTTTCCACAAACCGATGATGGGCACTGAGACGCGCTGGCGAACGGCGGCAATGTGCTCGGGACTGTCGATGCGAACCGCGATCGCCCCGCGTTTGACCGCCGCCGCCGCGATCGCGGCAATGATATCCGGATGGTGCAGCGGCGAATCTACCGGAGCCTGACAAGAAACGATCAGGCCAGCTCTGAGTGGATTAAGCATAGGGTCAAAGGTCATTAGGGAGATTTACCGGAGAAATCATACTCTCAAGTAGGGGCGCAATGCCTACGCCCTTGAGCAGTCACCATGATTACAGGTAATTTCATTTACAAAAGGGCTATTTCTAGGGCAATGGCCCCTGCCGCGATCGCGATGGCATCCAGTTCTTCGCCGGTCGAACACCCCGCCAGCCGCTTGCGCATCAACTGTTTCATAGCAATGTCCCCCACGGCTAGACACAGGCTGGGCCAGTACTCAGGTCTGGCATGGCCAGATGCTCCAAATTCACCTGCCAGAGATTGGTTTTCTTAATGTTGGCACCCTTGAGTTGGGCATGGTCGAGACGGGCTTCGGCCATATTCGCGTGGAACAAATTGGCATCTTCTAAACAAGCGTGGCTCAAATCCGCCATGCGTAAGACCGCCTCGCGCAGGTCCGCCTCAGCCAGATTGGCTTTTTGCAAACTCGCTCGATAGAGGTTAGTGCCGACACAACTGGCCCGGTACAGCTTGGTGCCTTGCATCATGGCCCCCATCAGGCTAGCCCCACTGAGATTGGCTCCCGACAAATCCGCCCCACTCAGGTTGGCATAGTAAAAAGTGGACCCCATCAGATTCGCATCGGGCATCATCGCCTCGCGCAAATCGACTTCGTAGAAATTAGCCTCGGCGAGATCGGCCTCCCGCAACGTGGCTTCTCGTAAATCGGCGCGATACAAATGGGCGTAGCGCAGATTGGCCTGGGTCAAATTGGCGGTGTAAAGCGTTGTTTTATAAAAATCGGCGTAGCGCAGATTGGCTGCTGTCAGGTCCGTCATGCACATATCCGCCCGGTAAAGACTGGCTTTTTCAAAATTGCACCGGCAGAACTGGGTATCCCGCAGGTTGGCTTCATAAAAGTTGGTGCCCGACAAGTCAGCCCCGCTCAAATTATGTCGGCTGAGGTCAGCCCCTTGTAAATCGGGCTGCAAGCCAGGATTTTCGCCGCGCCATTGATTCCAGATCTCGACGCCTTGTTTGATGAGATTGAGTTGAAATTCGCTAGCCATGTGTGTCAGTGCCCCCCAAAGCAAGACTCTCAGACATTAATCCCTGGCAGATAGAGCTTGCTAAGGATGCAGAATCGGGACTCATGTACTTCCAACCTGGTCACCAGGGACATCTGCGGAGCGGTGGCGGGTCACCAGCCTTGAGCGTCAAGGTGACAAGGCGGTGATCATTCCCGATCGCCCATTCTTAGGAATGAGAATTGAATAAGTTGGGATAGCCGTCTCGGCTGTCCCCAGGCAGGCAAGATGCCTGCCCTAACAATTTGGTGTTATTTGATCCTCATTCCTTAGCATTCCCAGCCAGCGCTCAACGTTGCGAAGGGGTGACAGATTGATGCGATCGCCCAGCCACCGACTCATCAGAGCACCGGAATCCAGCGCTAGACCAATTTTGCTAGCCCCCGCGACCGTGCCTGCACCGGGGGGCACGACTGTCCGCCCCCACCGCGCTGCCCTTGTAGTCACTTGTCAGAAAACCGGCATGACGCCGCGATCGCCCTCAATACCGTTCGGTATAAATGACATTTTCCCGCAGCACTTCCTCTTGCTTCCCGGAGTCATCAAACCGCACCACCACCAGACTGGTCGAATCCAGGCGGTATTCAAAATTGCCATTGCTGATAATGTAGCCGCCGCCCACCGCTTCCACCTCTGGGGCCGTCACGACTTGTTCGGTCCCGGTTTCTTGAGAGAGATAGGTCCGCTGTCCACGCGCTTTACAGACGTAGATGGTGTTGCTGGGGGTGACAAAGTACGACTCGATCGCCTTCAGGCCGCCGCAGGTTTCATCCAGCGATCGTTTGAGCACATCGCTGGGGGGTTGGTTTACCGCATTGGCAGGGGTGGTATCGGCCACCGCTTCAGCCGCCGATGCGGGCGCGGCAATGTCTAACAAATCACTGCGCACCCAGCCCACCGTCGAGCCTTGTGGAAAGGTGACGTAGTACCAGGTGTAGCCGTCGGCATCCGCTTCGGAACGACCGAGCACGACCGAATCGCCCACACGGGCATAGCCGATCGCTTCGGCCTCTGGAGACGGCTGCGATCGCACATTCACCTGCGCCTCGGCATCATCGGCGGTAATGGTGGCGGTTTGGGGAGTGGGGGAGCCGTCACGATTTGCTGCCGCCGCTCTGGAAGCGTCATTGGTCTGGGCCGCAGCATTGCGAGCCGCCACCGGAACGTTGGGATCAGGAGCCTGGGCCGCTGTCGGGGTGGCGGTTTCCGGGCTCTCTGCGAGGCCGGGAGCGTCGGTAGCCGCATCCGGCTTTTGGCGGCAGGTACTCACCATCGCCAACACCAACACTAAAAATACGCTGCCGGTCACTATGCGCGATCGCATCTCGTCTCACACCTTGGGGGTCGCCCCAATGAGGGTCTGTCTACTGAGTCTCCCATCGACCACCCTGGTGGACTGGTCGCGATCGCTCAGGCGACCTTCAGGGTTGATCAGTCCTCAAAATGTAGCCCATATCGTCAATTGTGAGCGGCGTTTCCGGAAAATCTTGCCGCGTCAATTGCTGCACCAGGGTCACGCTGGCAAACCCCTGATCGATATAGGGCACGCCGTTCTGGTCGAGCGCCACGGGAATCAGCCGCCCCCTGAGGAAATCGCCCTCCTCGCCCAACTCCACCTGCAAAATCATCGACAACCCCAGAGGCCCAACGGTAGAGAGGGTGCGATAGCCCAAAAAGTTGCCTAAAGAGTAGGCGATCAGCTTGTCCTGATACAGCTCTACGGCGCGGGGCACATGGGGACCATGCCCCAAAATCAGGTCGGCTCCAGCATCAACCATGGCGCGCGAAAACTGCACCATATTGCCCCGATTTTCCGAAAAGAAATATTCCGTCTGATTGCGGACCCGCAGCGCATCCGTGCCCTCAGCCCCCGCATGAACCGAAATCACGACCATATCGGCCTCGGCCTGCGCCTGTTGCACCAACGCTTGCGCGGCGGGCAAATCGTTCATGTCGTTGTGGTCAGGCCAGTAGCTAAAACCTATAAAGGCGATCGTATAGCCATTGGCTTTGACCTTGACAATCTCCCCTTTGCGGCCCACCGCGTGCATGCCCGATTGTTGAATATTGGCAATGGTGTCATCAAAGCCGGGATCACCAAAATCAAAGGAATGGTTGTTGGCGACGCTGAGCACGTCAAACCCCGCCGACTTCAGCACGTCGGTCCAGGCGGGTGGCGTCCGAAACGCAAAGGTCATGCCCTGCCCCACGTTTTTGGCCGTGTAGGGATAGGCGGTGAGGGTGCTTTCAAAGTTACCAAAGACCAGATCAACCTCCCCCATGAACATCTTGACGCTGTTGAACAGGTAGTTGGGGTCGCGAGGCAGGCGATAGTCGGGAAAGTCCGTGCCGGGAATGACATCCCCCACGGCCTTGATTTGCACCGCCACCGGGGTTGCCATCGGCATCGCCAAAGCACTCGCCCCCACGTTGAGGCTGCTGGCGGAGGTGATCGGCTCTACCAGCGAGTTAGCAGGCATCGGCGGCAGAGAGATTGGAAACTTTAACGTGCCTTCTAAGTCTCTGGCCGGGTCGACTAGCGTCGCGGTCGGTGAGCTGAGCGCCGGTTCCAGGACGGGAGCGGCATTCTCAGGGGCAGACCCCAAGGATTGCCCTACCCGCGATCGCCCCCACTCAAGACCGACAGAGGCCAGGGTGCCCAACCCAAAACTCGCACAGGTTATCGCGATCGCCCCCGCGATCAAGCGGCGACGGTGATACCGCCGCTGGCGGGCATGGGTCCGCTGTTGCCAGGTCAACTTTTTGATATTCGCCGTCGGCGGGGTCGCTAGGGGCAACGCTGGAGCCGGTGAGGCAGCAGGGTCGGGCGTAGCAGCGGGGGCGCTTGAGGGCATCGGGATCGGCGGTTTAGCCGGTGAAGTTGGCACCGGGGGCAGCAAGAGCCGGGGCGCTGGCGACTGTTCGATCAGCGCATGATGAATGAGCCGACTTCCGGTATTCTCGTCAGGCGTGAACACATAGACATCCCAATATTGAGGACCAGACAGGGCCTTGAGCGCTTGCTCAAAGCGGGGTAACAGATCCCCAATGCGATACAGATGGGCCACTGGCAGGTGAATGTGTAGCAACGGGGGCTGTCCCTCAACCCGCAGCGGCGGCTCCAGCGCGATCGCGGTGTTGAGGTAAGCAGCGATTGCTGGACAGTCCTGCAGTTGGCCCACGGCGGGCGGCAAGGCGTCGGTCACAGGGTGCATGCAACTATCGAGGTCACGAAGTGAATCAAATTGATGGGCTCAAGCACCTCGCTAGCCAACGAGCGCGTTGGCCCAATTGCTGAAAACACTGAGTCAAACTGGGCGTCTAAACCGCTCAGCCAGCCGCTGGGCGGCTGGCCCTAACTGGGTTGACGATGGCGATCGGCGGCGCTTGGGCACTAAATCAATCCTTGAGACGATAGCAGAAACTTCCCTAACTGGACCAAATTAATGGAAATAAACGTAACCAAAAAAATTGTGACGATGACGTTAAAAGCGTTGCGAAAGAAGTTGACCATTGATTTTTATTCACCGAATCACTGTCTTACCCTGGATTCACCGGGCACCGGCGCACCGGCCTTAACCCAGCGATCGCCATCCAGACCAGCAGCATTGACGCCCCCTATTTTGGGCGATCGCCGCCGCTCCTGGCAGCAATTTCATATATTCCATAGCTTTGGTTAACATCCCATAACGACTGACGGCGGCGGCCATCCTCCCCCGGATGGATTCCCCACCCCAAACCATCGCCCGCCCAGCTTACCGCCCGGTCAAATCTGACGCCGATGGCTCCACCGCGCCAGGAGCAAACCGCTGCCACAGGGCCGGGGGCGGCATCAAAAATTCGTAAGCCCCCGCCGCACTGCCAGGAGCCGCCGTCAGCACAATGTCAAACGACACTGAAACTCGCGGTTCCTCCGTATGGTTGAAGGTCACCCCGTGCCGCTGTCTAGCGGGAAAGATCATCAACCGGCCCTCCACCGGGGGATACATAGCGTGATCTTGATTGAACGGAGTCCACTGGGCAATAATGTCGGTGTTTTCGCTCCCCAAGCCAGGGCTCACCTCGTTTTGCCGCGCATCATCAATAAACGTCAGACACCCGGACTCGTCACTGCCAGATTGCGGCACCGAGACGTAATACACCGCACTGACATGAGCCGTGTTGTGACAGTGCACCCCCACTTCCTGCTGATGGCGAGACACAATCGGCCACGCCCGCTGAATGTAAAGCTCGACTTTGGTGAGATCGATACCCAGTGCCTGAAGATACTTCACCACATGGGTTTCGACCTGCTCCACTAGCCAGCGAAAGCGGGGATCAGCATGTACCTGATGGACCCCATGCAGATCTCCCGTCCACGCCATTTCTGGAAAGTTGCGCCGCTCTTGGACGGCGGCTTCAAGCTGCAAAATGGTGGTCAACAGTGCCTGCTGATGCGGGGCCGCATCGGGCAAGTCGGCGTAGTAAATCGCGAGGGGAAACCAGGTATCAATCGGCATGGACAGACTATCTTTCCAAAGCTTTTGGATTGTACGGGACGATCGCTGCGCTGACCAGCAGTCAAACTGTGGGAATATCCTCAATCGTCAAGCTTGCCGAGGAACTTGCCAAGCCCTTACCAGCAACGTCAAAGTGCCTTGCCGCTCATGATGGCGGCTCTTGGGCGATCGCCGGTAACGTGCCCCTGCAAGTAAAGTAGATGGGCTTAATTATTTGTCGGATGTGTTAGCGCCAGCATAACGCATCAAATCCCTGTGGCATGGTGCGTTACGGCTTCGCCTAACAGCACCCTACAACATTGTTTGTTGATGTCCACCTACTGAATCAATGAGTGCAGCGACGTCTGCAATTAACGCCTGCGCCCTTAATTACAGGGTTCGAGTTGAGTCATGAGCAACACCATCTCATCGATCGCATCGAGCATGACGCCGCCAGATTGACCGGGCTGATTGATCACAATGCTGAAAATCACCGTGCCGTACTGAGCTGTTTCGAGATAGCCGGACAGCGCCCGCACCCCATTCAAGGTGCCAGTTTTGGCGCGGACTTTACCCTGCGCCGCCGTGCCTTGAAACCGATTTCTCAGGGTGCCGTTGACCCCGCCCACCGGCAACGACTCGTAAAACAGACCCGTTGCGTCAGTTTCATACATGCCCTTGAGTAACGCTACGAAGGCAGCGGGTTGGGCCTGGTTGTTGCGCGAGAGCCCTGAGCCATCGGCCTGAATGTACGTATTGGGGTCCACGCCCAGCGGTGCTAAGGCCAGCCTGACGCGGCTTTGCCCCCCGATGCCCCGCAAAATTTCGTCAGCTCGGGCGTTGTTACTGTTGCGATTCACCAGATTCAAATCATCGCGGAAATTCCATAGGCCGTCGGGGGATTGTTCGCGAATGGTTTGGATGGCGGCGGCGGTGGTCATCAGTTTGATATTCGAGGCGGGAATCAGCAACCGCTGGGCATTGTAGATATACAGCGATCGCCCCTCTAACAGGGGATACACTTCAATGCCCCAGGCCGCAGTGGCAAATTGCGATCGCCCCACAATGGCGTCTAGGGCTGGAGCCAAATCGTCGGGGCAAAACTGGGGGCCGAAGCGGCGATTTGCGATTTCGCTGCGGGCATCTACCGTGGTCCTAGCGGGGGCGGTCGCCGCGATCGCCCCCCAGGCTCTCGGCATGCCTGCCCCGCTAGTCAGTAGAGTAGTGGCCGCGATCGCCGCTAGCCGGTGCCAGGGTCGCCAGCGTCGTGGGGTGAGTGGTGCCATGCCGATATCCTCATGGGTGTTGGGAGCCGTCGTTTCCCCAGCCACTATAAAATGTCAGTGCCCGACTGCCTACCGTGCGCATGAGTCCCCAGCGCGCAATCCTTACCGACAAGGGCGATCGCCAATCAAGAATGCCTGCACAATAGAAATGACCGCAGCTGGGGTGGGGCCATGACATATCCGCGCTTTCAATGGCGACTGTTAGATCACGAACGGCCTGCGCCTGATTGGCTAGCCGCCTTTACCAACTGGGCGACTGGGGTCGGCTGGCAGTCCCCCTTTCTAGATTTAGTGGGGCAGTTGCTCTGGCAGCGCGGTTGGCGACAACTCGCCGACATTCGCGGCTACTTAAATGTGACAGAATACAAACCCACCTCGCCGTTGGCCTTTGGCGAAGAGATGGCAGAGGCGATCGCCCGGCTTGAGCAAGCCCATCAGCGGTCAGAAAAAGTGGCCATTTGGGGCGATTTTGACGCCGACGGGCTGACGGCCACCGCCGTGCTTTGGGAGGGCTTGGGGCAGTTCTTCCCCCAGGACACCCAACTGCGCTACTACATTCCCAACCGCTTTACTGAGTCCCATGGGCTGTCAACCCGTGGCCTGGATGAACTGGCGGCCTGGGGCTGCACCCTGATCGTCACCTGCGACACCGGCAGCACCGCCGCGACCGAACTGGCCTATGCTGCCACCCTGGGCCTGGACGTGATCGTGACCGATCACCACACCCTTGCCGAGACGCGCCCGCCCGTGGTGGCACTCATCAATCCGCGCCAGTTGCCGCCGGGGCATCCCCTGGGCGACCTGTCGGGGGTCGCGGTGGCCTACAAGTTGGTAGAAGCACTCTACGCCCGGTTGCCCGACCAGCCCCAACAGCCCTTAGAAACCCTGCTAGATTTAGTGGCGATCGGGCTGATTGCCGATCTGGTGGCCCTGCGCGGCGACTGTCGCTATCTCACCCAGCGGGGTCTCCAAACCCTAGAAACTCAGGCGAAACTCGGCGTGCGTCCCGGTGTGACTAAACTGCTGGAATTTTGCAAGCGCACGGGCGATCGCCCCTCGGATGTGGCCTTTGGCCTGGGTCCCCGCATCAACGCCGTCAGCCGCATTCATGGCGATGCCAGTTTTGGAGTGGAGTTGTTGACGAGTCGCGATCGCCCCCGCGCCGAAGCCCTCGCCCTCGAAGCCGAACTGGCAAACACCCGTCGCAAAGATCTACAGGCCACTGTTTTGCGCCAGGCCACCGCCCAATTAGGCACCCTCGACTTGAGCACCACCCAGGTGATTGTGCTCAGCGATCCGCAATGGTCGCCCGGCGTTTTGGGCCTCGTCGCCAGCCAGCTCGCCCAGGAATACGATCGCCCCACGATCCTCTTTCAAACTGAGACTACCGCCGCCCCCGGCGCACCGTTGATGGCGCGGGGATCGGCGCGATCGGTGCATCAAATTGATTTGTATGAATTGGTGAAAGCCCAGTCCCACCTGCTTACCAGCTTTGGGGGGCATCCCTTTGCGGCGGGCATGACCCTGCCCGTCGAAAATTTGCCATTGCTGGCAGCGGGACTCAACCGGGCGGTGCGATCGTACCTGCCCACCGTCGACCTGACGCAACCGCCCCCGCTCGCCGTCGATTGTGCAGTCACCGTCGCCGATTTGGGTCGCGACCTATTTCGCGCTCTGAGGCTGCTGGAACCCTACGGCATGGGCAACCCGATTCCCCGATTGCTGCTGCGAGATGTCCAGATCGCCAACCTCTGGGAAGACACCCTGAAGGATCGCCGGGGGGGCAAACAACGCTATCACAAGCTCAGCTTCGACATCGTGGATCCCACCACGCAGGTAAGCTTTCCGGGGCACTGGTGGGGCCATCGCCGGTCTGACCTGCCCGAAGGTCGCTATGACCTCGTAGTCGAACTGGACGTGAATACTTTCAAAAAGCGCTACGAAGCCCGCTTAGTCGATTTGCGACCGCTGGGGGCGATCGCCGCGACGATCGCCTCCTCCCAATCTCATTGGCTCATCGACCAGCGAGAGCCACTGGTAGACTCGGTGCCGCCCCCCGCCATGGTGAACTGCCCCACCGATTGGGCAGACTTCTCCCCCTATCGCACCCCGCCGATCGATACCCTAACGTTGGCCTATCCGCCCCCGGCCCCCATCGCCCTTGAGCAGCAGTGGCAGCAACTGCTGGGCATGGCCAAATATCTCGCTCGCACGGGTGAAAGCCGTCCCGTAGCGATGCTCAAGGATCGTCTGGAGTTGAGCGATCGCACCCTGCCGCGCGCGATCGCCACCTTGGAAAAGCTGGGATACACCATCCAGCAGGTTGATGACCAGATCAGCCTGACTGCGCCGACCATCCCCCTGTCGGCGACCCAGTATGGGCAAATTGCCCACGACTTTTTGACCGCTGTGCAAGAAGAGTGCTTTCGCCAGCAATACTTTTATGAAGTGCCGGTCGATATTCTAGAGCAGGTGTTGGGCACGATGCCCGCCGCTGCCTCGGTGGTTACGCCTGAGTGAACCCCTGCCGCTGCAAGCCAATCCCCTCGCTACAGGGTGTGACGTGCTTCTAGCCAGGCCAGCACTTCGCTTTCGGAAACACAGGTCAGCCGTTGCTGCGATCGCGGATCGTATACATGCCACAGCGCCTTGCCCTCGATATCGTAGTACTTGGAAATGCGCGGCTCGTTGCGATCGCGGGTCAGTTCCGTTACCAAGGCTTGACCAATCTGCTGCAAAAATTCCCAAAACTGGGCTGAGAAAGGAATGGAGGGCGATCGCTGATACAACCCCTCTAACCGCTGACGAGCCTGTGCATCACTGGGACAAACCATCGTTTTACTCCTAAACAGAGGACCGTTTTTCGCTGCTGCTCACAAGATAGGTCGCCCATTCCAGGTATTTCAAAGCACAACACAGATTACATACATGAACAAAATTGATGGCTTTTTATGACCCTACTGAGTGGAATGAAGTGCGAGTTCAGCGAATGAGAGAATAGAAACCTTCTGTAACGAAAGCAAATGGCTAGCTCAACCATTAAATCTACATGAGTGGTTCATCCAGCCTTCAAAAGAGCTTTGTCAGAAAGAGGTATGCGGCCCCGCGTTGCAATGAATCTCAAGGAGGAGAAATCAGGCAACTCTTGCCAGCAGGGATAAGTAGATGGGCGATGGGTGGCAGGTTAACCTTTCCCATGTTCTGTCAAGCACCAGATGTAGTGGATACAAAAGCATCAGACCCTATATATAAATCTGGATAGTCAGAATGCTGGACAGTCATAAGTTTGCGTCGTGTTCGCTAAAGAGGCCAGGTTGTTGTCATCGGCGTTTGGGAGATTGGGCTTTTAGCTGCCAGTAATTTAGGGAGAAGTAGAGCCTGTCTGCTTTCCCCTAAATGACTCTGCCACTGATGCTGAAGCGCCAATCGCACCCATTGCTCGCTGGGATAGCCGTGTTTGGGGCGGGTGCGAAACCATCGGGGGGAGTGAGTCCAACCGCGGTGGGGCATCTCTAAGGCGAGGACTTGCAGAATCCCTAAAGCAATCGCGTTGAGGTTGAGAAACCGTTCAAAGGCTTCAACTTTACGCTTGACTTGGTATTGGAGCGCCGCATCCAAGCTCGCGAGGTCGAGATTTTGGGGCCAAGTGGGAGTCGCCGTCATCGCCTTGAGCCAAAATCGGTAGCCAAACCCGCCCAGCAACTGCACCAAGGTGCGGAAGGTGACCTCAATTTTGAAGCGCCAGCCGTAGGCTTCAATGACTTCGGGGCCACTCAGGGTGACATCACTGGCGAGCAGCATAAAGGGTTTGCCCCCCGGCCATTGGGTGAGGACAAACAAGACGGGTTCATCGGGGCTATCCCAATAGAGTTCAAAGCACTGATAAGCGACCGTGACATCGCGGCCATAGAGCCAGACTGCCGCTTGCGGACAGTCTTCCAGGGGGGCAAATAACTCCCGCAACCGTACGGCGGCTCCCCATTGACGCGGTCGTCCCGGTCGTTGGGGACCGGGTAAGGGGCAAAAGGAGGCGTGGGCGACCGTGGACAGACGCACTCGGGTGATGAGGTGCAATCCCTCTGCCCGGAAGGCTTGCAACACCTTGCCGGAAGCGTAGTCGGCATCCAGGATGGCCGTGCTCCCAGGCTCCATCAGCGTCACACATAGGGTCGCCATCTTATCCACCAAAGTCGGTGAAACCGCCGTCTCATCCGGGTCAATCCCATCATGGAGTCGGAGCGTGAGCGAGACGACAAAGAGGGCTGCACCTTGCCCAAACAGCAGACCCAAGGCACTAAAGTAATGGCCGCGAATCCACTCCGGCTTGCCCACATTCGCCGACTCCTGATGCAGTTGCTTCACTCCCGGCATCTGACGCCCTTCTTTGCTCACCTTAATGCCATCGCCGATATACACCCGCTCACCCCGTAGCCGTAAGCTCTGGGGATGCGCTTGCAGCCAGTGGCTCCAGTGGGCACACAAGTCTTCTACGTGGAAGGCCGTGGTGTGGAACCAGTGCAGGGCTTGTGCATAAACCTTTTCACTAAGGCCCAGGGCATTGACGTAACTGGTCACAGCGGGTGGCGCGGTGCTCAACAGCACCCCCCACATCAGCAGGACAAACCAATCGAAGGTCGCTTCACGCCTGAAAACCGGGCGTAATGTGCCCAGGCTTTGCTCCCAACGGTGACATAACTCCATAATGGACTCGGCTGATGATCTCAATTTCAGCCAGGGTCGAACATTCCGGGCTGATATGCCTCAGGAATGTTCTTTTTTCAGATAACTCTGATTACCGAGAGAACTTCGCACTGCCCAGCTCATTAGTATTGGGAAGAAAACAACCACACACACACCACCAGTAGGGGCTAGATAGTGTTTTGAAACCCGTTGAGAGTCCTGATCTCTCGCACGGGAGCACGTCATCCGTTAGTCAGAGAAAAAATACATCGTTTCGCGGATATCGATCAATTTGGCCTTGATGGTGTACAGCTCACGGCCCTGCATGTCCTGACAAATCAAGGTTTGCCGCACTCGCAACAGCTTGCCATCCACTTTGACGACCTTTTCACCCCGCTCGTTGGCAATAAAAAAAACATCGCCAAAGCTGAACAACCGCTCCCTCATTTGGAAGCGAGTGCCAATGCGCTGTTCCGCCGCTTGCTGAAGGTTTTGCAAGGCGGCGCAGCGATCGCTGCCAGCTAAGTCCACAGCTTGCGGGGTTGCTTCCAGATTCCCGCCTTGTAGCAGGCCACCATTGCGGGCCGCTCGTCGTTTCATCATGGCTAATCTCCCAATTAACTTAAAAAAGTTGTGCAATGTCGTGGCGATCGCGCGGCCACATTTTTGTATTCAATCCACCGAACCAAGAACAGATCGGCTTTATTCTTGCAATGTCCCTCACCTGGCCGTTGCCCATAGCCTTTCTCTTCGGTGTCGCCTGCTTCGGGCATAGCGGGTAGTCGATAGCGCTGATGAATGGACTGCCCCAAAAACGCCCCCATCAAGGCTATTGATCCTAATCAAAAATATAGGACAGCCCTAGAAACACGCCCTGAGTTTGCAAATTCAGCTCACTGTCAGCAAAGCGCCCTTCTCGCTGCCAGTTGTAGTCAGTCAGACGGTACGCCGGGCGGATGGAGAAATTGGGGAAGATGCGCCAATCTAAAGCCACCGAAATTTTATAAAGCAGATCTGGACTGTTCCCCACACCAAAGCCACCGATTTCGCCAGCCGTGATGAGTTTTGTCCGGCTGTTAAACAGCCACTCAGCCCGCAACCGGACAGCGGGGGCGAGCCAATCTGGCCCCAGCGTGACGTCCGGCAGGTTGTTGAAATCCGCCTTAATGTCAAAGTCGATGTATTCGGCTCCCCCGATCAGATCAACATTTACCGCTGGGAAGACTGCATCCTGCGGTTGGGCGGCTACTTGCTGAGGTGCCAAGGCAAAGCGCCCAATGCGCCAAGCCAAGCCAGCCTGGGCTCTGACATAAGAAGCACTTAACCGCACCGAAGACGCGATCGCCCGGTCTTCAGCACTAACCCCCACCAACACCCGCGATCCTAAATCTGCATAAAATCCGCCCAGCACAACCCCAAAATTGTTGTACCAGACCTCGGCTTCCCCCCCGAGCAAAAACAAGTCTTCCAGCTCAAAGCCAGTATCGAACGACAAATCGATTCCACCCTCGTCGTCCCCATCATCGCCATCATCACCGCTGTCCCCATCATCACCGTCAAAATCGAGTTCGGTATCAAAGCCAAAATCGCCCGACGCCCTAAAGGGAAACTCCACAAACGGTCTGATTTCAAAGCGCCAGGGGCTGTTATCCCCAAATTCGTCTACATCACCATTGAGACTCACCGAATCTTCTACAGGTTCGGAGTCTGGTGTTGGCAAAGCCCTGTCAGTTAGCGGGCTAGCAATGGGCTTCAGCTGTTCAATCCCTGCTAGCCCCAGAGCCTGCTGGTCAAAGTTACCTTCGCCACTCAGGCCGACTGACTCTGCAACCTGACGATCCGGTTGAATCGATGCGGCATCAGCCACCAGATTGACCGACCCGCTAGACGGTGCTTGGGGCAGGCTGGCGAAACTAGCAAACCGATTAATCGAGGATACTTTTTCCACGGGAACCTGTAGCTTGACGCTGGCTGCATGAGCACTGCCATCAGCGGCAACGGTGGTGATGGGTGAATTCTGCGCAACACTCGATTCATTGGCAACCGGACGGGCAAAGTCTGACAAGGTTGCTTTTCCGAAGTGCTCAGTTGACCCAGTTACAGAGTGGGAAACAGATGGTGAAGGGGGCTGTGCTGCCAATTCGGGGCCATCAGCTGGCAACCCGTCAACGTTGGCGGTGGGCTCTGTCGCGATCGCGGCACCAGAAAACACACTGAGCCCCAATATCGACAGCGCCGCAATCTTTCTCGGCATTGAGTAAGGGTTGGCTTGAGGGTGTAAGTCAGACATATCGACGATATTTTCTTCCTTGGGCTCTTGAGTCAATTGTTGGGACGATCTGTAAGATCAAGGTGCTGAAAGTGTTTTGGGTTTATATCACAGCCGCCTGTAGACTTAAAAAATCATGAGACATTTCAACACAAATTGATATGAATAAATGAAGTCAAAAACTCAGGTTTGCTTAAGAGCGATCGCCCGTAACTCCCGGCTTTGATGTCCGTCTGCCCATTTCCCCCGCCACCGGCATCAGCATCACGAGCAGCAACAGCGCCCTCAACATCACCGGCTTAGCCATGTAGGCATCAGCTAGCTAATAGAAAGGCCATGGCCGCGATCGCACTCCTGCAATTTGTAGAAGGGCGATCGCGGATCCTAAATTGAGGAGCTATCCACCAATAGGATGAGCTAGCTACTATTAGTTACTGATTGTTGAAATCATCTAAAGCCTGCCGCAGAGTGGTTTGCTGCTCTGGTGTCGGGCCAGTGCCATTCTCTATGCTTTCGTAAAATTGTCCTCGAAATCCCTCCGTTGTAAAGTTTTCTTCATCCTCGGCAAGCGTCCACGGCGAGGTGTGAAAAACCGGATTTCCACAAATGGGATCGCCATTATTTACACATTGAAAAGACCCTTTCTTCAGATCAGCCCGGTCATTCAACTCTAGTGCCAAGAGTTGGGGAGCAACTTGACTCGAGGGTTGGATGGTTTCAATGGCGTGAGCCGCAAAGCTCCCTAAAACCGCGATCGTCAAAGTGCTACTGCAAAGCAGTACGGCTTGGCCCAGGGATGTAACTTGGTTTGAATTTTTCATGGTTTTACCTCATTAGTGTTTGGCAGAAAACAAGTGTTTGGCAGAAAATAACCCCTAACACCACCAATAGATGCTCAGCAATGTCTTAAAACCCTTTGCAAGTCCTGATCTCTCGCACGGCGAAGTCAGGCTTTGATCAAGGTTTAAACCCGCTCGAGTCATCCTTAGGAGCCGCCTCTCTGTCCTTGCCAACGGTAGAGAGGCGGTCACCGAAAACCGTGCATCTTGCACCCGATTGCACAGGTGCAAGATGCACCGCCCTTGACTAGCTGCTGGCAGACTTTTGCAGCATTTCCAGGGCTTCATCAACCGTGAAGCTGGCCGCCTTTTGCCGGGGGGGATAGTCCTTAAAGGTGGCTAGAAACTGGCCCACGTAGGATTGAGCCGGAACCAGCAGGAAGGCATGGTCAAGCAACCAATCCCAATAGGTATTGGACGTAATCGATGCCCGTTCGTAAGGATCCGTGCGCAAGTTGTAGATGAACGGCACCCGCGTCTTGACGAATGGCTCCGCCCAAATATCCAGGGTGCCCGGTGTCCGCTGCTGGGCAAAATGCAGCTTCCAGTTGTCGTAGCGCATCGCTAGCAAGTCCCCATCATCGGAGAAATAGAAGTAAGACTCGCGGGGCGATTCCTGCGTTTCCCCAGTCAGATAAGGCAAAAAGTTGTAGCCGTCGAGATGCACCTTGAAGCGCTTGCCGTTGGCTTTGTAGCTCGTCAGCAGCTTGTCTGTAACATCCGGAGCCCCCGCCGCCGCCAGCAAGGTCGGCAACCAATCCAGGTGAGACATGATGTCGTTGGATACGCTACCGGCGGGAATGTGCCCCGGCCAGCGCACCAGGAAGGGGATGCGGAAGGCTCCTTCCCAACCAGTATTTTTCTCACTCCGGAAGGGAGTCATGGCCGCATCGGGCCAGGAGTTCATGTGGGGGCCATTGTCGGTGCTGTAGATGACGATGGTGTTGTCGGCAATACCCGCTGCGTCAAGGGCATCCAAAATCTGCCCCACGTTTTGGTCATGGTCGATCATGGTGTCGTGGTAAGGCGACTGCCAGCGACCAGCCTGGCCCACGCTTTCGGGCTTGGGATGGGTGCGGAAGTGCATGTGGGTAAAGTTGGTCCACAGGAAGAAGGGCTCACCGCTAGCGGCCTGCTGCTTCACGTACTCGACGGAGCGATCGGCGATGTCATCGTCGATGATTTCCATGCGCTTTTTGGTCAAAGGGCCAGTGTCTTCAATCCGGCCATCAGCAAAGCTGTGGATGACCCCTCGGGGGCCAAAGTTTTTTCGGAAATTGGGAAAATCTTCTGGGCTGGGATAGTCCGGGAGTTCAGGCTCTTCCTCGGCATTCAGGTGATAGAGGTTGCCGTAGAACTCATCGAAACCGTGGGCCGTGGGCAGAAATTCGTCTTTGTCGCCCAGGTGATTTTTGCCAAACTGAGCGGTGGCATAGCCCTGTTCTTTCAGCAGCTCGGCAATGGTGGGATCTTCTGCCCGCAGTCCCAAATCGGCACCGGGTAAGCCCACCTTACTCAAGCCCGTGCGAAAAACGCTCTGCCCGGTAATAAAAGCGGCCCGACCAGCGGTACAGCTCTGCTCACCGTAGTAATCGGTGAATAGCATGCCCTCCTCAGCGAGGCGATCGATGTTGGGGGTGCGAAACCCCATCAGCCCTTGGGTGTAGGCGCTGATGTCACTCTGGCCAATGTCGTCGCCCCAAATGACTACAATATTGGGTTTGCCAGAGGCATTCACGGCAGCGGGCGGGGTGGCGGCGGCTCCTTGCTGGTAGGAACCATAGGACGAATAAGCAGCGGCTAAAGCTGACCCGTGCAGGGGCGAAAAGGCGATGCCGAAGACTAGCAGTATTGCCACACAGCGGCTCAAGCACCGGCGGGCAAAAAACTGGGCAACTCCCAAGGACAGCCCCTTATTAGGTCTTGGATTGCTCATAGAGGGGAAATCTCCATTGGCTAAGAACTGAGACAAGTGCAACTTTGGCGATTTTGAGGAAGTCATGATGCCTGAAAATCGTTCCGAATCTTTACTGTTTTGTTCTCAGCAGATGGATAAAACTGCTGAGAACAAAACAGCATGAAACGTAATTTCTACAAGATATTTGCTCAAAATATGAAACTCATAGGAAGTCATTCCCTGAGGTTAAATAAATCGGATTATGTTGGCCCTTGAACTAGGCCGCTCGCCTGGGGAGAGACTTAGGTTCAAGCATTCGGAGAATCCTGCAATTAAGTGCAAGAATAAAACAAGTGAGCACCCTTGATAACAAGAAAACTTGTTCAGCCTCCTCCGCGCCCGATCAAAAAGTCTTGAAAGCTATGACAGGCAATCCTTCTGACAACACTGTTCAAAAAATGCAAATTTGTTTGCCGCAGCGATTGGCGCTCTTAATCGAAGGCATTCATTGTTTGTTTAAGGGAAGGTAAAGAGCATGAATCTTAATGAATCTGTAGTCGCTAGCCCACCTTTTTCGGATGGCATGCCTCGTATCATCAGTGCTTGTTTTAATGATATTGACCGTATGAGCGAGAGTCTCAAGGGTTGGGAAGTAAGCTGCTGTCAACTGACCCGAGGGCCGTTTCAGGGGGGACTGACATTTCTTGATCAGGGAAATTTGCAGATTTACCAACTCCGGCTGCAGCATACCGTGCAAGTTATGGGCGCTAAACCGACAAACAGCTTGGTATTTACCCTTCCCCTGGGCGCTTTTCCGCAGACCGCTTATGTCTACGATATGGCTCTGGCAACAGACTGTATTTTTGGTTTTGATGCCCATCGCGAAGTCAATCACATTACCGATTCCCAGGGGGCCAACTTGGGGTGCATCACCGTGTCCAAGCCCCTATTTCAAACCTATGCCGCCCAGGCAGGGCGCGATGATCTCGACGAATCTTTCATGAAGCGTAATGTGGTGGTGCCGGAGGGCACCCGGTTTGCGCCCCTAGTCTGCTATCTGCGGCAACTCTTTTGTCTCAGCCAGCGCCAGCCCGACCTGGTGAGAGTTTCCCTTGAAGCTCACTTGATTGAGCAAGATTTGCTGCCCCTGCTGATCAATGCCCTAAAACCCAGAGATGGCGAAGAGTCCCTGCGCCCTTATCCCCGCGCTGATATTGTCAAGGTCGCTCAAGAGTTTATGGCCATGAACCTGCAGCGCCCACTAACTTTGGCTGATATCTGCCAGGCGGTACATGCGAGCAAGCGATCGCTCCACTACGGGTTTCAAGACATGTTTGGCATGGGGCCAATGGCTTTTCTTAAAGTGTTAAGGCTGCACGCGATTCGCCGCCTGTTGCTGAGTGCGGATCCGAAAAGTTTACAGGTGAAAGAGGTGGCCTGTGCCTGGGGTTTTTACAGTATGGGTCACTTTGCCAGGGACTATAAGCAGTTATTTGGTGAGTCGCCTTCGCAGACGTTGGCTAGATAAGTCATTCAACTAGAGGATTTGACGATGTTTTTTACCCGCCATCTCTCCAAAATGCTCTTTGTTATGGGCTTGGCGACCGCTTCTTGCTTTATCTATGCGATCGCGCCGAAGTGGGCGATCGTCAATATCTTGAGACTCCCTTACGACGAAAACTTTGCCGCGAACTATTTCGACCAGGGGCACTATTTCTTCTATTACCATTGGGGCGTTATGGTCGGTTTTATGGGAGTGGTGATGGTCGTAGCAGCCTTCAAGCCAACTTGGCGGGCTCCGGTCGTTTTCTATTCCTTTGCAGAAAAGGCCTGGATGGTCGCGCTCTATGTCGCCTCGCGCGGGTTTGCCAACCCCAACACCTACGGCTACTTTCCGGTTTTGGTCGTGGATGCCTTCGTTTCGCTCTGGACGATCGGCTACTGGATCGAGCAGCGCTCCCTGTTCCCCGACCTGGAGAGCGTACGCCGGTCTATGCTCGCTGAGCCGGAGGGTGAGTCGCCAACCGTTTTGCCTGATCCAGAAAAGACGGCCTGACTCCAGCCCAATTCCAGATAACTCTTGATAGCCACACACTCGGAAAACTTCACCGCTGAGGAAAGTGCCGGAGGGCAGGGCAAACTGTGCTGATCCCTACGCCGCTCGTTTAGCCGTAGGTAACGCTACTCGTGAGGCCAATTCAGCGAGTAGCTGGGGGGCAATGCTGGGTTGGGTGGGCTGCAACTGGATGTCAGGAATACCGCCCATGATTTCAAAGGCTCGTTGGAGGGTGCGATCGCGCCGAATATCCGGGCGCTTAGAATGTTTTATACTCTCCGCACTGAGACTCCGTCTCCAGCCGCCCAGCATACCGGCCACTACGTGTTAGTCCTCGCTCCCGAAACTCCACCTTAAATATGCAAACTAGTACTCGCTGTGTTGCTTCAAAACAAAAATAGGAATTAAGGAGATGCAAGCCCTTCTTCAGCAATCTAACCGGCTTTTTCAGCGACTACAGATCTGGTTGATGTTCAGTCTGACAATTGCATTTTTGGCGATCGCCCTTAATCCAGTAGTTGCCCAGTCAGAGACTTCAGCCGGAAACCCGGTCGATGGGTATGCTGTTGTTCTGGATGGAACCGAGTTATTTCGCGTCAGGCAAGGAATCCCTGGTGTCGCGTCTGCTCGGGAACGAGCGGATGTTGTCAACACTCGCTTAGTTCAAATTGCTAATGATGAATCCATTTCACCGGAAACCATCCACGTTGAGGAACAGGAAAGCGGTTCGGTAATTCTGGCGGGCGACACCGTTTTGTTTACAGTGCGAGAGGTCGATCGCGACGGTGATCTTTCTCGGCAGGCCACCGCAGCCAGGGATGCTGAGGCGATGCAGGTTGCGGTGGTGCAATTCCGACACGATCGCAGTGCCCAGCAGCTTGTGTATGGTATGTTATTTACCCTGATTAGCACGATCGCCCTGATCGGATTTTTAGCGCTGCTTCAGTGGTTCATTTTCCGTCTGATTCGCCGAATTAAAGCGGCTCAAAAAGCCAGCACACTCAATTTCAGAGTTCAAAATCTTCAGCTTCTGGGCTCTGAAGCAACGGGTTATTTGCTGATAGCACTGGCTGGACTCCTGCGGCTGATCCTGGTTCTCGCTACCTTTTATCTCTATATTTCCTTCATCCTCAGTCGGTTTCCGGCAACACGAGCCCTTGGCAACGCTCTTCTGAGCAAGATTGTTAATCGCCTGAATCAGGCTGTTGCCGCATTTGTGGAATACCTGCCAAATCTGGTGATAATTGTCCTGATCGCAGTTCTCACCTACTACCTGATTCAGTTTGTTAACCTCATCATCACCGAATTAGGGCGAGATGATGCCTATTCCTGGTTTTATCCCGAATGGGTACAACCAACCAACCGACTGGCGACTGTCCTTTTGGTGATCATTGCCTGCATTCTGGCAACTCCCTATATGCCTGGGTTCAACTCCCCTGCTTTTCAGGGAATTGGCCTACTTTTGGGTGCGCTGTTCACGCTGGGGTCGTCTTCTGCGGTGGCAGATGCGATCGCAGGCATCATTTTGATCTACACCCGGGCGTTCCGCCTTGGTGATATCGTCCAGATTGGCGAGATCCAGGGTGAGGTGGTTGAAAAATCCGTATTTGTCACCCGAATCCTGACGTTTCGGCGGGAAGTCATTACGGTTCCCAACTCATCAGTTCTAAAGAGCAACCTGATCAACTTCAATGCCGTTTCTCGCATCCCTGGCATTCCTAAAATTGCGTCCAGAATCCGCGAAGACAGCACAGAGCCTCGCGAACTCAAGGAATATCTCCTGCTTCATACCACCATCACGCTGGGATACGATGTCCCCTGGCGCACAATTCACGCCGTCCTGATTCAAGCCGCAGAAGCAACTCCAGGCGTGATTTCCGACCCGCCGCCCTTTGTCCTACAAACTGGATTGAATGATTTTCATGTGAGCTATGAGTTACAGGCCTATACAGACCGTCCTGAACTCATGCCCCAAATCTATTCAGAACTCCACCAAAACCTTCAGGATTACTGCAATCAAGCGGGCATCGAAATTCTATCTCCCGCTTATGCGGCGCTCCGTGACGGCAACCATTCGACGATTCCTGGCCAGTATCTCCCAGAAGACTACACTCCCCCTTCATTTCAGGTTCATGATCAGAAGCATCATTCCTGATCGAGGGTGCCAGTCGTTCTCAGTCTTCTAGTGATGTTCTCTGCCCCAGCCTCCTGCGTACAGAAGTGGAAAGTTGATAGGCTAGCCGTGAGGCTATCAGGCCAGAAAAGGAGGCAACCCCAACTGTGGCGAGGCAGGTTAGCGTGGCGGTCGCTGGGCCACCGATCCCAAGTACCATAGCTATCGCTGTCAGCGGGAGCCGATAGCCACCCGCAATACCCGCCGCTGCCCCCGCTGCCCCCGCCAGATCTGCTGGCACCCCGAAGGCAGTTGCAAACACCCGGCCACCCAGGTCACCGATCGCCAGGAAGGGTACAAACACTCCCCCACACCCCCCTGCCACAACCGCAGCCGTGGTCGATGCAGCCCGGAGCAAAGAGACGGCCAGCAGGTGGTATGGCGTCGTTTCAACGGATTCGGCCCAGACGATGGCCCCTCCACCTGGACCTAACGCCGCGGCTGGAGAGGCGACTTGTGACGTTACGATCGCCAGCACCAGCATGGCCAGACTCCCAAACAGCAGACGGGTGGCTGGACGAGTCTGGGTCTGTAAGCCTCTGGCCCAGTAGATGGCCTGGGATGAGAGCGAGGTAATCACCCCCGCGATCACGCCAATGAACAATGCCGCAGTAGCAGCATCTCCCAAGTCAGCAGGGGGAACACTGGGTACGACCAGCCGGATCAGACTGAGCTTGAAAATGAAGTTGACCCCCCAACCCACCACACCCCCGGCCACCATCGCCGCCGCCCGTTCGGGGGTCAGGGGAATTTGTCGGCGCTGACTCAACTCAAACATGAAGAAGCTACCCACCAGTGGAATCCCCATCAAGGCTGACACCCCTGCAGCCCCACCCCCGATCGCGGCGGGACGCACCAGTCGGTGCAGGGCTGGATTTATGCTACTCAGCCAGACTCCTGTCGCAACGCCGATATGAGCCGCCGGGGATTCAGTTCCCATCGGTGCGCCCAACCCAACCGTAGACAGGATCGCAAGAGCCCGTAACGGTGCCCGCTCCCAGGGGAACTTTTCCTCTGCTCCGGCGGTGTTCACCACGTCACCCGTCAGATCGGCTCGAGCAACGTCTTGAGGGAAAGAGTACCAGGTCTGCTTAGGCCGCTGATCAACACTGGCATCCTGACGGGGAACTAAGGTTTGTACCGATGTGCCCTTACCCAGTCCAAACAGTAACAACACCGCTAACGTGACGCCGAGCAGGGGCAGCAGCAGCAACCAGAGGGGACTCAGGCCAGAAACGAAATCAAGGATTTGCTTAATTTCCTGAGTCAGCATTACCGCAGTCAGAGAGCCAACCAACCCTCCAAGCAGCCCTCCGGCTGTCCAAGTGCTGACTCTAGTAAATAGAGGTAGTGATTTGTCATTTGCCATTACAGTAAACTCTCGCCTAACTCAAAACGTAAGCACCGCACCAATGACAGCAAAATTTTAAACGCAGCCCTCCGGCTTGCCCATAGACCCACAAGCTCTGCTTTTGTGCCGCAAGGTAGCGCTTAAGGTATTGGGTAGCTAAATGATGACGCGCCCTAGCACTCCTGTAAATTCACTCAATTGGCTTGAATGCTAGATTCTAAGACACCGAGAGTTCTAAATGATGACAGGCCCTAGGAAAAACTGCGATCAAATCGGCGCAATTAGTTGCTTGGAGGGCAATAAGATCTTGACAGGGGGTGGCATAGCCTGGATCACTCCATCCCATCAGGGGAATGATCAGCGCCCCACTGTGCAAGACAGACAGCGGCCAGATTGTCTGCCTAGAAGTTTGTCTGTAGCCCGGATAATTCATGCGGTTTCAGCGGGCGTTTGGACTGTAACAACTGACTAGAGATGGCCCAAAATTGTCTGGCTTACGCCGCTCGTGTCACTGAAGGCAAAGCCACAAGAGCGGCCAACTCAGCAAGGATTTTTGGGGAAATGCTGGGTTGGGTGGGCCGCAACTGGATGTCAGGAATACCGCCCATGATTTCAAAGGCTCGCTGGAGGGTGCGATCGCGCCAGATATCCGGTCGAGGGGAATGTTTCATACTCTGGGCGCTGAGGCCCCATTTCCAGCCGCCCAACATTCCGGCCACCACGCGGTTCGCCAGGTTGGCTACGACCTTGTTGCTACTGGGGTCGGTTAAAGCCAGTTTGTTAAGCCACGGGGACTGACGCCAATGCACGATCAGCCAGGCCAGGGAGACCAGGTCATGGGCGACCACAGAACGGGAAGCAATAACCAACCCCTGAGGCGGGGCGATCACATACCCCAGATCGGGGCCAAAGGTCGCCAGCACTTTGTCTGCGGCGGTAACGACCAGGCGCTGCTTTTGCAAAAGGGTCGGCACCGTATTGGCCTCAGCCGTTTTTTCCTGAATGCTTTTGGCCGCATGGTGGTACTCCAGGCGGGTGTCGTAGCGCATATAGCCCACCACCGACTTGAGGCCAAGGGTATTCCCCAGCAGGGCGTGGCGGCTACAGCGCGGCATTGACACAATGTGATCCACCTCCCGCAGAATGTTGGGTAGCGTAATGCCTCCCCGCCAGTGGGATCCGGGAGCGGGTAGTTCGGTATAGAAGCTGTCCCAGCCCGCCTCTTCAAAGAAGGCCCACTCCGCTCCGGCCTCTTGCACAACATGCAACAGTCCGGCATTCTTCGCCAGCTGACGGCTACTGCCTTTGCAACCTTCAGGGCGCTGATCCAGATGCCCCACGCCGCTCATGTCGCCCACCACGACCCGCCCTGCGCCTCTTTCCTTCAGCAGACGCACCATGCTGGCGATCGCGAGGGGGCTGGTGGTAGACGGGTAGGGCTTGCCGGAGTTGATCACCGGTTTAATCAGCACGGTGTCACCCGGCTGGAGCCAGTCAAGGGTATCAACAGCAAATGTAGCGTCGCGAATCGCCTGATCCATCTCCTGGGCAGAGGGATTTCGGTTCAAAGGGGCCACGCTCACGGTTTCGCTCGATCCGCGGCTAAGATTCATCGGGGTTTGCATAAGATTGCGCCTTCTCCGGACTGGCCTAATTACTAAGAAATATCTGTATCATGGCAATTTTTGAGTCAGTTGCCTGGGTTATAAAAATATTAAATATCTGAGTTGATCAGCACATTAGTGTCGTGCAATACCTATCGAAGTCTCTTGAGCGCTAGAAATGCGAATAAAATGATTTTGCACTTTTTGAATAGTGCTCCTGAAAGGTCTGACATCCATAGATTTCAACGCTATCAAAGAGATTCATCGGCTTTTTAGGCAGTGTCTGCCCCTCGATAATCTCATTTGCGTATTGTATTCTTGTTACTGACTCTTGATCTCAGAGAGCACCATACTCTTTAAGTATAAAATTTTTACTTCATGAGAAATCGGAGCTTTAAAGCGTTTTTTGTAGAGCTGTC